>JAABUY010002159.1_pt1 | contig 24134 bp, 21 predicted proteins | sample 5560271 | NCBI WGS metagenome assembly JAABUY01 (sample SAMN10711886, study PRJNA513374) | rock metagenome | isolation source: Antarctica rocks | place: Antarctica: Victoria Land, University Valley | reverse complement strand
GGTTGCCTCGACCATCGTCCCGCCAAGACCGGCAATTGCCTCATTCGCCCGCGCCTGCGCCTCGGACGCGGCATAGGTCGCTGCGAAGGCTTCCTTCTGAATGCGAAAGGTCTCGATCCGCTCAGCAAGCCGCTGCTGGTTGGCGATCAGTTGTGCCTCCTGCGTGGCGAGCGCGGTGTGCTGCTCCCGGAGCATTGTTACTTGCGACTCGACCGCCGCCCGGCGCGTCAAAGCGATGCGCGCGAGGTCGTCACGATCCTGCGCGACAGCCTCGTACGCTTGCGTGCCGAGGCGGTCATAACGAACGCCGATCTCCGCAACCTGTAATTCGATCCGCTTCTTCGCGGTCGAGACTTCGGCCAGCCCGCGCCGCACATCTTGTAACAAGTGTAGTTGCCGTTCGTAACTCGTTTCGAGTGCCTGTCGCGGGTCTTCGGCGGACTCCGGGGCGTGATACGTCTTGCTCTTAATCACCGCTTTGACACGGGCGGAGAGTGTCATCGGTATGCTTCCTTTCGCAGCGGCACGCCTACCGGCGCAGGTGCGTCCATCGCCAACGCGTGCAGCGTGCTCATGCCTGTTTGCAGCGCGGCTACCTCCCGCTCGACATCGGCAGTGATTTGCGCCACGGTTCCCTCCATGTCACCGCCGAGCGTGGCATAGGCGGCGGAGCGGATATGATGCACGATCCCTTCGATCTCCTCGACACGGGTGCGCGCCGGTTGGAGCATTTCGTAGAGAAGCCGCAGATCCGGCTCACTCTGCATCAGGCGCAGTTGCGCATCGAGCGGTACGGCGACGCGATCAATCCGGCGCACGAGGCTTGCCAGTTCGCCTTGCACGCTCCCGTGCGTCTGAATCACTCCGACGGCTGCCCGCGCGCTCGTCACGGTATCGGCCAGGCGCACCCGGAGCTGCATCAGACTGCGACGTGGACCAGGCAGGCTCGTCTTCTCTTGAACGAGCAGCGTCGTGCGGCTCACACGCGGGTCGCGACGAACGCGACGGTACGCCGCCCGCGCGAGGAGAAACAGTATCATCGGGATGAGGACGAAGACGACTGCCATCATGCCGAGGAGGGAGACGATAACAGTAATAATGTCCGCCATACCAACGAAAAAAGATGCGTTCATGTCTGTCCTGCCTTTTCTTCGCTGTGCCATCCACAGCCTTGTCTTTGACATAATACTCCATTATTCAGCGTGATACGCTGCGGCACGACGACCTGTGGAGCAGTTGACAGATATGCGTCTGTGCCGTCTACTATGACCGCACATAGATGACTATGTTGCGTGTATTAGTCAATAAGTCGAGGGGCATAGATGATTCCTCCCTTGATCGCGCGTGATGACATACAGCGTGCCATACGCGAATGCGTGAATAGAGATGATCGGGCGGCCGCGATCCTCTTTAATAGCCATATTACCGGTTTGGCTGTTGCACGTTCATTAGGGCGACGGGGCGTACCGATCATCGCGCTCGATCCCGATCCCAAAGGCTATGCGCTGGCGTCGAAGTATGCGACTGTGGCCGCACTCTGTCCGAACGTCCTCGAAGATGAGGAGGCGTTTATCGAGTATCTGCTCGATGTGGGTCGGACCCTCGATCGGCGTGGCGTTCTGTACCCGACGAACGATGAATGGGTTCTCGCCGTGAACCGGCACCGCGCGCGTCTCGAACAATACTTCCACATCCCGTTTTCCGGCCCGGACATCGTTGAGCCCGTACTCGACAAGGCACGGCTGTATGGGACGGCGCGTGAACTCGGCATCCCGATCCCCGGCACATGGGACCTGACGCGCGAAAATCTGGAAAGGATCGCCGCGACCTTGCCGTATCCCTGTATCGTCAAACCGACCGAGCAGCGCTCGTTCTATGACGTCTTCGGCGACAAGGCGTGGCGGATCGGCTCGCCGGAGGAACTCCACACAGCGATTACGCGTGCGGCCGGGCATCCGCTCGTCGCGCAGGAGATCGTCGGGCAGGGCCTGACGGACTTTTACTCCGTCTGTTCCTACATCGGCAGCGACGGCGAGGCGCATGGCACGTTCGTTGGCCGCAAACTGGAGCAGTACCCGCCCGACTTCGGTACCGGCTGCCTCGTCGCAGCGGAGGGTCCGGCGGCAATTGCGGAGCGCGGTGTGCGCATCCTGAAGGCGTTCGGCTATCGTGGTATCTCCGAAGTCGAGTTTATCTACGACGCGCGCGATGGCGAGCACAAACTCCTCGATATCAATACGCGTGTCTGGAAATGGATCGGCCTGCCGATTGCCGCGGGTGTGGATCTGCCCTGGTTGGCCTACGCGGATGTGACAGGGGCGCCGGAAGTCGCGCCACCCGCGCGCGAGGGATTAATCTGGACGTACGCGAAGGATTACGTCGCGCTCCGGCTCGCCGGAAGGGGTAAGGAGACTGCTGCCTATCTCCCTGAAGAAGCATGGACTCTCCCTGAAGAAGCATGGACGGCGCTCTTTTCAGGTGATCGGGAGCAGATTATTGATGCAGTGATTGACGTGGATGATCCTACCCCGGCGGCGCGGATGATGACGAATCTCTTCAACCCAACCCCGTATTTTTGCGCGTGCTGATTGGCACGCTGAAGACACAAGCGAAGGACGTACGTATGAACGAGACAACGATACCGCGCGTGGGCTTCTGGCTGCCGATCTTCGGCGGGTGGTTGCGCAACGTCGAGGATGAGGGGATGCCAGCGACCTGGGAATACTGCCTCCACGTCGCGTGTCGCGCCGAGGAATTGGGCTTTTCGACCACGCTGGTAGCGGAACTCAACTTGAACGACATCAAGGGCCCGGCCGAGCCGGTACTCGAAGCATGGTCCACGGCGGCGGCATTGGCGGCAGCCACTGAGCGGTTGGAAATCATGGCAGCCGTGCGGCCCGGCTTCCGCAACCCGGCAGTGGTCGCGAAGATGGCGGCGAATATTGACCGCATCTCACATGGCCGGTTCACGCTCAATATTGTTTCTGCCTGGTGGGTGGAAGAAGCACGGCAATACGGGATGCAATTCGTCGAACACGATGAGCGGTATGTGCGCACTGATGAGTTTCTTTCCGTACTCAAGGGGATGTGGACACAGGATCGGACAACCGTGCAAGGGAAACACGCACATGTCGAGGATGCCTATCTCGCACCGAAGCCTGTTCAGCAGCCGTGGCCTCGGCTGTATGCCGGCGGCGAATCGCCTGCGGCGAAGGAGCTGATTTCTCGCGAGTGCGACGCGTACCTGATGCACGGCGATGATCTGGAGACGGTACGCGGCAAGATCACGGAGATGCGCGCGCGAGCGGTGGCGCACGGCAAGGCAATGATCTACGGCATGGCGGCGTACGTCATCTGCCGCGACACCGAGGAGGAAGCCCAGGCGGAACTCGCGCGGATCACAGATGTCAAGGAGACCGCAGGCTATGCGGGGTTCAAGGACTTCACGACGATGTCGCAACTCGAACGCGAATTGACGCTCCGCGATTACTCAGTCTCGAACCGGGGGCTCCGACCGAATCTCGTCGGCACACCGGAGCAGATCGCCGAACGCATGCGCGCCTTCGCCGATGCAGGCATCGATCTCTTCCTGATCCAGTGCAGCCCAATGCTGGAGGAGATCGAGCGGATCGGCACGACGGTCCTCCCTTTGCTCGGACAGAGCGCAACAGCGATCCCCGCGCATGCCGAACGACATGGAGAGGCGGAGCAATGAGCCCGATCACGGCGACCGAGCAAGCAACCGCTCTCGCGACGCTCCTCCAGGCGCGTCGCTCGACACGGAATCTCACTCTGGCATCGTTCCCGCCTGACTTCGTTGCGGATCTTGCCGCTGCGGTACGCGTCGTGCCATCGGCGTTCGATACACAGCCCTGGCGAGTCGTCGCGCTTCACGAGCGCAATAGCGCGTTCTGGGACAGCATCGAGGAGACAATCACCGTGCGGCTGGAAGGCGATCGTCGCATGCGATATCTGGCGCGCGCGGATGGGATGCGCCACGGTGGGATGACCGTGCTGATTTTTGAAGACCGCGCCCGCTCCGCACCGCGCGACGGCTTTTCCGGCGAGGAAGCGCGGGACCAGGCCGCACAGAGCATCGGCATGGTGCAACTTGCATTGTGGCTCACGATCACGGCGCATGGGCTCTCCACATCTCTCCAGCACTGGCACGCGATCATCGAAGACCGCGCGCTCGATTTCGTCGGTCTCCCACAGGAAGCATTCCGTCTCGTATCGTTCATGCCGGTCGGTGAAGGCGCGGAGTTGACTCTCTCGCGACCGGAAGCAGCCGAACGGTTTGCGATGGAGGATGGTACGCCAGGCACCTAATCGGTACACGGGTCGAGCCACTCTCCCACGGTAGGCTTGCCGACACGGATCGCCGTGCCGACGCCGGGCGCGCATGCAATCTCGGGCGTGCACATCTTGGTACTCTCAGGCAAATAGTGTATTCTCGCGCCATCAATCGTAACGCGGACAGCGGGCCATGCGCACCTTCCTCCTGCCCACAGGGCGCCTGCGGTTCTCAATTCTGAAAGGTGGCTCGCGTGACACTGTTTCGGTTGGATGGCAAGGTGGCGTTCATCACGGGAGCGGGGAGCGGCATCGGCGAGCAGGCAGCGCTCCTTTTCGCGCAACAAGGGGCGATTGTCGCCATCGCGGACGTTAACTCCGAGGGCGGGCAGCGCGTCGCGGACGCGATCACCGGCGCAGGCGGTACGGCCTCGTTTCACCGGGTCAACGTCACCGATCCCGTCAGCGTGCGGGCGGCGATAGATGCCGTGACGGCGCACTACGGGCGGCTCGACATCGGTATCAATAATGCGGGCATTGGCCTCGTCGGCGATGTAACGGAGACGAGCGAGGAGGATTACGACCGGCTGATGGGCGTCAACGTCAAAGGGGTTTTTTTGTGCGCGCAGGCGGAAGTGCGCTGGATGCAGGCGCACGGCGGCGGCGCGATCATCAATACGTCGTCGGTTGCGGGCCTTGTTGGGGTGGATCGCCGCTTTGCCTACAGCACGACCAAGGGCGCGGTGACGGCGATGACCAGGCAACTCGCCGTGGATCATGTCAAGGATCGCATCCGGGTCAATTGCGTCTGCCCCGGCACCGTCGAGACGCCCTTCGTGGACGCCTATCTCGCGAAGTACCACGCGGGCGAGGAAGAGGCAACCCGCGTGCAACTGCGCGCCCGCCAGCCGCTCGGACGCCTCGGCCAACCAGACGAGATCGCCTACGCGATGCTCTACCTTGCCTCCGACGAAGCGGCCTTCGTCACCGGCTCCGCACTGATTATTGATGGCGGGCTGACGGCGCGGTAGGGGAACAGGCGCCGGAATTCCTGGTAGTGGCAGGCTTCCAGCCTATTCTCCCTCAGGCTGGAAACCTGCCACCATTGTATTTGCGGATTTACTGAAAGGGATGATCATCATGGCGGCGGACGGGATAGGAATCCCTTCATGGCAAGAATCGAATTCGGCCTTCTTCGTGGATAACGGTCGCATCTTCACGCCGGACCGCGACACCATCGCACGCACGTTCGTGAACCTCATCCCCGCGCAGCGCGCCGATGCGTTTTGGGGCGTCGAGATTGGCCACGGGCAAGGCTGGCTGATGGATGCCGTACTCGAGCATTACCCGAATGCACGGATGATCGGCGCGGATGGCTCGGACGCAATGCGAGACGCCGCGAACGCTGCCCTGGCGCTGCACGCGGGGCGGTTCGAACTGCGCCCGTTCCGGTTGGAAGATGATGCCTGGCTCGATACGATCACCGAGCCGGTGCGCTGCTTCGTCAGTTGCCTCGTCATCCACCACCTCGATGGCCCCGGCAAGCAGGCATTGTTTACAAATCTCTATCGGCATCTCGAACCGGGCGGTGCGCTGCTGATTGCGGACATCGTCGAGCCGACGAGCGCGTGGGGACGGCAGGTGATGGCCCGCGCCTATGATGATACTGTGCGCCGCCAGTCGCTTGCGTTCACCGGCAACCTCGCCGTCTTCACGCAATTCCAGGCCGACCACTGGAATATCTTCACCTACCCCGACCCGGATTTCGACAAACCGTCCACCGTGCCGGAGCAAATCGGCTGGCTGACGGATGCGGGTTTTACGGGCGTGGATGTCTTCTGGGCGACCGCCGGGCACGCGCTCTTCGGCGGATACAAAGGGTGATCGCCCCCGTAAGCGGGGAGAGGGGAGATTGATCCGTGCGCGTCAGTGATACTCGAAAGGTTCAGGCAGAACGAGGCCGAACCGCGCGCAGAGTACGTGCATGTCGTGACGGTCGTCATCGTCCGGCTCGTAGGCGAGATGGCAGCGGAGTTGCAACTCTGGTGTTAGGCAGGGGAACGATCTCCCGGCGATTGCCCCAATGCCAACGAGACCTTCAGGCGGATAGCGGAAGGGGTCTCCATCCGGTTGCTGCTGGAGACCGCTGCCGTCGCGGTCGAAGGTGACGGGGTGTACGTCAATCCGCCGATCCGTGGGGTCACGGAAGACACATCCCGTCGGTAACTCGTCTACAGCAAGCGCAAATCCCAAGCCGCGCAAGGCATCCTGTGCGTCATCCAGTTGCGCCATTGCCATCACAATGTCCAGATCATCATGTGGGCGTGTCTCGCTACCGACCAGTGCATCAATGCCCCAGCCGCCATCGAGCCAGACCATAATACCGGCCGCTTCGAGGCATTCCAGGACTTCCAGCACATCTACCGCGCGCATCATGGAAACAACTTAACACATTGAGGCGCGGAAAAGAAAGCCCGCTCCCATTGCTGAACAAAGCATAGATGCCCTGATTTGCCACTGATAAATTATTGACAGATAACGTCTCGTGGCACATACTCTTGTATGTGGTTTTGGAATGACATGGATTCGGATAGCTCTGACTAAGCTCATAAAGGGAGGAAAAAGATGGCCACAAAGAATCTCCCACCGACGAGGGAGAGCGACCAAAAGAAGCCGTATGACGTGCGTGCGCTTGGTCAGCAAATCGTGGGTGAGCACAAAGAAGCATTCGACCTGCTCGTGGAGCGTGAGGCTGCTGAAGCGAAGCGCCCATCATCGGCGGCGGATTAGCCGCTTCGGAGCAGAAAAGCCTTGCTTCTATGAGTCAATCTGAAGAAGCACCGGAAAAGGTCGAGTATCTGTCCTTTGATGACGTACTCGACCTTTTTAGCGCCATCCAGGACTGCTCGCACGACCAGGCGCGGCTGCAGCTACGCGATGCTGATGGTTTGGACGCCGCGCTCCATCGCTCCCGCAACTATGCCGGATATGGAGAGGCGGATCTCGCGATTCTCGCGGCGATCCTGGCCCATGGGATCGCGGAGGGGCAGAGATTCATCGACGGCAATAAGCGCCTCGCGTTGGCCGCAATGATCGCGTTTCTACGCATCAACGAGAAAGATATCCGAGGCGTCGCGGAACAAGACCTTGCAAACTGGATATGGCAGTTGAGCGACGATCTTGCCGCAGACGGGCTCGCCGCATTGATCCGGCCACATCTCGTCGCACGACCATTGCCGTAGCCCAAAAGAAAGCCCGCCCCCATCACTGGGAGCGGGCCTCGTCGTCATTTCTGACTACTCGTCTAGTAGTCCATGCCGCCCTGTGGCATCGCCGGGGCTGAGTTCTTCTCCGGGATGTCAGTGATCAGGGCTTCGGTCGTCAGGATCATCCCCGCGATGGAGGCGGCGTTCTCAACCGCCGAGCGGGTGACCTTGACCGGGTCCGTGATGCCGAGCTTGATCATGTCACCATATTGGCCGGTGATCACGTCGTAGCCGATATTCGAGCCGCCGTCCTTGCTATGGCGGCGGACCGTCTCGATGACGACCGAGCCGTCGAGGCCGGCATTCTGCGCGATACCGCGCATTGGCTCCTCGAGCGCGCGGCGGAGGATGTTGACACCGGTCATGATGTCGCCCTTCGCCTCGACGCCATCGAGCGCCTGGACCGCATTGACGAGCGAAACGCCACCACCGGGGACGATGCCCTCCTCAACCGCCGCACGGGTGGCCGAGAGCGCGTCCTCGACGCGGTGCTTCTTCTCCTTCAGTTCGGTCTCCGTCGCTGCGCCGACCTTGATCACCGCGACGCCACCGGAGAGCTTCGCCAGCCGCTCCTGCAGCTTCTCACGGTCGAAGTCAGAGGTCGTCGTCTCAATCTGCGCGCGGATCTGCTCGATCCGGCCCTTGATCTCGTCGTCCGAACCGGCGCCGTCCACAATCGTCGTGTCGTCCTTGGTGGAGACGACGCGGCGGGCGCGACCGAAGTCCGCGACCGTAACGTTTTCGAGCTTGCGGCCCGTCTCCTCAGAGATCACTTCGCCACCGGTGAGGACAGCGATGTCACGCAGCATTTCCTTGCGGCGGTCGCCGAAGCCGGGGGCCTTGACCGCGAGGCCGTTGATCGTGCCGCGCAGTTTGTTGACGACGAGCGTCGCCAGCGCCTCACCATCAACATCTTCCGCGACGATGACGATATTCTTCGACATCTGAAGGATTTTCTCCAGCGCTGGGAGCATGTCCGAGACGGCGGAGATTTTCTTGTCGGTGATCAGGATGTAGGGGTCCTCGATGACCGCTTCCTGCCGCTCGCTTTGCGAGGTGAGGAAATAGGGGGAGATGTACCCCCGGTCAATCTGCATACCCTCAGTGTACTCGGTTTCGAATTCGAGGCCCTTGGACTCCTCGACCGTGATGACGCCGTCCTTGCCGACCTTGTCCATCACGTCCGCGATCAGGTCGCCAATCTCCTTATCCTGCGCGGAGATGGAAGCGACTTGCGCGATCTCGACCTTACCGTTGATCTGCTTCGCTTGGCCCTTGAGATACTCAGCCACCGCAGCCGCGCCGAGGTCAATGCCCTGCTTGAGGAGCATCGCATTCGCGCCTGCCGCGACGTTCTTCAGCCCCTCGTGGACGATGGCCTGCGCGAGGACCGTAGCGGTCGTCGTGCCATCACCGGCGACATCGTTGGTCTTCGTGGCGGCTTCCTTGAGCAGTTGCGCGCCCATGTTCTCATAGGGGTCTTCGAGTTCGATTTCCTTGGCGACCGTGACGCCGTCATGGGTGACGGTCGGGGCGCCGAACTTCTTGTCGAGAGCGACGTTGCGACCCTTCGGGCCGAGCGTCGTGCGGACGGCGTTGGCCAGTGTGTCCACGCCGACCTTCAGGCGACGGCGCGCGTCCTCATTGAATGCGATCTGTTTTGCCATAGTGGAGAATCCTCGATCTGCTCGTGGTCGCAGGCTGCCGCCTGCACTACCAAAAACGCCACCCCAGTGGGTGGACGATGCTACGGGGCGACGACGGCAAGAATGTCTTTCTCGCTGATGACAAGATACTCTTCTTCTTCGACCTTGAACTCGGTGCCTGCATACTTGGCGAAGAGCACTTCGTCGCCCTCGTTCAGGTCAATCTCGACCATCGTGCCATCGTCGAGTTTGCGACCCTTGCCCTTGGCGATGACGATCCCACGCTGCGGCTTCTCCTGCGCGGTGTCCGGCAGGACAATACCACTCTTCGTCACTTCTTCCCGCTTAACGGGCTCGATGACGACACGATCACCCAGCGGGCGAAGTTTGACGGCTGTTGCGCTCATAGACGATCTACCTCCCTGTGCGGTACACTACAAAATCGATCCAACCGATGCCAATATGACGTTAGCACTCAGACTACGAGAGTGCTAATATCGGTATCCTACCACGGCGCGATCAAGGTGCAAAGGCGTTGGGCGCTCTTTTTGATATTTAAGCACTCTTTCTCTCGTCTCAGCTTGTTCTATCTCCTCTTTCCTGTTTAGCACTCTTGGAGATAGATTGCCAGCGTGTGTCGCATCGAGAGCAGGCGGATATCCGCTTTCTCCCGCTGGCGTATGATTGCATGACACCGATGGTAAAGACGACCCGATACCCTCACATATTATCGGCTTCGTGGAATAGGTGTGGAAGGCTGCGCGCATGTGCCCTCAGCGGGCCGGCGGTAGTGGATTCGGCGTCGGCCCCGTCGGCACGATGGTGGCGCGAGGTGACGGCATCGGGATCGGATTGCCTGTTACCGGCGATCCCGATGGGCGCGGCGGTGATGGCGCCGCGTTCGGCGTCGTGTATGTCAGGCTGCTTGTCGCTGTATGCCCCGTGCCGGGGTTTATTACTACGACCGGCACCGTTCCCGCCGCGTGCGCCGGGACGTTCGCCCTGAACGACATACTATCATCAGCCACGGTGATCAGCAGCGACGTACCATTCACCGTGACCGTCGTCCCGGTCTGGAAGCCGCTGCCAGTAAAGGTGAGGATCTGCCCGGATGTACCGGTCTGTGCCCCTTGGAGCGTCGGAGTGACGGGAACGTACTCGTACGCGCCGATGTCGCACGCCGCGCCTTGTGCGCGACCAATCCCGCGCTGATCGGTGGTGACGCCGGAAGGACAGGCACCGCCCGCATCAATGGCGGGGCTGGTCGGGCCGAGCGCCTGCGTCCGTGTCGTGCCAGGCGCGTTGAGTGCCAGCGGGGCAAGTCGCGGATCAACCGGGCTTGCGGCGGTACCGGCGATATCGCCCTTCGCGCCGTTGGTGACGCCGCTGCTGCCGAACGTGTTGCCGACCAGGTTGTTCCCGTTTGATGTGACCATGCCGTTGATATCGAGCCCCATATTCCCGGCGATGATTGTGTCGCGGATTGCCGCGCTCCCACGACTATGGCTATACAGGCCATCCGGGCTATTCCGCGTCATCGTGCCATTGACGAGCGACAGCATGCCAGCGGCGTCGTTATCAATCCCACCGCCTGTCTCCCCGCTCCGCGCGGCATTGCCACTTACTGTGCTATTGGTGAGCGTGAGTGCCCCGTCGTTGAAGATGCCTGCCCCGCGCGTGCTTATCGTGTTGCCACTGATCGTGCTGCCGGTAATTTGCGCGATTCCACCACCAATGAAGATGCCGCCGCCGCTACTCGTTGAAGTATTGCCGCTCACGGTGGTGTTGGTGAGCGTCAGTGTGTCGCCGTCGGAAAAGATGCCTCCCCCGTCACTGGCGCTGCTATTGGCAACCACGCTGTCCGCGATCGTCAGGGCGCCGTGATTCGCGATACCGCCGCCCCCGCTACTGCTGTTCGTGCCATGCTGGATCGTCAAGCCACTGAGATTGGCGCTCATGCCATTGTTGACCGTGAAAACCGTGCCGCTATTCGTACCGTCCACAATCGTCGTATCCGCGCCCGCGCCGCTGATCGTCACGTTCCGGTCTATCGTGACGTGATCGTTGTAGGTCGGCACGGCGTTCGTATTCGCCGCCACATGCACGACGCCCCCCGCAACCACATTGCGGACGCCCGCGCCGATCGTCGGGAAGGGAAACGCCTGCGTGCCGTAGCCGGAGGCGGGCGTGCGGACATCCACGTAGGTGGTGACGGCCAGTTCGTACGCGCCGATGTCGCATGATCCACCCTGGGGACGGGAGACGGAGCGCTGATCGGCGCCTGGGCAGCCCGCGCCGGTGGTGGGCACCGCGTCGAGCGCGGGACTGACAGGAAGCAGCGCCTGCGTCTGCGTCGGCCCGCCATTATTTTGCAGGGGGCCGAGCAACGGATTGACATTGACGAGATCGCTCGCCACGAAGCCGCTGCCGCCACTCGTGTTGCCGATCAGATTATGCCCCAGGCTGGTAACGGCACCGGTCACGTCGGCAGCGGTGCTGTCGGAACGAGTGTTACCGGCGACGATCGTATTCTGCAACGAGACGCTGCCGCCAGCGGCGGAGATGCCGCCCTGTATGGCGACCTGGGCGCCGCTGATTGCGACGTTGTTACTGATGGTGCTGTTCATGACGGCGGTAGTACCGCTCGCGGCGCGAATGCCGCCGCCGAAGCCGCCGCCCGTCACGGTGTTTCCGCCAATCGTGCTGTTCGTCACTGTCAACGATCCCTCATTGAAGATCGCGCCCGAGGTATTACCGCTGATCGTGCTGCGCGTGATCGTGATGACGCTGTCGTGCCCCGAAAAGGCGGTAATATCAATGCCGCCACTGCCGCTGCCGGAGGTATTCCCGACGACGGCGCTGTCCGTCAAATTCAGGTTGGCGATGAAGACCGCGATGCCGCCACCCGCACCCTGCGCCCCGGCGTTGCCGTGCTGGATCGTCAGTCCGCTGATGTTCACCGTCACGCCGCTCGCGCCATTGTTGTTAATCACGAAGACGGTTGTCGCGTTGTTGCCGTCCACCGCGAGCAGGTTCGCCCCCGGCCCGGTGATCGTCATGGAGGTATCGAGATCCAACGTGCTGCCGAGGATAATCGGGCCGCTCAGTCCCGCTTGAAAGAGAATCGTCGTGTTGCCGTGAGCATTGGCGTACGTGACGGCATCGCGCAACGAGCAGGGGGCGGAGCCGCCCGTCGCGCAGGGATTGGTCGAATCGGCGGTCGTTGTGACGGTTATGACCGTACCGATCGCGGCCACAGGCATGGCGGGCACGAGCAGCGCGACAAAGAGGAACGCGAGTACTGAACGACGTATATGCATGAACATTTCCCTCTTCTCCTCGATTTCTTTCCACTTCGAGCGCGCCCCGCCCGATTGATCGTCTCGTCGCATCTCCCTCATCGCGCGGGCGGCAAGGGGTTCGGCGTCGGACCGGTCGGCACGACGGTAGCGCGAGGCGAGGGCATCGGAAGTGGACTCCCCGTCACCGGCGATCCGGCAGGCGGCCGGGGTGGGGCAATCGGATTCACCACCCCGTAGGTGTACGCCCCCGCCTTCGTCGCGCTCACGCCGTTGACCGTCACCGTCACGTCCACTGTCCCCGCCGCGTGCGCGGGTACGGTCACGGTGATCGTCGTCGCCGTCACATTCGTCACCGTCGCGGGCGCATTGCCGAACGTGACACTCGCTCCGCTCGCGAAGCCCGCGCCCGTGATCGTCATGCTCGATCCGCTTGTCGCTGATCCACTCGTGGCGCTCAGGCTCGTCACGACCGGCACGTAGGTAAGTGTCCCCGCTGCGACATGCCCGCCGGGGTTCGTCACCGCGAAGCCGACGTTGCCGGTGCTGTGAGCAGGAACGGTAAGGGTCATCGCCGTGCCATCGTCGCTCACGCCGCTGGCGGGCGCGGTGATGGTTGTGCCACCGATGGTCAGTTGCGATCCGGTCTGGAAGCCGGTGCCGTGGAAGGTGACATCCCCGCCGCTTGCCGGGCCGGTGGCGTTGCTCACTGTTGGCGTGACGGGCTGGTATTCGTACGCGCCGATGTCGCAGGTGCCGATACGCGGCTGGCCGCGCTGGTCCTGCATGATGCCGCTGGGGCACGGCCCACCCGTATCAATCGCCGGGGAATTCAGGCGGAGAGCATGCGTGGCGGTCGGGCCACCGTTGGTGGCGAGTGGGTTGAGCCGAGGATCAAGCGGTGCGCTCGCGGCACCGACGAGGTCGCCGTTCGTGCCGTTCACGAGACCGGTGCTACCCATGCCAACGCCGACCAGGTTGTGCCCGCTGCTCGTGAATGTGTTAGCCAGGTCGGGGGGCAGTCGCGCCGCCGGTGGTCATATTCCCGGCGACAAGGGAAGCGGTGAGCGTCACCGTCCCGCCGGACGCATCGTTGATGCCACCGCCGGATGAGCCGCTGCCACTAATAGTGTTGTTGCTCACGGTCGTGGCGATGAGCGTGGCGTTGGCTGCGTTGTAGGGTTCGTTGAAGAGGCCCCCGCCATTCCCGCCGGCATTGTTGCCGCTGACGGTGGAATTGGTCAGGGTGAGGCTGAGATTGCTGTAGATCCCGCCACCCGTGCCGGTCGCTTGGTTGTCCCGCACGGTGCTGCCGGTGATCGTTACGTCGCTCCCCGTGGCCTTATTCCCATTGATTCTGAAGCCATTGGCGATACCCCCGCCGTTCGTGGCGTGATTGCCCTGGATGGTGCTCGCCGTGATCGTAACCGTGCCGGCAAATTGTGTGAGAATGCCGCCACCTACCGTCGCAGTGTTGCCGGTGATCGTGCTGCCGGTGATCGTCAACGACGTGGCGGTAAAGTCGCCGTTGCCAATGCCGCCGCCGCCTGATGAGTTGCCGCTGACGGTGCAGCCGGTGAGTGTCAGCGTTCCCGCGTTGTACACTCCTCCGCCGTGACCATTCGGGGCACTGTTGTTTTGGATCGCGCTCTGTGCGACTGTCAGCGTCCCCGAATTGTTGATGCCACCGCCAACATTGTTGCCGGCATCGCCGTCCGCGATGGTCAGCCCGCTGATCGTCGCTGTCACGGTGCTGTTGACGGTGAAGTCCGTCACCGCACCGCCGCCGCTGATCAGCAGGTTGCTCGCCCCCGGCCCCTGGATCGTCACCGCATGGCCGACGATCAGCGGTCCGCGCGCCAGGTCGAGCGTATAGGTGATCGGCCACGGGGTGCTGTGGGCGAACTGGATGGTGTCGCCGTCGGCTGCGGCGTGCAGGGCGTCGCGTAGGGAGCAGCCGGCGGCTACATCGCGGCAGTCAGTACGGACGCCGGGGTTGTCGAGGTAGCTGAAGACGTACTGGATGTTCCCGCCAGCATGGACGATCGGTGCGGGCAGCGCAGGTATCAGGAGCGCGACGAGCAGTAGTGCAAACCCGGCGCGGCGTAGGGATGCGATCATTTCTGGGGTCTTCCATTCACTACGAATCGCACGCGGCGTCTTCACCGCGCGGGCGGCAGGGGGTTCGGGGTCGGCCCCGTCGGCACGATATTCGCGCGGGACGAGAGCATCGGGATCGGGCTTCCCACCACCGGTGAACCGGACGACGGGCGGACTTGCGGGGCCGGGTTCACCACCCCGTAGGTGTAGCCATTCGTCAGCGTGCCCGTGAGCCCTTGCACGGTGACGCTCACGTTGACCGCGCCGGATGCGCTCTGCGCCGGGGTCGTCGCGGTGATCTTCGTGTCGCTCACGACCGTCACATGCTGCGCCGGAGTATTACCGAAGGTGACGGACGCATTCTGCGCGAAGTACGCCCCGGTGATCGTGACAGATGCGCCGCCAGCGACCGAGCCACTGGCCTGGCTGATTGACTGAACGGCGGGTGTGAAGTTGACATAGGTCAGCGTTGTGGTGGCCGGCGCGGGCGCGAAGGCCGGTTCGCTCACGCTCGCGGTGACGTTGCCGGGGAGATGCGCGGGCAACGTCGCCGTCAGCGCGGTACCGTCCGGCACGACCGACGTGACGGGGGCGTTCACGCCATCCACTATCAGAGTCAGGCCGGGCTAGAAACCCGTGCCGGTGAGCGTCACCGTGCCGCCCGAGGTCGGGATCGTCGTACCGGTGAAGGTAAGGAGGAGGAACTCGTACGCGCCGATGTCGCACGCCGATCCCTGCGGGCGCAGCACGCCGCGCTGGTCCTTGCCACCTACCGGCGCCGGGCCAGTCTTGTTGTTGCAGATCGTGTTGTCACCGTGGTTGATGGCGATGCTCGTCGGGAGGAGCGCCTCGGTTGGCGTCGGGCCGCCATTGTTCGCCGGTGGGAGTGCGACGAGGCCGGGATCGCGCGGTGCGGCAATCGTGCCGGTGTAATCAGTGCCGCCCATCGAGACATCCGTAAATCCGGTGCTGGTATCCATCTCGCGGATCAGGTTGTGGCCGCCGTCGGAATATTGCCCGCTCAGATCGGGGCCGGTGCCGTTCCCGGTCGTGGTGTTGTTCGCGACGATCGTGTTCGCGAGCGTCGCTGTCGCGCCGGGCTCCGTGTAGATGCCGCCGCCAATCCCACCAATGCCGAGACTATTGCCGGTCACGGTGTCGTTCGTCAACGTCGCGGATGAATAGAACGCGAGATACACTCCGCCGCCCAGAGAGACCGCGCTGTTTCCGCTCACCGTACTATTGATGAGGGAGAGCATGCCAACGATGCGTGGAGGCCCGAAGACACTGCGGACAGCAATGGCCCCGCCATCACTAAAGGTGCGGTTTCCACTGAAGGTGCTACCTATGACGGTCACCGTACTGCCGACGATTGAGATGGCGCCGCCGTTGCCGCCCGCGGAAAGATTCATACTAAACAGGCTGTTCGTGATCGTTGCGCCGCCACTGGTGTACAGTGCCGCCCCATCGTTATCCGCTTCATTGGACTGAAAGGTGCAGCCAGTCGCGATGAGCGTGCCCGTGTTGTTAATCGCCCCACCACTGATTGCGACGTTATTCGCGAGCGTCGCATTCGCCACATTCAGCGTACCGGCGTTGACGATGCCGTGAGCGTTAAAATGTTGGATGACGAGGCTGGAGAGCGTAAGCGTCGCGCTCGTGCCCACCGTGAAGGCGGTGATCGCGCGATTGCTGCCATCCAGCGTGACGAGCGGCGCGCCCGCGTAGCCCGGCTCGGTCGTCCCGTCCACCGTCACATTTCCCGTGATCGTCGGCAGGCTGGTCATCAGGGTAATCGTCTGCGCGCCGCCGCCGGTGATCGCGAAGGCGATCGTTGAACCGGGGCTGGCGTTCGCTTGCGTGATCGCAACCTGGAGCGAACCGGAGCCAGCATCACTCGTATTCATGACCGCAAACGTTGCGGCCCGCACCGATGCGACGCCGCCAATGGAGAGGAAAAGCGGGAAAATCAGGCAGGCGAGTATGAACTGCCGCGCGACCCTCATCGGTATCGTCCGTTGCGTTCGTGTTGTCATCCTTGCACCCCGTTTCCCTGATGCGACAAAATAGAGAGAAGTGTCAGGGAACTGGCGGGACCCGGTCTTCTGGTTCCAATGGAAACCCGCAGTTCCCCGATGCTTCCGACAGTACCAGCCGCGTGCATGGGTGCAGAAGTGACAGCACCGTGACAGTACCGTGACACCACCGATAAAACGTGACGCGTGTTATGATTGATGTTGATAGACCATCATTATGAAGGGGCAGCATGGGTATACTGAGGACGACTGCGTTCGGAGACTTGCTGCGACAGCATCGTCTGGCCGCGACGCTCTCGCAGGAGGCGCTGGCCGAGCGTGCCGGTCTGGGCGGCGATGCTATCCGGGCGCTGGAACGCGGGCGGCGGACCGCCCCACGCCCGGAGACGATCGCGCTCCTCATAGATGCTCTGGCGCTTCTCCCGGACGACCGCAATGCCTTCGTCGCCGCTGCGGGCGCGCGGTCTCCTTCGGTGGGGACAGTCACATTGCCCCCGGCACGCGCTCTGTCCGAGATTCCCGTGCCACCGACCGCGTTGATCGGTCGCGAGCGAGAGGAAGCGTCCGTCGTTCATCTGCTGCGGCGCGAGCGGGGGCGGCTGGTCACCCTGATCGGCCCTGGCGGTGTCGGCAAGACCCGGCTGGCGCTCCAGGTGGCCGCGACGCTCCAAGCCGACTACCCCGATGGCACGGCGTTCGTTGATCTCGCGCCCGTGCGCGACCCGGCCTTGGCGCCATCAGCCATCGCCAAGGCTGTCGGCATGCGCGAGGTTGGCGGGCAGAGTGCTCGCGATGCACTGTTGGCCTACCTAAGGGATCGCCACTTGTTGCTGGTGCTGGACAACTTCGAGCAGGTGCTCGACGACGCCCCCATCGTGACCGCGCTCGTAAACCATTGCCCCCAACTTACCATCCTGGCGACGAGCCGGGCGGCGTTGGGAGTATGTGCGGAGCAGCGATTCCTGGTCTCCCCGCTGGCGACGCCCGATCCTCGGCGGCAGGTGATTCTTGAGGAAGTGGCGGGCTACGCTGCCGTGCAGTTGTTTGCGGCCCGGGCACAGGCGGTGCTGCCCTCTTTCGCGCTGGACGCAGAGAATGCGGCGGCGGTTGCGGCAGTATGCCAACGGCTGGATGGCCTGCCGCTGGCCATCGAACTGGCGGCGGCACGTATCGCGCTGCTACCGCCCCGGGCGCTGCTAGCCCGACTGAGCAGTCGGCTGGGATTGTTGACCGGGGGAGCGCGGGACCTGCCGGACCGGCAGCGGACGCTGCGCGCAACGATCGAGTGGAGCTACGACCTGCTGGACGAAGAGGAGCGGAGGCTGTTCGGGCAACTCGCGGCTTTCGCTGGCGGCTGGACACTGGAGGCGGCGGAAGCAGTCTGTGTCGTGGCAGACGGAGCGAGCGCCCAATCCCCCGGCATGGATGTACTCAATACCCTGCACTCGCTCATGGACAAGAGCCTCGTGCGGCGGATTGACGTGGCGGACGACGCGCCGCGCTTTATGATGCTCGAAACCATCCGTGAGTACGGGCTGGAATGTTTGGCGACGAGCGATGAGACGGCGATGCTCCGGCGGTACGCGGCCTTCTTCCTGTCACTGGCGGAGCGAGCAGGCGCCGCGCTCGGGGGCAACGACCAATTGGCATGGCTGGGCCGATTGGAGATGGAGCATGAGAACCTGCGCGCCGCGTTGCGTTGGTCCCTACGACGTGGACACGACCCGGCTGCCGGGATGCGATTGGCGGGAAGCCTCGCGCCATTCTGGGAGGCGCGTGGATACCTGGGCGAGGGGCGAGCGTGGCTGGCGGAGGCGCTGCGGGAATCTCCTCCTGAAGCGTACGCGCTCCGAGCGCAGGCGCTCGGCGGAGCAGGCCGTCTGGCCTTCCGTCAAGGGGATCACGACGCGGCCCAGGCCCTGTTGACGGAGAGCCTGATGCTGGCGCGGCGCGTGGGAGACGAGCAACTCGGCGCTCACGCGCTATTCAACCTCGGGAACGTCGCCTGGCAGCGCGGCGACCTCTCGACTGCCGACGCGCTGTGCGAGGAGAGCCTGACACTCGCCAGGCGGACGGGAGACCGGGGAACAATCGTCCACGTCCTGGGTCGCCTCGGTGGGATTGCCTGGGATCACGGGACCTACACGCGCAGCCGCACACTGCTTGAGGAAAGCCTGGCGCTTCGCAGGCAACTGGGGGATCGGCAGCAGATCGCGCACTCGCTCTACAGCCTCGGGCATGTGGCCTGGACTCAGGGTGACTGGGACGTCGCCCAGGCATATGACGCGGAGAGCCTGGCGCTCGCGCGCGAACTCGGCGAAACCCAGGCGATTGCCCACGCGCTCAACAACCTCGGACTCGTCGCCCGCTCGACGGGGGATTACCATGCGGCTCAGGCGTATCTGGAAGACTGTCTGGCGATTAGCCGAGAGACGGGCGATCAATGGCTGCAAACGTTTGCTCTCGCCTGGTTGGGCTACGTCGTGCAGGAGCAGGGCGACACGGAGCAGGCGGCGGCGTATTTCGCGGAAAGCCTGACCGTCGCACGGCAGCGTGGGATGACGCGGGCAATCGCTCTCGCGCTGGCGGGATTGGCTGGCGGGGAAGGCCTTGGAGCATGGTCCATGCCAAGCGCACGGCGCGGCGCGGCGCTACAGCGGGCGGTGCAGTTGTTCGGTGCGACACAGGCGCTTCTCAACGCAAATATGCTTCACTTGGATCCTGAGGACGACCGCGTCTTCACAAACAATCTCCGAGCGGCGCGGGCACAGTTGGACGAAACGGCGTTCGATGCCGCCTGGACGACGGGGTATGCGATGCCTTTGGAGCAGGCACTGGACCGCGCGCTGCATCCCGTACCGTATCACGCATCAAACGCCGTTCTTCCACATGGCAGCACTCACGATCTCTCGGTGCAATCGGTATAGTTTTTCTTGCGTCCACTTCATGCACGCGGTGACAGGTGTGCGGGGACATGCTAGACTCCCCGAAACACCGCAGTCAGGAAGGGGTCTCGGCGCATGGTTAATACGACACTGCTGACATACCCACATCCGTCCTACCCGCCCTACTCGCCCTACCCGCCCTACCCGCCCTACCCACTGGATAGCGTATCGCCTGCAACCAACCCGTACGGCGCATACGCCGCCGTCTACGATGTGCAGGGGCAGAGCCGCTGGAGTGAGCGGATGGTCGTCTTTCTCGGTGATCTTTTGCCCCACTACGACGCCATGCCCGGCCGCGTCCTCGATCTCGCCTGCGGCACCGGTGCCGCCGCCCTCCGCTTCGCCGCGCAAGGATACGCGGTGACTGGCATTGACGGCTCCGCGGCGATGCTGGAAGTTGCCCGCCAAAGAGCGGACGATAATAGGGCCGCAGTCCGGTTTGTCCAGCAGGATATGCGCACTTTTACCGTTTCCGAGCCAGTGGACCTCCTTACCTGCTTCTATGACAGCCTGAACTATCTCACCGATCCTGCCGACCTCGTGCGGACGTTCGCCTGTATGCGGGACGCGCTCGCGCCGGACGGCCTGGCAGTCTTCGACATGAATACCCGCGCCGGGCTGGAAGCGGACTGGAACGGCAACTGTTGGGTGCAGGAGATTGGCGACACCTACTTCATCCAGCAGGCCGAGTGGGATGCGGAGACGGCGCTGGCGACGATGACGCTTACCTGCTTCGTCCGCCTCGGCCCCGCTTACCGCCGCTTCGAGGAGGTTCATCGAGAGCGCGGCTACACGCTCGACGAGATCACCGCCGCGCTGGAAAAAGCGGGACTCACGCTGCTGGACGTCTTCGCCTGTCTCCCGCGCATCGGCCCGACTTTCGAGCCACCCGGCGAGACCACTGGCCGCGTCGTCCTCGTCGCCCGCCCGTAGGAATTTGTTGAACCGCGAAGGCGCGAAGGACGCGAAGAAGAAAAAGGAGGAAGAACGTTGGTGTATCGGAAATCGTACGTCTTTTCCTCAACCATTCTTCGTATTTCCCTTCTCTGTTCCTCTTCGTGTCCTTCGCGCCTTCGTGGTTCAACTGAAAGGAGTCAGTCATGAGCGAGCGTGAGGCAGGGGTACGGGTGTCGGAAGAGATCGGGGGGTACGATGTGGCAGTGCTGCGGGATGCGCTGGCGCGGCTGGTGGATTTCCCGACGCTCGTGCCACATAACGGCGACATCGTTGTCAAGGTCAATCTCGTCAATGGCGCGCCGCCGGAGACCGCCTCGGTAACGCATCCGGCGGTCGTCGCCGCGCTTTGCGGGCTGTTGCGTGATTGCGGCGCGCGTCGCATCACGATTGCGGACGGCCCATCCTCCGCGATGAGTGCATCCGCCGCCTTCGCGAACAGTGGCTATGTGGCGATTCTTGCGCCGTACAACGTCGAATGGCTCGACTGCAACGAGGCGCAACCGGCTTGGGTGGACGTGCCGGATCCGCTCGTCGTCGGTCGTATCCCGGTGCCGGAGCGGTTCCTCGCGGCGGATCGCGTGATTAACGTGCCGAAGATGAAGACGCACATCCTGACCGTCGTTACGCTCGCATTGAAAAACTTCGTCGGCGCGATGCCCGCGACGATTGTCACGACGCCGAACGGCGCGACGCGCAAATCCACTGCGATCCGGCTGCATGGCGCGGACATGTCCAACGCGATCAGTGACCTCAACCGCGCCATTCCCGCCCACTTGCACATTATTGACGGCATTATCGGCATGGAGGGCCTTGGGCCGACGAATGGCACACCGATCGCGACAGGTCATCTGATCGCGGGCGCGAACGCTGTCGCGGTGGATACCGTCGCGGCGACGATGATGGGCTTCGTGCCGGAACGGATTCGCCATATCATTACTGCCTCCAACATCGGCATCGGCCCGATGCGCGGCTTCGCGATCCACGGTGATACGCCCGTCACACCCTACGAACCCGCCTCCTGCGTCCACCGCGCCGCCCGCGCGGCATAACAGGGAGAAACCAATTGAACCGCAGAGACGCAGAGGACGCAGAGAGGGAAATGAAGAGGTCTTTTTCTTTCTCTTCATGTATTTTGTCCGCGTCCTCTGCGCTCTCTGCGCCTCTGCGGTTCAATCGCTTTCGACTACTTTCGTAGGGGGTGCGGCATGTGGGTGATTGTGCGGGATACGGCGGAGGAACTGGTCTACCGCGAGATCGGCAAGATCGTCGCGATCTACCGGATGGAGGGAGGGGACCACTTCCTTAAGGTAGCGGACAAGGCGCCGCATGCCATTCTGGAGGATTTCTGCCTCGAACGCTTCGCGGATCGCGATCCCGCGCAGGTCGAGGCGGTGCCGACCGTTACCTATGATGGCCACGACTTCGCGTACGGCGATCTGGTCGAGATGACCTTTCAGTTGCGCAAGTTCCCGTGGGGTTGTGAGAAGTGGCTCCTCACGATGCAGAAACGATACGGTGATTACTTCGAGGTGCTCGAAGATCATATGCACGCCGTCTCCGCCGAGTATCGCTACCCCCTATGACGAAGGACTGAGGATAAAGACTGAGGACTGAGCGGGCGCATGCTATGCGCCCCTACACCAATACATCTCAATTGCTCCCCTCTCCATCGCCGAACAAATCTGATCGCTTCCGTGATCTCGGGGCGATGGCTCCGTACGAGAGGGGCCGGGGTGAGGAAAGGAGAGGATCGTATGCTGCCGCGCGATCTCGGTGATGGGTTGGTACTGCGCCGCGCGACCGTGGACGATACGGACCGGCTGGCGGATTTCAATGCGACGATTCATGGCAATGATGGTGAACCGGATGAATGGGTTGGTGTCTGGACACGGGACATGATGCGTGGCGATCATCCGACGACCGGCGTGGACGATTTCCTGATCGTCGAGGAGACGCGTACCGGCGCGATTGCCTCGTCGCTCTGCATGATCCCACAGCAATGGTCGTACAACGGTATCCCGTTCAGCGTCGGGCGGCCGGAGATGGTCGGCACCCACCTGGACTATCGGCGGCGCGGCCTGGTGCGCGCGCAGTTCGAGGTCATCCACGCTTTGAGCGCCGAACGGGGCGAGGCGGTGCAGGTAATCAGCGGCATCCCGTGGTACTACCGGCAGTTCGGCTACGAAATGGCCCTCGAACTGGATGCCGGACGATTCGGTTACCCCGCCAATGTCCCCGCGCTCGAAGAGGGCGCGACTGAGCCATTCCGTATCCGCCCGGCGACGGAGGCGGACATCCCATTTCTCGCGCGAGCATATGACTTCGGTATGCAGCGCGGGCGGATCGCCTGCCTCCGCGACACGGCACAATGGCGATACGACCTCGCGGGGCACAGCCCGACGAGCGATATGCGTCTCGTCATCTGTCTGATCGAAACGGCGGACGGGACGCCCGTAGGCTTTTTCGGGCATCATCCCCGGCTTTGGGATGGGGGTGTCTTCGTGGCGATCTACGAACTCGCCCCCGGCGTCTCATGGTTCGCCGTCACGCCGACAGTGTTTCGCTACCTCAAGACACTCGGTGAAACCTATGCGACAGCGAGTGGCAACCGATTCGACACGATTAACTTCGAGAACGGAACGGAGCATCCCGTCTACCATGTCATCCCTCGTCGGCTGCGTGGTGTTCACCAGCCCTATGCGTGGTACGTGCGGGTCGCGGATCTCACGGGTTTCCTGCGCCAAATCACACCAGCACTCGAAGCGCGGTTGGCCGATTCCGTCCTCGTCGGGCATAGCGGCGAACTGAAGCTGAATTTTTACCGAACCGGCCTCTGCCTCACGTTCGTCGCAGGCCGTCTGACTGACATCGCACCGTGGCAGCCCGACGCACACGAGCGCAGCCACGCATCCTTCCCCGATCTCACCTTCCTCCAACTCCTCTTCGGCTTCAAGTCGCTCGATGAACTGAATCACGCTTTCCCCGATTGCATGGTCCGTAGCGACGACGCCCGCGTGCTCCTCGATACGCTCTTTCCGAAGCAAGGCTCCAATATCTGGCCTGTTGCATAGAGGGAGGAGGCAATGGACTACATACGAGAACTCCGCTCCCTTATCGGACATCGCCCGCTGATCGTCGTGGTCGCGGGCGTGCTCATTTTGGATGAGACAGGGCGGGTGCTGCTGCAACATCGCTACGATGGTCATTGGGGCATCCCCGGCGGTGCGATGGAACTTGGCGAGACATTGGAGGAGACTGCTCGTCGAGAAGTACGTGAGGAGACGGCGCTCGAACTCGGGACACTGACGATGGTCGCCGTACATTCGGGGCCGGAATTCTTCGACCGATACCCAAACGGGGACGAAGTCTCCTTCGTCATCGCTATCTACGAGACGAGAGAGATGCATGGCTCCCCCATCGCGGATGGGAGTGAGACGCGCGACCTCGCATTTTTTGCGCTCGACGCGCTGCCATCGAATATGCTCGCGGTGGCGTGGCGCGTCAGGGCAATCGCATCTGAATGAGCGGGGTCTCCGGTAGGATGAGGGTCGATAGATCGCTTATCCTACCGGAGGCTTATCATGGCAGGATT
>JAABUY010002158.1_pt1 | contig 24144 bp, 21 predicted proteins | sample 5560271 | NCBI WGS metagenome assembly JAABUY01 (sample SAMN10711886, study PRJNA513374) | rock metagenome | isolation source: Antarctica rocks | place: Antarctica: Victoria Land, University Valley | reverse complement strand
GCGCCCGCGGCCAGGACTGAGAGCGTTGCCGCTTGCGGCTGCCGGGTTTTGGGACTGTGAGTAGGTTGGGAGAGGCAGGGGGCTGGTTGATAGGGTATTGCCTGCCCTGGGTGGTGGAGGTAGGTGATGGCGGGGTGAGTGTGAGAGTGATGTTTGGGCGGGTGAGGGAGAGTAGGGGGATGGTGGGCTGAAGGGGGCGGTGGCTGCGCCAGGGAGGTGGGGGTGAGAGGTGGGCATTGGCTAGCGCCTGCGCTAGAAAGTCGTCGACTGAGTGGGAAGGCATGGTGGAGGTGTGGCGGTGATTGGTCGAAGAAGTATGGTTTGTTTGATCGTTTGGAAGTCCGCGGATATCAAGAGGTCGAGAGCGCAGTCCGATTCTTTTTCCAAGGTTGGGCAAAGCTGTATTGGATGTCTGTCCAATGCAACTGGCTTGTTCTTGGTCTGAGAAAAGAATGCCTCTGCGTCTTGATAGTCTCTTCCTTGGATAATCCAGGTGATGAGGAAAGAAGAAGAGAAAAACTCAAACGGCGATACCGTTGCTATATATACTGTTTTTTCGAGCGTCGAGTGGCATTGTGAGCAGACAAGTGCACAAACAGTTGGCCATCAACAATGGCCATTGTCTTCGTCGAGGGGAGCGAAAGAGGTACGCAGGCCGTTTGGTGCGTTGGTATCGAGACAAAGAGACGGCTCGAGGGACAAAGCCATTGTTCGCCAGGATAGCTGAGTGTAGTGTGTGGTCCTACAGTTAGTTGCTCGGATATCAGTTCGCAAAGAACAGAGAGAGACAAAGCCATTGTTCGCCAGAAGAGCTGAGCGGTAGTGTGTACTCCTGCATTTAGTTACACGGAAGTCAGTTTGCAGAGTACAGAGAAAGACAAAGCGGATTGTCGCGAGTCAAAGACCTGTATGTGGTTGATGGACGGAATTCACTGATGAGATGGAACGGATATTGAGCTGATAATCACAATATGTTTACTATCTATGTTAGTATCGTAGGATGACTATATTAGCTGTCTCAGGATAATATAACAGAAGATTGATCAATTATATGTTGTTACAAAAACCTTAGCTATTCCCCTTTATATAAAACCCCGAGTTCCGACTGTCGTATCCAGGAAAAAATCAGATCACCGCGGTATCCAAAACCCGTCACCCAGAGATCATTCGGTCAAAGTCGACGGAAAACTCCCCAAGATTATCGAGCATGAGCGTAATTCTCCTTGCCAGCGTTTTGGCTAAGATCAGCTGTCTCACCCACTCTTCCCAATCCTCTTCCAGGAACCTCTTCCGCTTGTCGGCTCGATGGGTGAAATAGTCCCTGTCGAAGCGTGAAGTTCTCCCATTATAGTTTAAGATTGGAATTCTGGGCTGCCATCGGAGCGATTGCCGCTGGAAGGAGATATAGTTGTTTGAACCTGTGGCCCTGCTAGTTCCGGTCCAGAAGGCTGACAGTTGCCAGGAGGAGTGAGAGGAGGAGGAGGAGGAGGAGGAGGAGGAGGAGGAGGAAGAGCTAATTCCAAGGTCTATGCCCAAGCCCAGTGGAATGAGTGCAGAAGGTGGTGTGACGTAGGAATGCCATATCGGAGGTGTTGGAGGCTGGTAGTCAAGCGAAATGGTCGGTGTGTTGAGACTGGCAGGTTCATCTTTGCCATCCTCAACGGTGTTCTTCAGTTGGGACGCTTGTCTCACCTCCTCAGCGGCTGGGGCGAAGATCCTCCGCAAGATCATCTGAGTCTCGTCGCTCGGTACGGGAGGCAGTGGCTTGTTGCAATCCAGTACCGGAATCAACTGCTTTTCGGAAGCCGGAGTCGTAGCCATCTCGACCTTTTCGGTAGAGTGGATCGTCTCCACCACCCGTCGATGTCTGCGCGTCAGTCGTTCTTCGAGAGGTGGGGTTGGGAAGATCTCTTGGCTCTGACTGAGCGGGTGCATCCTACGGGGCGCGGATCTGTTTCCCGTGGCGTTAGCTTCTTGGATCGTAATGATGGGGAAAGGGCTGTCTTTGAAGGTGATAACTGGTGGAAAGAGTGACCCGTCAAGCGGTGATAGCCCCTCCAAGCGCATCTCTAAGCGTGAAGACGGACGAGGCGTGTAGGTGAAAAGCGCCTCTTCCGGTTCCCTATCTTCTTGCTCGTCAGTCACTTGAAGTTCGAAGGATCCAGGTGTGATATCATCACCCTCGAAGAGTTCGGGTAGAGAGGGTGGTGGAGGTGGCGGGGAGCGAGTGGGTGGCGAAGGCGCAGAGGAAGCCGATGATGAAGATCGACGAGAAGGGTTGATCACGCGCAGCGATCCAGTCTCTAATACTGGGTTCCAGCATTCCAGAGTCGGGGATGAGTGTAACTGATGGTATGACGTTGGAGATCTGTGTGGAGGTTCTATAGTTAGTTCGTCTGGTGCCGGTTGGGATTTCTTCGCAGCAGTCTTGGAGATTAAAAGGGATGGTGTTTGGCAGAGCCCCTGAAAAAGTTTCCTGAATTTCGCCATGATGTGCGATAGTCGTGCAGATGGGTCCGGCTTGAGATATGATAAGATGAAGTGCTGGGCAGTTGTGTTGCTTAAGTTATTATGATGATCAGGGTCCTCGATCCTTTGAATGCAATGCGCAAAGATCTTCGTATCGCTTTACTGGCAAGCGTGCAGAAAGTTCAATAGGCAACGATTCTCTGGGTGTCAAGGATGAACCTGATGGGGAGAGAAAATAAAATCGGTGCAAAAACAACACTTATATGCTGTTTACTCGTTTACTCGTCTCCGGGTAAGACTGGCGAACAAAGCCAGTAGAGACACAATGGCATTGTTTACACGACAAGAAGAGGTAAGATGGAAACAAAAGAAACAAAGGCGACCAGTTGGGCCTTTCACTGACACGCTTTGAGCAAGGTTCTAATAAAGAATTACTTGCTCCATTGTCTAGATATTGGTGAGTGAACGATCCATGGTGCTTGTAAAAGAAAGTGAACCAAAATATCGTTCGATGCGGTGGGTGGGATTCGAACTTGCAACAATGAGCGAGGTTCAACACCAAATCGAGCCTCTCAAGTAGTATCTCCATAGTTCAAAAAGACAAAAGCTCTAGTGGAACTCCCGAAGCCGCGTGCTTCAGGGGGTCCACTATACGAAACCCCAGAGGGATTTACTCCGATGTCGAATGGATCTGGCCGGCTAGCTCTCAGGAGTGAACCAAGTCTCGGAGAATTACCAGAAAGTTGCGTACAACCCATAGGCGTATCCTTGCGAATAGCGTGGGGTGGCCGAAGCGCATATTACAGTACGGCTCTGAACCCCACTAAGTTAGGTTGAGTCCAGTTGAGCCATCCAGCCAGATCCATGATTGATTTGGTCCCTACTTTAATTATGAACCATGGCCATAGTCCCAAACACACCCACCCCAACGCCCCGGTGACGCTTCAATCTCCATAAGATTATATGCAAACTGTTCTTTCAAATTATTCCGACGATTTGTCCCAATCAGAATTCGTTCGCAGGTTGTTTTGTTGGTGGTCGTTGTGGACGGTGCATATACAGCCAGTTTAGCACCTTCGCACACACACTTGCCACCAACACCGCGATACATCTAACACCAAGAACATCAGACTCCATCTATATCACAGCTTGGAATGAACAGGATATACGTACGTCTTCGGCGAGCTATCGACACTACTGACAACATAAATCAAGTATTTTTCCTCTTATTCCACCATAATTCGGGCTCGGCTTGCCGACCGGACGATTTCCAAGTCGCAAGTTCGCCTTCCACATCATTGTACTATGGGCTGCGCAGCCACGATGAGAGCCGAACAACAACATCTTGATCAAGATCGACATAGCTCCGATGACCCATAGGTGTGACAGCACGAAGTCGAACTCAAAGGATGACTCCTAGGAGGAGAGGACTTTCGGCATATCTTGGCTCGAACAAGGCCAAAGCAACGGTCGCAAAGAGAAGGATATGATAACACATGGTGCGGACGTCGAAAAATGGATGGCTGGCAGTTTGACTTCAGCCACCACGAGCCGATGGAATCCTCGCACACAGGCAGTCGAGATGAACAGGAGTCGTTGGATGCTGAACAAGGTCTCCATATGCCAGAAAGGCACGTCTGGCCTCCATGAATGGGGACGGAGGTGACCGGTTCATCATAGGATCCCACTACCACAGTTTCGGATCCATCATTGACTGCCGCCGTTCAAGAAGACACGATGCTTCAAGTCAGCCATAGTGGAGTCAGAACGGACATGGAGAAGGGGTCCTTGAGAAGCCACAGTCCCGGCAGAGTTCAACACCTCGATACAGCGCGACAGTGACTGACGATGAAGATATCATGGACTACAGCGTTACTGGAGGATGAAGATGATAAGGCAAAGGAAGGGAAGAAAAGGGAAGGGAAGGGAAGAGAAGAGGAGGGAAGGCGATGGGATGTCGTCCAGATATCCAGTCAGAGCTCGTCGCTAAAAGCTTCCTTCAGGGTGGTGTGACTATGCCCAAGCTGGGATATCCTAACCCTGTACAGTGACATAAAGCATACCTTAAGGTATACCCGCCCGGACTGTAACTTACCATGCAGTACAGTAACTTACATGGCTGGGATTGAAAGAAAAAGTGCGGGGCCTGCGCAGGCACGCCCATTGAACATTTACTATACATTTATTACGCTGTTAATTACGTTATGGTTAACTAACTTAAGTTATGGGTTGTGTTAGGGCGTCAGACAGTTCGGAAAAGGCCTGATAGTAATGACACCTTACGGTATTTGTACCTAACCCTTTGTCGAAGCATGGAGAGGTACTTAATCACGAGACTTCATTTGAGTTGTACTTTGTACCTTGACTTACCTAAGCTGTTTAGCTGAAGGAAAGAAGGAAAGAAGGAAAGTTTACCCCAACCAGCGGAGCTGCTCAACACGCTGCCCGCTCTGGAGCGAAGCCGGTAGTCAGTCACCTTCGTTTCCTCTGTTGATGTTCGTCCAATTGCGCTTCTTGAGTACATTCGGAGAGAGGCTGTAGGCTGTCTGTATGTAAGCGTGTGGATATATATGCATTGAGTCACTCGTACGTACGTTGTTTACCTTAGTATCTGACCTTCCACTTCCAGTGTGGGGAAGCTTGTCAAGCTTGTCAAGCTTGTCAAGCTTGTCCACTCGCTTTTTGCTTGGCCGAAAATTACTACTACCCTGGCAAATATCGATGTTTGAAAACTGACTGACTAACTTACCACACCCAAATAGCTCTGCGAATTCGAACCTACCAGCTTGGGAAGGCAGCACGGTCACTGGTACCTGCCTCAGGTAGATGGATTCAATTGCATCTGCTGCCATGGCCTCCGCCGCAACCTCACAGGTCGCCGGTGCTCACACAAACGGCACCATGGAGGACGCCGACTCCGGAAAGCGAGACATTAAGAGCCATTTGCTCTTCGAGGTCTCGACCGAAGTTGCCAATCGAGGTGGGCTTGACCGTGCAGCCGACGATGACTTCAACGTTGACCACTTGTAGTTGGAGGCATTTACTCGGTCATCAAATCGAAAGCGCCCGTCACCACCGCCGAGTATGGAGACAGATACACCCTCATCGGCCCGCTCAACACTGCTTCGGTATTTGCCATTGCTGGTCGCAGCGCCGAGAAAAGCGCTGATGGATGACTAGGCTGCCGTTGAAGTCGAACCCCTCACGCCGACCAACCCCGAGCTCGCCCAGTCGATATCGAACATGCAAGCACGAGGGATAGGGCTGGTATACGGCAGATGGTTGATCGAAGGTGCTCCGCGGGTTCTGTTGATCGATACCAAGACTGGCTACCGTTTCCTGGACGAGTGGAAGGCCGACCTTTGGAATACGGCTGGCATCCCCTTGCCTCCGGGCGATGATGAGACCAACGAGGCGGTCGTCTTCGGTTACCTGGTCGCTTGGTTCCTTGGAGAGGTACGCCGTTGCAATCAATCACGGCGAGCCTGGCTGACTGGAGTACGTAGTTTGTATCTCACGAGAAGCGGAGGGCGATCGTGGCCCACTTCCACGAATGGCTGGCAGGTGTTGCTGTACCCTTGACCAAAAAGAGACGGATAGATGTGACCACCATCTTCACCACTCACGCCACGCTTCTGGGACGATACCTCTGCGCCGGTTCGGTAGACTTCTACAACAACCTGCAGTATTTCGACGTGGATGCGGAAGCGGGCAAGCGTGGCATCTACCATCGGTACTGCATCGAGCGCGCGGCGGCGCATTCTGCCGACGTCTTCACCACCGTCTCACACATCACCGCCTACGAGAGCGAGCATCTACTGAAACGGAAACCGGACGGTGTGCTGCCAAACGGGCTGAATGTCAAGAAGTTCTCCGCCATGCACGAGTTTCAAAACCTCCATCAGCAGTCGAAAGAAAAGATCCACGACTTTGTCCGCGGCCATTTCTACGGTCACAACGATTTCGAGCCCGAGAACACACTTTACTTCTTCACTGCGGGGCGGTATGAGTACCGAAATAAGGGCGTGGACATGTTCATCGAGGCTCTGGCGCGCCTGAACCACCGGCTGAAGACGTCGGGGTCCAAGACGACCGTCGTCGCTTTCATCATCATGCCCGCACAGACTCAGTCCTTGACCGTCGAAGCACTCAAGGGTCAAGCCGTCATCAAATCACTCCGGGATACAGTCGACATCATCGAGCGAGCCGTCGGCAAACGCCTCTTTGAGCGCTCGTTGACCTGGCACGAAGGCGACAACCTCCCCGACGACAAGGACCTGCTGAGCAGCGGAGACCGCATCATGCTTCGACGTCGACTATTCGCCATGAAGCGCAACACCCTCCCCCCCATCGTGACGCACAACATGGCCAACGACGGCGAAGACCCGATCCTGAACCAGATCCGGCGCGTCCAGCTCTTCAACCGGCCGTCGGACCGGGTCAAGGTCGTCTTCCACCCGGAATTCCTCAACTCGGCCAACCCCGTGCTGCCGCTCGACTACGACGACTTCGTGCGCGGCACCCACCTCGGCGTCTTCTCCTCGTACTACGAGCCGTGGGGCTACACGCCCGCCGAGTGCACCGTCATGGGCGTGCCCAGCATCACCACCAATCTGTCCGGCTTCGGCTGCTACATGGAGGAACTCATCGAGAACTCGTCCGACTACGGCATCTACATCGTCGACCGCCGCATGAAGGGCGTCGACGACTCCGTCAACCAGCTGACCGGGTTTATGTTCGACTTTGCTGCCAAGAGCCGGAGGCAGCGCATCAATCAGCGGAATCGCACCGAGCGGCTGAGCGATCTCCTCGATTGGAAGAGGATGGGCATGGAGTATATCAAGGCTCGGCAGTTGGCGCTAAGAAGAGGTATGAATATCACCCATCCCGAACTAGCCACAAGCTCCAAGCCACAAACTACCGAGATAGACTTGACTAACCTAACCCCCACCCCAACCCAGCATACCCCTCCTCCTTCGAAGACGAATACGACGACACCGGCTTCTTCGACGGCACCGAGCAAAAAATCTCCCGCCCCTTCTCCGCTCCCGGCTCGCCGCGCGACCGCACCGGCATGATGACGCCGGGCGACTTCGCCTCGTTGCAGGAAGGCCGCGAGGGCTTGAGCACCGAGGACTATATCGCTTGGAAACTGCCGTAAGTATCTCTCCTTCCCCCCTTCCCTTCCCTTTCTCTCTTTGTTGTTACTTTCCTTTCCTCTTTCTGCCGTCACTTTACTTTATTTTTGGGGATTCTTGCCGACGGTACGGTGTGCGCAGCGAAGAGGAAGATCCGACGGACGACTACCCGTTCCCGCTGAACTTGCGCGGGGCGAAGAAAGTGAACGGTGGGACGTCTCCTGTTGATGGCGTTTTGGATGGGGGGGTGATTGGGTCGTGAGGATGGAGAGTTGCGGTGCTGGTGGAATGGATGTCGAGGCGTGATACCTAGTGATGGCGAAAGAGAGAGTCGGAGAGGCGCGTGGGGGTTCAGCGGGGCGTGAACATGGCGAGGGTGACGGTAGTAACGCCATGGGGAAGCTGTGAGACTGGGACAACAGTAAAGTAATGGAAAAGATGGAGATGGAGACGGAGACCGGAGACGGAGACGGAGACGGAGACGAAACCAGCGTGCGCTGTGGGCGACTGGACTGTACTGTACATTGTCTTATTATCTGATCTGTACTGTACCATGACGCTATCTCCTTTGGTCTTTTCTTTTCTATTCTCCGACCGCCACTCTCCGCATCGTACTGCATCAGCGAGCGAGCGTTAAGATCAGAATGCTTGTCAAGGACTCAAGCGAAATTTCTTTTCTTCTTCTTTTCCTGCTCTTTCTCTCTTCCACATGAGCGAGCGCAAAATCTGCCAGTCTGTTGTTTTTGGGCGGGGTGTCTTCGCCCTGCTCGTATGTACGCTATCTCTCTCTTCATGCATCTCGTCGCGTCGATCGTTGTATGTATTTTGTGTCTGTGTGCGTGTGTGTATGTATGTTTGCAATCTGTGTATCTACCTATCCACCCACCTACCTCCGTCTCTCGAAGCGCAACACGAAACCGAGATGGTGATGGTAGCAGTGACGACGCAATCAATTTAAGCTAGCTTCTACCACGAGCGAATAATGCAACGCGATGCGATGCGACGCGACGCGACGCGGCCAGTACATGCGGAAGCAGCAGGACGCGCAAACAGCACGAAAGCGCAGCCCACCGAGCCTCTTCTCCTCCCTCACCGGTTCGTCCTCACCTTCCCGTCTCAACGCCAGCCTAGACGAGGGAGGCATGCCAACCCCGGACCGGACGCCACCTGCTGCACCCGCCCAAAGCCCACCTCACATCCCCCACCCCACCTCCCTCACCTCCCCTCCCCTCCCCTCGGCTCTACGCCTTCAGCCGAGCCCTAACATCCCGAATAAGTGCCTTCGCCTCCTCGACCTCGACGCCATCCTGACACAACTCATTCGCGAGCTCCATGGCGCGCAGCAACCTCTCCTGGCCACGGTTCCCATGCCCAGTCCCATCCCTTCCGTCCCCCGCACCGACCTCGCGCTCCCCGCGTCGAAATTCATATCTCGCCAACCACATGCGCGCTTTACTCGTCGTGGGCGTGACGCCGACGCCGCCGCCGATCGCGTGGCCGGCACCGTGGCTGTCTTCCGCCGACGAAGGCGGGCCGTCTTCCTGCGCGAGCGTGAGTTCCATGTACGCAGCGGCCTCGTCTTGATCGTCGAGTTTCTCGTAGAGGGCAGCGATCTGATAGAGCGTCTCTGGATCCATAACGGCGGAGTGAGCGTCAGGGTTGTTAGACGAAGAGCCAAAAGAACTAGCGACGTCATAATACGAGCCAGCGACGAGAGCGCGTTTAAGCGCCTTAACACCCTGAATGGCCTTGCCCATCTTCGCGAAGCACGACCCAACAGCCTGCCACATCTTGGGATCGTAAGGCCGGAGGGAAGCAGCGCGCTGGTAGTAGAAGAGGGCGTAGTAATGCATCTCCAGCACCTCGTACGTCTGGCCGAGGCCGTACCAAGCGCGGTAGTCCTTGCGGTTGACGTCGACGGCGCGGCGGTAGGATTCGATGGCGGCGTGCGTGTTCTTCATCTCGACGTACTCGTGGCCCATGAGCGTCCAGGCGGAGAGGAAGGAGCGGTCGAGGGTGAGGGCGCGGCGGAAGTACATGACGGCTTTTTCGTGCTCCGATTTGAGGCTGTAGTAGTTGCCGACCACGCAGCATGTTTCGGGGCGGAATTTGTCGGTTGTGGTGGCGAGCTGGGCGAGGAAGGCGAGTTTGGGGCGGGCGGACATGACGTAGAGGATGTTGGAGTAGTGGTCGAGGGAGTCGATGCGGTGCGGGTCGTGGTGCATGAGGGCGGAGAAGATGGATTCGGCTTCGTCGAAGTCTGGAGGTTGGTGTGTTCAGCTACGGACAGAGCTTGGAGCAAGGAGGAGGGTTACCTTTTGAATGGTAGAAAAGGAGGGCTCGCTGGGTTTTGAGGAATTGGCTGTTTGGAAAGAGAAGCTCGAGCTCCGTCAACTGACTGTGGGTTTGATCGGTGGACAGGAATAGCTCTTGGCTAGTGTAGAGACGGAATATGAGGGCCATGATATTGTTAGGTAACTCTTGTGAAACTCGATTTAACTGTGAGAATTTTAGCATACGATCTTCTGCTCACGAAATGTCATCCCTGACACACCTCCTCAACATTGCCCAGAAGCTCGCTCAGCTCAAGCCAAGCTCCCCAGTTGTACGGGTAAAGGTGGACACTTCGTATAAGCCAACTTTTCGCTTCTTCCTCATTCTTCCCTTTGGCGAGCACAATGCCATACAAGTACTCCAACCATCCTTGGCCATATCTCTCCTCTTGGCCTTCTTTCCTTTCTGCAAACCATCCTTCTAATCCTCGCCCGAGTCCCACTAGTTCCTTGTTCACCGTAGCCCCGCCATCTTGAGGACCAAGTACCATCTCACTGTCTTCATCCTTGCGCTTTTCCCCAGACATATATTTCGCGTACAGGGCGAGGAACAGCGCTTTCTGGCTCAGCTGTGGAAATTGGTTGCGTGGTGGTATGGAAGGGTTCGTTGACGCCTTTGACTTTCCTTTGCGCAGACTTGGGGTAGGTTGTTTGGCTTTCAATGGGGAAGCTGTCGACGCAGTGCTTCTCGGCAAGCGTGAGGGCAGGAAGACAGCCGCGCATCGATCATACTCGCGGCAGTCGAAGTAAGATTTGGCCAGGAGGAATTTATGTAGCTCTCGAGCCTCAAGCTTTGCTTCGGCGGATTCGAGGTTAGTCGTTACAACTGTTGGACATGGTGGTTGAATAGGTTCGGCACCGTCCATAGGAGAGTCGGGTTCAGTGTCCGATCCGGCATCTTGATCGGGTAAATCTAGAGCTGTCAGGAGTTCCGCTGCCCTGAAAAGCTTAGTTTTGAAGCGCAGCACAACCTCTCTCCACAGAGGTCGGGATTACCATTTGGCTGACTGATAGAGGCAGCGCTCCGAACACTTCACCACCGCATCCTGCAGCGTTGAGCGCAGCTCCTCGGCGTTGCGCGCTGTGAAGTTGGCCATACTTGCGATTGAGACTTGAGACTGGAACTTTCACATCGATAGTCTTCTGTTGTCATGAGCAGATCTCGGAATCGATAAGTCCTGCCGACTGCTTGGAATGCGTGTGTTTGGTGTGGTAAACGCGCTATCACGTGCCAGTGTATAATGCCTGGGACAGGGAGCCGTAGCTGTCCGAACTGCTCTCGAACTGATCTAGGACAATCATAATAGATCGAGTTTCCAAGTATGATATAGTCCTTCTAAAGCAGGTCTTCTACTCTATAGCAACAAGCAAAACAAATGCCGATCAGCACTGACGCCAAAACGTGACGCCCTTGCATATCGTTATCGCCAGGGTCCTCTAACCCTTTCAAGCTTAGTGCCCGCCTAGCCCATGCCAAAGCAAAAACCGACCGCCTTTGATCTGCCCCGCCATAAAAGGCTTCTGTTTACCTTCGTAGAGACTGAAAGAGTCCCAATTGGCACCATTCACAACGATCTAACTACACCTGTCATTACCACAACACCTTCGAAATGCCCACACCACTGGAAGAGTTCGAGGCCGTCTTCCCCAAGCTCGTGGAAGACCTCACCGAGCACGCGAAGCAACATGGCATCCCATCAGACGCGCTGAAATGGTATCAAAACGTACGCTCCCCACCCCCCCCCACCCCTTGACCCTCCTCAACCCCCTCCACCCCCCCCGTCACCCCCCAGCTAACCAATCCCACCCCAATCCAGTCCCTCCACCACAACACCCTAGGCGGCAAATGCAACCGCGGCCTCTCCGTCCCCGACACATCCACCATCCTCCTCTCCCGCCCCTTAACCCCCCACGAATACTTCCAATCCGCGACCCTCGGTTGGCTGACGGAGCTCCTGCAAGCCTTCTTCCTCGTCTCGGACGACATCATGGACGCCTCGTCCACGCGCCGGGGCCAACCCTGCTGGTACCTGCGCCCCTCCGTCGGCATGATCGCCATCAACGACGCTTTCATGCTGGAATCCTCCATCTACACCCTCCTCCGCCTCCACTTCCGCGCCGACAACAACCCGGCCCGCTACCTCGACCTGTTCGAGCTCTTCCACGACATCACGGCCAAGACGGAGTGGGGCCAGGCCTGCGACCTGCTGACTGCACCTGAAGACCGCGTCGACCTGGCCTCCTTCTCGCTCGAGAAATATAAGTTCATCGTGGAGTACAAGACGACGTGGTATTCCTTCTACCTCCCCGTCGCGCTGGCGCTGCACCTGCACGACCTAGCGACGCCGGGCAACCTGGCGCAGGCGCGGGCGATCTTGGTGCCGCTGGGGGAGTATTTCCAGGTACAGGATGATTATTTGGATTGTTTCGGGGCGCCGGAGACGATTGGGAAGGTGGGGATGGATATTCAGGATAACAAGTGTTCGTGGTTGATCAATCAGGCGCTGAAGAGGGCGGATGCGGGGCAAAGGGAGAGGTTGGAGGCGAATTATGGGAGGAAGGATGTGGGGAGGGAGGGGGAGGTGAAGAGGGTTTTTGGGGAGTTGGGGCTCGAGGGGGTGTATAGGGCGTATGAGGAGGAGAAGGTGCGGGAGATACGCGAGATGATTGGGAGGGTGGATGAGAGGGAGGGGTTGAAGAGGGAGGTGTTTGAGCGGTTTTTGGGCAAGATTTATAGGAGGCAGAAATAGAGGGGGGTTAGAGCTGTTGGATCTTTGGTGTGATGGTGGAGAATGTTTGAGGCATTTAGCTGAAGGTACTGACATCACTTTCGGTGATCGTTTGTAGATGTCGGACAAATTGACTGACATTATGGTGCTGATGCACAAGTAAGAGGGTATCAATCTATCAACGCCGTCTCCACGTCCGCCTGTAAATATTCAATCACAATCCTCCATATACCCATCAATCCACCTACCTATCTACACAACCGCCAACGCCCCCCTCCTAACTATTATCATAAATCCACTCCACGCTCGCCCTCCCCCCCTCCCCGCCCACCCCCACCTCCCACGCAACCCTCCCCTCAAACCTCCTCCCCCACATCCTCCTCCACCTCCCCCCCCCCTCCCTCAACCCCACCAAGTCCTCCAAAACCCTCCAATCGAAAAACTCAATATCCTGATACGTCTGCAGTCTCGCGAACTCACGGACCAGCCAAGCCGACTCCTCCGGCCGATGCGACTCCACCAGTACGAGTTTCCTGGTCCTTGGTGGTGGGTGTGGTGCTGCTGCGACCGGAGGCGAGGAGGATGCAGACTCGGAGTCCAGGTGTGAGGAGGCCGGGGCGGGAGGCTGGGAGTCCGGGTGTGAGGTCGGGGTGAGAGGGTGGGAGTCCACGTGTGAGGTGGTCGGGGCGGGACGAGGGTGGGAGGAGTCGTGGGCGATGAAGCGCAGCGGGTCGGTGAAGACGTGGGCGTGGTAGGGTGCGAGGAGGTTTTCGGTGAGGTAGGGCATGCGGTTGATGGATGGGCTTAGGAGGACGATGGCGTTGGTGAGGCTGGTGTCGAGGGGTGGAGAGGCGGTGCTGGTGGGGAAGGTTGTGGGCCGTGGCGAAGATGGAGCTGTGAATGTTGAGAGTTGAAATTTGGGTGGAGATGAGGATGGTTGGATTGGCGCGTCGTTGACTGCTGGGAGGGATTGCTCGGTGGGAGTTGGATCAGGTGTCTGCGGTGCGCTCATGGTGGGTGGATTCCGTTTCTCAGCGAAGTCTTGAGGTTTCGTGATTGTTTTTGGATCCTTGGACCTTTCCCTCCTTCGAAGCAGTGGTGATGCTTTTCGATGTAAAGAAGGATTGACGACTTCTGTGAGAGGTGCTTTGCAGACCGTGTACTTTGTGGAGGTGAGTGAATCGGAGGTCGCTTTATTGATTTCAGGTGCCGTAGATCTGATCCTTTTCGGATTGCTGCCATGCTGGTCCCCGTCAATGGTGTCTGCATTGCGCTTCCTGCTGTTTCCAGCCGAAGGACCAGCGTCGGGAACGTTTGATGCCATGAGGCACGTCCCCAATGCAGCTTCTGGGGAGGATGCAGGCGGAGTGGGCAATGACATCACCGTAGCTTGCAAATCTCGTGAGGTGGAACGCAACAAAAGTTCGCCGGTTTGTGAGCGTGATTCTCCCGGGAGCATCTCCTGCGTATCGACGCGTACCAGGGATGCTGGTGCCGCAATCTTTCTACGTCTTGTAGATTGACTTTGGCTGTGAGTATCCGAAGCTTCAGAAGTAGGCTGACTAGACGACAGAGTCTGAGAATCTCCCCACCAAGACGGATCGTTGCGTTTACCCCTGTCCGCTTGTTCAAGTTTTGCGATCCATGCAGCATCTTCCTGCGATGTCGCGTCATCCGGGATTTGTCTTGCTTGATCTGCCATATCCTCATATTCCGCCAAGCTGACAGTGTCTTTGAAGGTCCTGTCCCAGTGGATTTTCAAGACACGTGGGAAGCGTAATGTGAAGTAATTGGTGTTTGGCAGTTTGTCAAAGCCACTTCCCATCACCTCAAAGACGAACGGCTGATCAAACACAAACTCCATTCTCTGACCTAGGCTCGGCGGGCAGCGTACCTCTAAGGCATCGTAGCTGGCTTTTGGATCGTAAGGCTTTGCTCTGAATTGGCCTAGCTGATTGAGAGTTTCTAGATCTTCTTTCCTGATACACTGATTTACCGCATCCACAACCTTGAACACCGGCTTAGCGTCAAAGCGAAGCACGTCCTCTTTGTTCTCCAGACATGCAATATGGAAATGGGTCCAAGAAAGCTTCTTCACGCCGGCGGCCTTCGCAGTGTTGCCGTCGTAGCCTGCGCCAACAACCGCAAAATCGGCGGTATCACCCAGTCCATGGATGTAGTCTTTCTTCAGCTTGATCCAGCACCCAGCATAGTCATCTCTTGGGTGTTCCATCATCGAAAAGTAAGGCTCGTCGGATGGCTTCAGCACAAAGCCTTCCCATCGCTGCGTGATGCCGCTTGCAAAAGCTCGCTGAAGGTGCTTAGGACCATCAGGTGAGGAGAAGTAGACCTCTTCTCGCATGACGAGATCTGCCCTACCAGGTATTGGCAGTACGAGTTGCTCCAACTGCTTCCGACGATTGCGATGAGGTTTGGTTAGGACTGGGTCCTTGTCAATCAGCAGCACGTCGTAAAAGATGACCATCAGGTGCTCAGACTCGTGGGGCCTGCTCTCATTAGCGACCGCCAGAACATACCCCGATCTGTGCATTCGCTAACTTACTGAGAATCAAGGGCAGTACCCAAAAATACCCCAGATCTCGAGACGTGCTTGCGCAATTTGTGGAATTCCGCAACCTTGCCCTCTTCATCATCCCAAACGACCAGTTCGGCTTCCAGAATACATTTGGAAGAAAACGCGCAATCTGATCTCCCAATTCTCAAAGAATTCTTGATCGTCTCGTGAATTCCCTCCCTGTCTAAAGTCGAGTCTTTCCCGCTCTTGGAGAATATCTGAATGCAGTCCTTCCCCCTGCTAAGATCGACGTGCACCTGGCAGTACTCTCCATCGTACTTCCTCTCCAGACTCATCCTCCTCCTCCCAGCCATCTGCACGCAGTGCTTGATGCTCCTCGCTTTCAAATAGGGAACACGCCCAACCTTTATGCCGACTTTTGGCACCAAAACTTTCGCGGCACCAATCCGATAGAAGGACTGATCCTGCCCCTTAAGCTGAGTAGGAAAACCCCCAATCACAGGACCCTTGAGCAGAGGAACAACAGCATCGAAAGAACTCTGGAACTTCAACAAGTCCGGCAATAGAAAGTGAAAACTCCGCAACACCAACCCTTCCGGCAAAACCACAGGCGCATAATTCTTCAGCAGCATCCTGGTAAACCATTTCATATCCCTACTACTCATCCGATGCAGAAGCGGCGTAAGGACACCATCAACGTCCGACGCAATCCAATCAGTCTCCCCCAACCGACTCCGAACCACCAGGCTCGAAAAGCGACACTTGGCCGCAATCCGCGCAAGCGCGCCATCCACCTGCTCGACCGAGACCTCGTCGCCGGACCGAGGAACGGGCATCTCAGCCTGTCGCTGCACCCTCTCCACACAGTCACCCAGGTCTCCCCCACCTCTTTCGCGCCATCCGTTCAGCTCCCTGGCCCTGGTCGAGCCGAGGGAGAGGCAGCGACCGAGGATCCGTACGAGGGAGGGCTCTTTGAGCCGATAGACTCTGTCCGTTCGCCGCTCGGGGAAGAGCGCCGACAGCAGGGCTACGCAGTCTGTGGTCGACGAGTCGATGCGGGCCCGGTGGCAGCGGAACCATTGCTCGATGGTCTTGCGGCATTCGTCTTTGAGTCTGGCGGGGAGGAAGGGTGGGTCACGGGTTCGAAGGGCTTCGAGGGAAGACAAGAGATCGCAGAGGTAGGCGAATCTGAAAGGCATTGTGTGAGGATGATGATGATGATGGTGGTGTTATTGCTGGCTTTCGAGCAATTGCGGTCGGATTATAGCGAAGCATTGTAGCAGTATATAAGGACGATCCTTGAGCAAGGAATTGGCAAGTTGTGAATGGTCGATAACACGGTCTATAAGGTGTTATATGAAGGTTATGAGATGCGGGAGGAGGACAAAGGGGAAAGCGCGGTGCGGCCTACAAACACGCTACTGTTAATTAGAGTGGGGCTACGCGGTGTCAGCTGCCCTGTGGCGGAAGGAGCGCCGCAAGCATCCACACTTGTACTCACAATCTGAGTAGAAGGCATCACGGGAAGGTAGCACTGGACAAAGGACCTTGAGGTATCGTATGCGAGTCATGACCTGACGCTGATTCTTTGCATAAGGCAGGGTACCAGGGGAAGGTACAAGCAATCAAAGAGAGAGGGTTATTCGGATATTACAACTCCTTTAATCGCTAAGCTACATGTAATGCGGATAAACATCATGCCCCCAGTCTAAACCCGCTTGCCTTACCATTCAGGGCAGAAAGGACCCCTCGGTAGACGGCTCAACAGGTAACAAACGCCCTAGAAAAGCACCACACCGCGAACCAATTACCCGTCAAAAGGCAAGTAACCACCAGTCGGCCCTGCCAATGCTCTTATGGTGGTATAACTTTAAGGCTGGTGCAAGAGTGTCGCTGAAGCATAAAGAAGTCCGAGCGTGCGTTTAAGACCCCAGTTCGAACGAGGAAAGCAGCCCGTCGTAAAACCCTTTCGTAAAACCCCTTCGAGAGTTTCACTGCACCTGACTGACGATCTCGCTTGCTCGCGAAAGCGACTCCACCATTTGCAGGCATTCTTTCCTCCGCCGGATGGTGTAGTCGCTCTCCTTGAGCAGGTCATCCAGCTCGTTGGCCCGGTACATGTTCTCCAGCAACTCACGTTGCATCTCGTCCTTTGAGAACCTGTGCTGCTGTCAACGCCACGCTATAAATTCCCGCTGAGGAAGCTTCGACTTACTGTACGAGCGTCAACATGATGGCTTTAGGTACCATGTCGATCATTGTCCTCCTGACAATGTTGTAGTACGAGTTGATGAGTAGTTCTATGGGACAGCATCAGCGTTGAATCCCAAGACTACGATATCGCATCGCCTACTGATGACCTCGACCTCTTGCCCCTCCTTTTCGGAAAGAGTTCCGGAAGCTTTCAGTGTCGCTGGCGGTGGTTCCATGGCCGCCATTTTCTTCTTGTTCTTCGACGCGAAGAAACTACCGAAGAAGCCTCCATTGCCCTCTGCCATCGAGTCCATGGACGGGCTGGCTGCTCGAGGCGGTACCGATGGCGGCAGCGGCTTGCCCGTCTTGGGATCGACTTGTACTGGTCGTGCCGAACTATGCCGTTCGTTTACGATGGCCATGGCCTGAATAAATGAAGAGATTTGCCATTAGCCTGTGTACAACAATGATTAAGGAACAAATCTCTGAATATGGCAACAAGAGACATGATTTACTTACCCTGGAACCGTTGAGGAAATCCGGGTGTCCTGTATTGATGTAGCATGATTCCATAGAGACCAGGTCCCTGACGAGCTTATTCGTCGGATCCATGGCCTTCTTAAAGAAACTAATGACGACCTGATGGAACTTCTCTTTCAACTGGGGATACCTTCGAAACATCTGCTTGCTGAGGAGTTGAGTGAGAATGCGGACCAATTCATCGTAAACCAACGAAACACATTTCAGACTTGGGTCCTCTAGTCTCTTGATCTGCTGTTTAACGATCAACTCGAATGCGGTAGTTCCAACGAAAAGTGCTGGCGCAGAGCCGGAAGAGTTGTAGAGAATAGTCCGGATGTCGACATCTTTGACTTGCTCGAAGGGGTCGACAGACTTGATACCGTTCGAATATAGCTCATGGAACACAAAGCTGATCCTCGCACCTCCGGAGAGCTCAATGCTAGCCAGCTCTTGGTTGTTGCCATCCAGTACGGTGCGGTATTCGTTACAGAATTCCATAATGATGTTAAGAACGATGTTCGCGCTATTGCCCAGCATTGAATCACCAAGTTGGCTTAACTCGGTGGAATACTTCTGAAGTGAGGCTGAAATCCTGGCTTTGATGTCTGGTAGAGTCTGCTTGATGTGCATCATGAGGATCTACGGTAGTATGCGCCGTCAGTCAAACTCCCATATCATGCGCACCGCATGAGGGAAGTTTACCAAGTTGAGTTTCCGAGCCAAGTATGGGGTACCGCAGTAAGAGCTCTTGTTTCGATACGCTTTGTGGTTCTCGAAGAATTGCTTTTCATTTTCCAGCGCGTATGAGATGGCCTTCTTGTTCTCGATATCTCTCTGCCCTCTGTTCACGACTGGGACGTAGCCAAGCCGCAAAGGAATGATGCGCCCAGCCAAGATATCCACGACATCTGTGCCGTCGTCCATCAAGTCGACTTTTGTTAACACCCCAATGGTCCGCTGGCCCTCCGGGTCCACTTCTCTGGCAAGCTTCAATCCATCAGAGTTCGCCAGATCTGTGTTGGCTGCCGTTACAGCTAAGATGATCGCATTCGATTTGCTGATTTGCTTCAAGACCATCTCGCGAATCTGCTTCTCAATATCCCTTGGCTGATCCCCTACCGGCACCTTCGTCAAGCCTGGCAGGTCCACCAAGGTGAGGGTCAAGACGTTAGGTGAGTATATCCGTAGATTGATTGGAGATGGGGAGATGCCAGCATTACGTCCCGTTTTGGATTCCGTCTCCTTGACAATCTCCTCCCTGATCTTGTTGAAGTCGTGGAACTTGTGGCCCGGGATATGCAGGAACTCACCCCACTCGTCGGCATTGGACTCTTTGTCTGACGTTTTGACTTCCTCGCTGACGCCATTTGTTTGCGGCTTGTTCGGAGGCGATCTGTTTACGAGTTGCAGGATGAGAGGCCGCCTTGTCACGATCCCGGTCCCTCGTGGCAGGCTGCAATTTGAATTGTCAGAACTAGCTCACGGACCTACTTCACGCCATCGAAGGTCTCATACAAATCTCTTCCCACTATGTTCTCCAAGACTGAACTCTTTCCACTTGACTGTGATCCCACAACCGCGATCTGGGGTAGGTCTATTGGATTTTGAACCTAGATTATCCATCGGGCTGGTCAGCTATATGTTATAGAGACTGTGGTCTTCAGAGTGTTTTGCGTACTCCTACTGTGGTGAACACGTCCTGCAACTTGTTGACTAGGGTTATGAGTCCCGGGTCGTTCACGTTTATCCTGTTGACTACTATCAGCGGTGCACATCCATATGGAAGTGTAATAAGGCCTCCTTACGAGTACCCCGGTTGGGCGGCCATGGTGGGCGCTGAGGTAGCACGTCGGATTGCAGCAATATGATGTTGAATGCGATGACCAGAGAGTACTCGCGACACCAAGCAAATATATTATGGGAGTGTTTTCTGTATTGTGGAAGAGTTCATTCGTAAGGTAGAGGACCTGGTTATTGAAGATTGAGAATGTGGCTTGCCTGCACAAGACAAGGTACGGAATGAGGCTTGTGCTTCGTCGTCACCGGTACTCGTGGCGTGGCGCAACTGCCTAAACAAGTCGTTCAGCACAACCTCCCTCCCAAGCACAGAACAAAGCATACACGTGATAACTCCCTATACCGATGACACCTAAAATTTAGAAGAAGGAGGATTTTGTAATACCTCATATGTAAGGTAGCTCAACAGGACACATTATCAACAGGTATGCCCTTACCTAAGGTAGTATACAATCAGTCTCAACTAGTATCGACCTATCGACAACAACTTTGGGATGTAGTTGAGACTGAGATGTACCAGTTGGTTGGACTACAGCAGGGCACAGCGACTTGGAGGGCAATTTGGAGTACATATTACGCTATGCATGTGTAAGTTCATGTCTGATACGGCCATACAACGCTCTTTCTTGGTCAGACGTTGTAGTATGCTCCCCTTGGTCACCCTCTACTCATCGATGACCGACGCAAACCTCTCCGACATGTTCTGAAGTATTTGGTCGTACTATGACACGTCAGCTATGCGTGCCATCCACATCGGCGGCTATACGAACCTTTTTCGAAATCTTCTCTTCGCCCTCACCGGGGATCTCAAACTTCATGTTTCGTAATTGGTTCTGGATGTCACTCGTCGCTTCCCGGACCTTGTTCCAGCTCTGACCTTGGGACACGGCCTTCTGAGCCTCATCGTGATAGCCCATGAACGCTTTCATCATGTACTCCGTTTTCCATAGCGGGCAGAATTGATCGTAATCGCTGTACCCGTTCTGCTGTAAGAAGTCGTCCTTCAACAGCCCGGCAACGTCGAGAGTGATCTTGTCCGGATCGCCAAGAGCGGACTTTCCGACAAGCTGCACCACCTGGTCGAGATCCTCAGAGTTGGACAGAAGCTCCTTGATCCGATCTCGGAGGCGGGGGAACTCTGGATGGTCCTTCTCATAGAATTTGTCCAGGATCGTGGTGTACTTACTGTACGATTGAGACGTGTTGATGGAGGGGAAATGCTTGCGCTGCGCAAGTTTCTTGTCCAGGCCCCAGAATACTTGGACAATACCGAGAGTGCTGCTCGTCACGGGGTCCGAGAAATCACCACCGGGGGGACTGACAGCACCAACGATGCTGACACTGCCTTGTCGATCTGGGCTCCCAAGAGAGGTAACCTTCCCGGCCCGCTCGTAGAATGAGGCGAGTTTGGCACCAAGATAAGCCGGGAAACCTTGATCCGCTGGCATTTCCCCTAACCGACCTGAAATCTCACGTAGAGCCTCTGCCCACCGGGATGTCGAATCTGCCATCATAGCGACATCCTTACCCATGTCTCTGAAATATTCCGCAACGGTGATACCGGTGTAGATCGAAGCTTCACGGGCCGCGACAGGCATGTTTGAAGTGTTCGCGATGAGCGACGTCCGCTTCATGATCGGCTCTTTTCGTCCGTCGATGTCAATGGAAAGCTACCAACAAGATCAGCAAAACCCAAGGTGCCATATGGATCGGACGCCGCACCTCAGGAAAGTCCATCAGCACTTCAGCCATCTCATTACCGCGCTCGCCACAGCCAACATAGATAATAATGTCGCTATTAGAAAACTTGGACACTGATTGACTGATGACTGTCTTCCCGCAGCCGAAGGCGCCGGGGATACATACGGTGCCACCTTGAACACTCGGGAAGAGAGCGTCAAGCACCCGTTGACCGACGATGAAGGGCGAGTCCGATGGCAGCTTCTCGGCAACCGGGCGCGGTACTCGGACCGGCCATGTGTGCATCATCGTGTATTCTGACTTCTTACCATCGAATTCGACCTCGAGCACCTTGTCTTCAACCGTGTAGCTGCCCTTCTCGGCGATACGGGTGATTGTCCCCCTCGCCCGAGGCGGGAGCATGATCTTGTGGTCGTTGAGCAAGCTATTCTCAAACACGCTCCCGAAGATGTCACCCCCCGTAATGTGATCTCCGACCTTCAGCTCCCCAGGTGTAAAATCCCATTTCGTCTCGCGATTCAGTGAAGGTACGGATATGCCACGGGGTATGTATATGCTGTTCGCCACCTGTGAAATCGACTTCAACGGCCGCTGAATACCGTCGTAGATTGTTTCCATCAGACCCGGGCCCAGTTCGACCGAGAGAGGCTTCCCCGTCCTCATCACAGGGTCTCCAACCGTAACGCCAGCTGTTCAGAGAAGTGTTCAGCCTTCCACAGACATCGACCGGTTTGTGAGGTATGGGATCTTCAGTTTACCTGTCTCCTCATAGACTTGCACTGTAGCTTTATCCGCATCAATCCTGATGACTTCTCCTACCAGCTGATCATGACCAACTTTGACCTATCAGACTCAGCCTTCGTTTCAAAGCTATTCAGACTGGTATTGGAGCCTGCAGCATACCAATTCGTACATGGCGCATCCTATCATGTTCTCGGCGATGATAACAGGACTGTTGCGATCAGCCGCAGTGCCTAGCTCTCCAACGGAGTGTAGCATACCCTGATACTGAGAAGATGGAGCCTAGCTTGCATGTTAGAAACATGTTATGATTGACCAAAGAGGGTCATTTGGACCGAGCAAAGACCCTTCGATCCAGGCGGCTTACCATATTGCTCTTCTCCAGCCTCCAGCCGTGTCCTCTTAGAGTTCTAGATCGACGGTAAACGACGTTCAGCCTGCTGGTCAATCAGAGGAAGGGAATGTAGTTTGCAGCTCACCGCAGCCATTTTGCAAGCTTCTGGCGTTTCGATCGTGGGCGGAGGCGATGGTGAGCCTTGCGGAGCTGACAGTGGGGCAGTCGGAAGAGATGTTGACTGCTCGTCTTCTTCCTCAAGTGAATCTACAGTAGAATCGGATCTGGAGCGGTGGTGGGTTGGTTTCTTAGAAATGAAATCGAGAAAAGAAGGACGAGCTCTAAGAGTGTGTCGGAGACCAAGCATACACTATTTAGATGCGATAGTATAAGGTCATCGCCGTGCGTACCTGCTTGATTGATCACTCATGCACAAGTCAAGTAAGTACCCTAAGTAAGGCAGCACTTCTGATGTTTGGAAGCTCTACGAAGTAAGGTACAGCATCTCGATATACCAACCAAGCATGCCCGCTGTTGCACTAGTGCACATCAATCGACGCAAGGTATTTGTGCAATACCTTATCCCTGTAATATACAGACACAATTACTTTCTGTACCTTACCTGATGCTTACCTAGATCGAAGGATCATCTGGGGAGCCTCTTAAGAGGAACAGAGTGTAGTCTGAATGGCAGGGCGTGCTATATATCAAGAGTAGATATAAGAAGTAGGCACTGGTAGGTGGCGGGATTGCATTAGGGATCCAAGCAGGGCCCAAGCACATGCACAAGCACAAGCACATGCACTTATCAGCGGACCTCATAAGTTAACTCAGACATCATACACCACAAACCTTACATCATACAACCTTTGATGTCTTTGTGTCTAGGTATGTCTCTGTCTCTATCTCTGATGAGTCAGACCTCCTTGAGGTCAAGAAAGATACTTTTATATCAGTCATTATTATTGGTACAGGTGTACAAAGCAACACATTAAAAGTCATTGAAATGTCAAGAAGTGACTTGTAGAGAGAAGCAACACTAGTAAGAGAAGATGTGAAATTATTTAAAAAGAAAAAGAAAAATTAATTTAATCTTACTGTTGTCTCTGACACTGTTTTTAATCTATAAAACAAGTAATTAACAATTAAGTATGATCAGTAAACATATTAATCTTTTTATTTATACTCAGACATTAGTTCTTACTGAATATAAAGTTTCAATGCATAAAATAAAAACAATTACTAATCTTACTTAATTCACTGTCTATAGATACAAATTTATGATGTAACAGCAAAAATATAATTTTATTGTTAATTATATACTTAAAAATAAGTATCTTATCAATGACATTCAATTCAGAAGATCTTTGATTTTCATTAAAAAGAAAAAGAAAAATCTAGTTATATCAGTAAAGAAGAACAGAAGTAATCAGAAAAAAAATGTTTAATATATTGTTTTTAAATATAATGTATTTATCTTTATTGTTTTTTTTAAATTCTTTATACAGTCAATATATATAAATAGAAGGCCTGCGAAGACTCTTCCTCCACGCGGTGCAGGCTGGGAACCTGAAAGGCTTGCCTTTCAGAGCTAATAGAGTCACCGGTTGAGCTGTGGTTGTCGCAGAGCAAGGTGCCACGGTGGCGTCGC
>JAABUY010002157.1_pt1 | contig 24144 bp, 28 predicted proteins | sample 5560271 | NCBI WGS metagenome assembly JAABUY01 (sample SAMN10711886, study PRJNA513374) | rock metagenome | isolation source: Antarctica rocks | place: Antarctica: Victoria Land, University Valley | reverse complement strand
TACCCGTCGCGTGCGCACGCGGTCCGGGACATCACCACCTACATCGACAGCTGGTACAACACCGAAAGACTGCACTCGGGCCTGGGCTACCAGACACCCAGCGAGACCCATGCCGGCTACCAAAAAGCAGCTTGAAAGCACAAAAGACGTTGTCCGAGAAACGCGGGGCAGATCATTGCGGGCTTGTCGGTGGTCGGCCGCGCGCCCGCGGACGACCACACCCCGCACCCGCCACCGACCGAGGCGGAGCCGGTCCCGGCCGGCCAGGCGAGGGGCGGGCCGAGACCAGCACGGCGACCGTAGCCCCGCCCGGGGGCCGGGCGGTAGGCGTAAGCACGCTTTGCGACATATCTTGCTCCCGTCCGTCGGCTCCCGTCCTTCTGTGTGGTCCTTCGTCCGTCGGCTCCCGTCCTTCTGTGTGGTCCTTCGTCCGTCGGCTCCCGTCCTTCTGTGTGGTCCTTCGTCCGTCGGCTCCCGTCCTTCTGTGTGGTCCTTCGTCCGTCGGCTCCCGTCCTTCTGTGTGGTCGTTCGTCCGTCGGCTCCCGTCCTTCTGTGTGGTCCTTCGTCCGTCGGGTCGTCGTCAGTTCGGGTCGCTACCGTCAAGCCCATGGCCGACATCGACCCCGACACCGCCGAGAAAACCGCCCGCCAACTCCTGGACACCCGCATCACCGCCGTCCGCGAGCTCGCCGCCCGCCGGGCCGACCTCACCCACGCCCGCGACAACGTCACCACCGCCGAACGCGCCGACACCGCCGCCTGGGCCAACGCCGAAAAAGCCGGCTGGACCGAGACCGAGCTCCGCCAGGTCGGGTTCCCCGCACCCGGCCGACGGCCCCCGGGCCGGCCCCGTAAGCCCACCGACACCTGACCAGTCCCCGCCCCGGGACCGACGCACACCTCGGCGGCCGATGCGACCATGCCCCGGTGCGGCTGACCCTCGAGAGCGGTGTCCTGCGGGACCTCCACCGACGACTCCACATCGACCTGCCCGGCGTGGAGCCCCCCGACGACACCCGACGGTCCCTGGTGCTCAACGCGGGCCACACCGTCTTCCCCGAGGCCGCCGTGCAGGGCCTGCCCGACACCGCCCGCGCCGAACTCACCGCCGGACTCACCGGGCCCCTGCGCCACGCCATCGCCGCCGCCGACCCCTCCGACAGCGCGCTGCCCGGCCTGCGGGACCAGCTCGTCGAACACCTGACCGGTGACCCCGGGCGGCTCGGCGCGATCACCCTCGCCGACCGCGTCCACCTCGCCCGGCTCATCCGCGGCGACGTCCCCCCGATCCTCGCCGTCGGATGCCTGCTCTGGTACGGCGCCTACCGCACCGACCACGACCCAGACGCCGCCGTCCTGCGCGCACTGTTCGAACTCCGCGACACCTGGCTCAACCAACCCCAGGACCGCCCCGACCTCGACCAGGCGATGACCGACCACGCGACCTCAATCCTCGGCGACCACCCCGAGGACCCCCTCACCGTCACCGTCTGAACAGTCCAAACACCGACACCGCCGGCCACACCGGCCGCGCACCGGGCACCCGCGGCCCTGCGGCACCGACACACGCGGGCCTGCTGGTGGGGATGGGTGGTCCGGGTCGCCGGCGCCCCCGCCCCCCACCGCCCCGACGGGACCAGCCCGCGGCAGTGGCCGCAAGGGCCCGCTACGCCGCTACGCGCCCCTGCCCCCACCACCACGACCCGGTCAACACCCCGCCGCGCCCAGGGACGGGGACACCAGCTCCACCCCCGCTGTGACCACCCACCCGGCTACCGGCCGGCCCTGACGGGCCGGCCCCACAAGCCGCGGGGCTCCGCCCCACACCCCGACCTCGGTCAGGAGACACCCGGCGGAACCCGGACACCGCCGCCGGCGGTCAGCCGTCAAGGACTCCCCCGTCCGGGCCCGGGACCGGGGAGCGCCGCGCCACCTCACACAACCCGGCGATGTACCGCTCCAACTCCGCGCGCTCCACCCGCCACTGCCCCCGGCCACCGATCTTCACCGCCACCACCGACCGGTCCCGGACCAGTGCGTACACCTGTGACCGGGACACGTTCAGCTCCTCCGCCACCTGCTCCAACGTCAGGAACCGGGCCGGGTTCGCCGCCGCCGCGGACGGGTCGGATTCGGGCACGGCCGCACCGTAGGCACCGCAGCCACCCACACCCCGGCCCCACACACCCCGGCCGGCGCCACGGCGGCCGGGAGGGCCGCCGTCCACACAACCCCGCCGGTCCCGGTCGGCACCGCTCGCTACCGGGGTAGGCGCACCCGGCGCCACGGACGATGGGCACCGGGCGCCCGGTCACCCGGGACCGGGCCCGGACCCGCGGGCCGCCCGGCCCAGCGCCACCCACACCCAGCCCAGCCCCGGCACCCAGTCACACACGTAGACCACCCCGTACTCGTCGGCGTGCAGCACCCCCGCCCGGTCCGGGCCGCACACCGGAAACAGGTCATCGTCGGAATCAGTGAAGGCAGGCTCGTCCACGGCAGGCTCCTGAGCTCGCGCCGCGGGATGCGGCGGTTCAGGAACCGGGACAGACAGGGCGAGGGTGGACGCTCAGGGCTCGGCACAGCCGACCGCGCAGCGGCGCACAGCGGCCTTGACCGGACGGGCCCCCGCCCTGTCAGGCTCGGAGAACCACCGGCCCCACCACCCCAGCCGGGCGCGGCAGCACCGACCGCAGGTCGGTTGGTCTCTGGCGCCGCGAGGGACGCCCGAACAGGTCGAAGCTGCGGTCGATGCGCCTGACGGCCGCTCGACCCGTCAGGTCGTGCTCCCCAACCACCGCCCCCGGTTGACGGGTTGACGGGATGACGGTGGAGGGCGATGGTGGACGGATGGGTTCCTCCGCGGACGGCGTCACCCCTGACCGGGACCTCTACCAGCGACACCGGGACGCGCTCTGGCCGGCCGCCGAAGCCGCTGGGAGAGCGGCCGAGGTGCTGCAACTGGCCGTCAAGAACGAGCGGTTCGACGACGTCACCGTGCACCAGACCCAGGCAGGGCTGGTGATCGCGGACCCGGCGGGCGGCGTCGAGGTGTCGGTGATCGACGGCGCCGACGTCATCGTCGTGTCCGCACCCCCGGCCGGTCCCGACCCGGGAACACCGGGCCAGGCGGCTGCGGCGGCGCTGCTCTACGGCCAGCTCGCCGCCGCCGTCCGCGACCAGGCCGCCGGAGCGGACCTCGCCCAGCTCGACGGGGACGCAGCGGCGCAACTGGTCCGGGACGCCGTCAGCTACGCCCTCGGGGCGGCGCGGAGCCGCCGACTGCTCGGAGAGGACCGGTTGGACACCAGCGACACCGCGCTCCTGCTCGGGGTGACCCGCCAAGCCCTGCACAAGCGGGTCCGGGCCGGGACCATCCTCGGGGTCCCCGGTCGCGGCACGACCTGGTTCCCGGCCTGGCAGTTCGGTCCCGACCGCACCACCCGCCCCGTCATCGCCCGCGTCCTCTCGGCGTTCGCGACCGCCGACCCCGACCGCCGAGCCGACCCGTGGAACGTCCTGAGCTGGGCCGACACCGCCCAGCCCGAACTGAACGGCGCCCGGCCCGCCGATGCGATCGCCGACGGCGACCGCGACGACCACGTCCTCGACGCCGCCGTGGCGGCCGCCCACGACCTCGCCCAGTGACCCAGGCCGGCAGCGATCTCCCCCTGCCCCCGCAGGACCCCCGGGACCTGGCGGGGTTCCCGGTCCGGACCTGGCGCGCCCAGCAGCCGCTCGCCAGGATCCACCAGGAGATCCACGCACCGCTGTTCTTCGCCCAAGACATCGGCGGCCGGTTCAACCCCCCCGACCCGGACGCGGCCTGGGGGACCTGCTCACTGTCCACCCACCCGATGGGCGCGTTCCTCGAGGTCTTCGCCCGACTCCGCCGGCTGACCCCGGAGGACCTCGACCGGCGGGTCCTCACCGAGTTCTACCCGGAATCGGACCTGCTACTGGCCGACCTCACCTCACCGGTCATCACCGGCCGCTACCGGGTGACCAACGAGATCAGCGCCGGCCCGCGCTCCGGCTACCCCCGCACCCAGGCCTGGGCCGCCGCCCTGCACGACGCCGGGTTCGCCGGCCTCTACTACCTGCCCCGCCACGACACGTCCCTGCAGTACCGGTCCGTCGCCCTGTTCGGGAAAGCCGGCATCGACGAACACATCGGCCTGCAACCCACCCCGATCCCCGACCGCCTGGTCCACGACGCAGTCCACGACCACGGGTTCACCCTCATCAACCGCCGACCCCTGTAACCGCCGGTCGCCGCACCGCACCGCCATACTCAACGCGGTCCCGGACACCATCAACCAGGCGGTCCTGCACACCCAGCTCATCGACCACACCCGCGACGAACACCACCCCAACCGGGTCCGCATCGCCCAGGGCACCGGCATGGTCAACGGCGTCGCTGCACCCCGGCTCCGACGACGCACCCGCCCGCCTCCGCGGCGCCGCCCACCCCGAGGACCGGTGGCGCACCGGCCTCGCCGGCGACATCGTCACCGGCCAACGGCCGGCCGACCTCGACGACCCCCACACCGCGCCCACCACCGCAACCTGACCGTCCACCCGGGACGGCACCGACGGGGCGCGGCGGTACCGCGAGCCGTCCACCAGCCCCGGGCCGACCCGTCCCGGCCGGGTCAGCCCTGGCGCCCCGGACCCGCAGGTACCGGTAGGCGCTCGACGGACTCACCCCGACCGTCGCGGCCGCGCCCGCGACCGTCGCACCGCCGGCGACCAGCCCGTGGACCCGGTCCGCGCGGGCGTCCCGCCGCACCCGGGCAGCCCGACGGGACTCGACCCGCTGCGCCGCCCACCACCCCGGCAGCGACGGGCCGTGCCACAACCGGGTCCACCCGACCATCACCACGACCCCGTCCGCCTCCGCCCGCGCGGTGGGCGCCAGCAGCCGGTCCACCGACACCCCGAGCACCGCTCTCGCCGCGGTCGCGGTGTCCACCCACCCCGCATCCGCGAGCGGGTCCCCCACCGCGGCCGGATCCGGGCCGTGGTCCCGGCACAGCACCCGCAACCGGCTCTCCCCCACCCCGACCACCGCGCTCAGCGCGGCCACCGGGACCCCCCACGCCCGCAGCCGCACCAACCGGTCCGCCAACGGGCCCCAGTCGTGCGACCGGCGCGCAGCCGCCGCCAGCTCGACCAGCTCTGCGCGACCCGCGTCGCCGAGGTGCCCCAACCGGACCGGCCGCAGCGCACCACTCACCGCCGGTCGAGGGCCCGGTTGTGGAGGGCCGCGCCGCCCGCGCTCGAGAGCAGGAACACCGCGAAGAACACCAAGATGTTGACCAGGCTGGTCACCAGGCCGTCCCCGGCCGTGCCGAGCAGCAGTCCGCCGGCGAACACCGCGGAGACAGCGACTCCCACCCAGGTCAACCGGCCCGGAAGACTGCGGGCGACGAGAAAGCTCATCGGCACGTTGCGGTCGAGCCGGGACACCAGGCGACGTAGACCGCTCCTAGGACGAGAAGACCGGCATCGACGGCGACGAGACGGGTCACCAGGGCAGTGTCCCCGTTACCGGGCCGGCCGAGGGGATGTCCACGACGTCTACCGGTGGGTGTGCTGGGACTCGGTGAACACCTGCAGGGGCAGGCAGTCCACAATCCGCCCGCGGTGCCCCGCGCGGGCGGCGTCCCGTCGCAGCACCACGGCGTCCGCGCGTGCAGTGCTCTCCTCGGCATACACCCCGACCAGGTCGTCCCCATCCCACACCGCCCACACCGCCACCGGCACCCGCGTCGGCACCCCCGGCCCGTGGCCGGTGTGCCGGGTGGGCAGCAGCCGCGGCACCGGACCCACCCCGCCGGCGGCAGTCCCGGGCTCGCCGGGCACCGGACGCGCCCGCCGCGAGGCAGGCGCGGGCAGCTCGGCCGGCAGGGGGAGACCGGGCAGGTCCAGGGTCAGTTGCCCGGGCAGCGGCGGGACCGCGCGCAGCCGACGTGTCGGGTCGGTCACCGCCTTCTCCTTTCGGCCGGGCCCGGATCGTCCGCTGACATTGAAGATGGGGCAGTGAGAGTGCGGGCGACCGTGGACCTGGCCAGCCCAAGCTCGACCGCGACCTGGCTAAGGCTGACCGGGCGGCTGTGACGGGGCGCACCGGTGACGACCGGCGGTGTCAAGTCGTAGGTACGTCTGGGCCGATACGCCAAGGGCACGTCGTGCGCCGACCAGGTGGTGGCGAGCGACTGCGTCCTGTCAGTCGGACCTACGCATGGCCGACTCGATCGCGGCGCACACCGCCAGATCCTCGAGGGCGTCGTGTGGGGGGTTCAGCACGTCCCGCCGGGACAGGCCATCATCCGTGCCACTGCCACTGCCGGCCAGCACAGCCTCGCAGAAGGCCGTCACCTGGTTCGTGAACCCGTCGGGCACACCGTCGTAGCGCTGTGGCTCGCCGTCGAGGTGGTGGTGGACGAGGTGGCCACCGTCGAGATCGCCGGGCCCGATCTCGAGCGCTCCTCGCGTGCCGACGACGGTGACGCGCCAGTCCTCCATCGTGGCCGGCGCGACGTAAGAGGCGTACAGCGACCCGGCGATGTCCCCGGGGAACTCCACCGCCGCGACGCAGGTCTCGGGCCAGACCGACCCCGCTCGCACGACTCGCCTCGCGTTGCCGACCGCGCCGGCCACGCGAGGGGTGCCGAGAAGCCAGCGCAGGGGGTTGAGGAACGCGTACGTCAGGTGCGTGACGAGCATCCCTCCGCTGGCTTCCTGCTCGTAGTACCAGCTCTCGGGGGTCTGCTCGAAGGCCGCTGAGGACCGGACGCTGACCGGCGTACCGATGCCCCCCTCCTCTAGAATCCGTCGGGCGGTGCTCCACACCGCCTTGTACCGGGCCTCGTAGCCGGCCTCGACGACCAGACCGCTGTGGCCCGCCCGACCCGCGACGCGCCGTGCGGCCGTCAGGTCGGAGGCCAGGGGGCCACCGATGAGCACGTGCAGGCGGTGGTCGAGCGCCCAGGCCACGATCTCGTCCTGTCTGCGGTGCGGCACGGCGACCAGGACGGCGTCCAGCCCCTCGTCGGCCATCGCCTCGTACGAGTCCAGGGCGCGGGCTCCGTAGCGCCCCGTCAGCCTGCGGGCATTTGCGAGATGGCGCGAAGCCACCACGACGACCTCGGCCCGGTGCGACGCCGCGAAGGCGTCAGCGCGCACCGCCGCCAGCGCTCCGCTGCCGACGACTCCCACGCGCACGTTCGTGCCCCTCTCCTCCCCGGCGACGATCACGACCTGCTCCCAGCGCTGCTCACAGCCCTGCCCGTCCCGGTCTCGTCCGCCGGCCGCACGAAGTAGCCGAAGTCGAGTCGCCGCACGACCGGGTTCGCCATGACGAAAGCGTCCCATTCCACCTCTTACGGGACACTGTGGCAATGAGGATGGGCGCCGCGCCCTGGCACCGGTGCGGTGTCGGGGCGCGGGCCCGGCCGCCCGCTGCCTAGAACGGCTGGGAGCGGGCGGGGCCGTTACCACTTGGCGACGTCGTGGGCCTGCTGCTCCCAGGGGACGTCGGGTCGGCCGGCGACGATCTGCTGCCAGACCTCGAGGGCGCTGGTGCCGGGGGGCGGCATCTGGACCTGGGGTGCGGGGGTGCCGTGCTCGGTGATGCCGTGGTCGAACCCGCCGGGCACCAGGGTGTTGTAGACCCGGCCGACGACGGAGTCGTTGCGGAACGAGTGCCGGGTGCCCGGCGGGATGTACACGTAGGTGCCGGGCGGGGCGGTGATCTCGGCGTCGTCGTCGCCGAGGGTGAAGACCAGGTCGCCCTCGAGCACGAAGAAAGCCTCCTCGGCGTCGTCGTGGACGTGCGGCGGCGCGACCAGGCCTTGCGGGAACAGCTCGTCGAAGGTGGTGGAGCGGCCCTGGGTGGTGTCGCCGGTGGACAGCAGCCGCCAGTAGGTGCCGAAGTTCCAGTAGGCGGGCGCGTCGCCGGGGGCGTAGGCGTAGCCGGCCTTCAGGTCCGCGGGCGCCTCGCTGCTCTGCGCAGGGGTCGGGTCGGTCATGGTCGTCCTCCCTCGTTGAGGTGGTGTGGGCGTACCGGTGGGTGGTGGTGGGTCGGGCCCGGCGCTCTTCTCAGGCAGCTGCGGCCAGCGCCTGGTGGGCCTGGGTGAGGTAGTCGCGCAGGCCGGTGGGGCGGGCGTCGGTGTAGCGGTCGTTGTCGTTGGTCGCGAACGGCGCGACGGTGAGCATGGCCAGGAAGTACCACTGCGGGACGACCGACCAGGGGTCGTCGGCGCTGGCGGTGATGTGCCGCAGGTCGTCGGCGCTGCCCAGCACGGTGCGGGTGAGCGGGGTGCCGGTGAGCCGCTCGGTCTCGGCGATGATGGTGTTGAAGCTGGCGCGGGCGCCGGACAGGTAGCGCACGCCGGACACGTCGGCGGGGTCGGTGGCCAGGCGGGCGGTGAAGCGCGCGGTGTCCTCGACGGTAGTGAGGTCGAACTGCTCGTCGCCGGTGCCGTAGAGCATGACGGTGCCGGCGGACACGTCGATCAGCCCGGGGGTGGCGGGGTCGAGCATCATGTCCATGAACGCGCCGTTGAGCACGTGCACGACCTGCATGGGCAGCGCGTCGATGGTGCGGTCGGCCTGCCGGCGGGCGTCGAACTGCGGCGCTCCCTCGGGGGCGGCGAACAGGTCGATCGCAAAGTCCGACGGCAGGAAGCGGCGGGCGCCGTTGCGGGCAGCGGCCTGGGCCAGCGCGACCTGCCCGTCGACGATGATGTCGCGCCCGCCCTGCAGCGCGGACAACACGACGTCGACGCCGGCGGTGGCGGCGTCCAGCGACGCCGGGTCGGTGACGTCGCCGATGGCGACGGTGGCGCCCGCGGCGATCAGGGTGTCCAGCGCCTGCGCCTTGGCCGGGTCGGCCGCGCGCGTGGCCCGGAGCAGCAGCCGAACCTGGACGTCGGCCTGGTCGAGCAGGTGCGCCGCGATCCGGTTGCCGAGCATGCCGGTCGCTCCGGCCAGCAGCACTGTGGTCGTCGCTGCGGGCGTTCCTGCAGTGGTTCTGGTGGTCATGGTGGCTCCCTGTGTCCAGAGCCTGAGCGACTCCGCTGTTTGAGTACCTTATCGTATCGATACGGACCTGTCCAGTACTGCTATGCTTTTGGCATGGAGACCACGGCCCGACGTCCAGGACGCCCCTCGGACCCGAGGATCGACGAGCAGCTGCTGCGGGGGACACAGGACCTGCTGGTCGAGCAGGGCTACGAGCGCCTGACCATGGACGCGGTGGCCCAGCGCTGCGGAGCCAGCAAGGCGACGATCTACCGTCGCTGGCCCAGCAAGGCCGCGCTGGTCGTCGCCGCGGCGGCGGCGGCGCTACAGGCTCCCGACGTGCCCGACACCGGGGACCTGCGTACCGACCTGCTCGAGTGCGGCCGCGCGTACCTGCAGCGCGAGGGGCGCGACTCCCAGATCCTGGCCGCCGTGATGAGCGCGTCCCGGTACGACCCGGCCCTGCGGGACGCCGCCCAGCACGCGTTGGGAGCGCCCTTCGGGAACCTGTTCGAGCAGGTCCTGTCCCGAGCGGTAGACCGGGAAGGAGTCTCGGCGGTTGTGGACGTGCCGACGCTCGCCCAGGTGTTCCCGGCCATCGCCTACCAGCAGGTCGCGGCTCATGGACGCCTGATCACCGAGCAGGACGTCGTCCGGGTGGTTGACGGCGTCCTGCTGCCGGCCCTGGCCGCCCAGGCCACATTTGCCGCCGGAGCTCGGCCGCTGACCGCCCCGCAGCCTGACCGCTGTCTCACCGTTTCCGCGCCTGTACGTGCAGTCGGCCCGGACCGACCCTCCCGCAGACTCCTCCCTCCTCTGATCGGAAGACCGTCATGACCCGTCCCACCGTTGTGCTCGCCGGTGCCTCCGGTGACCTGGGCGGCCGCATCGCTGTCGCGCTGGTCGCCGGCGGCGCACAGGTGCGCGCCCTGGTGCGCCCCGACGCTTCCCCCACCGATCTGGCCCGTCTGCGCGAGCTCGGCGCCACGCCAGCCGCGGCCGACCCGGCCGACGTCGACGAGGTCGCGGCCGCCAGCGAGGGCGCAGCGGTCGTAGTCTCCGCGCTCAACGGGCTGCGCGAGGTCGTCCTGGACCGGCAGAGCGGCCTGCTCGACGCGGCCGTGCGCGCCGGCGTCCCGCGCTTCATCCCTTCGGACTTCTCCGCAGACTTCACCCGCACCGAGCCCGGCCACAACCGCAACTTCGACCTGCGGCGGGAGTTCGGCGGCCGCGCCGACCGGGCCTCGATCCGGGTGACGTCGGTCCTCAACGGCGCGTTCATGGACATGCTCGGCGCCGAGATGCCAATCATCCAGCCTCGGCTGCGGCGGGTGCTGCACTGGGGCCAGGCGGACCAGCCGCTGGACTTCACCACCAAGGACGACACCGCCGCCTACACCGCCGCTGCCGCCCTGGATGCCACCACGCCTCGCCTGCTGCGGATCGCCGGCGACACCGTCAGCGCCCGCGGCATCGCCTCCGCGCTGTCGGAGAGCACCGGCCGGCCGTACCGGACGTTGCGGGTTGGCAGCACGGCCAGCCTCGGCGCACTCGCCAGCATCGCCCGGCAGGTCGCCCCCCAGCCGGGCCAGCCCTTCCCGGCCTGGCAGGGCATGCAGTACCTGCACGACATGTTCACCGGCCAGGCCCAGCTGCGGCCCCTGGACAACGACCGCTACCCGGACCTGCACTGGACCCGCCTGCGCGACCACCTGACCGGCCGGAAGGTCACCGCACCGCACCGCACCGCACCGCAGCCGGTGATCGCGTGACCGCCACCGCGACGCCTGCCACGACCGCCGCCCTAAGCCCGGATCCACCGCTTCTCGTTGATCGGTAGCGGCCTGCCGGGCGCGCAAATGCCCTTCTACCTGGGACGATGACCTTGCTGAGGGGCCGTTGTCCGCCGGGTGGAAGGGCACTTGCAGGGTGCGAGCAAACCACGAGCTGAGCCGGGTGTCGGTGAGCTTCGACGAGACGAATTTGGTGCCGAACGCGGGGCTGCTCCCAGCCGCGGTGCTGGCCCAGCGACTGGACCTGGCCGAACTGATCGACCGGCGGCTGCGCCTGACCCGGCACGGCGCGAACAGCAGCGCGAAACGGCACCTAGTCGCGGGCCGCTCGTCCGGTCGTGGTGGCCTGACCTGGTCGAGGAACGCGCGGTCACTCGCCCGGATGACGGCGAAGTTCCCGCGCGCCCGCGTCAAGGACAGCGGCCCGTTGGGTCCGCCACGAACCTCGTCGGCATCGTGGTCCTCCTGTCCGTCGTCCTCCCAGAAGCACACCGGACACAGCTCGTACGCCCCCGATTCCGCCAGGGTGATCGACCGGCAGCACGGGCACGCGTAGGGACCGTCGTCGGGGCCGCACTGCACTCCCTGCCCTCGGAGCGGCTTCAGCCCGAGAAGCCATCGAAGCCGTCCCGCCAAGTTCATGACGAGCGACGGTAACGCCGGTCAGCAACTGCGCCCCCCTTTCCCAGTAGCCGACCGGTCAGCGACACATGATCACCGTCCTGCCGCACCTCGAGCAGGAGCAGAAGCGGTCGTCCCAATAGACCCGTCCGCATTGTTGTCTCACTGAGGGGCCTTATACGGCACACTCACCGACATGACGGGACTGAAGATCGGCTACGCCCGGGTGTCGACGGTCGGGCAGGACCTCACCGCGCAGCGCGACGGCCTCGCCGCGCTCGGCGTCAGCGCGGAGCGGGTCTACGTCGACCACGGCCTGACCGGCACCACCCGCCTCCGTCCCGGCTTGCGTGAGGCGCTCGCGGCCTGCCGCACCGGCGACACCCTGGTGGTCACCAAGCTGGACCGGCTGGCCCGGTCGCTGCCGGACGCCCGGGACATCGTCGAGGAGCTCACCGCCCGCGGGGTGCGGCTGCAGCTCGGCGGCTCGGTGCACGACCCCACCGACCCGGTCGGGCGGCTTCTGTTCAACGTGCTCGCGATGGTCGCCGAGTTCGAGGCCGACCTGATCAAAGCCCGGACCCGGGAGGGCATGGCCGTGGCCCGCGGCGCCGGCAAGCTCCGCGGCCGCAAGCCCAAGCTCACCCCGGCTCGCGAGGCGCTGCTGGTCGACCTGCACCGCACCGGGCAGAAAAACCCGTCGGATCTCGCCGAGCTGTTCGGGGTCGGGCGCTCCACGGTCTACCGAGCCCTGCAGCGCGCCGGTGCCGAGGTACCGGCCCCGCCCGGCAACGCGCCCGCCCCCGTCGGCGGGTGAGCGTGCCGTCGCTGGCCGGACTCGGGCTGGAGCAGCAGGCGCTCGCCGGACGACGGTGGGAGGTCCTGCGGCCGCACGTGCAGGACGGGGTGCCCCTCACGCAGGCCGCCCGCCAGGCGCAGGTCCCGCTGCGCACCGCGCAGCGCTGGCCGGTCCGCTACCGCGCCGGCGGCCTGGCCGCGCTGGCCCGACCAAAGCGGTCCGACCGCGGCGTACGGCGGATGCCGCCGAAGCTGGTGCGCCTGGTCGAGGGCCCGGTGCTGCGCCGGCCCCGTCCCTCAGTCGCAACGGTGGCGCGGCAGGCAGCGCTGGCCGCGACGGAGCACGGCTGGCCCGCGCCGGCCCACGATCCCGCGTCGACGTACCGAAAACACAGACGATCGGGGTCAACGGCCTCACAGGTTCCGGCACGCCTTTCAGCATGCTCCCGGTCGGCGTGTCGCCGTACCGGCTCGACCATCTCGTTAACGATCGGATACGGGCCGTCGGACCGCCGCTGATTCTTATACGCCGAGGTCACCCCGAGGGGCGGGTCAGGCACCGAAGTGGTCTCCGATCAGCTCGGCAACCTGATCGCACAGACGATCGTCGGAGAAAGATCTGGAGGGCGTCCTCGCTCCCGGCCGGCGGCTTAAAAGTCAGACAGGAACTGGGTGAGGACGCTGTCAATGACGTCCCGCCGGGTTGGTGTGGACCGGTTCGTTAGGAGCCGACGGTCGCGTAGGAACGATCTGGAGTGTCTGCGAGAGCTATGTGCTCGGACGGGCCTGCCGCTCCCTTTCAGTGCTCGGCTTCTCGGCCGTCGCGCGGCCCGAAGGCAGTGAGCGCCTCTGCGTCGCTGGAGGTCGCGCGTAGGTAGTCCTCAGCCCAGGTTTGCCGGTCGGGGTATGTGGACTGCGCGACCACCTGGGCGACGGCCGCGTCGACGTCGACTTGGACGCGGCGCAGGAACACGTCGCCGCCGGTGAGCAGGGCCCAGTGGCCGCCGGGCCGCCCGTAGGGCATCCCGATGCTGCCCGGGTTGACCACCAGCCGCCGGTCGACCAGACGCACGAAGGGCATGTGCGTGTGTCCACACACGACGGTGCGGGCCTCGGCAGGTAGGTCGGCGAACGCCTCCGCCCATCGCTGTAGCCGGGTGTCGACGAGCACCACCTCGTTGTCGTCCCGCGGCGTGCCATGACAGAACACGACCGGGCCGAACCCCGCCACATCGAGGACCACCGGGTGAGGCAGACCCGCCAGCAGGTCAAGGTGTACCGGCGAGAGCTGGCCGGCGGCCCACACGTCAATGTCGTAGGCCTCACCGACGGTCGACGGCTCGCCGCGTCCCAGCGCTACCAACTCACGGTCCGCGTTCCCCCGGACCAGCACCACGTTGTCCAGCCCCGTCAACCGATCCAGGACCTCCACCGGCTGCGGCCCGGCCGCGTGGTCACCGCACACCACGACCCGGTCAGCGCTACGCACGTCCGGCTCAGCGAGCACCGCATCCAGCACCGGCAGGACGCCATGGATGTCGGACAGAACGGCGACGGTCTCCACCACGAGCTAACCCGTGCCACGCGCCGGAACCGGTCAGGTCCGTCGTCGTTGGCGGTAAGCGGCGACCTTCGCGCGGTCACCGCATCCGGTCATGTCGCACCAGCGGCGGTTCCGGGCTCGTGAGCGGTCGATGAAGCCACGGGTGCACCGGGGGCCGGAGCACCACGTCAGACGATCGAGGTCGGGGCTGTCGAGCAGGCTCAGACCGTCTTGGGCTAGCGCTGTCAGCGCGGCCGGTAGCCCCCCGGTGCGGGTCAGGCGGCCTGCCCCGTCGAGGTGGAGGACCGGGCCCGGCCGGGCAGCTGCGGCGTTGATCAGGTCGCGGGTGTCCGCGTCTGCTACCGAGCCGGCACTTGCCGTGCGGAGCAGGCGGTAGAGCGCCTCTCTCAGCGCCCGGGCCTCGGTGAGCATGGCCCGGCTCGGCGCTGTGACGTCCTGGACCAGGCCGGCTTCGCCGATCCAGCCCGCCAGGTCGGCCGGGTCGCGGAGCTGTTCGACCTCGGTGGTGCCCCGCTCGGCGAGCGTGGCCGCGAAGTTCAGGCTCGGCCGGTCTGAGACGAACACCCATCCCATGACACCACCTTGACAGGTGACATCGCAGACCGCGACAGTCGACCGCAGGTAACCGGCTCAACAGGTGTCAGCGGTTGGCGAGGGGGGTGATCGGCGGTGGCGACGGGAGAGGTCCTCGACCACCACCGAGCGGCGGGAGCCCGGCGTGGCCGGCGACCCGCGGTGCCGGTCCGGTGTGGACTGATCCGCTACCTGGTGGCCGCGCTACTCGTGCGGCTGGCCGACGAGGGCTCCCGGGTCGCGCTGGTGCTGCTCGCCGTTGACCGCGGACTGGGTCCGGGATTCGGGGCGGCGATGGTCGCGGCGCTGCTGGTCCCCCATGTGATCGCAGCCCCGGTCGTCGGACTACTCACCGACCGCGTCCGGCAACCACGGTGGGTCCTGGCCGCCGGCGCAGCTGGGTTCGCCACCGCGCTTGCCGCGGCGGCCGGCGGCGCCGGCCACGTCCCCGCACCGGGCATCCTGGCCGTGCTCGCCGCGGGCGGCTGCTGCGGACCCGCCCTCACCGGGGCCCTGAGCAGCCAGCTCCCGTCCCTGGTCACCCCCGAGGGACTTCCGCGTGCGTTCGGGCTGGACTCCCTCACCTACAACGTCGCCGGGATCACCGGCCCCCTGCTCGCCACCCTCACCGCCACCACCATGAACGCGACCGCGGCCACCGATGTTCTCGCCGTCAGCGCCACCCTCGGCGGCGGCGCACTGACCACCCTGGCCACACCTCTACGGACCACCCCGCGCCGCGCAGCGCGGCCACCGATGCTCGCCGGGGTTCGAGCGCTCGTCCGCCAACCCACCCTGCGGGTCATCACCGCCGCCAGCAGCCTCGGACAACTCGGACCCGGCGCACTCCCCGTGGTCGCCGTCGTCCTCACCGCCCGCGCGCACCACCCCGCCGACGCCGGCTGGCTGCTCTCCGCCCTCGCCGCCGGCGGCCTGCTCGGCTCACTGCTCTGGACCTGGCGGCCCGCCCCGGCCACCCGCGCCCACCGCACCGTTCTCGTCGCGCTCGCCGGGATCGGTGCCCCCCTGGCGGCCGGCGCCCTCGTCCCCGACAGCGTGTCCGTCCTGGCTGTCCTGTTCACCGCGTCCGGTGTCGCGCTCGGCCCATTCACCAGCGCCCTGTTCCTGGTCCGGGACCACCACGCCCCCGACGGGCTGCGCGCCCAGGTCTTCGCCGTCGGCGCAGGGCTGAAGACCACCGCCACCGCCGCCGGCGCCGCGCTCGCCGGCGCGCTCACCGACCTACCGGCCGCCAACCAGCTCCTCCTCGTCGGCGCCACCCCCCTCCTCGCGGCAGCCCTCGGGAGCATTGCGCTGCGCACCCGCGCAGGCGCCGAACGAACAGGCACGCCACGCGAACGACTCCCTACCCCGCCGGCCGACTGAACCAACCCCCAACTCCCGGACAGCCCCCGGCCACCGTCCCGAAACCCGCACCGCCAGCCTTCCTTACTCCCGGTCCACCGACGACCGGCACGGCTTTCGGCACACCGCCATCCATGCCAGCCCGGTCTGTGCCGTAAAGATCGTCTCGGTACGGCGCTGGCGGAGCGGAGACAGTCGCTGGTCTGACTGTCCAGCCCGCGGGTGACATCGGTGCTCGGGCGGTTCATCGTGGCGGCTAGGCCCCGGGCACCCGAGCGCCGCGTCGAGGCGGTCGGCGTGGGTCGGGGCCGCCGACAGATCAGCAGCCGCTGTCTCCGGGCGCTCAGCGCGGTGACCGCGGTGGTGGCGACCGCACCGCGGGTGGGACGTCGGTGCGGGACTCGTCTGCGGCGACGAGTCCGTCGCCGAGGGTGCTGCGCCAGTAGAGGACGTTGCGCCCGGACCGTCGGCGGAGCACGGCTCCGGCGCGGAGCAGGACGGCGAGGTGGTTGCCGACCGAGCCGAGCGGTAGATCCGCCTGTGCGGCCAGGCCGCTGGTGCTCATCGGGCTGTCCAGCAGGCGCAGCAGGGCAGCGCGGTTGCCGCCGACCAACCGGTCGAGCCCACCGGGGCGGCCGTCCCCGGCGGCAGCGAGGCGCCCGGCGACCGGGTAGTAGACGGCGTGGCGGCCGCCGTCGTCCCAGCCGACCCAGCTGGCCGTGGCGAGCACGGGGACGAAGCAGAGGTCCGCCTCGGCCGGGAGGGCACGGTCGGGGAGGTCGTATCGGTTGATCCGCAGGCGCCCGTCGGCCAGCCACTCCCGGTCCCTGCCGAGACCCTGGAGGACCTCGGCCCATCCCCGGCGGGCGAGCTGGGAGGTCCGCGCCACGACGTCGGCTTCCAGGGTGCGCTGCCGTCGGGGCCAGTCGGTGGCGAGGGTGTGGGTCCACACCCACTCGACCAGCCCCGCCGCCGCCGCGACGGCCGACGGACCGCCGGCCGGGAACCGGCGCCCGGCCGTCGCCTCCAGGTCGTCCCGCATGCCGGCTTCCGGGATCTCACCGACGAGCGCGAGCTCCTCTGCGATCGTGACACCGGCGGTCCGCGGCGGGAGCGCGAGGTAGTGAGCCACCCAACCGGTTCGGGTCGGCGATCGAGGCCGGAAGCTGACATCGAGGACGCGTGCCCGCGTCGGGTGCTCAGCGAGCATCTGCTGGAACGCCGGCCCGTGCGCGGCGCGGAACGCCCGCTCGGTGGGGTCCCGCGGCTGCAGCAGCGCCGCCAGCGCCCCGGTGACCTCGGCTTTCGGGGACAGCAGGAAATGGGCTCGGGCAAGCAGGTTGGCCGGGACCTGCCACATCCCCATGCTTCGCCTCCACGCGAAACAGTAGGGGAACAGGTCTTCGGGCGGGAAGCTCATCGACGTGCGCACCTACCGGCAGCTGTTCGCGGTCGCGGAGTTCCGGGCACTGTTCGTCGTCCAGTGCCTCGCTGTCGGTGGGGCTTCGATCGGCAACCTCGCGCTCGGAACGATCACCTACGCGAGCACCGGGTCGACCCTGCTGACCAGCCTCGCCGTCTTCGGCGGCCCGATCATCCGCCTGGTCGCGTCCTGGTTCCTCGCCTCGACCGCGGACCTGATCCGGCCGCGGAACGCCCTGGCGGCGGTCGCCGCGGTCACCTGCCTCGCCGACGGGCTCCAGGCGGTGCCCGGCCTGCCGTGGGGCGCGCGGTTCGGCCTGCTCGCCCTGCCGTGGATCGTGATGTCCGCCACGGGCGGCGCGAGCATCGCTCTGGTGTCGGACGTCCTCCCGGCCGATGCGTTCGTCTTCGGGCGGGCCACGATCAACGTCGCGGTCGGGGTGACCCAGATCGCCGGGTACGGCCTGGCCGGGCTCCTCCTGCTCCGGATCTCGACGTCCGAGCTGTTCCTGGCCGCGGCCGCGGCCGGCGCGCTGGCCCTGGCCATCGTGCGGCTCCGCATCGGCGCCCACCCGCCTAGAGCGACCGACCGCCACCTGCTGCGCCGGTCACACCGCGTCAACACTGAGCTGCTCGGATCCCGACGGCTCCGGCCGGTGTTCCTCGCCCTGTGGGTGCCCAACGGCCTGGTCGTGGGCTGTGAATCCCTGTTCATCCCCTACGCCGGCCGCTCAGCGGGCGCCCTCTACGCCGTCACCGCCGCAGGCATGCTCCTCGGTGACATCGCCGTGGGCCGCTACGTCCCCGCGGCCGCCCGCGACCGCCTGACCGAACCGCTGCGCATCCTGCTTGCACTGCCCTACGTGGCGTTCCTCCTCCACCCCGGACTCGTCGCCGCCGGAGCGCTCGGGTTCATCGCGTCCATCGGCTACGCCGCCAGCCTGCCCTTGCAGGAACGGTTGGTGACCGCTACCAGCCACGACATCCGCGGCCAGGTCCTCGGCCTGAACAGCACCGGCATGATGGGCATGCAAGGTGTCGGCGCCGCGGCCGCCGGGGCCGTGTCCCAACTCCTCGGGGCGGACGCCGCCGCGGCCGGCACAACCGTCGGGATCATGGCGGCCGCCTCGCTCGCCGGCACCGTCGCCCTCACACCGGGCCTGCGACGCAGCCGACCGGACCCGGGACCGACCCTGCCGACCACAGCACCGGCCTAGACCACCCCGTCACCGCCGCTCTTCCACGGCCCCGCCCGCTACCCCTCCCGACACGCGCGAGGACTCCTGTTCCGGGTCGCGGACTGCGATCGTGACCTGGTGAGCACCGGCCGCCCCGGACCGCCCACTGACCGGCGGGACGGTTGGGGTTGGCGGCAGCGACTTCGTGACCCCCGCACGCCGGCGCTCCTCTTCGGCGGCGCGTGTGCCGGCGCTGGAGTCGCGATCCTGCGACGCGACCGGCTCAGGCTGGACGTGCCCGGGGTGGTGTTCGCGCTGCTCGTCGTCGCGGGGATCCTCCTCGCTGCGCTCCCCCCGTGGCGCGGTTCCCGGCACGGCCCCCGTGTCGGTGCGGTCACCGCTTCACTGTCCGGGCTGACCCTTCTTGCTGTTGCGCTCGTGCTCGCCTTCGGCTTTGGGGTGCACCTCGCGCTGTAGACCAACGGTCAGTGACGCGGCACAGCAGCACCGCCGCCACCCTCCCGAGCACCGGCCGACCCCCGCTACACGCGCGGGCTCCCCCACCCGGACCAGAGCACCACACTCGGCGGCCCGGAAACGATCGGTTTTGGTACGGGTGGAGCGGTGATCTCGGGGGCGTGCCGAAACCCTCCCTGAAGTGCCTGAACGGCGGCAGGGGCTGGCCCGGTAGACCGCCTGACTTGAGCCGTTCCCGGGCCTGTCCGTCGGCAGGCTCACGTGCCGAGGACCGCGTTCAGGACGCGGGCGCAGCGCCGTGGGTCATCGGTGAGTCCGACTCCGGCAGCCCACTGCCAGTAGTCGACCGTTCGGGCCACGACCCAGGCCTGGGCGCGATACGGGTCCAGGCTGCCGGCGTCGATGACTGCGGCCAGCAAGGTGCGCAGTCCGGTCGGGTCGGGAACCTCGTCGGCGCGGGTCCAGAGCAGCTCGGGAATCGAGCGTTCGGGGTCCCCGCAGGCCGGTTTGGGGTCGATCGCGAGCCACGCCTCGCGTTCCCCGGCCAGCACGTTGCCCCAGTGCGGGTCGGTGTGCACCAGCGTCACCGCTGCGGAGTTGGCCAGCTGATGGGCGGCGTCGACGGCCGCGCCGGCCCACCCGGCGGGCACCGGGAACCCGAGCGCGGCTTGCCGCCTCGGCACGGAGACAGCGAGGTCGGCCGCGGCGGCGGCGGTGGTCCACAGGCCCTGCGGGGCGGGGACGGTGAGCCGGCGGATGAGCTGCCCGGCGATGCTCGCTGCGGTCGCGAGGTCGACGTCGGTCAGCGAGCGGTGCGGGTCCAGTCGCTCGAGCAGCAGGACAGTGCCGCTGTCATCGGCTTCCAGCAGCCGGACGGCTCCGCGGCCGTCCCAGGCGCGCAGCGCGGCTGTCTCCGCGCCCGGGTCCTCCCCCCGCCACGCGAGCTTGAGCACGCACGCCTGCACCGCGGCGCACCGGCACCACCAGCGCGGTGGTCCCGTGCAGTGCGGGTCCGGGTTCGCGGGTCAGGGACCATCGGCGGCACCAGTTGTCCACCAGGCCGGGCAGCGACCCCAACCACCGGCTGCCAGCGGCCGCGTCCGCGCCCCACTGGTGGGCGAACGCTGGAGGAACCTGGATCGGCGGTTCGGACACCTCGGCCTCCCGTCACCGGTAGCGGGCAGACCCGGGCGGCGACCGGTCCGTGACCCGTCGACATCCTCGCGCTGGAACCGCCAGCGCCCCACGTGCTGGGGCTGCGCTTGACAGGGGTCAGTGGCAGGAGGCCCGGCTGTCCCGCCAGCCGAAGGTGGCTTAGCTGGGACAGGCGATGAGCGGCGCAAGGGCCGTACCGGGCGGTGACCGCGGCCCACCGGACGAAGCCGACGAGCTGATCGATGCCGGGGCGCACGGGTTGGACGTAACCAGCTCACTGCGGCGGCGTGATCGGGTCCAGGGCTAGCGTCTGAGCGTGAGTGGTGCAGGGCTGCCCAGCAGCGCTCCGTCGGCCCAGGGCGTCGATGCGCGCGGTGTCCTGGCTGTATTGGACGCTTGGGAGGCGGCGGCGGGCGTCGAGCCGCACAGCGTGATGGTGCTGCGGCACGGGCACGTGGTCGCCGCCGGGTGGTGGGCCCCGTACGCCCCCCACCGTCTTCACCTGCTGTACTCGCTGAGTAAGAGCTTCACCGGGGCCGCCGTTGGCCTGGCGATCAGCGAGGGGCTGCTAGGGCTCGATGACCCGGTGATCGACCACTTCCCGGAGTTCTCGGATGAGGTCAGCGACCCGCGCAGTCGCTCGATGCGGGTGCGCCACCTGCTGGCGATGGCCAGCGGCCACACCGCGGAGACCTGGCACCGGGCGGTGACACTCGACGCCGCCGAGCCGGTGCGCGGCTTCCTGCTCCTGCCGCCCGAGCAGGAGCCGGGCAGCGTGTTCACCTACAACCAGCCGTGCACCTACACCCTGGGCGCGATCGTGCAACGAACCTCGGGGCAGACGCTGAGCGACTTCCTGCGCCCACGCCTGTTGGACCCGCTCGGTATCGGTGACGTGGGCTGGCACGAGCTGCCGCCCGGTCGGCAGCTGGGCCTCTCGGGGCTGCATGCGACGACCGACGCCATCGCACGTTTCGGCCAGCTGCACCTGCAAGGCGGGCGCTGGCAGGGGCGCCAGCTGGTGGACAGGCAGTGGGTGGCCGAGGCCACCCGAGCCCAGGTCCCCAACCGCGGCTGGGGCGCACCGGACTGGGAGCAGGGGTATGGCTACCAGCTGTGGATGTCCCGCCACGGCTACCGCGGTGACGGCGCATACGGCCAGCTCTGCCTGGTACTGCCCGATCACGACGCGGTCGTCGCCATCACCGCACAGTGCCAAGACACCCCAGCGATGCTCGACGCGGTCTGGGAGCACCTGCTGCCGGCGCTGCACCACGGCTCACCCGACGCCAGCACCGAGGCTGACGCGGCACTGGCCGAGCGCCTGGCCCGTTTGGCCTTGCCAGCTGTGGCCGGCGCCGCCCAGCGGCCCACGGACCCCTCCAGGTGGTGGACCTCTTTCACACCCACCGAAGGTCAGTGCGCCGCACAACCTTCCCTGCTGCGAGTGGAGCTCGCCCCATCGCCTGCCGCAACCGGCAAGGGTTGTGGTGATTGGCAGGTGGTGCTCGTTGAGCACCGCGGCCGCCTGACGCTGCCGGTGGGCAGCGGACAGTGGGCGGTGACCGAGACCCCGGAGGGCGCCGACACCAGCGTGCCATCGGCGGTCAGCGGCGCATGGACGGACGCACACACCCTGCGCATCGACGTCGTCTTCCTGGAGACGCCCCATCGGCTGCGACTGACCTGCCACTTCCCTGAGCGCACCTTCGAAGCGTCGTGGGTGACCAAACCACTGGACGCCACCTGCCTGCATGACCTGCACAGTCCGCGCTGAGGCACAGCAGGAGACAACCACCGCACGGCGGCAGCGGCGCTCGTCCGCAGGGCGAAGCTGCCGGCCGGCAGGGTTGAGGAGGACCGCGAAGACGCTCACGGGCGCGACGGCAATAGCGACCGCGCCCCTCGGGACGGCCGACGGGACAGGCGGGCTCGTGCACCGGAGGCGAGGTCGTGTCAGGTGACCTCGTCGAGTGGGTGGGCTCTCGTCCAGCCCAGCAGTGTCTGCAGGAACTCCTGCGGTGCGTTGTCGTGGACCATGTGCCCCACGGCGATCGTGGCGAGCTGGCAGTCGGGCACGCGTGCGGCGACCTCGGCGAGCAGCTCCTGCGGGACCGGGCTGTCCGGGCCGCCGCCGATGACCAGGGTCGGGGCTGTGATCGTCGCGAGGGCCGGCCACCAGCGGCGCGACGGGTCGTCGAGCTGCGCGCGCAACGGGGCGACCAGCTCCCAGTCGAAGCCCAACTCCCCGGCCGGACGCGGCGGCACCGGGCTGTCCCGGGGGTAGGGCGGGCAGGCATCCTCGACCACGAGCCGAGCAACACGGTGCGGTTCGGCCTCGGTGACGAGGTAGGCCACGGCCCCGCCCAGCGAGTGGCCGACGAGGGTGACCGCAGCGTCCCCGAGGTCGTCGAGCAGCCCAAGCACGTCGTCGCGCATCGCCTCCAACGAGTACGCACCCGGCCAGTCGCTGTTCCCGTGCCCCCGCAGGTCCACCGCCACCACCCGGAACGACCGGGCCAGCGCGGGAGCCAGCGCCGCCCAGCTCGCCGAGCTCTCGCCGGTGGCGTGCAACAGAACCATCACCGGTGCCCCGACATCGCCCCAGTCGCGGTGGGCCAGGGAGATGCCGTTCGTCGCCGACACAGACCGCTCCACTGGCGAAACGCTAGCGACGAGGATGCCCACTTCGGCGACCCCGTCCCTAAACCGATCCCTTCCGACATGGCCGCGCGCGTTGCAGGCGCGCGACCGGTTCGAGCTGGACGTACCCGCAGTGGTGTTCGCGTTGGTCGTTGTCGCGGAGATCATCCTTGTTGCGCCCCCCTTGGCGTGGTTCCCGGTCCGGCCCTCGTGTCGGTGCGGTCACCGCCTCGGTGTCCGGTCTGGCCCTTCTCGCTGTTGCTCTGTGCTTACGTTCGGCTTCGGCGTACATCTGCCACGAAGCGGACCGGCAGTTTCACGGCTGCGGTGGTCGAGCACCTGCGGGAGGGGCGCCGGGAGACACCCCATGGGACGGCGAGCGCGTGCGGTGGCTGACCCCGCGCCCACGGTGGACGAGGTGGCCGCCACTGCTGCCGCGACGAGGCTCCCGTCGGACGACTCGCTCGACGCCACGCCGAACTGACCTGTGGCGACGTCCTCCCCACACATCGAGTAGTCAGACCCGGGCCGCATCGTTGTGGGGTGACGTTTCTCCCCACCCGGCCGCGGCTCGCCCGTCCTCCGGGTTCCCTGAGGGCTAGCGCTCGTGCGGCTCGGTGCCTACGTTTGTGTCATGACGAAGCGGCCGTATGGGCTACCACTGAGGGCGGCTGCTGCCTTCCGTGGTGTCCGCGCGAGGACCGGCCGGTACGTCGTCGTCCGCTCGCACCCCGGGACAACGGTGCGGGGGTCCGTCGCGGGCGCCCGTGCGCGCCGCCGAGCGGCGGGCGAGAACGCGGAGGAGACCGCGGCGTTCCTGGCGGTACCCGGAAACCACGAGCGCGTCGCGGCGGGAGTGGCCGCTGCGCGGGCCGGCGACGTCGTGCCGGCGTCAGTCGTCCTCGACGCGCTGGCTGCGCGGCGTGAGCGGGGACCCGTCTGCGCCGACTGACCGCAGGGCGCGCCGCGTTCCCCTGTTCATGGTTGAGGTAGCGGCCCCAGTCCTGCATGATCTGCAAGAACGGGCCATCCCGCCGGCGATCCTGGAGGCGTTCGGCCGGCTAGTGGCAGAGGACGGACAGCTGGCCTGCCGCCCGCTGGACGGCAAGCCGATGGCGCCCCCGCTCACGGGGCAGTTCCGGTGGAAGCTCGGTAGCGCGACGCGCCCGTGGCGAGTGCTCTACGAAGTAGACGAGGAACAGTGGTCGGTGACTGTCCTCGCCATCGGCCAACGCGGCTCGATCTACCACTAGCGGCTGTCGTTCGGATGCTGGCAGCTCCGTGTGAGCCTGTGCGGGTCTAACGGGTACGGGGAGCCCGTAAGGAAGCCGCATCGGCCCCGCTGGGCCGGCAGCGGTACCGACGCGGGCCGGCGTGACCCCGTCCGGGCATATTGAGCCTGGATCCACCGTCGTGGTTGTTGCTGAACGCGGGTCGTAACGCACGAATGCCCTTCTGGCCTGGGAGGATGTGTCTTGCTAAGGGACAGATCCGACCGAGCTGAAGGGCATCCGCGGGATGCGAG
>JAABUY010002156.1_pt1 | contig 24152 bp, 20 predicted proteins | sample 5560271 | NCBI WGS metagenome assembly JAABUY01 (sample SAMN10711886, study PRJNA513374) | rock metagenome | isolation source: Antarctica rocks | place: Antarctica: Victoria Land, University Valley | reverse complement strand
TCGGGTCGGGTTGGAATTTTTTGGGAAAAGTGTCGGGTCGGGTTGAGAAGCTTGACCCGATAACCCGACCCGAAAACCCGACCCGACCCGACAAGATATTAGATAGGTGTAAATAGCTTGGTCAAACAGCCTTCGTGATCTCCTTCATGACTTCCTACCATGTTTTCCCGTCATGACTCCCTACCAAAGTCAAACGGCCTTTATGTTTTCCCTTTATGTTCCCCTTCATGTTCCCCTTCATGTTTCCCTTCATGTTCCCCGCCATGACTTTCTTCATGTTCCCCTTCATGTTCCCCTTCATGTTCCTCGCCATGACTCCCTTCATGTTCCCCTTCATGTTCCCCGCCATGACTTCCTTCATGTTCCCCTTCATGTTCCCCTTTATGACTCCCTACCAAACGGCCTCCATGTTCCTCTTCATGGCTCTCTATTAAAAGGTAATGCAAAAAGGTAATGCAAAAGTCAAAAACCGGAAAATTTTCTATATTTAGCCCTCTTGACGCCAAGCTCGAATCCTTGACGGGTCGGGTCGAATTGACCCAATTCCCAGTCGGGTCGAGTCGCGTCGGGTTGAAAATATGAGCAATTCGACTTAATCTCGATTCGAGTTCAAAATGTCAACTCGAAACTCAATCTGACGATCAGTCTACATGAAAGTTATTTACAATCTTCAAGCATTCTTTGAATTCACTTTCATCGACGTTGTATTAATGTAAATCAACGTCATATTTGTTAAAAATCAGCATAAAGTGAGTCATATAAATGTCATTTAACTAGTAAATAAATGCTAAGAAAGAAAAGTATCTACAGAAAAGAATTCACAGCTTATATGTATATTTCTAATCTTTGTGCTAAACTTGAAAGAATTGATATTTTATTTTTTTTCTTCATTAAGTGCATGCAGTCTATGACTATGACACTGTATAAACGCTGTATGTATGCTAAGTTACATGTAATCTGATCAAAGTCGCTGCTTTATATCTTTTCGTTGATTAATCACATTGATAGTTTGTGCATACAAGCGCTCTTGCTCAAACTCTCGCAATCATACTTTCGTTTTTCTTCGTTTCTTTGCACTCTTCGCGTTCTACTCTTTCGTTTCTAATAGTCATTTTCTCGTTGCAATTTAAGTATTTTTCAAATACTTTAATGTTGCAATTCTTTCGATTTTGATGATGAACAGCGTCAATATGATGTCTGTATTTTTGAGCTGAGTCTTTTTCTTTAACTTTATCTGCTCTGATCTATAATGCTTGCAATTTAGTAGTAAATGCTCTGACGTTTGACTCGCGTTGCATATTTCATAGCATTTGTTCGACTTATTCTCTGATAATCGATGCAAATAACTCTTGAAATAGTCGTGTCTCATTTTCAACTGAATAAAGATTGAAAACGTTAGTCTATTGATTTTTCTAAGCTCTTTTAGTGATTTCTGACTTAGATTCACGTTCGATATATGCTTTCAATACTGATTTTCCTTCTTGATGCTGCTTTTTCAAACATTTAATCATTGTAATTTCGTCTCTTTGCAAATTTGCTTTTTGACGAAGCTTATGATGATTGCTTTCATGTTGTCGATAACTGATAATTCTTGAGCAGCGCTTTTGATCAATTGATCTGCTTTTTCATTCTCAATAATGCTTTTGCAACTTGATATTCACTGTATGCAAATTTGACACTGATTTTGACGTAAATTGATCAAGTTTTGTCATATGTCATCAAATAACTTTGCATTGATGTTGCTCTTTGTATTTAGTCTTTGCAAAGTCATTTGACTGTTCATGTACACTCAAATTTCGCTGTTTTTGAGTGCTTTTTCGCTGCATATTATGATTGCATCGCTAATAGCTTGCAATTTCGCTTTCGTTGTGATTATTTTGTCAGAAATGCTTGTTGCTTTGCTGAATCTGACAAGTTCATGCGTGAATATCACTGTTGTTTCAGTTTCTGTTTTAATCTTTGCTATCTTTTTTTGAATTTGCGATGCATCAATATACATCACTATTGTTATGAGTCTGCATAAAGCGAATCATATGAGTGTATTCTAACTAGAAGTTCAAAGCTGAAGTAGAAAGAAGATGCAACATGACATAAGTTTTACTCACGAAGACATGCTAGATCGCTAGCGTGTCAACAACAGTTCTACTCACAGCTTTATACTAGTTTATGTTAGACTAATCAGGCTAATCAGAGGTAACAGAAATGCATGCTCGCAACATTACTTTTCTTCTTCATCTAGCAATATTCTCATTGCTGCAGTTCAGTTGATCAATTCTTGTTGAGTCGATTTCTAACTTGATTTGTTTGAATACTTCTGATGAAAGTCATTTACAATCTTTAAGCAGTCTTTGAACTCATTTTCATCGACATTGTATCAATGTAGATCGACGTCATAGTCTTTTCAATTGACACGATATTGCAGTCGTCTTCTGTAATGTCTGAAGTTCAGTATGTTCTTCACTTCTCATTCATCTTCGTCATTTATCACTATAGAATCAGACGACTCATTTCGTTGTTTTTTCAGAGAATCTTTCAAATTCAATCATAGTAGATTCAAGACAAACTTTGAATGAATCTTCATTGTTGATGACAGTTTCAGTCGATATGCATGTTCAATCTCAGTCAGAATCTTGAAAGATTTTAACATCTTATCATTCAGCTTCTTTGATGATCTTGCGATCATAATGTTTCTAGAATTCAGAAACATCATGTTATTTATCTTGTAAATCATTTTCTTTTGATGCTTATTAATCTGTTTCTTCATTGTGATTCTGACTCTTGCTAATGTCTGCTTGATCAACGTTAATGATCATTTCATGTGTTCAAATATATTTTCTGCTTTGCTTGCTTGAATTCTAGCTTGAGTGATCTCATATTCAGTTGAATTCAAATCGAAGCTCATATAAGAGTGAAAGCTCTTATTCAGAAAGAACGCTAATTGTTCAATTGACGATGAAATAACATTGTTATTGACAAATTCAGTCATAGATAATCAGATGAATCAGTCATCTTGCATGTATGAGCAATAGCTTCGTAGATATCATTCTACATTCTGATTCATTCTTTTCATTTGATCGTCGATCTGTGAGTAATAGTTGATGAATAGTTTCATCTTAATGTTGAGTCTCAGACATAGAGACTTTCAGATAATTGATATGAATTGTGAATCTCTATCAAACACTATTGATCTTGATAACTCATGAGTTCTGAAGACTCATATCAGCAGCAGCTTGACTGTTTGTTCAGCGAAAGTTTCTTTGTCATATGATCAACAGAGTATATAGTGACGTTCTTTAGACAATTGATCTATCACTGTCAGAATCGCGTTGCTTTCATCACTTTTCAATAAATCAATAATGAAATTCAATGATATGTCTTGTCATCGTTGTTCAGATATAGACAATGACTTCAGTAGTTCATTGATTTGATTTCTTGATGCTTTTGATCTACGATAAACGTAACAGTTTCGAATGTAGCGTTTGATTGTTGTTCTCATCTTCAATCAGCAATATGATCGCTTTAACAAGTCTAACGTTCAATTCATGTCAGAATGATCATTGATCGAAAGATCATGTGCTTTTCTTATCAATTGAGTGATCATTGACTGAGAAACTCACAGTCTATCATTCTTTCAAAGTACTTCGTTCAGTACTCTGCAATTGTCTAGACTCATATCTTGACAAGTTCTTCTGTTCTGTTCTATGACTGTTTGAATATTGATACATTGTTGATTCATTTGATTTTCAACTATAATTTGATTCTGAATAGAAATCATTTCTTCAATTGAATCTTTATTAACTTTCGATTTCTGTTTTGAATCTGAGTCAAATATGAGCAAGATCTGAATCAGATCTTGATCATCTTCTATTGATTGCAGTTCAAATGTGCTTGCTGATAATAGCATCTGATGCTGATATAGCTTTCGATCATCATTTGATTCAACTGACTTGACGTCCGACATTCTGATCAGTGCATCTACTTTCAGATTCTGCTTTTCTAATTGATATATGATCTTGAAGTTATATTCAAATAACTTCTCAGCTCATTTAGTCTGTCGTCTGATCAGTTTCTTGATGATCATGAAGTACTTCAAATTCAGATGATCGATGAAGATCTTGATTGAAATATCAGTACATTTTAATTTGAGACATCAATGCTTCAAGCATTGAATAATAGTCAAAAGCTCTTTGTCGTAGATCTCGTAGTTGCATTCTGCAAAAATCATGTTCTTGCTATAGAAGATCATTGAATGTAGAATGTCTTTATCATCATATTGAGACAATACTTCGTCGTTAACATAGTTCAAGAAGTTCATTTTCAGAATAACTTCTCTGATTGAATCGAAATGCTTCAGAATGAAGACTGTTGTCATCTGTTGCTTCAGTTTCTCAAAGATCGTCTGACAGATCTCTGTTCATTCAAATGAATGATCTTTTCAAATCAGCTTTATCATAAATTGAGCGATCTTCAAGAAGTTCTTTATGAATCGTCGATAGAAATTGCAGAAGTCAATGAAGATTTGTACATGAGTCAACGATTGAGACACTTCTCAGCTTCGAATCACATCTACTTTTCAAGAATTCATTCGTAGATCATTGATGAATATCAGTAGTTCTAGAAACGAGATCTTCTGAATCTCGAATTCGCACTTGTCAATGTTTATCTGCAGATTGACTTCATGAAGCTTGTTTAGCATCTCTTTCACATGAGTTCTATGTTTCTTCAAGATCTTACTGTAGATAAGAATGTCATTCAGATAAATCTGACAGAATTTATGCAGACAGTTGAACAACACATCGTTGATATAATGCTGAAAGAATGTTGATTCATTGATTAATTCAAAGAGCATTACTCTATATTTGAAGAAAGTGACGAATGTGATTAGATTCTCACTTTCAGTGCTCATGCAAAGCTTATTGAACGTGATAATAATGTTAAGTCGAGTCAGATATTTACTGTCTTGAATTCAAGCGAGTACTTCGTTTATTAAAAGTATTGAATAACGATTTCTTTTGATCAGAGCATTCAGTTTTCAATAATTCATGCAAAAGCAAAGACTATCATCTTTCTTTTCGATGAATAGTATTGACGAAGCGAATGAAGCTTTGCTGAGTGTAATAAACTTCTTCTTCAAGTTCTCTTCTAGATACTTCTTGATCTTCTGCAACTTGTAACTCAACATGAAGTACAATCAACTTCTAGAAGATTGACTCTCATCTTTTAATTCAATCTTATAATCATATGATTGATGCAAGAGCAACTGAATTGTCTTTTCTCTGTCAAAAACGTTCAGAAAGTCATAATAAACTATCAAAAGCTTCTTCTTCAGTTTCTTTAATGACATGACAGAGATCATTTCATTCAGTTTCGCTGAATCTTTGATCAAGCTAAGCATCTTGTTGATTTCACTAATGATCAATGTAAAGATCTTGACATTCTTCTTCTTGACTAAAGTTCGATAAGCAGCGACTTCGATCATGACAATATTGACAAGCTCTTTCTTCTTTGATGACTGAATGAGTTCATGTTGACTGAAGTCAACTTGAGTGCTTTGCTTTCATATGAAGACTGATTTAATGAATCAATTCACTGATTTTGAATTTGTAGTTCGCTTTAAGATGATCATTGACATAGACTTCAAGTTCTTTCGTTTCATTTCGCAGATTTCGCTTGATTCAAGTCGATGAAATGCTGATTGACTGCTTGCTTCAGAAACAATAAGTTTCAAGATTCAAATATTTGATGAAGATATCAATCAATCATTTGCAGAATCTATCAAAATTTGATTTCTTTTCAATCAGAAATTGTCAATGATTATCTTGTGCTGATCTAAACGAGTTATTAATAGAAGCATCATTTCATTCTTATGTTCTTGTATAGTGATTGAGATATACAAAGCATGTGTAATAGATCTTCAATCGAGAATTCTGTCATATGAATGAATCAACTTCGATTTGAACAGTGAAATTGACTGAATATCAAAGCGTTCACATAGCTCTGAAATCAATGAATCATCTATGAACATCATGTCAGTGACTTCAATGTCTATCAGAACGAGAAATCGAAATATCTTTTCTAAACTATTCAAGATGATGTTTATAATAAACGATTTGAAATCAAACGAGTCATCAAGCATATTGATGAAGCAAAATATGAGCATGTCGCTTTCAGTCACTACTTTAACAAAGACAGATCGTTTTTTGAATTCGCTGCGATTTCATGCATCTGAGCTGATTCAAGACAGTTGCATGCTCTATGTTCTGACTTCTTGCATTTGAAGCAAAGTTCTTTTTTAAACAACTTCTTTCTAGCAGAATTAACGTTTGATATTCTGAGTTTCTTTCATGCAAAGATTGAAGCTAAGATCGCAGTAGTGATCATCATCAAGATGCTAGCGATAGAGCGAGCGACTTGAGTCATTGATGTCTTGAGAACTGATCGAGCATTCAATTTCGTCAATTGAACGTTGACTTGCATGCGAATGTTGACGAATTCGTTCAAATTCATAGTTCGTTTGTTGATCATGATTCGCTGAAGATCTGAGCTAATCTTATGCTGAAGATCATCTAGTAGAGTTTCGTTATTGTACTTTAGTTTTGCACTAAGTCTCTGAAATTTCATTCAAAATTCATGAAAGAAGATTTTGTTTTGATACAGCTTTAAGAACTATCGTTAAGTCATGTGATGTCAATTGAGATCGTCGTACATTTTATTTATGATTGACAGTATCTCTTCTGCTTCAAGAAACAAGTTTGTGATCATGTTTCTCATTCTGAGTGCTATGTGTTTGATCATCGTTTCACTGACTCAACTTTTCACATATGCAATCTTCATTTCTTTGATAGAAAAATGATTCTTGTTCATCTTCAGCTTGTTTCGCATTCAAAACAATCAATTATTCACATTCTGCTTCGAATTTTCAAACAAAAGTGAGTCAGATAACTTGATTGACTTTGAGAATCGATCTTTTGAAATCAAAGTGCTTAGTCAACTTGATGTTGCTTCTAGATGATGTATAATCACATTCTTTTTCTTCATCTCTTTTTGTAGATGCATTCAAACAGCATTCAACGTTGTCTGCGTAGCTTTCAACTTGATGTTAATCTTGTTGACATCATTTAACATCTGAATCATGTCATTGTGAATCTTGATTTCAATGTCATGCTGTTGACATATGTACTTGATAAAGACAACGAGATCATCTGCTTCATGAGTGCTTATTCAAGCATTCAGTTCAGTGCTGATGCTGATCTTGATCATTTCGTGATTGAAAAGCAACACGTTCATGTTCTCTTCTTCTGTATTTGATGACACATTCGTGTCTTCTTCTTCTGATGCTGTTCAATTCTGTGATAGAAGTGATTCTCTTCTAGCATTTTGAAGTTCATAATGAGCAATGCTCACTGATTCTGATTCTGTGCTTCTAGTCATTGTGTGAGTAGAAAATTGCTGATCGAAATTCAACTGAAATTTCTGATTTCAGTTCTAGAACAATGCATTCATGTTCTTCTGTTCCTCTGTTCTGACGATAAGTTCAGTAAAGAGTTAGTCTAAAGCAACACGTTCATGTTCTTCTGTTCTGTTCTAGAAATTTCTTGATTTCTAATGAGTCTTCTGAGCTCGATTTTCGAGTTTCGATTCTGATTCAAGTTTGAGTGATGTAACTTGTTTTTATATCATCTACACGTCAATAGCAAGATTGATGAGCTTTGAACTAATGTTATGAGTCTGCATAGAGCGAATCATATAAGTGTATTCTAACTAGAAGTTCAAAGCTGAAGTAGAAAGAAGATGCAACACAACGTGAGTTTTACTCACGAAGACACGCTAAATCGCTAGCGTGTCAACAACAGTTCTACTCACAGCTTTATACTAGTTTATGTTAGACTAATCAGATTAATCAGAGATAACAGAGATGCATGCTTGCAACAACTATGTTTTTCGTCTTTTTGATAATTCTTTCTAATTCTCTGTAGTGTGTATTGATTGTTTCGCAAGTTTCGCTTTTTGCAAATTCGATTTGAATTTTTGTTAAATGCTTAATTTTCTGATCTCATGATTTCTTGAAGTGAGAAATTTCAATTTCTTTTATTGAATTCAATGTTTTTTGCACTTTGTTCAATATTTGATATATTTGCATGAGTCTATCTTTGCACTTCTTGACTTTTCAAGATAAATTCGTCTTCATTTCATTTCAGTTCAGATATTTCGATGCATTCAAATCTAGATTCAATTCGATAAAGTATTAAGATGAGTACAAGATAAATGTTCTTTTTCTGATAAAATGTTTTTTTGATAACTCAACTATTTGAATTGCATAGTTCTTGCACTTTTGATCTAATTGCATCTTCATCAACGAAATTTCAACTTTTATTTGCATAGCATCTATTGATGATGTTCGAAACACACTCAGAATTTTTCGTAATGCAGCATTTTGCAGTTTTCGAAATTTGACTAAGTAACTTTTTTGATTATTTCATCATATTTCGACGTCATAATCACTAATAGACGTGATGCATGTCAGATATAACTGCTTTTCTGATTTGACATTTAGTTTTCACTCGCTATTCATTAATCTAAACAACGAGTGTAGCGTTCTTGTGACTGTCACGATTTTCATTTGCACATGAACTTTGAAGTTGAGCTTTCGATTCAGTCAGACTTTTAATCATCATACGCATGTCTTTGATTTTATGATCATATTATTGAGTAGAATAATCATTTGATTGAGTGTTGTCTTGTGACTTTCAAAGTGTATCAATTCAGATTTTGAGTCATTGAATTGCACTGCGTTGTTCTCAGCTTATGTGAAAGCGATTTTTGCTGCGTTTTTCAACATTTTCACATTCTTGTCAATATTTCTTCCCTCAATGTATAGCATTACGTCGTCAATATAGCTGAGTGACTGTAAATTTTCAAACTTTGCGTGAATCTTTGAAAACAAGTATTGAATATAAATTAGAAATAAAATGAGCGAGATAGATAAGTCTTGTGATATTTCTGTGCTTATTTTCTTTGATTTCTGACGTTCATCGTCAAATGCTAAGTCAATAATTCAATTTTATGACTGTGATTGTAATTCATACATTCTTGTGACATTGATTTAGACTCAACTCATGAGAAACTTTATGCTATTTATATTGAGTGAACAAAACTCTTTGAGAAAGAAAATCACTTATCATTTATACAATTGCTTCACGCAGTTGAAACAATGAGATTGACATTGTGTTATCAAGTAATAAATCTATAGCTTCTATTCAGTGCATGATGCTTAAGTAAACTCTTGATGAGAGTATTTATGCTGTTTAATTATGATGCATCATCTTTGTTCTGCTTTTCATTGATGATATTTTATACAACGATGTTGTGATGATCAAGTCTACTAAATAAATAAACGAGATCTATAAGAGTGATATGACAATGTGATATTCTAAGCAGACACAGAATGAGTATATATTTTGATAAAGCTAATTATTAAGAAGCTCTTAATAACTCGAGAGAATCAATCAACTATAGAGAGTTTGTCAAGCATTGTCAAGTCAAGCACGACATAACTCATGACACATTAAGTCGAAGATATGACGTAGTCTAAACAATGTCTTGACAAAGTCATAAAATTTCAGAGCTAACTCAGATCTGATCTTTAACTCAGTCTTTGACTCTAGTCTCTGATCTAACTTTTATAAGTCAATTCATTATGACAATTGTCTTCTCTTCTAAGTGAGTTCATTCTCGATCTCAATAATTAATGTCTTTGTTTACTCTGATAAACGATGACGCGCACTCATTGATTCGTTTTAGAAGCTCTCGATAAAAATCTTCAAATCTTTGTGAGAAAACAAGAAAAAGAGAAACTTTCGATTAAATGATGATTCGTCTTCAATTATAATGCGTATAGATAACATTATAAATAATATATGTGATGTGTAGTTGATGTAGATAACAGCAATGATGACGTGTAAATAACACATAAACATTGTTTATCTTTCAAGTAAATGATGTTGTTGAAATGATAAAGCGTAGACAAGAATGAATAATAATTGTTGATTTGTTTATTGCTCTTTCAGTTTCTTTCAACTTCTCATTTTCTTCAACTTCATCTTTTTTCAATCAGGATCATATTTTTATCATTGTGTGATTACTTTTGACAAACTTTGAGTATATTTGTATAGTAAAAGTAAGAGATCTAGATCATGAGTCGTGAATGCGCAGCGATGCTCAAAGAGAGTCGTAAGATGATGAAGTCAACTGATGATTGAGTCAAGATCATTATAAAAGTAAGTGATGTTACAACTTGAAGTTTTACGACTATTATTGCGACTAACAGTATCATAAGTTTGCTCAAAAGACATCAATCAGACGTGATGATCATGATGCTGCTGATATCATTGATGCTGAATCACTCATAATAATGCAAACATCATTAAATTCTAATCAAAAGCTCATCACTTTTACTATTTAAACTTTCAAGTACATCTCAGTTATTGAAGAGAAAATTCGAAAGACAATGAGAAAAGAAATGATTGCTGACGCTTCGTTGATGATCTTGTTGAACTCACAGACTTCGCGAAATTGAAGAATAATGATGAGATTTGCTTATTTCACTTCTTGATATCATTACTGATGCTTTTCAGCTGTCAATTGTAAGAATAAGTGAAAGAAGTATTGCTGATTTCAAAACACTAAATAGAGTGATTTGTATAAAGTGTGCTTGAGTTCTACACATCAAGAATAGAGCATCGCGATGTGATGTCATCTTTCAAAGAAAGACAATGTACAAGAAGTGTGTTTGCTGTGCGAGTAATGAAGATTTCTGTATCACAGTGAGTATACTTATCTGATACATTTGCTAAACATTCATGATTCAATGTCTAGATTTTTGACATCTGCATTTTAACTGTCAATGAATTCTTTCATCTGCAAAATATTCATGATAGTGTGATTGAGAATGAAGAAGAAAACATCACTCTGAAAACATTCACTGCTCATCAGAAAATTCTTTACAAGAAGTTGACAGCAACGACTTATGTAAAGAATCATCTTAAGAAAACTCACAAACTTAAGTCTCTAAAGATTCAAAAGCTCATTCTCAAAGAGATGATGATTGTCAATGACATTGTCAGAGAAATTCTGAATGTAAAGCGCTTTGCGATATATTCAATCTCAATTATATATCATTTTGTCAGCGTTTTTAATTGTTCTGATGTATTTTAACACAATCTGTTATCTTTCAAATCTTTGTCTTTGCATCTCAATGTAAATCTGACAATGAGAAAGAAAAAGAAGTTTGTAATCTTGTCTTGTGTGAAAGATGTTTGATGAAGTGATGTTTATTGTGTCGTGATGATTGCGCTTTCTTATCAAGCGCATTTAAGCATCTTTGCGCTTTTTTCTTCTGTCTGTTGATTTACATATGTGATCGCTTTATTAGAGAGCGAAACTATTATAATACAGTGATTCTTCTTTTCTAATAATGAGTTTATGTCTGAAAGTGAGTGATTATGCTTTTCGCTCATGTTTCAGCCTCGTTTCAAAAGCTTCTATAAGCTTCGAGACATTTTTCATATCTTCGCTCAATATTCATTGATCATATTCAATAAGATATTCTTTTCATTGTATCTTATAATATAAGATTCTCTTTCTTTTTTGCTTTTATAAAATCTTTTCTATCTTTCATTCTTACTCATCATCAATAAGCTTGAGTACGAGATAATCAAGTATAGAGTCATCATTTAGTCTACGATTATATGATTCTAAAAGAAATACATGAAAGACAGAATGAACTCTATAGATGATTGAAAGATCAAGACAATACATCTGCTTGTTTATAAATTCTTGTATACGAAAGAATTTTAGCATCTTATTTGATAGCTTTTTGCTCGACTTCTTCTGCTTCAGATTTTTTGCTGATAGCATGATTAAATCATCAACATTAAAGAACTTAGACTTATGTTTTTAATTATAGTACTTTGTCTGAGCATCAATTGCATTTTATCATCATTGCATCAATGTGTTTTGCACATCTTGCAGCATTTCAACGTGTTCTTTTGCTGCTGACATTTCTTCTTTCATAGCATCATTCTTGATGTGTATGTCAAAGATTGACTTGTAATCATACATGACTTTAAAGAAACTACAGCTCAACGAAGAGTGCTTCGTCTGATGATACATGAACTCGACTACGAGTAAAAGCATAGCTCAGTCATCTTGCTTTTCAAAACAATATACTCGTAAATAATGTTTCAGCGTTGAATTTTGTTGTTTTGTCTGATCATCTATTTGCGAATGAAAGACGATGCTTAGTCGTCGTTTCATCTTCGCATGATAGCAGATCTTTGATCAGAATGCATTGATAAATAGACTATTTTTATTGATAATTATATCATTCAATATCTCATATTTTAAAGCAATCTGCTCAAAGAACAACTCTGTTAACTTTATGACAGTCAGAGTCTTCTTTGTAAACAGATAACGTGTCATCTTCATGTAGTGATCGACTATCACAAGAATCAAGTCATACACGACTTTTTTTCATTTACTAGACGACAGATCTGTTATGAAATTCATAGTGATTTCTTTTCATCAATTTGTGAATTGAAATAATGATTTCAACTCATCATATGATAGATGACATTTCATCTTTACTCTCTGACAAATGTCACAAGTATTTATATACTCTTTGACATTCTTGATCATACTTTTTCAGTAATATTTGCAATCTAATAGCTCACTGATCTTGTCAGCATCAAAATATCTTGCTAACAAGTCATCATGATGACGTTTCAATAACTCTTCTCTGACAGAAAGATCTTCTGAAACATACAATGATTCGTTGTACTTTATCATTTCTTGATTATTCAATGTTCAAGCTTCGACATCACTCTTTCATATACTCGTCGTTTCGTCTGCTTTTAATCTCACAGCAAATTCATCTTCTTGCTATAAGATCTTGATGAGCTCAATTATGAATTTACTATTGAAGTCGTATATCATTTCATGAATTGTCAATACTCTGACAATTGCACGTGAAATGAGTTGTTTGCAATCAACAGTTTCAGCAACAGAATTAAGCTGTTTCTCAGCTACATTGTGATCTCTATAAGTTAACGTTTCAACATCTGTGCTTCTTGAAGTTATTGTTTCAAATTGAGAGATTCTATCTCTTGAGAAATGTACTTCATTTAGATGCGTTTCTTGCACTGCTAAAATCATGATTCTCAGCAGCAAACTTCTGACATGCATTGCTGAACATGTACTCATGTTTTCATTAACATTGTGAACAGACATCTTCTTGACTTCGTTAATCACTCATGTACAGTAGATTTCATCTTGCGATCTGCTTTCAACATGTTTCGCTGAATATCTTCATTCACTGACACTGTGAATGAACATCTTCTCAACATCATTAATCATTCATGTTCATCAGTGAATTTCATCTTGCAATCTGCTTTCGACATGTTCTGCTGAATATCTGTTTGTACTTATACTGTGAACGAATGTCTTCTCAACATCATTAATCACTTGTATACAGTATAGTTCTCTGATCGCTACAAATATAAAGCTATTTAAGCTTTCTATTCTAGTCAGCTTTCGTTGCAGAGTGAGCAGCAAATGATTCGCAAAAATGTTCTCATTTTTATAGTCAGATTGTTTTAACAATACATTAATCAAGTTTGTCTTTTCTGATCTATGTGCTATTTCAAAGTTGCAAATCAACAATCTTATGATTCATCTGACTTGTCTTTCGTTTAGCTTTCGTACGTTCATAAAATTCTTCAGATTATTATGATCAGTTAGAACTTCAACAGTATGATAACTGTCTTTCACATAGTGTCATCAATGCTTAAACATCGCTACTATGATTAGAAGTTTCTGATCATGTATTTCATAGTTTCTTTCAACGTTTATCATCATTCTGAATCAGAATGCAATTGAATGTCACTGATCATTATCATCTGACTGAGACAAAATATTCGCGACTGCATAATTGAATGTGTCGATCTCGATGTGTATATGTCGCTCTGAGTCAAAGTGTCTTAGTATAGACGCTCTCATAAAGACGTCGCAAAGCTGATTAAAAGCTTGTTTCGCTTCACTCGATCATATAAATGAGTTTGTTTTTACATCTTTTACACTGTCTCTCAGCAATTCTGTTAAAGATTCTGCTATCTGAAAGTAATGATGTATAAAACGTCAATAGAAATTGATGAATCTTAGAAAAACTTGTATTTTTCAATACATCTTCAATCTGAGTCACGTTTTGATGATGTCTATTCTACTTGAGTTCATCAAAACACTCTCGATGAATATGACAAATTCTAGAAAGTTCACTTTAGTGATAAAGAATTCACACTTCTTCAAGCTAGCATATAACTTGAACTTTCTTAATCTCTTGAGAATCTGCTTCATGTGATCTACATGATCAGTCTTCTCTACGAAGAAAATTAGAATGTCATTCAGATAAACAACACAAAAGTTATTTAAAAGCTTTGTTAAGATCTTATTAATATAAGTTTGAAAGATGACAGATGCATTGATTAAATCAAACAACATGATTATATATTTCAAGTAATTGTAATGAGTACAAAACGTTGTTTTTCACTCATCTTCATGTTGAATTCTGAGACAATGATAGATGTTCTTCAGATTTAACTTAGTGAACTGCTTGACTTTATTGAGTTTGTCTAAAGTTTCACTAATTAAAGATAGCGAATGATGATTTTTGACAGTGATCTTATTCAGATCTCGATAGTTCATGCATAGATAAAGACTATCATTCTTTTTGAAAATGAATAGAATAGATGTGTCAATTGAGCTGATGAAGTGCTTAATTCATTCTTTCGCTAAGACATCATCTAAATACTATCTCAGAGTTGCTAACTCTGTGTTCAACAGATTATATAATGATTCATACGATGACTCTGCAATGATTTCGATTTCATGATCATGATCTTCATGCAAAGACAGTTTGTCTGCACTTTCTGTTGAGAATACATCTTCGTACTCTTTCAATTCAACGAGTAAAGTCTGCGTTTCAAACGCGTTTGTGATACGACTCATCACATTATTTATTGCTCTCACTTGATGTTCAATGATCAACTCTTCAACAATGTTGATTATGACAAAAGCATACACAGTAGACTCATCTTGTAAAGCTTTCATAAATGCTTGTGCGAAGAACAACTCAAATGCGTGTTCATTCACGTTGAAACTGTTGCAAGCATGCCTCATTACTTTAAGTTAGTCTAACATGAATCATAGACTAGTACAGAGCTGATGTTGACACGCTAGTGATCTAGCGCGCCTTCGTGAGTAAAAGATTCTCGACGTGTTTCATCTTCTTTCTTCTTTAGCTTTGAACTTCTAGTTAGAATACACTCATATGATTCGCTCTATGCAAAGTCATAACATTAGTTCAAAGCTCATTAATCTTGCTATCAACGTGTAGATGATACAAAAACAAGCTACACAATCAACTTAATCAGAAGTTGAACTCAGAAATTTCGACAGCAGAATCAGAACTCAAGCTCAGAAAGCTCAATAAAAATCAGAAATTTCTAAAGAAGAATCTTGATTTGAAACCAGAAATTTCGATAGAATCAGAATTAAAAAACATGAACACGTTGCTCTTGACTAACTCTTTATTGAGCTCGTCATCAGAAACCAGAAATTTCAGCAGTACTTGAATTCAGAAAGTTTGATAAAGTACTAGTCGTTGCTTGAACTCAGAAAGTTTGATAGAGTAACATCAGAATCTCGATCAGCAATTTTCTATTCATATCATGACTAGAAGCTCAGAATCAGCGAGCATTGCTCGCTACAAACTTCAAAATGCTAGAAGAAAATCACTTCTATCACAGAATCGAACAGCATCAGAAGAAGAAGACATGAATGCATTGTTGAATACAGAAGAAGAGAACACGAATGCATTACTCTTTAATCATGAAATGATCAAGATCAGCATCAGTACTGAACTGAATGCTTGAATAAACGCTCATAAAGCAGATGATCTCGTTGTCTTTATCAAGTACATATGTTAACAGCACGACATCGAAATCAAGATTTACAATGACATGATTCAGATGTTAGAAGATGTTAATAAGATAAACATCACATTGAAGATTATGCAAATGCATCTGCAGAAAGAAAATAGAAACAAGAACGTGATTATACATCATCTAAAAGTTGCATCAAGTCAACAAAGTACTTCGATCTCTGAAGATTGATTCTCAAAGTCAATCAAGTTATTGAACTCTTCACTGTTTGAAGATTTGTTGCAGAATGTAGACAATTGACTGTCTTGAATGTGAAACAAGCTGAAGATAAACAAGAATCATTTTTCTATCGAAGAGTTGAAAATTGTATACATCGAAAGTTGAGTCAGTAAAGCTGCAATCAAACATATTGCATCTTGCATGCAAGATATCTTCTTGAACTCATTTCTAGAAGTTGAAGAAGTACTATCGATGATTAATAAGATGTACGACGATCTCAATCATCATCACACAACTCAATATCAGTATCTGAAGTTGTATCAGAACAAGATCTTCTTTCATGAATTTTGAATGAAATTTCAGAGATTTAGTGCAGAACTAGAATACAATAATAAGACTTTACTAGATGATTTTCAGCACAAGATCAGCTCAGATCTTCAGCGAGCAACGCTCAATGAATGAATCACGAACTTGAACAAGTTTATCAACATCTGCATGTGAGTCGATGTTAGATTGACTGAATTAAACACTCGATCAATCATCAAAGCATCAGCTACTCAAGCTGCTTGCTCTGTCATCAGCACATTGACTACTCAATTTACATCATCAGTTTCTTCGTGAAAGAAACTCAGAAGATTAAAGCTCAACTCTATTCAGAAAGAGTTGTTTAAGAAAAAACTCTGCTTCAAATGCAAAAAGTCAAAACATAGAGCATATGATTGTCTTAAGATGACTTAAGTGCACAAGATCACTACGAATTTGAAAAATGATCTGTCTTTATCAAAGTAGTGACTGAAAGCGATATACTCATATTCTGCTTCATCAGCATGCCTGACAATTCATTTGATTTCAAGTCGTTTACTGTTGACATCATCTTGAGTAGTCTAGAAAAGATATTCAGATTCTTTGCTCTGATAGATATCAAAGTCACTGACATGACTTTCATTGACGAATCTTTGATGTCAAAGCTATGTGAACGCTTTGATATTCAGTCAATATCGCTGTCAAAATCAAAGTTGATTCAATTGTATGATGAAATCTCTGATCAAAAGTTGATTACACATGCTTTGTATACATTGATCATGATACAAGAACACAAGAATGAAATGATGTCTTTATTGATAACTTGTCTAGATCAGCACAAGATAATCATTGAAAACTTCTGATTGAAAAGAAATCAAATTTTGATAAATTCTGCAAACGATTGATTAATATCATCATTGAAGATTCGAACATTGAAATCTGTTGTTTTGAAAGCAAGCAGTTAATCAGCATTTCACAGATTTAAGTCAAGCGAAATCTGCAAAATAAAATGAAAGAACTTGAACTTAATTGTTACATCAACGATCATCTTGAAGAGATTCATGAATCAGAAATCAGTGAATAGATTCATTGAATCTGCTTTCATAGTAAAGCAAAGCACTCAAGTTGATTTCGATCAATCTTGACTTTCTCAGTCAACTGAAGTAAAGAAGATCGTCAATATTGTCATGATCGAAGTCGCTGTGTATTGAACTCTAGTCAAGAATAAGAAGATTAAGATCTTCTCATTGATCATTAGCGAAATCAACAAAGCGCTTAGCTCAGTCGAAGATTTCGCAGAACTGAATGAAATGACATCAGTCATGTCATTGAATGAACTGAAGAAGAAGCTTTCAATCATTTATCACGACTTTCTGAATGTGTTTGACAGAGAGAAGACAACGCAGTTGTCTCTGCATCGATCATATAATCATAAGATTGAATTAGAAGATGAGAGTCAGTCTTCTAGAAGTCAATTGTATCTCATGTTAAGTCACAAGCTGCAGAAGATCAAGAAGTATCTAGAAGAGAACTTGAAGAAGAAGTTTATTACATTCAGCAAAGCTCTCTTCGCTTCGTCAATACTATTTGTCAAAAAGAAAGATGATAGTCTTCGCTTTTGCATGAATTATTGAAAACTGAATGCTTTGATCAAAAGAGATCGTTATTCAATATTCTTGATAGACAAAGTACTAGCTTGAATTCAAGACAGTAAGTATCTGACTTGACTCAACATTATCGTCGCATTCAATAAACTGCGCATGAGTTCAGAAAGCGAAGATTTAACTACTTTTGTTACTTTCTTCGATGTTTACAAGTATAAAGTAATGCTCTTTGAATTAATCAATGAATCTGCGTTCTTTCAGCACTATATCAACGATGTATTGTTTGAATGTCTGCATAAATTCTGTCAAACATATTTGAATAATATTCTTATCTACAGTAAGATCTTGAAGAAACATAGAATTCATGTGAAAGAAGTGTTAAACAAGCTTCGCGAAATCGACTTGCAGATAAACATTGACAAGTGCGAATTCAAGATTCAGAAAATCTCGTTTCTTGAACTACTGATATTCATCAATGATTTACGAATGAACTCTTGAAAAGTAGATGTGATTCGAAGCTGAAAAGTGTCTCAATCATTGACTCATGTGCAAATCTTCATTGACTTCTGCAATTTCTATCAACAATTCATAAAGAACTTCTTAAAGATCACTCAATCTATGATAAAGCTGACTTAAAAAGATCATTTCTTTGAATGAATCAAGATCTGTCAGAAGATCTTTGAAAAACTGAAGCAACAGATGATGACAGCTCTCGTTCTGAAGCATTTCAACTCAATCAGAGAAGCTATTCTGAAAACGAACTTCTTGAACTATGTCAACGACGAAGTATTGTCTCAATATGACGATGAAAACATTCTACATTCAATGATCTTTTATAGCAAGAACATGATTCTTGCAGAATGCAACTACGAGATCTACGACAAAGAACTGCTGATCATTATTCGCTGCTTGAAGCACTGACATCTCAAATTGAAATGTATCAATATTTTGATCAAGATCTTCATCGATTATTTAAATTTAAAGTACTTCATGTTCATCAAGAAACTGACTAGACGACAAGCTAAATGAGCTGAGAAGTTATTTGAATATAACTTCAAGATCATATATCAGTCGAGAAAACAGAATCTGAAAGTCGACGCGCTGATCAGAATGTTAGACGTCAAGTCAGTTGAAGCAAACGATGATCGAAAGCTATATCAGCATCAGATGCTATTGTCAGAAGACAAATTTGAACTGCAGTCAATAGAAGTTAATCAAGAAGATGATCAGAAAGCTGATTAAGATCTGACTCAAATCTTGCTCAGATTTGACTCAGAATCTGACTCAGATTCGAAACTTGAATCAAAAGCTAATCAAAATTCGGTCGAAGATGTGATTTCTATTCAGAATCAGATTATAGTCACAAATCAAATGAATCAACTGTGCTTCAATATTCAAATAGTCATGAAACAGAATAGAAGTGCACATTAGTAATAATCACATGCAGCTCAAATCTTAACTTGATGAATAAATGAGCTCACTTATGCTCATCATTATACAATGAAAGTTGATGTTTCAGAGTGCTCAGATGAACTGCAAACATTCATATCATCTGATCTGAACATTGCAATGCATTCATGTACTGCTGAGTCACATTTATGTCTCGATTCATCGAATCTTTGATTAAATTCAGAAGAAAATCAATAAAATTGAATCATATTTGCTGAGTTGCAGACATAATCTCTTCGTGATTGAATCAAAGTTTTTTTGATTCATTCTTTAGATAGATCATGCAGTACAAAATCTTTTTCTCATCACTTTCAAAATGTCAAAAGATATTTTGAAATGAGATTTCAACGTTACGAATTCACTCTTTATGTTTTCTTATGATTTTGTCATGATACTTCTTCAAAGACATTGAGAGTCTTCGCTTCTGCAAGATGATTTCATGATGACTTCATTTCATCATCATTGATACTATGAAGATGATGCGTAGATTGTTTGAATTCTTCATGAAGACTTGAGTGAAAGCTCGATGACTTCTCTTCGTTGTTTCAACGACTTGCAGAGTCTCAATCTCTGATCAAATAGCTGTTAGCTTCTGTTTCTTTTGCAGATCATCACATTGAAGCATTGCTCATGTCAGTTATTCATCAATATCAAGAGAGAGTTCATTTTCTGCTTCTTCACTTTCTGATTCTGTTATGCAACGTTCGTTTTCTGATATGATGTTTCATGAGATCAAAACATCATTATTTCAATTTTGTTATGATCATGTTGCTGTTATCATGCTTAAATATCAAATCATCATCTCTAAGAAGAGTTTGAAATAATTAGAACTGTGATGATCAAGTCTACTAGATGAATAAACGAGATCTATAAGAATGATATGACAATGTGATATTCTAAGCAGACACAGAATGAATATATATTATGATAGAGCTAATTATTAAGAAGCTCTCGATAACTCGAGAGAATCAATCAACTATAAAGAGTTTGTCAAGCATTGTCAAGTCGAGCACGACATAACTCATGACATATTAAGTCGAAGATATGATGTAGTCTAAACGATGTTTTGACAAAGTCATAGAGTTTCAGAGCTAACTCAGATCTAATCTTCAACTCAATCTCTGACTCTAGTTTCTGATTTAATCTCTATGAGTCAATTCATCATGACAGATGTTTCAATTCAATTCTTAATTCAAAGATGAAAGACATTTTCTTTGCATTCGTGATGTTCATGATTGTAACATACGTAGAGCTGTGTTTTCTTACTCAATGATTGTCATTCATTGAGCAGAGAAATATGTAATAAAAGAGAATGCGTTCTGATCGTTCTCTTGAACTCTCAATTTTTCACGTGAATAAATGAATGACTTGACATCAAGTAAAGAAGATGAGTTCAAGTCTTCTCAGTATATCAGCGTGATTGATGAATCACTACTTCTTTAAGCATTGTAATCACGTCTTTCAATACTTGAGATGACTATTTTATCTGATATCTTTTCATCAATTACTTGATGACATTGTCAATGTGATGAAGACGTTTCGATATCGACGCAGTTGACAAGTTGCAAATTCTTCAATCACTTGTAATCACAACTCGCAGACTCTTCATCTGAGTTGTTTTTTCACTAGTAGTATCTTTTCATCTTTTACTGACATCAACATGTCATTAATCTTCTTCGTAGATTGATTGTAACTGTTAAAGAAAGTGTTGTTGCACGAGTGAAAACTCTGCATGATGACTTTTCTGATCATGCAACGTTTTAACATTGTTCAAACTGCGTTGAATTGAAATCTTTTAATTCTTCTGACTTTTATTCAAACACAGAATAGAATTAAAAGATTTGTAGTTGACATCATGTATAGATGAATCTCATTGTCAGTTTAATTCAATTTTGTAAGAAATATTTTATTCAATTAATTAAATTGATCAATATTTTCAATTTAATCAATATTTTGATCAGCTGTTTCAATGCAACATGATCAAAGACTTTTTTGACATCTAGAAGTAAACAGATAAGCGTGTTTTCTCAACTTTTTATCATTTGCACATCATGTACTAAATTTAGTAGATCGACAACGAGATTTATCTGTACAAGATGCTGACTACGAATCTTCTGCAAGCTATGCTTGTCAGAAGAGCTGAATAATCTCATCAATATTGACAGAGCAGTAACAGCGCTTTATTCACGCATTGAACTCACACACAGTTGAAAAGCGAAGCAATAACAACGTGATCATCAGCACGTTGAAGCTTGCACATACACAGAATGACAGCAACATCTTTGCATACATGCTGCAATTCATATACGACATATATATATATAATGCAAAGACACGACTCAGCTTTTGTGCATATACAGACAGACGTGATGCAGTAAATCGATTGATTTTTCGCATTTTCAGGTCAATTTACATGCATCGCAATCACATACACTGTAAAGACACGACACAGTCTTTGCTCATATACATAGAACGACAGCAACGTCTTTGCGCACACGCTGCAACTAATATACAACATTCACACAGTCATTGCGAAGGCACAACTCAGCTTTTGCGCACATACACATCTGTGCAACGCAGTAAATCGATCGATTTTTCGATTTTCTAATCGATTTACATGCGTCGCAGATACATAAATCAAAACTCATTTAGTTCATTCAGCTGAGTGATCATACAGCGAACTTGAAAGCTCACATTGAAGTGATCAACTTTCATCTACATAGATCAAAGCTTATCTAGCTCGCTTAACTTGATGATTATACAGACAAGCTGAAAGCTTACATCAAAGTGATTAACTTTCACAATTTTGAGTTGTCTATATGATCACTTAATTATATAAACAGCTCACATGCTCATATGCACATTTTAACAATCTGACTGCTCAATGAGAAGATATACTGCATTGACTTTAACTAAATTACATGTATTTTAGCATATACACAGCGCTTCAATGCTACTATTTAAATAAATAGCATCGTGTTTCATAGTTTTAGACTGCATAAGCACGTAAAACTTGAAGAAATAAAAAAAACAATTTCGTGACTAAATGATCTTTTTGTGAGCTAATAAACTGAGCTGCCTGATATGTTTTGCACATTACGCTGTTTGCGAAGTGCGCATTTTAACAGTTGCAGCATCTAGAAATCGTGTAATTGCATGATTACTTGTCTTTGCATGTAGATAATTAACATTTATGCTCTCAGATTTGATGATTTTGCTCGCAGTATAAGCATTTTAATGATCTGTTACATTTGTTTTATAAATGCTCAAAGATTTAACATTTTTGACATTGATCATTTGATCAATAGTCTCGATATTTGACTGTTCAATATGTTGATCTCGCAGCTAAGAGTCATTTTTTCAGATGTCTTTGTGCTTCTGCTTCAATTCTAAATGCTAAGATCATTGATGCATATCTGTTTTATAATTGATTTTCACTCTTTGATAATCACATAAAGTTGATTATTAGTTTCAATTCGAGATTGTATGACTTTAACTCAGTTTTTAGATTTTTCATTTCAGTTTTCATGTTGAAGATTTCAATTTTCAGACTGTGTATGACTATTTTGTGCTATTTCTCATCTTTCTTAATGCTTTTAACATCAAAAACATGCTTTCATATTACTCTTTGTGCTAGTAAGACTTCTGCAATGTATTTTTTCAAGACTGTCAGAACAATGTTGTTTCTCTTTTGCATTTTGACTATCATGACGACTATTAGATCGATTTTCGCCTTTTTTAATGTGTTATTTATTGAATCTCGCATTTTCATCGTCTTTAAAGTTTAGTTCTCATTTTTGAGATTGACAATGAGTCTTCTTTCGTGATACGATATTTCTTGTGATTTTGGTGAGAATTTCTTGATAATCAGATTTCATTCGCCTGCATTTGCATTTGCATTTGCATTTGCATTTGCATTTGTATTTGTGTTTGCATTTGCATTTACGCTTGTGACTTGAGCTGCTTTTTGCACATATGTGAGCTTCTGCGTTGATTTTTGCGAATTTTGCATGACTTGCGACGTTTGCTTTGTGAAATCTGCGTCTTCTGCAAGATTTGCGAATTCTCTGTCATTTACTTTGCATTGATTCTCTTTTTGATGTTTTCAGCATTTTGTTGAATCAATTGTAGAATAATCTTCAGTTTGTTGTTTGTTTGACTTTGAAGTCGATCAATTTGCTTCTGAATCGAGTTTTCTATGCTTTCATTGCATGCTTTTCAAATGTAGATTAAGTTATAATTTATAGTCTCTTTCTGTTCTGATATTGCTTGTCTTAGCTGATTGACTGCAAATTCAATTCTTTTGCGCAGTCTCTTTATCTGCATCGATCGACAACAAGATTTACCTGTATGAGATGCTGACTACGAATCTTCTGCAAGCTATGCTTGTCAGAAGAGCTGAACAATCTCATCAACATCGATAGAGCAGTAACAGCGCTTTACTCACACGTTGAACTCACACACAGTTGAAAAGCGAAGCAATAACAACGTAATCATCAGCGCGTTGAAGCTCGCACATACACAGAATGACAGCAACGTCTTTGCATACATGCTGCAGTTCATATACAACATATACATATAT
>JAABUY010002154.1_pt1 | contig 24169 bp, 38 predicted proteins | sample 5560271 | NCBI WGS metagenome assembly JAABUY01 (sample SAMN10711886, study PRJNA513374) | rock metagenome | isolation source: Antarctica rocks | place: Antarctica: Victoria Land, University Valley | reverse complement strand
CCCAGCGGCCGCGGTGCCAGGCGCAGAGGGCGCCACGGAGCTCGCGTCGTCGTCGCCGCGCGGCGCGCGCTCGCCCAGGTGCCCCGCGATGCACGATTCATCCTGCATTTGCGAAAAAACAATGTGTTTCCAATCACATGGCCTTTTCAATGTCACTAGCCGTGCGCCGCACGCTCACCCTGCGCTTGCGGGGCAGCTGGCTCATGGCCATACACTCGCATGGCCTGTCTGCTGGAGTCACCGCGGTTTCACACAACCACGAGTCACGAGTCACGAGTCACACACATCGTCCGCATGCCTGCATTGCTTCAGGCCTCGCAGACAGCGCCGGACGCTGCACCTTTGCAGAAGAGCATGATTGCCGGGGCGCCGGGGGCGCCCCGCACCGATTGGACGCCGTACTTGCGCAGGAACAATGCATGACGGGATGCTGGGAGTGTCCCACGCACCAGGCGGAACAGCAGCGCGTAGCCCATGATGAGCGGGTGCGGCGGCAGGAAGTTCTTCGCGCCGCGGACCATGAACGAGCCGGTCGGCAGGTACTCGCCGCTCGGCGCCGACTTGGACACCTGCGCACGCCCAGGCGCGCCGAGGCCCCAGCTTTTGAAGTGCGCTGGCGAGCGCTCGAGCACCGCCAGTGACTTGCAGGAGGCGTGCAGCACTCGTGATCCTGATCGAGTGCGGTTCACACGCGCTGCACAAGGGACAATGTGCTTGCGAGCCACAGCAAGCTTGCTGGTGAGTCCGCGGGTGCCACCAGGCCGCACCCTAGCCCTACCCTACTCACAACACATGCCGCACTGCCGCGGCTGCCAGGCCCGCGCGCACGCCTGGTGCGCGTGCACCCACCACGCGCTCGTCACCACCTTGGCGTCCCAGGCCTGGCTGCGGCACGCGCACGCCTGGCCCGCCTGCGCGACGCTCAGCGGCGGCACTGCGCGCCGCGCGGCACGGCCCCCGTCAGCGCCGCACCTCCGCTATACTTTTTACCTATTTTAAATGCAGATGCGCAGGAGGCGTGGGATGCCAGCGCGGCGCTGCTGCAGCATACAGCGCCCGCGAAACACACGGCTCTGCTGTGCCACGCTTGCAAATGCATGTATAGTCGTCCGTGGTCCTCACGCTGCGCGCCTGTCGTGCGGTGCAGCCATACCTGGGCGGCTGGGGTCGCCGTTGCGCACGACGGTGGTGGCCGCGCCGTGCAGGTCGGCGTGCACGTACAGGTCGTGCGCGCGCAGGTAGCGCTTGACCAGCAGCTCGTTCTGCTGCGCGTCGCGGCCGCTCACCACCAGGTAGCTGCGCGCGCCGACAGCGGCTTTTACTGCATGAATAGTTGCCCTGAGCTTTTACTTTCTTTGCGTCGATCGGGAGGCGGGCCCTGGCGATACGAAACAAATGCCGCACCAACCTCGCAGGCCATGACAAGGGCGTAGCCGCAGGTCACCTGAAGTCATCAGAAGCATGACCAAGCGCAGCCGCCCTACCCGACCCCATGTGCAGGCAGTGGCCAGCAGCCCGCCCGCCACTCCGCTGGCAGTGCAGCTGCATGCGTCGCGCCGCTGGCAGACAGCGAGCCGGACGCCGGAGCTGGTAGCAAGGCGCGCTTCGCACGGCTGCTCGGACAGGGCCGCGTGCGGGTCCGCAAGCCGCACTTTTCACTGGTGATGAACCAATTGAAGCGCTCGAACCAGTACGGCTTGCGCACTTGCTGCGCGGTCGGCACGGCGCGGACCTGCCGCGCGCGGGGCGCCGCAGTCGCCGCAGTCGCCAAATGCGCACCGTTGCAGACCAAGTACACTTTGAAACTGCAAAGCCTTCCAAGCTCACCAGTCAGCGGTGCTCGGCATGGCCGTCGCGGCCCCGGTCTGCATTATGCCAGACTATGCCCTGTGCACCTCTCTGCACCAACAGCAGTGGCTCCTAGCAGTCACCTGGCGGTACCAATGGGCAACAGTACGCCACACTCCTGGCCGAAACGCGATGGTGTTCCAAAGGGCCGCCGTAACCACAGTAGCCAGTGCCGTGCATGCGACCCATTTGAGCACCCGAATCGAGACTCAGGTTTGTCCCCTGAGGTGGACTCAGACCACGCTGCCATCACCTTGTCACGCAGAATAGGGGTAGGTGGTAGGGCAGGGTAGTGTCATGCATGCGGGCGCGCGCCTTGCTCAGCTGCGACTGCGCCGTCTTCTCGGCGATGTGCAGCGTGCGCGACGCGGCGTCCAGCGTCTTGGCCTGCTTGGCGCTGCGCGCCTTGCGGTCGCCGTGCCAACGGCGCGCGTTGGCATGCGCGTTCAGGTCCAGGTCCACCTCCACCTGCGCTTTGGAACACCTCACCGTGCCATGCGCATGCGTCAAGCGGTTCGCATAGGCTATAAGCAGCGCTCCCTGAATTCTGCTTGATAAGGGGTGAATCACACTCAAAATCCACACTAAGTGTTGCTGTGCTTGTGCAACTGTGACACAACAGTGTATGGCTCTTAATGTGATGGGGCCCATGCAGCTTTGCATGTGCGGGGTGTTGTGTGTGTGTCTGTTTTTTGTGATACTCACAAACGCTGGTTAGCACCAGTGAGCGGCATTAACCGCCGGCGCCATGGCGCCTGCGGCATCAGGCAATATGGCGCATGCGCTCCCTCCTGGCTCCTGCGAGCGAGGCGCGCCAGCGTGGCGGCGCGCGTCTGCGCGTCATCGTCGCCCTCGTCCTCCTCGGTCCAGTTGCTGAGCGCGAGCGTGATGCGGCTGCGCTCCAGGTCCAGCGCGTGCACCAGCGCCGCGACCGGGTTGCCCGCCTCCCGCTCGTCCTTGATCAGCCGGCGCACCTGCCGGCTTGGCACGGGGCCTCTCCACGCAGGGAACGCCTGCTTTCTGACGGCGTTGCGGGACAGGCATTGGAAGCCAGGTCAGACTGACAGGTCACGAGCACATGCTGGCGAAGGGTGCAAAATTGCTTCCGCGGGGCTGCGTGCGCCCTGCCCAAGGAGCTGGCGTGCTGCTCGTCGTGCCCTCCGGCAGGCGCACGAGGCGGGACCTGTAAGCACGGAGCTGGTGCGGGCCGCCGGGCTCGCATGTGCACACCGTCTGGGCGCACACCAACGCACAGCAACCCTGCCCGCAGCAAGGCCCTGGGGAGGGAAGGCTTCTAGCAGTCCCAGGCCGCCGGCTAGACGCGGCCGACCACCAAACCGCCAAGTGACATGAGTGCAACACAATAAGCAGCGAGGCAGCGCGGCAGGCCGAGCGGTGGCCGGCGCGCCTCTGTCCAGGAGAGCCCGCTGGCCAGCGCCGCGAGCACCGCCTGGATGGCGCCATCCACCGCCTCGGCGTTCACCTCCAGCAGGAGCGCCTGGCGCCCGCCGGCCGCTCAGCCGCTGCCGCGGCTAGGGGTGCGGCGCCGGGGCGCCGCGGCAGGTGTCCCCCAATTGACAGGGCCAAGGCCGCCGCACGTCTCGTGCCTGGAGCAGTGCATCGGCTGGTGATGAGACATGCAGGGCGCCTGCGTCAACCTCCCACAGCCACCCCCCCAGGCCAGAGACTCCGGCTCTCCGCACACCATCACGGGGAACCAGCCCAGCTGTCTAGCGCGCGCGCGCCGCACCCGCGAGCCCGACAAGCGCCAGAGTGGTACTACCGTTATCATGACCAAAGCAGGCGCGGCGCGCGGACCTTTTCTTCGGCGTCGGCGGCCTCGCGCGCGAGCGCGTCGGCGCGCGCGGCGTTGTCGGCGCGGATGCGGTCCACCTTGCTCAGCGCGGCGCGCTCCTGCGCGGCGCGCTGCGCGGCCGCCTTCTGGCCCTCGACCTGCGCGGGCGGGCGCGCGCGCGCGCGTCACATGCCAGCAGGGGCAGGCGTGCGGCTCGTGCTTCTTACACGAGGCGCGGCTGGTTTGCTGGCCTGAAAGAGGCGGCCACTCCTGTGCAGGGCTCCCACCCGCACTGCTGAAACCCTGCTTCTACCTTGTTAGAGCTCGAGCCTTCTATGACAATCACATAAGTATGACACTTGAGTATGACATTTCTGTGCTGCACCCACCTGCTCCAGGGTTCTCCGGAATGCTCCAGGGTTTGCAGTGTATGTGCTAGGAGCAGATACATAGCTGCACACGCAGCGCACATGCAGAGCCCACAGCTGCGCGCGCAGCGCACATGCAGGCCAGCAGCTGCGCGCCTTGGAAAAGAAGTCGTCCAGCGCAGCGTCAAAGGTCGGGAAGCGCAGCGCGGCGCGCCCGGCGTTCTGCGCCAGCTCCAGCGGCTCAAAGGCCTGCGGGCCGCAGCGCCCGGGCTCACACTGTCAGGCTTGTGTCGCGGCCCTGAGGACGCTGGCTCGATGGTGCATGGATGGTGCACCCTGCGAAGCTATGTGCTGATGGGCACAGTTGGTTAGGCAGGCCTCTGATCCCATAACAGCATAATGGGTCTGCCACATCACCATTCCCCACTCTGCCATGCTCTCCCACTACTCGTACGGAGCGTAAGTGCAGCGAGTCGCACCTCGTAGACGACTGACTCGTCATCTGGCGCTGGTACGCCGCCGCTCGCCGAGGTGCTGACTGCGCTGGGCGTGCTTTGTGCCACTGTTGCCGCCACTTGTGCAGCCGCTTGTGCAGGGCTGCCAGCCGAGGCATCCGGAGGAAGATCAGGTGGACCGGGTAGTGATTCAGCGCCGGCGGCTGCTCGGCCTGCGGCAGCGGTATATTTGGAATGATCCTCAACGCTCGCAGCAGCGCCCGCTGCGGGCAGCCTCGCGGCCGTCCCGCCGGTCACGCCATTCGCCTCGGCGGGCCCGGCCGCGGCTGCGCCTGCACCCTCGCCCCTGTCGCCGGCGGCATCGCTGCAGGTCGCAGCGGACGCGCCCTCCACGTGCGCCGCGCACGCTGCCCCTGGCTGTGCCGCGGCGCCTGGCTGTGCAGAGTCTGGCGCGACTGATGCGGATGCGGCCGCCGCCGCAGCCTTTGCCTTTCGGCCCATACCCTTCTCCTCCCCTGCACAACCTCACCTACATTCAGTGCAGCGCCCACATGATGTGATATGTGACATGAGGAGTCAGCTACGCACATCATGCCTGCGTACACCTGTTGTCCTCCTGGTTGAAAGCTCTCTACCGCTGGCTGGCACCGCCCGCCCGCACACTGTGATGACTGCATGTAAGCTATAAGCAGGCTCGCAGGCCAGCTGATGGGTTGCGCATGCAGTGCCAGCACAGCCAGTAGGCGGCACAGGCATTCCACCACTGAGACTGATGCGTGATCGCAGCAACGCTTCTGAAATGCAGCAACACATGCCACAGCAGCTCCCATCGGACCAGACTTGCCCTGGAACAGTGCAGACGACCAGCATGCTTGCAGCCACCCGCGCTGCACCCGACGGACTCCAGTTCCTGTCAGTCGCCGCACCAATGAGCCGCGTGGCAATGAAGCCGGCGGGCGCGGCGGTCTCGCACGCGTCCAGCCAGGCCTCCCAGGCGCGCACGCCGCCCAGCAGCGCATCCAGCTCGCGCTCGCCCAGAGGCTCGGCCCGCGGCCGGCGGCCGGGGTCGAGCCCGGCCGTGCGCACGCAGTGCTCGCACAGCGCCGGGCCGTACGGCAGCACGCTGCCCAGCGCGCCTGCGGGCGCGCGGCAAGTCAGCATCCCTCCATGGAGCAGCTGCTTGCGCGCACCCCTTGTGTGTGTGCTGCAGCACTTTCTCACGGGCGTTGGCGAGTGTGGGGTCCATCCGGACGCGTCATGAGGCTTGGGCAACACTCATGGCCACACACCGCACACTGACCACAGAGCACATACGGGCCACACAGTGCTTATTAGCTATTGAGCAAAGCCCGCGGATTGGCCAGTCGGCTGCGCAACCTTCCGCGTCTTCCGGCGCTGAGAGCTCTGCAAAGTGACGCGTCATGCATCAGCAGCCGGACGTGCTATGGGTGTGCCCGATGTGCGCAGTGTTTTTAGGCACGCGCCCTTCAGCGTGGCCTTGTCGTCGGCGGCGCCGACGGCTGCCGCGAGCGCGTCGGCCGCGAGCGGCGCGCGCAGGCGGATGGCGTGGATGGGGTACGCGTGCGCGGCCATGGTGGCCGTGCCCTTGGCGTCGTCGCGGTGCGAGCGCAGCAGCGTCAGGATCTGGTAGTTGGCGTCGGTCAGGATCAGGTTGCCCTGCGCCGTTCGGGTCAGGGTTGGGATGACCCCACTTTCCAAAAACGCGGCGCAGTCGGCGCGCTGCCGCCCCTGCCAGCATGCGTGGCAGTGTGGCAGCGGCCAGCGCCATGCGCGCCTGTCCCCGGCGCACTGGCGTGCACCACACACTTCAGGCGACGCAAGGCCTGACACATGCACACTGTTCGGCAGTACATCTAAGCAGCAAACAAGCCACACTTGCGCAGTACCCAAGGTACAACACTCCACGCGGCTCGGGGCGCCTGTGCCGCTGTGGGCTCTGACCAACACGAGCACGAGGCTGCACAAGCAAGCGCTTCAGCAGCGTCGCAGCGCCGCGGCATCGCCAAGCACGCTCTACGAGGCACAGCCGCGCGCTGCGTGCGCGCTTCACTGCCACACGGGGCTGCCCACGCGCGCACCGCCGCGTACAGCTCCAGGATGAGGTGGTAGCAGGCCTCGCCGGTGCCGAACGTGAAGTCGACGACGCGGTCGACGCCGAGCTGGCGCACGCTGTCCAGGCGGCGCGTGCGCAGGTGCTTGCGCAGCTTGAGCGTGAAGTTGCTCGGCGCCTCGCTGCGCTCCTTGACGAACTGCGCGCGGCGCCCCGCGCGCCGCTGGTAGGTCCTCGTGCGCGCGTTATGTTTGGGCAGGGGTTATTCCAACCCTACCCTGTTTGACTACGCGTGCACGGCCCCGCGCGCCCCTGCCGACAGCTCGCGCGCGCGGCCTGCCCAGGCAGGTTTTAACCTAACCCTACCCTGTTTGACAACCCGCGCGCAGCCCCGCGGCACCGCTGGCGGGAGCTCGCGCGCGCTGCCCTGGCTTGCGGCGCAGCGGGTAGACAAACGAATGTTTCGGCCCATCGGAGCTGCTCAGGCTGAGACGGCGCAGCGCTGCAGAGCCGGCGGCAGCAGCTGCAGCCCGGGGTACGAGCCGCCGAGGGGCGTTTTGCGGTGCTCAAAAGTACAGCTGCTGGGACGCGCTGCCTGACTGCTAGCTGCGTGCAGGCACACCCCGCGCCGCACAGGAGGCGCGACGCGCCTGCGTGGTGTGGAAGCGCGCCCCGCTCTCCAGCAGCAGGAACACCTTCTCGCCATCGTCGCCGCTCCGCGCCAGCTTCAGCAGGTACGTCTGCGTGTGTCAGACACGCACTGGCTCGCGCGAGGCGCCCTCTTGCTCGAGCTGCTCTGCAACACTCGAGTGTCCAGTGCTGCGTGCTTAAACGTCCCTGTTATGTTGTATGTTACAACTTCTTCGTGCACGAAAGCAGTCTTGAACAAGCAGGACAGGCCTGCCTCATCTGTGAGTCACAGAGTCGCTGGCGCCTGTGAGCATGGATGTCTACCAACGCCCGGAGGCAGCACGCACCTTGGCATCTATGTCGTACAGGTTGGCCAGCCGCATGCCCAGCACGCGCGCACGCAGGCAGGCGGCCTCGCCGGCCACATCTGCACTTGTGAAGCGCTGCTTGGTCATCACTTTCTACTCCCAGTTCCAGTTCGCGGCACAACTGCTTGCTACTTCATCGGCAAGGGGCAATCAGTTCACTCGTACACAAAGATGGCCTTGCAGCGACAAGATTGTAGGCATAGCACTGTGGTGACGTTCTGCCAATGTGCACAGAGAGGCTAATCAGGGTGGCCTTGAACCACCCTGATCAGGTGTTTGCTTGCTCCTGCATCCTCGCGGCCTCATATGGGTCGGCCAGCCAGGTGTGTTGGCTAACATTGGGGTTGGGATCAACTGCTCCTGCATACCATGCACATGCAATCGCTTCCTGCCAGCAAAAAGAGCACTATTGCGTGAAACGGTGCACTGCAAACCAGTGACCTGCCGGCCGCTGTGGTGCGCACGGGAAAGGCCTCCCACTTTCTTGTCCTGCAGCAGGGACATGCCGCACCAAGACCGCTCAGGCAAGGGAAGTTCGCAAGGCTCCAAGGCTTGCAGGCCAGCGTGATTGACATGGCGCGGGGCAGCGCCACAGAGTGTGTGATGCCTCAGCAGTACCAGGGGGAAGCAGGTGCGCGTATGCAGCACGAGCACAGCATGCTAAGAACGCAGGAAAGTGCTGCATGTGCCTGGGAAGCAGATCATCATCATGCGCGTCAGATCATCAGATCATGCGCGCCGAGCAGCTTGACAAGCTATTACTGTTCACGATGCATGTAAACCTGCTGCATGTCTGGTCCTAGGGAAGCAACTAACAAACATGTCAGAGCCCCATTCGGACTCACTGTTGTACCCCGCGTTTGTAAATACACAGGCACTTGGGCATGCAAGGCATGCAGGAGCCTCACAGTGACAGCCCCTTGCGCATCATATGCGCGCGTGCCTTTCATCCTCAAGGGCTGCGCAAAATGCGGCCACAGCCTTGAGCTTATTACGCCCTGAAGCGCGCCCCATCAGGCGCATTACCTCACGATGGTCATGCTCTATGCCAGCGTTCACCCATGCATAGCTGCATCCCGGGCTCTGCGCCCTCACCAGGCGGCGGTGCAGCTGCAGCACAGCCTCCATGGACGCGCGCGTATCCGGGAGAGACCTTATAAACCTGACGGTCTGCAAGCTGGGAGCATCCACGAGTGCGCCGCTGGCGCGCACCACGCAGTCTGTGAACACAAGAGTCTGCAGGTCTGGGAAGCACGACAGCCCATCCAGGGGGGATATGTCAACGCAGCCCCCAGCATGCCCAGCTGGCGCAGCCCTCCAGCCCAGCGCCAGGCTGCGCAGCGCGGACAGCCGCGCGACATCCGCAGGCAGCTCGGCAAACAGGTTACCGGTCAGGTCGAGCTCCCGCAGCGCCAGCATGTCAGTGACAGCATGAGGGCAGGCCCGCAGGCCCAGCCCCACCAGGTGCAGCTCGGTGACGCCGGTGTATGTTCTGAGGCCGCCCAGGCTCAGGGTGTCGGGGGTCACAGCACAGTACACATCATCCACACTGAAACATGTGGCCTCCACATACAGCGATGTCAGGCCAGGGAGGCCAGCAGGCAGGCAAACCGAGCTGCAGGCAACAATCTGGAGGCGACAGAGAGCAGGGAGTGCTCGAAGGCCCCAGTAGAGCTCCTCGGAACCTTGAACACGGCCTGTACAGAATTCACAGCAATACAATTCTAGGCGGCGCAGTGCTGGCAGGTGCGACCAGCCCCTCTCCAAGCTGATGCCGGCATATTCATGCAGGCTCAGGTCCTCAAGCCTGTGCAGGCGAGTGATTGCAGCTGGTAATGTGAAGTATGAAAACAAGTGCTTCCCTCCTAGGCATAGCTGCGTCAGCTCCTGCAGGGCACCCAGTGCCATCAACAAGGGCCGGGAACCCTCATCGTCTTGCCCCATGCCGGCCAGTTCCAGGTGCAGGCTCCTCAAATTGAGCAGCTGACCGAGGCTGGCAGACACGCGCGGCCCAATCTCGCCCTTATCAATACGTGCCGCATCCACACTAACTTCAAGGCGGGTCAAAGTCCTGCGCTGCAGCAAGGCGTTGCAGAGCGCTGGAAGCACAGAGCCCAGGCTGAAATAGTCGTCGTCGTAGCCCTGGCAACATTGGAGGTCGGCAAGCGCCGGAAGGCTTCGCAAGAGTCCACAGAAGGCTTGCACGTCATGGGTGACAACATCGTTGACACTTTTAAAAGTCCAGCAGACCGTCCTGACAGACCGCCCGCGGTCCAGCAGCCAGCGCTCAAAGAGCTCTACACGCCACTGGCTCCCTGCGCCCAGACGTCAGCGCGTCAACACAGCACTGGGGTGTCCGCTGGGCAACTGGGTCGAGTCAAAGCAGGAGTAGGCTTGCCCCACGCACCAGGGACATGCTCCAGCGTGTCTTCTTCCAGGCTCTCCCATACACGCGAGGGCCCCTGCAGCGCCTGCCTGAACCGGCGGCACACGCCCGGCAGGCAGCCCAGCGCCTGCAGCTGCGGCACGTGCGCGAACACAGTCTGGAGCACTTCCAGGGGCCAGCCGTCCATGGCAGCGGGTGACCTGTCGCCGCAGGTCACATACCGTAATCAGCTCAGTAGGACACCTCAAGGGCTGTTATACCTTATAACTTACAACTTATAAGCCTCACCGTGATACTGTTTACGTGGATGCAGGTGTGAACCTGCTCCCAAAGAAACACTTTGCAAGCTGTGCCTCACCCTTTGGTGCGCTGCACATCCTTGCAGCGATGTGCTGCACCTCGATTACAGACCTCCGGTTTGTCCTTTATTTTGCTACTGCACGGTGGGCCAGCGACTCGCCGGCTTTATATAGCCGCAAGGATTTGCGTCTGCCTATGCTGTGTATGCCTGTACAGACGGGCTTTCAGGCATGGGAGTGCCACACCCAGCTTTTCAAGTGTGCAGGCTGTAAGACCCTGGCACATGCCATCAGGGCTGGCAGGAGCCTTCTGTGAAGTATCATGGCCTGCTTACTTGCATGTGTGTAGTAACAAACGTTACAACTCTAAACACAACAGATGGGCCGCTCGGGCGGCCAGCCCCTACATGCAGTTTGCATGCCACATAGGCCAACTTTTACACATTGAATTTCAACAATTGAACCCTGTGGCGCACAAACTGGCGGCGGGCACCGCCGCAAACGCACTGAGGCTCAACATCATAGACATGATGCACAGTGGATTCAGCACCCTCCGTACGCCAGTCCAGTCTGCCGGCACGCCGGCGTGCGGGCAGGGTGCCAGGACTACCCTCGCGGCGGGACCCGCGGTATGCACGCCAGCGCTCGCGCTGAAGTGGCAGGCGCGCGTCAGTAGGGCACCAGGGGCCCGTGCATGCCGCCGCGGCCGCGGCCCGCAAGCGGCACGCCATAGCCGCCGCGGCCGGCGGCCGGCGCGCCAAAGCCCCCGCCGCCCATGTGGCTGGGCGGGCCCAGGCCGCCGCCGCCGCCGCCGCCGCCGCCGCCGCCGCTGCCAAACTCGGGCGGCCCCAGACCCATGTGGCTCCCGCCGGGGCCACCAAAGCCGCTGTGCATGTTGCGCCCTGAGCCGCCGCTGCCCGCAGGAGCCGCCGGCGTCGGCCCGTACGGACCGTACCCCTGCGGGCCCGACGGCGGCCGCCCCTGCTGCAGCGGCGGCGGCTGCGAGAACCCCGCGCGCGGGGGCCCACCGGCCGGCGACGGGCCATACGCAGACGGCAGCGCATGGAAGCCGTACGCCTGCGCGCTCGGGGGCGCGTCGTGCCCGCCGGGGCCTCCAAAGCCAATGCCGCCGTGGTCGTGCGAGCCGGGCGGCTTGGCGCCCGGGAGGTGCGCCGCCACCCTGCCCTCGCCCTGCGCCGACACAGCCGCGGTCACCCGCGTAATGCAGGTGCTGCAGCAAGCACAACAATTTTTCTTTCCCCTTGTCTTGTACCCCTGGAATTTCTCACTGAGACCAATATCTAGGCTTTCCATTTGGAAAGGACATGAGTAAGGCAGTTGGTGCACCAAGATTGCGCCCCCCACCCTGCACACAAGTGGCCTCGCAGCGGCAGGCCTGGGGCGCACCACGCCGCTCGCCGCATCAGCCTGCGGCGGCGGCATCGCCATGGCCGCCTGCTGGCCGGCGCCGCCGCCATCCGCAATCCCGCCGACAGGGCCCCGCTGCCCCCCATGGAAGCCCTGCGGGACCCCGCCCCAGCCGCTGGCCCCCGCGCCGGCGCCGCCGCCGGCGCCGCCGCCGTCCAGCACCGATCGCAGCTGCCCGCCGCTGATGAACGCGGCGGGCCGCGCCGCGGCGAGCGGCGGCGCGGGGCCGCCGCTGCCGAACGCCAGGTCGGGCGGCGGCGCGGAGAACGCGTCGCCGTGGCGCGGCCGGTCAAAGTACCGGTCGTCTGCGCGCCGAGCGAGCGCGGCCTGTCAGCGCGGCTCGCAACGCCGGGGCCTGGCCGGCGCTCAAGCGCAGACAGCAGACTGCGTACACGTTGGGGCACGACCGCTGGCAGAGTGGAGGTGTCAAGGCTATGGAGCACAAAAAAGGCAAAAAAGCAAGCACTTGCAGCATGATGGGCGCAACCCTGTCACAATGAAAAACTAAGAGCAAAACCAGCAGGCTTGCGCAGACGATCAAAGGTGTCGGGGGTGGCGGTGGCGCACGCTGGCCGTCGGACATGCGGAGGCGCTTAGGCGGCGCAACATGGTGAAAGTCCTCCGCATGGACGGCCGCGCCGCCGCCGCCGCCGCGACCGCCGCCGCCGCTGCCGCCGACGCCCAGCATGCCGCCGGGCACGCCGCCAAGCATGCCGCCGGGCACGCCGCCCAGCATGGCGCCCGCGCCGCCCATGCCGCCGCCGAGGCCGGCGCCCAGGCCGCCCAGCAGGTCCGGCGGCGTGTGCGCGTGCGCCAGCGTGCCCGGCGCGGGCGCACGGTGCGGCGCCAGCAGCGCCTGCAGCCACACGACTTCTCTCAGTCCACCCCGGCGCACGCTATCGGATTGATGTTGGGGCGCCCCCCTGGCACTGCCTGTATCCGCCCGCCCCTGCTCTTTGCTTGCCTGCTGTGTGCGCTTTCAAGCAGCACAGACACATACGTCAAAGCACACAATGTGCCATCTTGCTGCCATGCACAGCTGCACAATGATACTATATATGTGCTGTGCGCGGCACCCTGTCCGCAACGCGCTCTGTGCCCGTCATCTCAGCGAGCCCGCACACGCGTTTAAAGCCAGACCTGCTCAGGAGCACTCATGGAGCGCGCCTGAGTAGCAGTGTCTAGCTGCATGCGCAGGCGCCGCTTGGCCGCCAGGTACTGCTTCTGCAGCTCGCACGCCTGGGCTGCCTGCAGATAGGCAACACATGATGATCAGCATGATCTACTGGTCGGCGACGCACTTGATCGACGCAAAGAGGCGGAGCAGCGGCCAAGCCTTCTCAGAGCAGCCCAGACCAGGGCGTCCGGCAACAGCAGACCTTCTTCACTCTAGTCATAGACACGTCAAGGGGCCAGACCCTCGGCATAGCCAGATGTCATGTGCCAAAGCTTTCGCCAATATGAGAGGGCGCACGATGCGTGCTCAGCGGTGCCGGCCATTCTAATCTAATCATCAACTTGTCATGCGCGGGCCAGACCCTGGGCATGACCAGACAACATGTGTCAAAACTTTCCCCATCAACAGAGGGCGCACAATGGCGTGCTCAGCAGTGCCGGCCATAGAGAAGTGCGCGGGCAGGCCGGTGGGCGGCATCATCGGCTCCCGCTCCCGCTTCTCCTTGCCGTGACCGGCCATCTCGTCGTTGTAGCCCTCATCGACGTCCTGCGCCCTCGCGGCGCGCTCAGATGAGGCCGCGCGGGGGCGAGGCGCGCAAACTCGCCGGATGCATGCATTGCACCCGGCCACGCAACAGCGGTGGCAGCACAGCACAGACGCTCGTGCACCCAACTCGCAATGCGCATGACGCGCCGATACATGCAGGCTCACCCACCAGTCGCACGGGTACGGCGACAACAGCACCAGCTTCCAACAGCACATGCCGAGCGCCGGTTCCCGGCGAGAAAGACACAGGCTTTGCGCTGGATCACAAACCCCCGCATGACACACAACCTGGGGCTAACCTCCGGGGGCGGGCAGCGGCGCGCCTCGATGCGCGCGAGCTCCACCAGCGCCGGCATGGGCGACGCGCCGACCAGAAACTGGTTCTGGCGGCACATGGCGAGCGCGCGCTGCGCATCGTCCTTCCGCTCGAACGTCACAAAGCCGTACCTGCGCACGCGCGCGCCGCTTCTCAGCCGCGCTGGCGCGCGCGGCGCGGCGCCGCAGCTCCCATGTACTCCCACAGGCACCCACGGGGCCAACTGCGGGGCCGCCGGACAGCAGTCCCGCGGCGTCAGGCCCCCGCTCGGTGGGACCCGGTGCTGTTCAACCCCTGCGCTGGGGTGCCACGCAGGCACGGGAGCAGCGTCAGCTCCCGCTGTGCCTGCACGCCGGGAAGCGCAGCGGCCGCAAGCTCCAGACCGCTGCTCGGCCTTGTGACACACCCTTTGCCTCGGACAGCGGCTGTCGACCTAGCTGCTTGGAAAAAGCTGGTGAATTGGTAGCGTCTGGCACACTGCGCCAGACCACAGACGCCAGGGCGCTTTGCAGCCGCACTGACAATGCAGGGCAAGCAAGGTCGAGCATGGTGTCATTACGCACTAACGCATGGTGTAACTAGGCACTACCATATGAGCGAAAGCACAGAGCAAGATAGCAATGCAGAGGCAAAGCAGCAGTGTACCTCACTGTACCGCACAAATACATACACCGCCACAGTCAGCTCACAAGCTCAAAAAATAGTACATATAGCAGAAACTCATGTCACAAATTGCGTAGCTGGCAATGGTTTTATAAAAGCACTATGCAACGGTCAGCTGCACAGGCAGAGCGTCCAGCCACGCCTCCTGCTGCTGCCCTTCAGGACGGGGTCACAGGTAAAGCGTCAGGGTGAGGCCGCGGGTGCGCGCAGGTTGAGATCGCCGGGATGCGCTGCTGGCGGGCTCCGCGGCCAGGGCACGGGTCACAGGCGCAGCGTCAGGGTTAGGCCACAGGTTTAGGGTTGCGAGTAGGTTTGGACCTCCGCGACGTGCTGCTGGTCGGCTCCGCGGCGACCACCGCGCGCTGCACGGCGCCAAACTGCGCGAACGCCGCCTGCAGGACCTGTGCGCGGGGCAGGGCAGCCGCGCTGAAGCGGGCAAAGCGCGCGGCTGATTAAGCGGCTGCGCGCTGCTTATCAAACTTGGGGAAACTGATCAAGCGGGTACAGAGGAATCCTTCAAACAGCCGGCACGCCGGCCGCCCTGAGCATTTCCACACGCGTCAGTGTGCATGACGCAACAACCACACGCGCTCTGCGTGGCTGCGACCGTGATTGCGTGCGCTTTGCAAGGCTTGACCCGGGCATCCTGGTTCACCAGCTCCCTGCCAGTGCGCTTGCCACTGCAAGCCTTGGCCAAACGGGCAATCTCGTCAAGGTCTGTAACGTAGTCCAGGGCAGCAGTTGCGCACTGCCTCTTGGTTCGGCGGCAGCAAAACTTGTTGTAGCCAAGCCACTACGTCCAGAAGTCAGATGCCTGTGCCTGAGGCACGCACCTCGTTGGTGACCCTCGGCCCGAGGTGGCCGATCCAGAGCACGCGCTGGTTCTGAGCCCTGCTCGCCACACACCGCGCACTTACAGCAGGTGGCGCTCCTGTGTGCATCAGCCTTCACAAGGCGCGGCGCGACCTCCGTGCACGCAGGCGCCAGAGCGCACCACTTGACCGTCAGCACCCGCCCGTTGAACGCCTCCTTGTTGAGCGCCTTCTTCGCCGTCAGCGCCTCCTCGTGTGTCGCCATCCTGCGGCAGCGCCGAGCACCGGTGGCAGCGCCTCCCGGCCGAGCAGGCGGGGCGTCGCTGCTTGTCTGATAGCGCACAGGAACGGCGTGCAGATAGAGCTGCGGGACAGGCGTGCAGTACTCTCACAGCTGACTTTGGACCAGCTTGGCAGGCCTGCTAAGCGCACCGGGCGCACCTACAGGCTTGCAGGCCGTACACTCAGAGCTGCTCGGGACCTGCTTGGCAAGCTTGCAGGGCGTATCCGGGCGCGCCTGACCACGCCGTAGAGGCCGCTGTTGGAGGTCGCGCCGCCGGTATTCTTCTGGCTGACCCAGTACTCCAGCACGCTGCCATGCGCGCCAAACAGCTTGCCCAGCTCCTCCTGGATGCCCACAAAGTTGAGCACGAAGAGCTCGGTCGGCCCGAAGCTGGCCATCCTGCTGGGCCCTGAGCCCGCGCCGCCTGGCTGGAGCAACACCGCTCTCTGCGAATGGGCGTCAGGTATTGCCTGCTGGATACTGGTCAGCCCACAGACCCTGGACATGCCCCGGCGTGCATGCAGCCTGTGATGGCACATCCAGGATTATATCTGGCATGGAGCAGGACTACACCAGCAAGGCACGTTTGCATGCATGCAGACAACTGGGCATGCCCGCGCATCGCGTTGCCACAAAGGCACGCAGGAGACAGGTGTTTGGGTTACAGAGCAGCCTGCACACACAGCTTTTTGTTCACCAACAGCCCTGCAGCCCGGGCGTGGGTGGCAGCACGCCCTGGACACACACTTCGACGCACACACTGCACCAACGCCACCCAACATGCACCAACGCCACCCAACACACACCAACGTCACCCAACATTTACCACACCTGGGCTGGCACAGCAGTCCACGCCATCCGCACAGACGCATCCCCTGGACACGCCACCTGGGACGGCACCCCCACCAAAAGCACTATGGACACAGTCACAGTCACGTTGGAAAACATCTGAAGCCCACCGGCGGCCTTCGGTACAAAGCCCAGGAAAACATACCAAAAGCCCCGCGCATGCCTTGACCAACTCATAAAGCACGCCTCCTTATGATGCGCAAAGTCGCACTCCAACTTTTCAGGCTTCATCTGCCAAGTAGGCGCCCCACCACGCCCCCAGCAAGAACCGCGTCCTACCAGACAAGCTAGCCCTTACCGTGCGACCATGCAGTGCACAAGGTCCAAGGCACACACACTTAGAGTCATAGCCACAAAGTCATAGCCAACGCAACGCAACAGTGCAGCCCTCAGCAAGCTGCCTGCCCAGATGTGCAGCCGCACGCTGCTGTCCAAGAGTTTCCTTATCACAGTTTTACGCGCACGCAGCGTACAGCCGTTAAGGGGCGGGAGTGGGTCATGCGCAAAGAAGCACTAAACAGCTGAGCCGCATGGTTGGCACCGCCTGTCCGAGCTAGAAGCCTTCCGAGCTAGATGCAGCCCCGTGCTACAAGTCCCACCCCTGTTGGAGGCGCATGAAGGGTAGTAAAAGAAGCCTTACCCTGTGCGTGCAACAAACACAGTATGCAGCGCCCCACCCCTCCCCCGATACGCCTCTGACCCTGAACAGGCCTGCTGCAGCTCCGACCCGCACACCCGCAGGGCAGCAGCAGCGCCGCGCGCAAAGCACAGCGCTAGTAACGTGGCGACACAATGCAGCAGCGCTGCACGCGCATCCCGCATGCGCCACAGCAGTAGATCATTGCTTCAGCTCAGGGCGGAGCGCAGCGCCTGCCCCAAATCCACCGTGCATGGTTTCTATCATGTCGTCATGTCGTCTGGCAAGCGCGCACGCCGCCAGTGTTCCGCAGCGCGGGCGCACGAGACGCCCGCGCGGGCCCAAGGGCGTGCTTCCGCCGCTCTCCCCCCACCGCCATGCCCCACCCGGTGTTGCACAGAGACAGGCCGCTCAGGGCCCCCTGCGCTCAGCACAGGCTGCACCCGCCCTCAGCAGGCAACTGCAGTGCGCGGCGCATGTACAAACACCCTCCCCAGACAATCTCAGATAACATGCACCTCGCCCCGCACAACCACAGAACTCGGCAGAGCCAGGGCTTACGGCAGGCAAGGCCTCTTCTGCAGCTGCAGACGGGTCCTCACCACCAGCCGCCTTCCTGCTCAGGGAATGCGCGCATGTTATATCGGGCCCCGCAGCTAGGGCGGACGTCTATGCATGCCGGAGACCCCTTGCCAGGGCGGCCTGCCCGCGCACACCTGCCACACACCCCCCAGCCCCTGTGTGCATGGAGCGAGCGCCGCATGCATTCCACTGACGCGCGCCTGCGCTCAGCGGCTGAAGCCCTCGGCAGAGAACTCGGCCGCGAGCTCCTCGACCAGGTTGCCGCTGTTGCGCCCCTGGCGCGGACACAGCAGGGCGTCAGCATGATAGGGTTGACTTAAGGGTTCAGGTCAGCATGAGGCATCCAAAGCAGGGTGCACCGCCGCCCACACTGCAGGGATGTCAGGCGCGCACACAAGCGTATGGCAGCCAAGCATGATGACCATAGAACGACTTGAAAGTCATTCCATGGTCAGACAGCAGGATTGCGCACGCACGGGGCTGCGCCGAGCCCGGACAGCAGCGCGCTCCGCGCTCGACGCTGGCCAGGCGCGCCGCTGTATCAGGTCCCTGGGGGTGGCGCCCAGCTGGGCGGCGCGTCTGGGCGCCCCACCTGCGCGTGCGCGGGCTCCGGCGGCGCGCGCGGGCTGTGGACGGCCTCGCGGATCACGGCGCGGATGCGGTCCGCCGCGCCGCCGGTCTCGCGCGACAGGTCCAGGTAGTGCTGGTTGTACATGTCCAGGTCCAGGTCGAGCGGCAGCCCCAGCCGGAACCAGGGGTGCAGCTGCGCGCGCGTCACGGCAAGGCGCGCTCGGGCGGCGCGCGGTGTCCGGCAGGCGCGCTCGAGGCGCGCGGTGTCTGGCAGGCGCGCGCCCGCATGCACTCGGCCCACGCACAGGCCGCTGTGCTGCGGACACTAGTTTCGTATGCCGCAGGGCGTGGTGTCCGGCAGACGCGCGCCCGCATGCACTTGGCCCGCGCACAGGCCGCTGTGCAGCGGATACTAGTTTCATGTGCCGCAGCTGGTCCGAGGGCTGCCTGTCATGCACGTCCAGGCTCGGCACGGCCCAAGCCAGCAGCGTTGGCCGTGCCCATGCACGCGCCGGCAATTTTCTCGACCTCTCCAACCAGGCACAGAGCCCCTGCTGGCAGTGCAAGGGCAGAGCGGCGCAGGCAGCCACGCAGGGAGCCAGCGCAGTGGGAGGCCCCGAGTGCAGGCGCGCGCGTCGCATGCGGACTCGGAATCAAATCCCCAGCAGGCACCTGGATGGCAGAGATGGTGATGCGCTTCGCCGGGTCCACGACCAGGATCCTCCGCAGCAGGTCCTTGCAGGCGTCCGTGACCGGCCGGCTCTCCGGGAACGTGTACTCCGCTGCGCCGCATGGAACGCCATGTGTGCATATAGCCACCTAGCACCGTGTGGGGCACAGAGCGCTCCCCAGCCACCACCACACACCCCCTGGACCTTGAGCGGGGCGCGCACCGTTGAAGATGCGCTGCGTCATCTTCGCGTAGTACTTGGGGTCGTCGGCGTCCTCGCGCCTGTCAAAGGGGTAGGAGCAGAACAGCATGGCGTACAGCATGACGCCCGCGCTCCACACGTCGGCCTGCTTGCTGTTGTACCCCGTGCCGCACGGGCTGCGGAGCACCTCCGGGGCTGCGCGCCAGCCACAGCACATCACCAGGAGCATGTGCGGCTGGGCCCAGCCAGCGCGCGGCGCAGGATACAGGCATGCAGGGGTGCGCTTGCCCGTCAGCAGGCGAGAAGCTCTGGTGCTGCACCAAACACAGCATGTGACCAGGCCATGCTCTTGATGCCCACTGTCGGCATGCATAATATACACTCGGGCGTCGGCGCCACCGGCAGTGCATGCAGACGCGCACCCCCTGCAGCGCTCCCTTGCATACAAGTGCGCTCCTTTGCAAATAGGAGAACCAGCTGTTGCCATGCTGCATGTCGCAACACAGGCGCCCCGCTCTGTCACAGCGAGGATTTGCACAGACGCAGGGGCTCACCCGTGTAGCCAGGCGTGCCCACGGCCGTCTTGGCCATGCTGTGCGTCTCGTTGATGGAGTAGCCAAAGTCGCACAGCTTGATGAGCGGCCGCTTGCCCTGCGTGCCGTCCGAGTCCAGCAGCGTGTTCTCCAGCTTCACGTCGCGGTTGGAGATGCGCATCTTGTGGCAGTAGTCCAGCGCCAGGACCGTCTGCTGGAAGAACCAGCGCGCCATGCTCTCGCACAGGCCCTTCCTGCGCGCGGCGGGGGCGCGCTGCCCTCGTGGCGACGACCGCGCTCGGGTACGGCCTCCCAACCCAGCACTCTGCAGAATCCCGCACCACGGGCCTCCCAGGCTCGCCACTCATTGCGCGTCCTTGCACACAAAGGCCACTTTGGGCGTTTCATTGCCGCCTGTTTGGCAGAGGCATGCATCTGCTAAGGGCACAGGCGGTGCTTCCTTGTCCGGATCAACATACGCAGAACGGGGGCGGCCCTTCTTTCCTCTTTCAACTGCAGACGGCAGACTCTCAACACGGAGGCGCACCTGCTCGTTACAAAGCGGTACATGTCGCCGCCTGCCGCAAACTCCATGGCGATTGCCAGGTAGCGCTCCGTCAGGAAGCACTCCCTGAAGCGGACCACATGGGGCTGCGCCCCGCACAGACCAAGTCATTCCAGCGCAGCAGCCTTGGACATGCTGCGCTTGACCCCCAAGCACTGCAGGGCCGACAAGCAGCACAAGCAGCGTGTGCGCACGTGTATCAAGCTGTAGTGGTTGAGGATCTCGCGCTCAACGTTCTTGGTAATTTTCTCCTGCAGGCCGGCAGCGCGAAAGACTGTCAGAGTGGCGCATGCTTTGCATGACATCCGCATCAGCACGCTGGCAGCAAACGCAGCACACCTTGGAGCGCTCGATGAACTTGATAGCGACCTGAGCGCAGCGCACAAGGTGCAATGAAGCAAGGTTTCAATTAAGGCAGCCACGCATTACCTGCTCCTGGTCGTCAGCGTATGTGTTGCAGCACACCCGCGGGTCCACACCAAGGAACACGTGTGTGCACTGGCTGCTGCTATACATACACACACGCTGGCTACCCGCAGGCAGGCAGCAGACGCTGCGGCGTAAATGACTCGCTTGAGAGCGCACGCACAGCACACCTGCTCGTTGGTGTCCTGGTCCAGCGCCAGGACAACAAAGCCGTATGATCCGCTGCTGATGTTTCTCAGCTGCGCAGCCCCAACAGGCCAGTGAGGCCCTTGGCAAGGCTGGTGTTGCGCACAAGCTTGCATCCGTGCAAAGGCACGGCGCAGCTCACCTTCACATACTTGTAGTGGCCCTCCAGGGGGTTCACTTCGGGCGACCTGAAGTCGTCCGCCATGCTGCGTGCGCCGCGCAGGCCGGCGCTGCCAGCTGCAAGCGGCGCTGCGCACTCCGGCTGTGCTGTGGCTCAGGCCCCAAGCTGCTCGGTGGCAGCAGGCCTCACTCCTTACACACATTACAGCTGCCTGCCCTGCTGCTCACCATGGTGCTGAGGACGAAGCTCACATAGCTGGAACCTGGTTGCGGGGAACCTTGTCAGGCACTGTCCTGCACGTGGGCCGCTCGGCACCCCCTTGCCAATGCCAATGCCGATGCCCCGGAATGCCTAGAGTGCGAAATGCCGGCGTCCGTACTTGCAAATGCAAAGTTCGTATTCACGAGCGCTGCCGGGAAGGGTTCGAACTGCTACTTCGACGACTGCTAGTAGCAAAGCGATAACACTGTGCCGACAGCCAGACGCGCTTGGAAACGGGCTGCTCAAACGGAAGCTTGCCGCGTTGCGCTACTCGTAGGAAACCCTGTAGGGCAAGCCAGTGGGCAGGGCAGTGGCCTCCGAAGCTAGCTCTGATGACATCAGCAGCAGAGGCACTTAAGAGGCAGCCGCTGGGACTGGGAAGCTGGACTCCTTCGCACGCAACCACAGGACGCACGACGCCTCCAGCCTGCGTTTGCACACAGCTCCACAGTCAAACCGTGTGCAGCTTCATGCAAGCAATGGGCCGTTCTTGATCCGGTGCAAAGCAGGACTGCCGCAACAGGCAAGCAGTGTCACCTCCCTTGTTGTGCTGTGTTCGGCACCCCCAAGCCCAACATGTGCTGTATACACGCAGGTTGCACAATCTCAGAGCACAGCGCAGTGTATGACTGAGGGGTGCTTTGGGAGTTGTTTATAAGTGCTCGTGTCATAAGTGGCACCAAGGCTGGTGCCATCGCACTGCTGGTAGCATGGCTGGCTGCCCTGCAGGCAGCCCTAACCGGCTTGGGCCAAGCCCAAAGCACCCCCTGCCAGCCTCTCATGCCTGTTTGGCTGCACAAACAGGCCTTTTGGTGTGGCAAAGCTCGTCGTTAGTGCTGCGGGGCGCTGTGGGCGTGACGTCAGCCTCCTCCATCCACCTGCAGCTACACTGATACAAGCTGCACCGAGTGCTTCATTTGCGCAAGGACCAGCCGCTTTGCCGCCACCGTTTTGTACAACTGCAGCTCTTGCTTGGCGGGGCTCCCTGGCGCCGGCTGCCGCAGGCGCTGCTCGCTAGACATTGTATTCGGCAAGGTTGGGGGGGCGAGGGAGGGAGTTGTGACCGTGCTTTGCTGCGAGGCGTACCAGGCCAGCAGCGCTGTTGCGATGCCATCGCAACAGCGCTGCCGCAGCACTTACGGCAGCGCCTCTATGTTGCGCGTGGGGTTTGTTTCAAGTGAAAATATAACGGGCGAGCGGGTGGAGCAGGCGTGGCCTTGGCTGTGCGCGGTCGCGGGCTGCGGGAAAGGGCGGCCGAGCGAGCGCTGCGGGGAGGGCGTACCAGGCGGGCAGCACCACGTGCTTGCCAGTCTGCAGCGCCCAGAACACCTTCTCGGTGCCGCACGTGGAGGCGACCACGTGAGTCACGGCCGCGTCCGCCACCGTGGTGCATGCCGCGCCGAACGCCTCTGCCGTGCGCCACAGCGCGTGCGAGGCAGGCGCCTGGTCGAGCGGGATCACGCGGCTGAACAGGATGCGCACGCCCGCCAGCACCTGCGGCGGGCAGCCGGCCGCGCGGTGTAACCCCCGAAAGGGGAGCTGGCCGGGCCTGCACACGCTGTGCACGCTGAGCGTGCTGCGTCCCCTGCGCGCCCCTCCGCGGGGCCACGGCCGACCGGGCAGGGATGGTAGAAAGGGGCCTGCCACAGTGTGGGTTGCAGCAGTCAAAGACAGGCAACACACGTCAGTCATGATCACTGGTGCGACGTGCGCATACCATACGGCCAGGCCCATGGCAGGGCGAGGCACCAGGCTACTGTGCATACAGCCTCCGGGGCAAACCGAGTCCTCCGTGACAGGCAAAGCTCTTGCACGGCAGCGCAGGTCATTTGCGTCACTGTGAATGCGTGTTCAAAGGAGGGCCTCGAAGGCTCGGGCACCTGCATCTGCAGCGCCTGCAGCGCAGCGCGCACATCCCAGGCGGCCAGGCCCGGCGGCGGGGCAGCCTTGGGCTGCGCCGCGGGCGCCGCCGCGAGCGCCTCAAACACGCGCGCATGCACGCGCTCCAGCACGCCGAGCGCGACGGCCAGTATGCCCCGCGCGGCGCACTCGTCCCTGCGGCGCGCGCCCCGTGTCGCCCTGCCGCACCGGCCGCGCGGCCGCCCATGCCTGGGCAGGCCGGCGTGCAGCCGCGCTCGTGGCAGCTTTAAGCTCGGCAGCTTACAGCTCGGCAGCTAACAGAGGCCCGGAGCCAGCTACTCTGACCCTAACCCTACCCCAGCTCACAAGGGCCATGCGGGCTGCCATGGGCCGGGCGCGCCTGTTGACCTCCAGCAGCGCCTTGCCGCGCAAGCCAAACTGGCGGCGCGAGGACGGGAAGTAGATGTAGCGCTCCACCGCAAGCAGGTTGCCCGCGTGCGCCGCCCAGACCGCGCTCGTGTCGTCCACCACGATCGTCACCGCCTCACGGCCCTCCAGGCCCTGGCACGTGGACGGCTCACGCGCGGAGCTTGCACCCGCACACACAGCTGCAGGGCAGCTGCCCCGTGACCTTGGCTCATCGCAGGCGCGCAAGCGCGCGCCGCTCGCGGCTCCGCCACTGGGCAGACGGGCGGTCTTTGTGCGTATGTTTTATCCTGCCGCGCGTGGTCTGCCAGGTGCATGTGCACTCGTCAAATCAGGCCATCTGCACCCGCACCTGCATGAGGCGCTTGTTGAGGCCGCCGCCCGCGCCGTCGCCCGCCGTGCTTGCGCCCGCCGCAATGATGCGGTCGCCGAAGAGCGCGCCGTCCGGGTCAAGCAGCTCGCACATCGCGTGCGCATACGACCTGCCCACGCACGCAACGGCCCAGGCCTCATGATCTGCATGACGGCTGGGCGCCTGATCACGCTGTGGACCACATATTCGAGGTGCTTGCTCTCTCACACGCAGACGCGCGGCAGTGCGTCCACGCAGCCGAGATGAGGAGGGAAGAGCAAGCCTGCCAAGCTGGGCGGCTCGCGCACGACGCACCGTCGGTGTAGACCCGCTGCACTCGCAAGCCTGCCAGGCTGGGCCGGCCGCGCACCGCGTGCCGTTGGTGTGGATCCACAGCTCGAAGCGCGGCGCGGCGGCCGCCAGGAACGCGAGCGCGCCCGGCCGCAGCTTGGTCCACATGCCGATGCGCGGCAGGCGGTGCAGC
>JAABUY010002153.1_pt1 | contig 24172 bp, 25 predicted proteins | sample 5560271 | NCBI WGS metagenome assembly JAABUY01 (sample SAMN10711886, study PRJNA513374) | rock metagenome | isolation source: Antarctica rocks | place: Antarctica: Victoria Land, University Valley | reverse complement strand
ACGGAATGTCTTGTGGTATGTTTGTATGCTCGGGGGCTAGGCTAACGTGCAAAGAAGTTGACGAATGTATCAGCGAGCTATCGGAATGGTACGATTGGGATATCTGTATGTCTCTAGGCTGGGGCCTCGCTGGCCGCCCTTCAACCGATATTGTCCATCGGTGCTTTTCTTTAATTCCTGCATCTTAGATCTCTACAATGCTGAAAGCGGGCAAAGAGCGTAACGCTCACTAGCTTCTTCCGCATGGAATTTCGAATTAGAAAGGATATTCATTGAAGCCGAGCAAGCAGTCAAGTGAATCACCAATAGTGATTCCATATCCGACTTCTCTTTCTCCCATAGCATTGCGGAGCACTTCCTCTATTCTACTACACAAGGACGTCCCTGGGTACCCTTCCCTTCAAGACTTTCGACTTCCCACTTCCCCGCCGCTTCAATGAGAGTTATAGGATTTCGCAACGGCGTTTTCATCTACGGAATCTCCTTTGATCTTCGAACGTGACTCACGCAATTCGCCTCTTTAAGGCAACGATACAAACATTTCCAATGCTACTGTTCAGTCCATACACATAGCCTCTAAATTTTCAGGGGATCTCTTTCTCCGTACTCTATCCCGCCATTTTATTTTTTGCCCCCTCCAAGACCCTATCGTAAACATATCAATGGAATACGCCCCTTCTACACAGCCATTCACCCCCCTCTCACTAAGGTACCATCTTCGTCCGAGCGTAGGTAGAACCAAAATTTAGCCTTCCCTCGTTTCCTTTTCCATTCTCCTCCTCCATGCCCCCCACATTTACCCAGCCTTCCCTAACAGCCAATTTCCCCCAGTCAAAAAAAAGCCAAAAACATACAATAGAAGGGATTCGCTGGTCGTCACCGACCCAACTACTAGTCTTCCGATCACCAGCTTATGTATGGCAGAGCGGACGGGATGCCCAGTTTTCTGGTGTCTGTGGTCGTATGTGAAAGAGGTACCGTTAATTGAAAAAATAAACATTACTGAAATATCATCGTTGCTCAATGCTGACATGGTTTGCACATCAAGAATGTCACGGGACAGCGATATATATGGAATTGGGACCGGTTTGCTTAGCTAGCCAAGCGGATTCAGCCGTTTTGGCCGGTTGGTCAGGGCCAAATCCCTAACATAATCATTATTGATTGATTGATTGATTTATACACCTACTTTAGTAAGACTACTTTACTACCTAATGAGGGAGTTCCTTGAGTAATCTTTCTAGTACTGTAGGCTCGCTACTATCTAGCGGCCCAGAAGCCGCCTAGTAGTCGCGCCTACCAGCCGCCGAAGAAACCTATCCGGGCAAAAACTTCAGCTTATCCACAACTTATTTCCTCAGCACACTACTTACTCGCCTACCTCCAAGTTCAGCTACCTACTCAGCTACCTACTCACCTACCTACATGGCTCCATCGGCAAATCGGGAAATCTAGCCCGAGGACTTCCTGGGCTCTCAGGGCCCATGTGGGCCAATCTGCCCATGTTCGGCCCTTGTGCTAGCTGGGCTACCAGAGTCATTAACCAACATACCTGAGTCAGCTTAAGATACTCAAGTATTTACATTGTGAGCACGGGGTTAATCACTACTGGAAACATCGGCAAATTCGATTACAATTTAGCATCAAATATTGAATTAACAACTGGTCATTGCGATCGTATAATAGATTAATTAATAATCAATTTAAAAAACTAATTAAATAATAGCTATTTACGTAGTTTAATATCTGCGCGAGGGAAGCAAATAGGGAAGTTAATGGGTAAACTAATGGGGAAGTCAAGGCGGCCTAATGGGGTAGGAAGCCATGAAGGGAGCCATGAAGGGTGTTTGGTAGGGAGTTTGGTAGGGAGTTTTGGTAGGGAGTCATGAAGGGTGTTTGGTAGGGAGCCATGGAGGGTGTTTGGTAGGAAGCTCGGTAGTAGGGAGTTTGCTAACTCGCTTATTGTACGTTGACCTTTGCAACCCACTGATGATTGACCTTATAACTTTACATTATCTAATTTACATAATTCTTACATGTAATATTTTTTACTTTGTTTTGAAGTTATCTTTCATTTTCAAATTGAAACAATCATACTATTCATCTTATTATACTATTGTCATTGTATTCACAGCGAATGATTCACGATTCAATTCTTATGCTTTTCAGCCCATTTTAATCGAAGCAGAGCAACTTCAGGTGTTAATTTCGGTCGCTGAAGAGCTAGCTAGTGAGAAATTCCGTGAGCATGTAGTGTTGCGTTGAGAGTTCTTGAATTCAAATCGATCCCGATGTCCTTTTTCAGCTGTCTTCAGATGATTTTAGGCTTCGATCGTAACTGACTTAACAGTATTCTAACTTCAACTCAAGATGTACTTGATAAGAACCTTCCTGATCTGAATTTGTTAGCTTCGAAGGGTGTTGTTTGAAGCCTCCCCAAAACGCTCCGAACGGTGCTTCGCGGAACGTCCAAACTTCGTGCTATTTGGGTGGGTGTAAGGCCTAATTTAGCTTGTCCTATTATTTCGCCTTTTGTGAGCAAAGTAAGCTCCCTTTCTAGGTGTCTTGTTACCAGAAATTGGAGTTAACGAAGGTTTTCTGAACATGGTGAATGTAGTTGAAGAAGGTGAGTTGTTTCGAAGATACGCGATTTACTCTAACGCGTTTTCGCGATTTTAGCGAAAACTTAGTGCGGGGTACCGTACGTCATTTGGGTGGAATTGGGCGCCTTGTTCAAAGACCTCGTATCCAACGTATTACCACCACTGGTCCACCAGCAAGAGACCTTTCTTCCTTAGCGTCCATCGAGCTCACAGCGTTAGCCTTCGAGTCTCTAACTGATATGTCTTCTAATACTATTGCAGCTCCCTTCACGGAGCCTGCTTCCTATACTCGAGCACTTTCACCGTACTACAAAGAGAGCCACCGGTACCTCCGAGAATATGTCGCGCGTTATGTTGAGGATGAGCTGACTCCATATGCTCCTGGCTGGGAAAGTAAGGGCCAAGTCCCGCCAGATGTACGTCCAGCTTGCAATTACACTTTGAAGGCTCATGATTATAGACTTGATATTGACCATGAGATAGATAGTCAAACGACATGCTGAGCTTGGATTTTCTATCATTGATCCTAGCTCTGAAGACTATATGGGTGGCATCAAATTACCAGCAGGATTGACGCCTCAAGAATGGGACGACTTTCATAGTCTGATCGTAACTGATCAGATGGGCCGGTAATCTCCAAGTGCACTCTAATACTAAGATAGCGGATGGATCTAATGGGAGATGCCTCCAGATTAGGTTACACAGGCGTTTTATGGGGTCTAGGTGGCGGAAACGCAATTGGACTTCCTCCAATTTTGAACTTTGGAACGGAGCAGCAAAAGAAGGAGTTCCTACCCAAAGCAACCAGAGGAGAAATACGGTTCTGCCTCGGTATAACTGAACCAGATGGTCTGCAATCTCCATAATCTCCATAATAAAAGATCTCTGTATTTTAGGCTAATATGAGTGTGGCTTGTAGCTGGCTCTGATGTTGCACGAATCCAGACGACCGCTAAGAGAATGGGAAACATATACATTGTCAATGGTTGCAAAAAATGGATAACCAATGGAATCTGGGCAGACTTTTGTACAACTGCAGTTCGCACTGGAGGTTCAGGGAGTAGAGGGATCTCTCTGCTTATTGTCCCTCTGAAAGTAAATGGTGTGACGTGTGCCAGAATGGAGAACTCAGGAGTGGCTGCAAGTGGTGAGCAACACATTTACATAACCTCATGAATTGGATGCTGATTTATAGGTTCTACCTTCATCGAGTTCGATGACGTCGAAGTGCCTCTTGCAAATATGATTGGAAAAGAGAACGAAGGGTTTAAAATCATCATGTCTAGTAGGTCCTGGGCTAGTTTCTATTATCCGCTAAGCTTTTGGCTGATACGCAATCTCAAGATTTCAATCCAGAGAGACTTCGATTAGCTGCGTCAAGCCTCCGTTTAGCCCGCGTGTGTCTCGCAGATGCTTTCGCCCACGCTATAACCCGTGAGACCTTCGGGAAAAAGTTGATTGAAAACCAAATAATCCGAGTGAAGTTTGCAGCTTGTGGACGGTTGATCGAACCCGCCCACGCCTTCCTCGAACAACTAGTTTATATGGTCAGCGAATCTAAAGCAAAGGGACTTGATATACAAATTGGAGGCATGACAGCGCTCTTAAAAATAATGTCGACACAGGCGCTGGAGCAGGCCCTGAGAGAATCGCAGCAGATTATGGGTGGCCTTGGATATTCCAAGAATGGAAAGGGCGCAAGAATTGAACAAATCTCGAGAGACCTTAGAGTGATGGTCATAGGGGGTGGGAGCGAGGAGATTATGAGTGATTTGGCTATCCGTCAGGAGATGCAATACATGCGCACGCAGGCGAAGGCGAAGCTATAGCTCTTTGCCAACAGGGATAGAATTGTAACCTTTAGCACTTCTGGCGCTCTATGTTCGTAGTTATGCGGACAGAAGGCGCAGGACTCCCCGTGGAATACCTTTCCTCTCCAGAATTCATTCAACAAGACATGGGGAACGCCTCGTAATATCTAAGAGAATGTCAATCGTTGGAATACACAGACACCTAACCGATTGCCTCGCGAAGCCGGACTTTGACCCCATTTGCCGGACAACTCGTGAGCTTCAAGCAGTGCCGCGAACTTGTATCCGGATCCAAGTTTTCAACCGTATCGAAGCGCTGAATCAACCTGACTACGACATATGACACTTTGATTTGCGCAAGTTGCTCTACAGAAGCACGACACTGTCAGTTTTGATACAAATCCAAGACGACCATGGCGAGTGGGAGCGACTCACGCCCAAGACAAATTCGAGGACCACGATTAAATGGTAGATACTCCCACCCGTTCAACCTTCCTCTCGACCATCTCTCTGGATTGAACTCTTCGGCATCCTCGCCCCAGATATCCTTGCGTCGATGCAGTACATATACTGAATAGTCAACTTGCTGGTCTTTTCTCACGAATATCTTTCCTGTTCCATCCGGACCGCCACCACATGGCAAAGTCGTGTCTCTAGTCGCACGCCTGTAATTTACCGGTATAGGCGGGTTCAAACGCAAGGCCTCGTTCAAACAAAATTGCAGATACTGGCATCCCTTGAGTTTCGGACTAGTCACCTCAGGGGCATGATCGTAGCTTCCAAACTCTGCAAGTACGACGAGACGAAGTTCTCGATAAACCTCTGGATGGCGGGCAAGCAGATAGAAGGTCCATCCCAGGAAACAAGCTTTGATTTATTAGCTTTTCTCTTCCAGTAGCTTCAACATGCGCTGGTTTACCAGTAGTATCTCGGCCGGCAAGTAAGATATGGAGGAGCTGGAAGCGAATTTCTTTTCGATCCACGTCCTCGGCGATCAACGCATGCAAGAAAGTATATTTGGGTATCGCTTGATTGTCGAGGTTTGCTTGCTGAATCCTCTTATCGGACCACTTATCCAAGGCTTTGCAGACCAAACTGTCTATGAAATCATGTACGGTTTCGCAAGCACGACGAAACTCAGGCCCGTCAGATAACCAATACAATTTCAACGAACGGGCACGGTAAGCCAGCCACGCCTGGGACGTATCAAATGCTGCAGCAAAAACCTCCTCATCTTTTCTATCCGCGGTCAAGCTTGAGGAATTCTTTGGGAGGTTGGCGACCTGAGAGCCGGGGGAGTCGCCCAATATGGCCTCGCACGTGGAATCAAGGGCATATCTAAAGAACAAAAGCTGCAGGTCCGTTTCAAGGGTCCAGCCATCTTTATCAACTGGCAGCGCAGACATCATGTCCTGTACATGTCTTTCCTCCATTTCCAGATCGGTGGTTTTTCCGCGAGAGAACTGGGGCCGCAAAATTGCTCTGGAGTGTTTCCAGGCCTCACCATCTTGGGTGAAAATACCATTGCCGAGAAGCGGCATGAAGCAATCTCTCCGTAGGGCTCCCAAACAGAAATCATCAAACTGTGTCGCCAATATAGCCTGGATGTTTTGCGGTTCTGCAGTAGCGATTACTTTGTTACCCAATAGCGAATACGTATAGGTGTTGCTATTTACTGCGCGGTATCGCTCATGGATGAGCTCCAAGAGAAGATCTGCTTTATTTGCTCTAATATTTTGATAGATGCGGTCTACTCCGAACAGCCACTTTCGTGAAGGAGCCGGCAGTGACTGACATCCTAGCCTTTTCGCTTTAGAGGCATATTTTCGTTCCTGGAAATGTTTCGAAACCAATGCACATATCATATATAGTATGATAGCTATGGACAAGATAGTAATGTAGTGATGCATTTGAGCAAGGAAATAACACAAACTGAGGCGTGAATAATGATTGAATAATTAAGTGAAACTAAACGAGGTCAGATATCTTGAATAAGTGAAAAGAGTCCCACTTACACTTCCCGACCTTCGCCTACTCTCGCGTAAGGCTGTGCTGTATCTCGCTTCTACTCAAGAATCTCCTCAGCCTTTCAACTCATCAATATGGACACATCCACTGTGGTACCTACCGTCCCTCTGTCTCGAATTTCGTTTGCGAAGCTCTTAGCAAAAGACAAAGGCGAAACAGAACGGCTGTTCCAAGCATGCAAGAATCTAGGGTTCTTCTCTCTCGATTTACGTAGTCATCCCGAAGGCACCCAACTTTTAGGGGTTTCCGATCGTCTGCTTGCTCTCGGTGAGCCGCTTTTTGATCTGCCTCCGAAGGAGTTGCTGCAGTACAGGATGTCAGGAAAGTCCATGTATGGGTATGTTATTCGGTATTATTCATTGTGGGGATATTGAATGCTTTGGTCATATTGTGACTGGCTGTATTCTCTACATGTCAACGGCTTACGGAGTGCTGGATGTTGGATTACGTTGATAGTTACTAGATACAAAGCACAGGGTGCTGCGATAGTCGATAAAAATGGAACCAAAGACCGATGCGAATTCTTCACTATATCTAGCGATGAACTACACGGTATTGCTCCAGCATCAGCGGTCCCAAGCACCATTGAGGGCAACTGGTCACTTTTTCAATCTTTCACAACGATGGCACACAATACTATTATCACCATTTTAAACAGCCTTGACGCTCCTCTCGGCCTTCCTGCTGGGACTTTGTCTCAACGCCATCGAATTACAGAACCTTCTGGTGGGTCTGCAAGAATTCTCAAGTATCCACCCCAGCCCTTGGATGACCAGCGGATCTCACATGCCCCTCACACGGATTTTGGGAGTGTAACTCTTCTCTTCAGTCAAGTAGGTGGTCTTCAGGTTCGACCACCTGGAATGACATCTGCATGGGGTTACGTGGTATCCGAACCGGGCCATGCCGTTGTGAACCTTGGGGATGGAATGGTGAAGTTCACGAATGGTCTCCTGCGATCTGCGTATCACCGTGTCATAAGTCCTCCAGGTGCTCAAGCAGCGTTAACGCGATACAGTCTTGTATATTTTGCTAGGGCTGAAGATGAGGTTCTCTTAAAAAGACTAGAGAGCAAAGTGATCCCAGAACTCTGTGCAGACGAGACGGAAGATGTGGTCTCGACAAAGGAATGGATTCTCAGGAGGATCCAAGCCATGAAACAAGCCTCGCGTAACAAAGCAGAATGGGATGGGATCAAAGGAACAGAGGACCTGCCGAGGCAAAAACTATAATGGTTGCTGCCCCGTTTTGGAAGCTGAGAGCTTAGATACGTTGGTCAGGAAATAATACAATTTGTTACAAAGTCTCCCCGGTGATTACCATAATAACATGTATCAGGAAAGCAGCGGTGAACAAAAGAAGTCTACCAACCGGATATCTCGTCTTCATAGCCTCTATCACTCGAAGGATTTTTACTCCGATCCTTCAAATGGCACAGTACTCTAGGCAGCAAGAATGAAACTGTACGGTCAACGATCGCACCAATCAGCTAGGTTTGGCCGGCACACTTCGTGTGTGGCCGCATCCTCGCAGGTGCCAATGACGCATATATTCACCAGTCGCTTGGATCGATAGTGGGCGATTGTTTCTACCCACCAACCAGATGCACAGTGTACTGTAGCGTTCTGCTGTCGTGGGATTTCAGCTTCCGATGTTATGCAGCAGTTTCGGAACCTGGTTTGATTTGGGGTTGGCTGAGGCAAAAGTGCTCGGGCTCGGGCGCATCCGTACATGACTAGTCTGGAGTCTGGACTTACTCGTGTAGGCAGCACCGTCTACTACCTTACGTAGATGAAGCACACATGAGCCAGTGCCGTGTGGCCGAGTGGTAAGAGGCACTACCCTAGTCAGCGCCCATGATAGGGCACACCTCGATCCTACTACATACGTACATATGTACCTTGTTGAGAGAGGCTGAAATTACTCGGACCACGCCATATGTCCGGCATCCACTTGAGACGAGTGGATACTCTTCCATCCTTCCTACAAGTAGCCAATCGGAGGGTGTTCATGGAATATTATTCTAATGAATTTGAGCTGCCAAATAGGTCCCTAAGTATGGAAGAGAATTGAGCCCGAATAAAGGTTGAGAATACATTACTCCAGAGCTTCAAGACGTTCGTTATATTTTCATGCTAACCTTTGAAATTGGAGCAAAAGCTTAGAAATCTATCGATATAAAAATATTCAATGCCCAGACTGTAGGGCTTCCGACGGAAGCGGAGACGGCAGCGCTGAAGGCACTGGATGGTGGGAAGGGTCGGCACGGACGGTTGGCTGATTTAGTTCCCTTCGAAGGCGTCGGAGGGGACAATTGCCGACAGTGGCCTCCGGGAATTTTCTATACAACTTCGACCAGCCTTTGCACACCGATAGTGCCAACTGTAGGCTCTCTGCTCAAGGACTCATTGTCAACTTGGTAGCTAGCGCCAGTGATCTTCGTAAGATGAATAACGTCCTCATTTGGATCATTCAAATTGTTGTATGCGCCCATGTTGTTGCCGGAATTGTCTCTCCCAAGGCTGTCGCCCGACCTCGAACTTTTGTTTCTGCGGGATGTGCGGAGGAGGAGCAGTGAGCCATATTCATCGCGCACTCTCGAAGTGAATTCGACGGCTTTTGTCATTAACGGTCGGTAGGTCGGGAGGCATGCACAGACGATGGCGATTCCCATCTGGAGATTTGTCCAGAAAAGAGCTTTAACAACGGGGACTTTGAGAGCGAATCAGCCATTGATCGTCTCTAACATTTAAGAGTTGGTTGCTTTTTACCGTGAACGTTGCTAGGGTTGTATAAAGTTTTCATGCGGACGATACTCGTGACAACGACACTACGTGAGTGTTAGCAAACGGTTGTTCATTCAATAAGTTGCAAAGCCGAAATTAGGTGCTCACAAGGTTCCGACCATGAAGATAAGAGATAGAAATACTTTGCTTCGAATAGGTAGCTGCAATTTGATGATTTCTTGAATTGGAAGAATTATGATCGCGACATCTATGAGGCAATTGGAAAGCTCCGTTGTGAGAAAGAACAGTTCTTCGTTGAAATATTTGCAAGTAACCTTGAAGTCCCACAAGCCTTGGGGAGGTAAACATTGCATTAGTGTTCCAAGCTCGACTCCAAGAAACCACATAGCACAGAGGATCCATAAAACATGAACGGCGCGCCGAAAAGCAGTCTTTACTCCAAAGAGACGCCAGTAAAGGGATAACATAGAGATCTTAACAGCGGTTATGGAGGCCACATAGAACGGTAAGGCGATGTAGAGGGCCTGGAATAGGAGTCAACGAGTTTTCCAGTCGCCCCTGAGCAAGACTTAGCGTCTACCTTGAGAAGAGTACTGGTCTGTTCCAGTGGTATCTCAGTTATATCGGATCCACCACCGCCGCCTACAATAGCTACACAATCTTCAACGACATCCATTATTCAAGGAGAGCGACTTACCCCATATTGAAATGCCTAGTTCGGCGTATGCAAATAGGACTGCAACAAGTGCCCAGTAGTCATCAGCTGCGTACGATATTTTGGAAAATCTCCTCGTCAGCAGGCGAAGAAGCACAGCAATTGTATCTAAAACGATCAAAATAATGGAAGCATTGAATGTGTCGCGACCTATCGCGTTGAAATGAACCATCTTTGTGCAGTACCGAGTCACTTGGCCGATGGAAAAGAAATAACGCAGAATCTTGAACGGATCTCGGCGCCTTGATACGTAAGTAGGTAAGGTAGTTGGTCAGTTAAGCAAAAATACGTAGAACTCTTTTGACATGAAAGGTTCCAAAGACGAGATTTAATTCTGGCCCCCAAAGAGTTCCGTTAGGTATCCAGACACCGTTATGGCAACTTTAGGAGCCGGAAAGTCTTTGGGCAAAGTTTCAAACAACCTGGTAGGTATAGTACGGCTCTTACACAAAGGAGGGTGGGCTACCTATGCGTCGCGTAGCTCAACAGTCAGACCAATGAGCACCCATCCCACTAGCTGAAAGGATCCCTGGTTCGTAGCAGATCAATCGATCAACGGCAGATTGAGAGAACCACTTCCTCCTTTCGTCTTCTCTTTTTGATCTATCTTCGTCTCATCGAATACTGTGCAGTGCCATTCTGAGGTGCGTCAGAGGTGGTGTCCTTCAGGGATACAGCCTACAAATTAGATTCTTTCTTCGCAGGCTGAGAGCTGCAGTGGTTTATAATTTTCAAGGATACAGATCCTTCATACTAAAGCATACAGGTGGACCGTTTGACTATGAACAACCCCCATAGTAGTACACCCTAAAGCTTCTCCTGCTTCTGAGTCAGGTTGATGCCTAGGTGCATTCTCATGCAGCCTTATCGCGTAACTCTCAGCAGTTCATCAAAATCGAGGCACAGGCTACGAAAGCCTATCTGTGTTGTAATATCAGCAGGACTAAACTGTGCCCCAATGAGTTGCGTAGCTACTGTACTGCGAGCTGTGGTGAACCAAGGCGGGGATCAATCTAGCGGGATATGCCTGACTTGACGTAACGATGCATTTGATCTCATTCGAGCGTGGTGCTTCATGAGCTGTGTCCCCTCAACGTCGTAATATCTTTTGGCACATTTCAGCGAACGTACCATGCTACACAGGGTCAGCTTTTCGTGTGCTTTCTCACCATAGTATATGACTCGTCTGTGTTTTTATGACTCCTCTGAAAACAACCCTATATATTTCTTTCCAAAGCAATTTCAACGACGTCATAATTGTCCTAACAGAGAATACACAAATGTCCGAGACGGAGTCTATCAACATACAAAATGAGAAGGCGGAGGTCTCTGGTGGTTTGGTAGGTCAGGTGCCGAACGATCTCGACTCAGAAGTACAGCCGAGAGACGAAAACGGAATAAAGGTTTATGTGAGAGGCTTCAGGCTTGGTACACTCACTACTACGTACGTTGTCGGGAGTTAACGACTTGCTCAAACTGAAAGAACTGACCTCGACGTTAGCCTTTGTTTGAGTATGCTGCTCTCTGTTCTCGAGACGACAATTGTCAGTACTTCCCTTGTGTCGATTACCAATGCTCTCGATGGATTCGATAAAAGAGGATGGGTGGTGACCTCATATCTGCTCACATATACTGGTAAATCATCTGGCGGTATTGGTGTTTGCGGCTAAATACTGCATAGGGTTCTTCGTCATATTTGCTCACATTAGTGATGTATTTGGCCAAAAAGCATCAATGATCGCTGCGGTCTTCGTTTTCACTGCCTTCTCAGCAGCATGTGGAGGGTCTCAGTCTATCACACAGCTGTAAGCCCGCTGTGGAAATGCCTATGCTCACCATATTTGGCTAACTATTGCACTAGTATCGTTTTCCGCGCTTTCCAAGGTATTGGTGGTTCTGGCATATATTCAATGGTGTTGGCAATCGTACCCAATTTGGTTCCACCAAAAAAATACCCTACGTATTTGGCAATCGTTTCATCTGTTTTTGCCTTCGCAAGCTTCCTTGGTCCTACCTTCGGAGGACTAATTAATGATTATACTACTTGGAGATGGGTCTTTCTAATAAAGTGCGTAACCCTACATGCTGATTCGGACCTAATTAAGATTGCTTTTTCAGTGTACCTGTAGGTGTGGTTGCTCTTATAGCATTGGGTATCACCATACCGAAACACTTCCCATATAAGGACTCGCAAAAATCGCCGCAGCAAGAACGACGTTTCTTAACGCGTTCTTTGACGGAGATGGATTTCCTAGGCACGACTTTTCTGTTGGCAGGTTCGGTCCTTCTTGTCGCGGCGCTCGAACAAACTGGGATTGACCAAAGTTGGAACTCGCCTGTTACTGTAACTTTTTTGGTTTCCTCTGGAGTCTTTTGGCTTCTGCTCCTAGTTTGGGAAAGATATAGGGGCCAGATTAAAACCGAACAACGCTCTGTGTTTCCATGGCGGCTGGTCCAGAATAGACTATTCATGGGATTACTACTGTAAGTACTTGCGAAGTCGTTGATGGTGCAATCTGAATAGGTCGTAATCTCTAACTATAAGCAGGAACTCTTTTCTAACCGGCTTTCCTTTCATGAATGCCGTGATAAATCTCCCGCAGAGATTCCAAGACGTCGACGGAAATTCTCCCCTTGGAGCAGGGTATCGAATGATAGCGTTGATGCTTTGCACGCCTGTTGCATCGGTGCTTTCGAGCTTCCTGACTTCAAGGAAAGTGCCTCCACTATATATTTTGGTCTTCTCTGCAATCATTCAGTTGATTGGTGTAACTTTCATGAGCTTAATCTCTACCGCTGAACAGAGTATCAGGCCTGCTGAGTACGGGCTCGAAATCCTCATGGGATTTGGGTTTGGCTTCAACTTCAATATTTTGTTATTGATGGCGAGCACGGTAGTTGACAAGAAAGACATAGGTAACTACCTGTCTCAACGCATCCTGCTTAAACTGAACGGACTGGCTTACAACGTCCAGGCCTGGCATTAGGTGCGATCACTCAGATACGCGTCCTAGGAGGCGCTATTGGACTTGCAATTGGAACAACAATTCTCAATAGTCGGATCAAATCAGACCTTTCGCGCATTCTTTCCCCTGATCAACTGCACTCACTATTCCAGTCGACCAGTATTATCTTATCATTTCCCACGGCAATACAACACACAGTCAGGAGTGTGTATGCAGCGGGCTACAACAAGCAAATGCAAATAATGATCTGGTTCTGCGTTGCCGAATTCCTATCTTTATCGCTTCTAGTGGAGAAAAAGCTGAGAAGGAAAGCATAGCAAAGCCTTGCATTCCGCAGAGCCTTACAGTTCCTTATAAGATCAGACCCTAGATCTCATTGGACTTGATTTTTTACATATGGAGTAACATTGCCACCACTTGTACCATATATGAGGAATACTTACTACGCAGAGTCTATCGTATACTTCTAGTAGCTTGAAAAAGAGAATCTAAAAAATTGACAGCCCTATAAAGACCGGAGCACCCGAGCTAGCCCTCGCAATGTAGCTAAGCCAGATTAAGTTACTCGCATTCATCGCAAAATTGCCCCGCAAGGCGCAGCGTCCGAGTTACCCTACCTTACCATAGCCGATTCCCACTAAACTCTAGGCAGATTTAGGAAGTAGCCGCCTGAGAGTTAGTGGGGATCGGCTATGGTAGGGCTACAAACTAAAAACCGACTCGAGAATAAATACTTTCTATGCTGGCGTATGATCAAAATTATGACGTTGAAAGTGATTTCCAGGTAAATGCGAGTAGATCAAGGCAATTGCCATCACGAAATACCCGCCAGGGAGTGAGTACCCACATGTGGCCCACACCACTCACTCTACGTGAATGCTATTTCCACACCCATACCTCCTTAACCTATGCACACACTCGCCTTTTCGCACTATTATGGGTATGGTATGAAACTCCTGGCGAAATGGGACATTCTTGCGACTGGCAATGAAGTAAGGCCACCAAGAAGTCCCTTGTCCGATTGGAAATCCACATCTAAGGCTTATTCCGTTTCTGCCCGCCATCACAATGCCTTACATCGCGGCGTACCTACTCTGCATATTGGCTTCGTGCAAGCATCATGCTTACTACAACTATTCGATGCGGTGGAGTAAGTCTAAATACTTGCTTTGCAGGGTTTTTTCACCTGTTCCTGCTCGTGTGTGACGAGGTCCGGAGAATGATTGGCAACGGGGTGACTGCAAACTACTAAGATTAGGAAGTCAGGAAAACATTAGAAAGTTAGGAAGATTTCTTGCCGACTAAGCTGGCCCTTTGCCCGGGATGCTCATCAGATGTGGGGCGAGAACATCCCGTATGTACAACCTAGATGGCGATCTCATGAACAAACCCTGTGTCAAAAATGCTAAGCTTGGTATTAAATATTTCGAGCTGTTTCTTAATTCCGGTACTAGATTACATCTGTCTTACATCGTGGATTGCATAAGATATAAACTAGATGACAGACTTTCTATATTCCTTTCCTTCTTCTTGTATCCCATCCGAACGTAGACACTGTGGCCGTCTGAGCTATCTCCATTGCCTCATGAAAGCAATCTTGACCGATCACCGGATCTAACTTCTTCGGAGACAACTATATGATTCCTACTTCCTCCTTCGAACCTCTTTCGAAAACGTTACGAGGATCAAATCTTGATTGCATCGCTCCTTGATGGATCCTCCAGGTATTGATTTGAGGGTCCATGCAGATTGTGTGTCAGATGATAATCCCCAGATCAACCCGCACGACCATGAAGCTCTAGCCGACCTCGAGTATCTTGCTTCAGGGCAAGATAAGCTCGCGCCCATCGCCGTCATAGGGTTTTCTCTCAAGTTTCCTCAGGATGCAACCTCCCCAGAAGGATTTTGGAAGATTTTGAGCGAAGGAAGATCCGCCATGACCGAAGTACCAAGTGATCACTTCAATATAGATGCTTTTTACAGTCCTGATGCAGGCAAAAATGATTGTGTAAGGAAACAGTTTAAACCTTTCTATCTATATTCTGGAAACATCAACAGCGATTCGTTTGAGACAGAGCTCAGATTTGACAAGCATTGAATTTAGATGAACAACCGTGGTGGGCATTTCATAACAGAAAACCTTGCTACTTTCGATGCGCCGTTTTTCTCTATCAGCTCAGCGGAAGCTGCTTGCATGGATCCACAACAGAGAGGACTTTTAGAGACAACTTTTAGGGCCCTGGAGAGCGGTGAGTCTAGTCCTCAGCATCGAGGTAGCTGGTTAGCTGATATATATAAGCCGGCCTTCCTATGGAACGAGTTGTAGGCTCTGATACTTCGGTATATATTGGTAGCTTCACAAAAGAGTTCGAAACCATTTTGGCCAAAGACTCGCAAATGCATGAAAAATATATGGCTACCGGAACGGGGACCTCTATGCTCGCGAACCGCTTGAGCTGGTTTTATGACCTCAAAGGGCCTAGCTTAGCGCTTGATACAGCTTGCTCGAGCAGTCTTAATGCCGTCCATCTCGCCTGCCAAAGCCTGAGGAACAAAGAATCGTCCCTGGTAAGTGATGAGGTCGTAGCCATTCTACTGCAACAAATGTCTGATATGGACTGATCAAGAAAAGGGTATCGTTGGCGGCTGTAATCTCTGCTACAATCCAGATTCATTCATCTCTTTGAGCAATCGCAACTTTCTATCTCCAGATAGTAAATGTTATAGCTTTGATTCCAGAGCTAATGGTTACGCAAGAGGAGAGGGGTTTGGCATAGTCATCTTAAAGCCTCTTTTAGATGCTCTACGGGATGATGACACAATCCGCGCGGTCATACGAGCAAGTGGTTCCAACCAGGATGGCAAAACACCAGGAATAACGAATCCTAGCAAGGAGGCTCAAGTAAAAGTTGTTAGAAAGACTTATGAAGAAGGCGGTCTTGATCTAAGAATCACAAGATTCCTTGAAGCGCACGGTACCGGCACAGTCATAGGTGATAGTGTTGAAGCGGCTGCTATTGCGGAGGTATTCAAAGACAAAAGATCAAGAGATGGACCCCTTTATGTCGGTGCGCTCAAATCTAACCTTGGGCACTTAGAGGGAGCTAGTGGAGTTGCGGGATTGATCAAAGCCATACTCGTCTTGGAGAAGGGGATCATACCTCCGAATATATGGTTTGACGAGGTCAATCCTAAAATATCTGCCGATGAATGGAACCTTAAGGTCTTCTTTTAATATTTTTATAATGATTCTTCAGATGCTAACATGCCTGCAGTTCCCTGTCGAATGTACACTATGGCCAACAACTGGACTTCGACGAGCATCAGTTAGTTCGTATGGCTATGGTGGCTCTAATGCTCATGTGGTGTTAGATGACGCGTATAATTACTTGCAGCTTCGTGGACTGATCGGGAATCATGTTTCTGCTAAGGATTTGCCCTCTCTATCAACTCATTCGGCATCTCACTTGTCAGCAGATGTTGAAACCGAAAATACAGCCGAGGATGGCACCACGTTCGAACCCAAGATCCTCGTTTGGTCTGCGGCCGATAATAATGGACTAAAACGGGTATCGGAGGCATATCAGGATCATATATGTAAGCTAAATTATCAGAGACAAGACGGAGAATATTTCAGCGACCTCGCATATACTCTTGCTTGTAAACGAAGCTTTTTGCCGTGGAGAGGTTTCATAGTGGCACGATCAGTTGACGAACTTGGTAAAACCCTGGAGCAGAGTTCCCTGGATCCAACTAGATCCACACACATCCCAGCTTTATGTTTCATCTTTACTGGCCAAGGCGCCCAATGGCCCTCAATGGCCGATGATCTACTTGCTTATCCTCTTTTCAAGAGAAGTTTAGAAGATGCGGATGCATACTTTCATGATCTAGGCTGTACATGGTCACTACTGGGTAATCCGATCCTACCCAACCTCTACTACACACTAATTATAGTCAGCTGAACTGGAAAAAACCAAAGAGACATCTGAGATCCACAATCCTGCGTTGAGTCAACCAATATGCACGGCACTCCAAGTTGCTCTGGTAGAATTGTTGCGAAGTTGGGATATCTTTCCTTCAGCTGTTTTAGGACACTCTTCCGGGGAGATTGCAGCTGCATACACAGCTGGTGGTTTGTCCCGAGAGTCAGCGTGGAAGGTGGCTTTCTACCGGGGTTCCCTTTCCGCTCGTATAATAGCTACAGGTGATCAGGAACGTGGAGCTATGATGGCCGTCGATCTTTCGGAGAACGAAGCCGAAATTCATCTTCGAAGGAACAAGATCGATCAGAACGTGACCATTGGGTGTGAGAATAGTCCACGTAATATCACGTTAACTGGTAGCGAGGCAGAAATTGATCGGCTAAAGCCTCTGTTGGAGCGAGACGGGATCCAAGCTCGAAAGCTACAAGTCAATGTTGCCTATCACTCACGGTATATGGAAAAGGTTTCTGGGGAATATCGCAGGCTCATCCATGACATCAAACCCGGAGAGTTGTCCCCAAGGAATCCAGACCTGTTCTCTTCTCTCACTGGTGGCTTAACCTCGGTGGATCAGTGCTCTCACCCAGAATATTGGACACAGAATCTTGTCTCTAAAGTGAGATTTCGCAATGCTTTATCTCAGATGTGCTCCAAGTCCCGAAATGTTTCAGAAGAAGACAAGCCGATAGAATTAGTAATCGAAATCGGACCACACGCCGTCTTGAGGCGGCCAGTAAAGGAGACTTTAGCAGACATCTCTGAAACCGGGATCAAGTATTATTCAATGCTTGAGCGCGGCATTTCTGCAAGACATACATCATTACAGGTCGCAGGTTCCTTGTTCTGCTCAGGCTACCCGGTAAACCTAAGAACTATCAACCACTACAACGTCAAGTCCTCCAATCTACACATGTTGGTTGATCTACCTGAATACCCTTTCGATCGTAACCAAAAATATTGGATTGAAAGTAGAGTCAGCGATGGCTTCAGATTTCGTCACCAGCCGCGGAACGAATTGCTAGGCACTCCCAGCTCGGACTGGAATCCGCTGCAAGCTTGCTGGAGGAATTTCATCCGAGCTTCAGAGATTCCCTGGATCCGAGACCATAAAGTATGAATTTTCTCTAGTTATGGGAAAGATTGCTAATGTCAGATAGGTAAATGGATCAATTGTTTATCCCGCCGCTGGTATGCTTGTGATGGCTATCGAAGCTGCACGTCAGGCATGTGATTCGGCTCGAGTTATCAGTGGATACGAAATTCGTGACGCAGTCTTTTTCAATGCTCTACTTTGCGGCCAAACAGCCCAGGGTGTCGAGACAAAGTTCTATCTTACTCCACTTAAAGATGCAAGCGATAAGACCAGAGCTTGGAGCTCGTTCCGACTTTGTTCTTATCAAAAAGGGGTATGGATCGATAACTGTCAAGGAATGGTTGCTGTTGCTTGTCGAGATGAAGAAAACGAGGTTGATTGCGGAACCGAGGTGAAAGCAGAGCATATAGCAAATCAAAAGCTATACGATAGCGGCGTCGAGAATTGTAGATTGGGGCTTAGGTTCAAAAAGTTATATGAGATATTGGATATGCTTGGCCTAAATTACGGGCCGTGTTTTCAGGTCATAAGCGAAGTTTCTTACAATCACGACGGTGAGGCAGTTGGGAAGATAAAGTTACGGGGAACCCAAACCACTGGTGTAAGCACTCTTAAAGGGCCTATCATCCATCCTACAGCTCTCGATGGAGTCCTACAGCTTGCTTTTCCGGCGCTAAGCAAAGGTGGAGATCGACACATCCCAACGATGGTTCCCATGCGCATCCAACATTTTTGGGTATCTGCGGCTTTGCAGCACCAAAGCAGCGACGGACACATCAAAGCGTACGCCAAAGCAGTGCTTCAGGGTCTCCGAGAAGCGAATTCCTCGATCGTTGCATTGGATGCAAATAATGTACCGCGACTGAAAGTTGAGGGTTTCCAATCCATTGCTGTTGTGAGCCAGCGGAATATTTTGGAAAGCCAACACAATTGGAAAAAGATCTGCTACAACATAGATTGGAAACCAGATATGGATCTAATAAGCAATCAGAAAATTACAGCACTTTGCAAAACTGCTCACGTTTCCGATATTGGCCAGGATCGATTGAGGGACGAAATGGAGCTTGCTTGCTTCATTTTTATATCTGAGGTAGTCGACGCTATAGCAAGGCAAAACATCCAACCAACACAGTCACATTTAGGGAAATATGTAAAATGGATGAGAAAAATGATTGAAAGCCAACAAGCAGATTCAATCCGGTTTCGACAAGACTGGCAAAATATCTTAAACGACGCAGCCTACAAACGTCAATTTCTGGATCATATAAACATGACTGGACCGGAAGGGAAATTCTACGTCGAAATCAATAAATGCCTTCTTGGCATTCTCCAAGGCCAAACGGACTCACTCGAAATCCTGTTTGGGGGCAGCCTTGTTGCTGACTACTACCGCGCGACCAATTATGGGAGTAAGGCGGCCTTGGAGCCATTTTTTGACGCCCTGGCGCACAAAAACCCGGGTCTCGAAGTACTAGAAGTTGGAGCTGGGACTGGGAGTGCCACTTTGTCCATTCTCGAAATCTTGGCGCATCACGGAGGCTACGAGTGTGGCAATCCCAGATTCGCGCATTATACTTTTACCGATCTATCTGCGGGTTTCTTTGGCAAGGCCGGAGAAGAATTCGGTGAACAGAGTTATGGGCGAATGATATTTAAAACGCTTGATATCGAAATAGATCCGGCCAAACAAGGCTTTAACGAAGGGACCTATGATGTTGTTGTGGCTTCTAACGTCATCCATGCTACCCAGAGTCTTGACAATGCGTTGAAAAATGTACGGAAGCTTTTAAAACCGAATGGCAAATTTGTCCTGCTTGAGGTTACCAACTCGGATATCTTCAGGGTCGGCTTCGTTTTCGGCTTGCTCCCCGGGTGGTGGTATGGTAGAGAAGACTTCCGACAATCGGGGCCCACCGTGACCGAGGAGAAATGGCACGAACTCCTGTTACGTAATGGGTTCACTGGTCTGGATACATCTATCCGCGACTCGGAAAACAGCCATAACTATATAGGAAGTCTCATGATATCTACAGCAGCGGAATCACACCCGGAAAACCCTTGCTTGCCAGCCCTTATGCTCATCGCAGACTGCTGCTCGTCTTTGCAGTCAAATGTTGCACTGGAAGCGAAAAGCGTTTTTGATACTTCAAGTTCAACGTCTTGCCGCATTATTACACCAAGTGAAGTCCTGCAAACCGACCTTTCCACTACTTTCTGCATCTTTTTACTGGAGCTGGAGAGTCCAATTCTGGCAAACATTAATGCGGAAAATTATGCAAGGTTGCAAAAGATCATCTCGACTGCCCAAGGTCTCCTCTGGGTTACAGGTCAATCAACCAATAAGCCAGAGCTCGAAATGGTGAGTGGACTTTCCAGATGTGTACGAGCGGAGAACGCCGCCTTTAAGTTCATTACCTTAGCCGTGGAGAATATCTCAACCATAGCTGAAAATATGGTTACCGTATTGAAGGCTTTGCACTACTGCTCAGCTAATTCTATAGAGGAATATCGAGAAATGGACGGCTTGCTATGCATCAATCGTGCCGTGGAGGCTAATTACGTCAACGACCACATCCATTCACAGCTCGCTCCATCCAAAGCTAATCCATTCAAACTTGGAGAAGAACCCCTGCGTGCTTTATCGCTAGGCATTGCTTGCCCGGGCTTACTCGACACGCTCGAATTCGTGGAAGATGCCACGCCCCACAATGTTCTAGCATCAGACGAGGTTGAGGTCGAGGTGAAAGTGTGCGGGATGAACTTTCTGGATATAATGGTTGCCTTGGGCCAAGTGTCCAATGACTACCTTGGCGTGGAATGCTCTGGTGTTGTACGTCAGCTCGGGAGAAATGACGGCCCTCTCAGGATAGGAGACCGCGTATGCTGCTGTGCCCCTGGAACATTCAGAACCTTAATCAGATGCAAGTCAGAGGGAGTCTGGCAGATTCCTGATACCGTGACATTCCATGAAGCAGCTGCGTTACCTGTGGTCTTTTCCACTGCATATCATGCCTTGTACAATGTTGCACGTATTCAGCATGGCGAGTCGATATTGATCCATTTCGGAGCTGGGGGCATGGGGCAAGCGACCATCCAACTAGCCAAACTCTTCAACGCGGAAATCTTCGCTACTGTGGGAACTGCAGAGAAGAAAAACCTGTTAATCAGCCTCTATGGCATTCCAGAGAGTCACATCTTTTCAAGCAGGAATTTATCGTTCAGGCAAGGTATCAAACGTATGACTAAAGGGTGCGGAGTTGACATTGCTATCAACGCTCTAGCTGGCGAAGGCCTGCTAGCAACATGGGAATGTATGGCACCATTTGGCCGATTCATTGAAATTGGAAAGAAGGATATATATTCTCATTCCAATCTACCGATGTTTCAATTTGCCAAAAATGTTACTTTCGCTGCCGTGGACCTGAATTATATGATACGGGAGGCGACGAAACTTCTCGTACCTATCATGAGATCTGTTCTGGATTTGGCAGCAGAGAAGAAGATCCATGCTCCAAAGCCAATCCATGTGTACGCAGCGTCACAAACAATAGAGGCCTTCAGATACTTGCAGAGTGGTAAGAATACTGGTAAGACTGTTATAGAATTCAAGGCTGAGGACGTTGTGCCGGTAAGCATGTGAAATTACGCGTCCAGCGTCGCTATAGAAGATAAACTAACATGCCAAGGCTATTTTACAAAGAGGATCGGTCTATTCTCTGGATAAGAACGTAAGTTATCTTATTGCAGGTGGGTTAGGAGGTTTGGGCCGGAGCATAGCTCGCTGGATGTTCTGCCGAGGGGCAAGAAATCTAATTTTACTCTCCCGTCGGGGTCCGGACGGTAATTCCAGAGCAAAAGAACTAATTGAGGAACTAAAGGAGAAAGGAGTTACTGTGATGGCACCACGATGTGACGTTACCAGTGCGGACTCGCTCGTATCTGTTCTAATGGACTGTGGCAAAGAAATGCCTCCTATCCAAGGATGCATTCAGGGATCTATGGTATTGAAGGTTAGAAAAGACTCTAGTATCTTACTATTCTCTCCTAACCTCGAATACTGACGGAATTTTTTTTTCAAGGATGGTACATTTGAAAACATGTCTTTCGACAGCTTCAGGGCCGCTGTCGAGCCCAAGGTCAAAGGATCATGGAATTTACATACTCTGTTGCCTAGAGGAATGAATTTCTTCATCCTACTTTCCTCTGTGACCGGTGTGTTCGGCGGCCAGTGTCAGGCCAATTATGCCTGTGGAAATACGTACCAAGACGGCCTTGCTCGCTACCGGGTTTCAAATGGAGAGAAGGCTGTCAGTTTAGATCTTGGTCTCATGTCATCTGTCGGATTTGCTGCTGAGCATCAAACAATTTTCGACTCGTTACAGTCAAAGGGGCTTATACCCATCTCTGAACCGGAATTCCACGCAATGTTAGATTACTATTGTAATCCCTTGCTCGACAACGCATCGGTCCTCAAATCTCAAGTTCTGACCGGTCTTTCCACCCCAGGAACCCGGGATAAGAAGTTCGAGGAGCCATACTGGGCAACACGCCCTTTGTTTCGCCACCTTCTTCATATGAACGACAGAATGAGCGACGGCGACAACAACACCACCACCGAGGAAGAAGCCCAAACTGATTTCAAAGCATTGCTACGCTCTGCCCAGAGCTTTGGCAACGCAGCATTCATAGCCCATAACGCAATTGTCTGGAAGCTCTCCCGGGCATTGCTGATTCCACTCGGAGACATCGATGCGCATAAGCCGATGCATTCATATGGCGTTGATTCATTGGTAGCGGTAGAGCTTCGAAACTGGCTTTTGTTCGCTCTTAACGCCGATGTGGCGGTCTTCGATATTCTGGGTAGTGGCAGTATTGCTGAATTGGGTTTAATGGTTGCGAGAAAGAGCGATTGCGTGAGTTTCACTGGGGGAGAAAATTAGTAATCGGCAGAACTTGTATGGCATAGGATTACCACGGATACAAGATTGATCGATTGAGAAATACGAGTAGCATATGGCGCCCAGACTACGACAATCGATCTGCCGAACATATATTCTAGCAGGTTGATTCCTGGACTGTAGAGGTAATCAAGGTTGAGGGTAATCTATCATTCACTGCTATGTTGGCGCCAGTACCAAGAGACTGATTCAGCTTACACCTTTTTCCCACTCAATGAACTTTCTCACGATGCTTAATCCACCCGCTGCAAAATTGTGCTCTCAACAGCACACCTATATATATCCAGGGGCACTTTCCGGTCGTCATCCATCTCGTATTGGTGGCTGTTCTTATGCCATTCGGCAAAATAAACGAAGTGAGCGTCGACTTTCGTCCTCGGCATCCATGGGAGCCGCTGCCGTCGCGTCCCCGCCCTGCGCGCGGTACTCTCAAGCTGCCGCCATTCTAATCGGGTGAAGTCGGCTTAACTCGCTGCCGTGTGGCTGTATTTCAATAAATACTCAACTTTTCAATCCTTCCTTACAGATCTGATTTGCCATTGGCAAATTTTCGTAAAATAGTATCGTCGTGTGCAAAAACCTATGCCGATCTTGGAATTTATCGGGAGCTCATCAAAAGTAAGCATGTGTATATTGATTAAACTACAGTAGAAAGCTACAAAGGCGGAAAGAGGGTGAAAACTATGAACCCTCTAGCCCCAGCCTTATAGGGCTCAGAGCGAAGATTACTAGGTACTGTTCCCTGTTTCCAACAATATTTTACATGTTTTTAAAAATTTGACGATATGTAAATATCATTTCTCTTTTCAGTGATCTTTATATAACTTTACATTTGTTTTAATTTATACAATTTGACATATAATTTTTTAAATTTTGTTTTGAGGCTGTCTTTCATTTGCAAATCTGATATTATTCGTCTTATTATACTGTTATCATCGTATTCATAGCGAAACGCTATAGCATAGCATACGTCAGCAGCATGTCTATAGAAGCTTGGGCTGACGCCGCTCGACACAAGTATCGCCAGAATGCCGAGCACCAGCGTGCAATAGACACACTCCAGTTTCTGCTCGAAGGCAAAATAGACTCGGACAGCGGCGCCGGCACGATCGCTTCAATATACGAACCACTGCTCAAGCGTGATGCAAGCCGCTCAGGAGTGGGGACCTTCTGGGCTATAATCTGTAATCTCGTAAGAGGTTTCGGTGGCAACAAGGATGTCGCAGAGCGTCTGGTCGGCCTTCTTAACTCGATCTCGAAGCTGC
>JAABUY010002151.1_pt1 | contig 24194 bp, 22 predicted proteins | sample 5560271 | NCBI WGS metagenome assembly JAABUY01 (sample SAMN10711886, study PRJNA513374) | rock metagenome | isolation source: Antarctica rocks | place: Antarctica: Victoria Land, University Valley | reverse complement strand
TTAGGACTTACGCAGTTGAGGTGAGGGTATAGCGCGGAGTGGTCAAATAGGAGCGTACGGCATGGCGAATGATCTCGGTTTTCGCCTCCCACCAACTCACTCCCGTCACCAGGCGGTGCTGCTCGAAGCGCAAGAACGCCCGGATCGCCATGCCGATGTGGTTGCGTTGCGCTCGTCCCGCCCGCACCATCGCCCGTTCCACGCCACATTCCTGCTTGAGTCCCCGATGGTAGACCTCGATCCCCCAGGCGAACTCGGCATACTTCAACCGCGCCAACTCCCCCATGTCACGATCATTCGTCGCCCAGTATTCCTTGTCCCCGTCTGGGGTGACGATCAGGAAGACCCGCACGAATCCATACCCTTCCAAATGCACATCCGTCCCCGTCTCGGCAATCCCGCACTGCTCGACCGCCCGGTTGCCCCTCCCATCCGGGTTGACCCGCCGGTTCTTCTTCAGTTGTGTCATCCAACGCCAGCGGAAGCCCCGGATCAGTTTCAGGTTGTCCAGTGAGCCGTACCAACTGTCGAAGACGACGCATTCCGGCTCGAACCCCCGCGCCTGTGCGGTCGTCAACATAGCGCGAAAGTGCTCGTTCTTGCTCAATCCATCAGTCGCTTTGTCGTAGAGTCGGTAGTCGCAGGGGATCAGACTCTCCCCCTCGGTCCACAGCAGCGTGATCAGATTGATGCCGTCAACGACCGCATGATGCTTGCCCGACCAGTGACGGGTGACCAAGTCGATCTTCGCGGCATACGGTTTGTCGAGCGTCGAATCGTCCGCGACGAGGATGCCGCGTCCACGCGCGATGAGGGGAGCGGATTCCTGCCAAAGCGTATCGGGATCGGGTTCAAGCCGGTGCAGCAACCGGGTAAAGGCGTCGTGGGCAGGCGGGTTGGGTCCGTCAGGATGGACGCGCGCGGCTTCGGTGCCGCTGACGGCGCGCGGGGAAGCGACGAGGAAGTTGATATAATCGATGTCGCAGCATTTCGCTGTATTCATGCCGCCAATCTACCCGATCTGCCCTCAACTGCGTAAGTCCTAACCGTATCTTCCGTAACACCGGGCCACCAAGCGACGCTGCGGTACGACGCCATCCTCGGCATCTTCCTCCTCTTGCTGATTGCCGCCCTCACCGGCGCCGCTTACCGCATCGCCAGTGGGCGATCAGCGCTCTTGTCTTCTCTCCCCTCTGACAGCGGGCGGAGCGTCGGGCCAGGCGGGGTCAGCCAAAGGAGCAGTGCGATGGCGATAGTGAACCGGGAACTGGATCGCGCGCTGCGGCGTCGCTTCGCGCTCGTTGATCGCCTCGGCTTCCTCGACCGGCGCGGCATGCACCTGATCGCCCCATGGCCGATCGGCGCGTCGCTTGGCATGACGCACGATGAGACCGGGCAGGCGCTCGCCACGCTGGTGGGGGTCGGCTGGATTGCCCGTGTTGCGCAGGAGGGCGGGGAGCGGGTCGCGCGGATCGTTCTTGGCCTCGCGCGCTGCTGACCCCACCGCACCGGGCGTCTCGGTGACGGTGAGGGTGTGGGCAACCAACTACTCGGCCGGCACGTCAATGTTGAACCAATCGAAGCGATGCAGCCAGCCCGAGCCTGCGATCCCGGTCACCCGTTTGTTCACCAGCATCGGCGAGTTCGTCGCCACGATGAACGCCGCCGGTGAATCCTCCGCGACCTTTTGCAGAGTCTTCTTATAGAGATCGGCGCGCTTCGGGCGATCCGGCTCGGCGCGTGCCTGGTCAATTAGGTCATCCACGCCATTATAGAATGAGTTATTGACGGTCGAGCCGGAGCGGAAGTAGGGGGTCGCGACCTGATCCGGCTCAATGCGTCCGACGCCAATGCCGAACATATCGTAGTCCCCGGCCGCGCGCCGCTTCAGAAAGACCCCCGAATCCGGGAGGTCATTCTTTACCTTCACCCCGACGTCCGCCCAGTACGAGCCGACCGCCTCATGAACCTTATGGGCAATGATCGAGGTGGTATTTCCGAGCATGGCCGGTTGCCAGTCTGCGGGCACATTCGCGGCCTTGAGCATTTGCCGGGCTTTGTCGGGGTTGTAGTCGTACTTCATTACCTCATCGCTGTAGCCGAACATGAAGGGCGGCAGGAAGCCGTAGAGCGGATCGGCGAAGCCACCGAAGAGGTCTTTGGCGATCGAGTTGACATCAATGGCGTAGCGGAGCGCCTGCCGGACACGGAGATCGTCCAGCGGCTTATGCTTCATGTTGAACGCCAGCCAGTAGGTTCCCTGCCCCGACGCTGCTTTGAGCAGGGTCGTGTTCGGGGGTGGATTCTTCTGGACATCACGCGCGACATCGGGGTCGTCAATATAGGTCGCATCCAGTTCGCCCTTGGAGATTGCGAGCGTCGACGGGCGCTCATCCGCCTTGAGTCTCATGACAATCTGGTCAATCTTCGGCTTCTGCCCCCAGTAGCCGTCGAACCGGTTGAGGGTCAGTTCCGACCCGGGTGTCCAGGCACCCCAGGAGAAAGGGCCGCACCCCACCGGGTTGCTCTTCCAGTTGGCGCCCAGCTCCTGGAATGCCTTCTGCGACATAATCAGCCCGGAGACATAGCCGAGCGCGGCCGGGATGAACGACGGATACGGCCGGTCGAAGGTCACCTTGAGCGTGAGGGGATCGAGGACGTCGAACGTCCCGCCCGAGAAGTCGGTCCTGAATCGTGAGGCGGTCTTTTCGTCCTGAATCCGTGTCCAGTTCCATTTGACGTCCTCGGCGGTGCAATCCCCATAGCCGCGATGGAACTGCGCCCCCTTGCGCAAATGGAAGGTGATCACTTTGGCGTCGGGGCTAATCTCCCATTTCTCGGCGAGATCGGGGAGGATATCGGTTCCGAGGGGCGGGTTATAGGTGTAGCGGGCCATATAGTTGTAGATTGCCTCGCCGGCCTGATTGTCGGGGTCCGTGGTGATCGCCGCCGAATCCATATTCTGGACATCGCCCGAGAAGGCGACGCGGAAGATCTTTTTGCCGCCCGGTTTCCCCGGCGCGGCGGCCTGCGGCGCCGATGAAGCGCCGACGGTAATCGTTGGGCTGGCGCCCCCACTCGCCGTTCCCGATGTCGGGGATGTCGTGCCAACTGCGGGCTTGGGTGTATCAGTCGCTGTGCTGCCGCCGCAGGCTGCCAGCGCCGCAGTCGCGGCGGCCGCCGCTATTGTGGAGAGGAAGTGCCGCCGGGTGAGGTGACTGATTCGCTCGCGGGATGCATCTCCGGATGTAGATGTCGCCGTGCCGTCGGTTGGTTGCTGCGGTTGATCCGTGGCTCGCATCATGCTGCTCCTTCTGATCTCGACAAAGGATGTCGACACGTTCCGGGCGGCGCTACTCCTCCATACGTGGGGTCGGCGGGCGGCGGCGGTGCCAGTCGGTTGCCTGTTCGTAGGCGTACGCCGCCTGGAGTACCGTTGCCTCATCGTACCATGGCCCGGCGATTTGCAGGCCGATCGGCGTCTCCTCGCTGCTGAATCCCCCAGGCAGCACGAGAGCGGGAGCGCCGGTCAGGTTGTAGTAGTTCGTGTAGCCGTCACCGAGTTCGCGGTGATCAACCTCCTCTCCGCCAACTGTCATCGTCATCGCACCCGCCGCCGCGGTCCGTGTCGGCGATGCGGGGCTTATAATGATGTCGAACCGTAGGAAGACTTCACGAAGGCCATCACGCATCAGCTTCCGCACGCGTTGCGCATGGACGTAGGCGGTGGCCGGAATGACATTGCCGAGGTCAAGGCGCTCGCGCGCCCGCTGGCCGAACCCGTCCGGGTGACGGCGCAGGTTCTCGTAATGCACCGTCGCCGCCTCCGGGTTCATGACTGCCGCGTAGGTATTGAGGCAATGCTCGACATGTGGCAGCCGCACCTCCTCCACCGTCGCGCCGAGGCGCGCGAAGACCCGGACGACCTCCTGCATCGCGGCAACAACGTCGGGATCAACGTCCTCGTAGGTAAAGCCGCGTGCGACGCCGACGCGCATCCCCTGGATTTCCCGCCCGATCTTTGCGTAGAAGTCGGGAATTGCCGCGTCCGAGGAGTTCTCGTCTCGTAGATCGTAACCGGCGGTGGCCTGCAACATCAGTGCGCTGTCACGAACGGTGCGGGTCATCATCGTCGTGTGATCGAGCGAGTAACTGAGCGGGAAGACACCCCAGCGGCTGACCCGTCCGTAGGTCGCCTTGAAGCCGACCACACCGTTTGCGCTGGCCGGCGCCCGGCCTGATCCGCCGGTGTCGGAGCCGATGGAACCATGTGACATCCCGGCCGCGACGGCGACGCCGGAGCCCGAACTCGAACCCGCCGGCGTGCGATCGGCGTGCCAGGGATTCAGGGGTGGCGGGAAGGCGGGATTGAGGCTGAAGGCGTACTCGTTCAGGTTCGCTTTGCCGACGAGCACCGCACCTGCCTCGCGGAGCCGCGTGTAGACAGTGGCGTCCGTCTCCGGCACCCAGTCCGGCGCCACCTGCGACGCGTGCGAGGTGCGGATTCCGCGCGTCGCGATGTTGTCTTTCAGGGATACTGTCACGCCGTGGAGGGGGCCACGGTGATGGCCCTCACGAATCTCGCGTTCCGCCTGACGGGCCTGCGCGCGCGCCACCTCCCCGGTGATCGTGATGTAGACCCGCATCTCGTCGTTGTATCGCGCGCAGCGGTTGAGCATCGCTTCCGTCACTTCGACGGGCGAAATCTCCCGCGACGCGATTCGCTCGCCCAACGCGGCGATGCTCAGATAGCACAGATCGCATTCATGTACAGATGAACTCACGCCGTTGCCTCCTCGCGGTGCGTCAGCGTGACCGGTTCTCGATCGCCGGTATCGAGCGCGCGGACCTTCGCGAAGCCAGTGCGGAAGCCGGACAGGGTGCTGATGAGCGTGGCGATCCGCTCCGGCGGTAGCGCCAAATGCGCCGCCTCCGCCAGGACGCGGACGTGCGCGGGCGTGATGCTCGACGCCTCGTCCGGGATCTGCGTCTGGGGCTCGTTCGGGGACGGGTCTGATGCCATCATGCCTTTCCTTTCCGTTTCCGTATTCGTGCGAATGCGCCTCGAGAACCGGCACGATGTCAGGCTTGACGCCCTCCGGCTCGTTCAAAATCGGCGAAGACTACTGCGGGATCGAGCGGCTGCGCGATCAACCCCTGCGCGAGTTCCTCCGCGCATAATGCCTGAATCATCGGGCGATTCGGGTCGATGCCGTTCGGATACCAGTCGTAGCCGATCAGGTGCGTCACTTCTTCGATCTCAGCGAGAAGCCACGGCGCCGTGTCGGCGAAATGACGCCGCCGCTCGTGCCACAGCGCCCGCGATTGCTCCATTGCGCCATACAGGGCATGGGCAATCCATGGATTGCGCTCGAAGGATGCGCGCCGGATGCCGATGATGTGGTGCGCCGGGTAGATGCCGGTGCGCTGCACGTATTTCTTTTCCACGTCGGGATAATCGTGGACGACACGGATGAGCGGGCTGTCCGGATCGTAGAAACCGGCGGGCACGTACGGCACCATCATCGCGTCCAACTCACCGGCAACGACGAGGTCACGCAGGTTCGTGCCCGGTGCGACCGCCCATGCGAACGGTGGGAGCGCCGCCTGTTCCGCGCTGCCCACCGGCCCCATGCGCTCGCGATCAATCGGCCCGACGGACCACTGGATCGTGGTAATCTCGACACCCGCATCGCGGAGCGCGGCGCGAGCCCAGGTATTGCCCGTTGCCGACCATGCGTCGGTGCCGACCCGTTTATTCTCCAGGTCCTTCAGCGAGCGAATGCCGCTGTCGCGGCGCGTGAAGAAGCACCGATGGCGGAAATCCCGCATCGGGAAGATGGGAATGCCGACGAACTCACGGTCGCCCCGGGCCGTTCGGATCAGGTACTTCCCGAATGACATCTCTCCCGCATCGAACGAGGGATCTTCGATGAACCGGTTGATCGGGGAGCGACGCTCAATGGTCAGGTCAATGCCTTCGGGGATGACATCGCCGCAGGTGAGCGGGGCGATATGATCGAAGTCATTCATCAGGAGGGAGACGGCAACATTCGGCATTGATACGCTCCTCGCGCGATTGGCGCAACCACAGAAGAATCAGGAACACTGAGCATGCAGGGATGTCAGTCGTTCACCCCTTCACGATTGCCGATGCCGCGAGCATTGCGTCGCGCGGCGGGCGCACCGTCGCGCCGATGATTGCCGAGACGAGATAGAGCGCCGCCAGGATCAGGAATGCCGCGCGGTACGATCCGGTCGCGGATTGCATCGCCGGTGCGAATACCTGGCCGACGCCGAGGCCCGCTATCTGAATTGGCACGACGATCCCCTGAATCGTGCCGAGGTTGGCGCGGCCATAGTAATCGGCGGTCGCCACGCTGAGCATCACGCCGCCACCGCGCGTCGCGAGGCCGAAAATGACCGCGAAACAGAATGCCGCCGCAATTGCCGTGAACGAGGCGAGAATCAGGACGCTGACCGCCGCCGAGAGGTAGATCGCGATCAATCCCCAATGCACGGCGATGCGCTCGGCGAGCATCCCCCAGAAGATGCTCCCGACGCCGCCCATCAGCGCCGTGACGCTGACAATCGTCGCCGACGCGACCGGACTGATCCCGACATCCGTGAGATACGACGCGAGATGCAGATGAATCGCGCCGGTCCCCGTGCTGCCAATGATGCTGACGATCAGGAGCGCCCAGAAGGCCGGTGTCCGGAGTGCCTCGCGGATCGTGAAGTCCTTGATGGTGATTACCCGACCACGGGTGGAGGCAGATCGGGGCGGCGGGGGCGGCGTGTCGGCGCGGTCGCCATCGGGAAGAAGGCCCAGTTGCTCTGGGCGATGGCGCAGCAAGAGTGCGGCGGGGGCGACAACGACGATTGCCATGCAGAATCCGAAGACAACGAAGACGGCCCGCCACCCCCAGTGCTGGATGATAAACTGCGCGACGAGGCTGAGCGTCGCGCCGCCGAGACCAATGGACATCGCCTGAACGCCGAGGGCGCGCCCCCGCTTGCGGACAAACCAGTTGGCGACGGCGGTCGAGGGGATGGAGCCGAGCATCGTCGTTTGCGATACGGCGCGTCCGACGGGATAGATCAGTGCGAACTGCCAGAACTGGCCGATGGCGCTGAGAAAGAAAAAGACGATGGCGATGACGGACGCGCCGCCCGCGCTCAACAGCCGGGGGCCGCGTTTATCCATGATCCGGCCGGCAAACGGGCTCAAGAATCGCGCCGATCCAGATGCTGATGCTGATCGGGATCGAAATCGCCGTTCTACTCACATGGAGATCATTGCTGATCGGTTTGAGGAGCACGCTGAAGACCGTGTCATGGATGCCCGTCGCGAAGAAGGTGCCCGCGAACGTGACCGCGACAATCCACCAGCCGTAGAAGAAGCGCGCGTCCTGACCCGCCGCATCAACGTTCCCAGTCGGTGCCACCGAGGGTGTAAGGCCGGACATCGGGCGCCTCTTTCTCCCGCCATTCAGCGGGATGCGTCGAGGACGAGGATTTCGGTCGCTGCGGGGAGCGTCCCCTTCGTCACGTCGGCGTCTGATCCTCCCGGCCGGCGAATCGCCGATTTGCCCGCGAGGAATGTCTCAACGGGCGCGATCGGCAAATCAACCTTGTCGGTCTTGAAGTGAACGGGAATCATCACGTTCGGCTTGAGCCGGTCAACCAAGGCCGAGACCTTGTCAATCTCAAGCGTCGGCCCGCCGCCGACGGGCGCGATCATCACATTGATCCCCGCCAGTTGCGCTTCCAGGTCTTCTTCGAGGTCCACACCCTGGTCGCCAAAATGCGCGACGCGCATCCCATCCAGATCGAAGACGAAGATGGTATTCGGCCCGCGCTGCGCCCCCCGCTGCGTGTCGTGGAAGGAGGGGATACCAATAAAGGTGAGGTCGCCAACGGTGTGCGTGCCCGCGCCCCGGACGACGGCATGGTCGCCCGGCACCGCCTCGACATTGTTATGGTCGCCATGCTCGTGGGTGACGAGCACGATGTCCGCCGGATCGAACCGCGCTTCGTAGCGCAGAAACGGCGAAACCGCATACGGATCAATGAGGATCACGGTGCCGTTCTCCTCCCTGATGGAAAAACTGGAATGGCCGTAATAGTGGATGGGCATGGTCCATCTCCTCCCTGCATCGCGATCCGCCCGGTCAGCGGGCGGATCGCACCTACGAGCGTCGAAGCGGCGCGCTCGCGTCCGCAGCCTCCGCAAGTAGTTCCCGGTAATTCGGGTCGAAATCCCGGATGATACCCAATTCTTTCTGCTCCTCCATCGTCAGCGTATCGGGCGCACCCTTCAACTGCGATGGATCGGGCACACGGCTGATGACGCCGTCCGCCTCCAATGCGGCAATCTCGTCCGCGCCGAGGCCCAGCAGATCACGGAGGATGCGCGCGTTATCCTCCCCCAGCCCCGGCGATGCTTTCTCGATGCGCGGTGGCGTCTCGGAGAGCGTGTACGGCAATCCCATAATCGGCCGCCGCCCGACGCGGGGCGCGGCGGTATGGTCCACCGTCTGCCAGTACCCCCGCTCGCGCAACTGGGGATCGAGCAGGAGGTCCTTTGCCGTCTGCGCGACGCCCGCAGGGATGTTGGCCGCTTGCAACATTTGCATGATCGCATCGGCATCCTGATCGGCCGTCCAGATCGCCAGATGCGCATCAATCTCGTGTCGGTGCTCGTATCGCCCGAGGGCATCACGGAACCGTTCATCCCCGCTCCACTCGGGATCGCCCATGATCGCGCGCAACTGACACCATTCGGCGTCGCTGCGCACGGTGATCGCGATCCAGCGATCGTCGCCCCGGCAGGGATAGACGGCATGCGGCGCCATCCAGCGGTGCCGGTTGCCGAGACGCTCGGTCTCGGTGATGTGCAGTTGATGGTCGAGCAGGGGTTCGACGACCGCGTGCATGCCGATCTGGAACATGGACTGGTCAATATGCTGACCGATGCCCGTCCGGCGGCGGTAATGGAGGGCGGCGAGTACGGCGGCGAGGCCATTCCACGCGCTCAGGTAGTCTATGTAGGCGTTGCCGATCCGCTCCGGTTGACCGTCCTCGTAGCCGCTCGCGTAGGCGAGACCCGTCAGCGGCTCCATCATCGAGGCGAGGCCAGGATAGTTCTTCCACGGGCCGGTCTGTCCGAAGCCGGTGTTCGAGAGGATAATCAGGTCGGGCTTGATGTCGCGGAGCAGATCGTACCCAAGACCGAGGCGCTGCATGACGCCCGGCCGGTTGTTCTCGATCACCACATCGGCAATGGCGACGAGGCGCTTGACGATTTCGACCGCCTGCGGCTGCTTGAGGTCGAGGCTGATGCCGGCCTTATTGCGGTGCAGGGTATGGAAGTTCGCCGACTCCTCCCAATACTGCTCGCCGGGCGCATTCTCCGGGAAGAGGCCAGTGAGCAGCGCGCCCCAGACGCGGTCGTTGATCCGCGTGTGGCTCTCGATCTTAATCACCTCAGCGCCGAGATCCGCCATCGTGAACGCACAGAATGGCATCGCAATCGCCGACGAGAGATCGAGAACCCGAATGCCGCTCAGCGCACCGTTCACTGCCATTGTCGCCTGGTCCCCTTTCGCCTGTACCGCCGCTCCGTCGCGCCCCTCAGATGACCTTGCTCTCCCGTAAGACGCGCAAATGGTCGGCGCTATACCCCAATTCTGTCCCGTAGATTTCGGCGTTATGCTGCCCGAGGAGGGGAGCCGGGCGTCGGACATGCCAGGGCGTATCCGAGAAGCCGTACGTGTCGCCCGGCAGCGTCACCGTCCCGGCGGCGGGATGCGCGACATCCACGAAGAAATTGCGCGCCGCCAGTTGCGGCGCCGTCGCCGCTTCTTCCGGGCGCTGTACCATCTGGAAGGTGAAGGAGTTCGCGACCGCGCTGTGCCAGAAGACATCCTTGTCGGCGTCCTTGAGGGCGTTGTGCAGCAGGGCATTGAGTTCTTCCGCGTTGCGCGAGCGCGCGCTCGCGGTATTGAACTTCTCGGTCGTCAGTTCCGGTACGCCGAGGAAGTCCGCGAAGACCTGCCAGGAGTTGCGACCCGAGGCATTGAGACCGATGTACCCGTTCTTCACCTCGATGAAGCCCTTGACGAAGGCGGGGCGCCGCTTCGGCCCGCGCGTCTCGATGCCGCCCGTGTAGGCATAGCGGGCCGGGGGCAACTGCACCATCGAGACGACGCATTCGAAGAGCGAGACATCCACCTGCTGCCCCCGACCTGTCTCGCGCTGATGATGCAGCGCGGCGAGCGACGCCACCGCCGCGTTCATGCCGCCTGCGTGCTGCGCCTGGTTATAGGCGTGCGCGAGGGGGTGCTGGTCGTATTCACCGCTCACGTACATCTGCCCGCCGAGCGCGTAGAGGACGAGATCGGTCGCCTGATAGTCGCGATAGCTGCCGGCCGCCCCGAAGTTGGAGATCGAGGTCATCACGAGCCGCGGATTGATGGCCCGCAGCGCGTCGTAGCCGAGGCCGCGGTCCTCCATCGTGCCCGGCGGGAAACTCTCGACGAGGATATCCGCCGTCTCAACCAGCTGCCGGAGCAACGCTTTGCCACGGACGGACGCGAGATCGAGGGTTGTGCCGCGCTTGTTGAGGTTCAGATAGAGGAACATTGCGCTCGCTTCGAGGTCGAGCCGCTCCCCGACGAACGGGCCATAATGGCGGCACTCGTCACCAGCGAGCGGCTCGATCTTGATGACATCCGCCCCGAGTTCGGCCAGCATTCTGGTGCACTTCGGGCCGGCCAGTCCCTCGGTCAGGTCAATAACGCGCACATCGTCCAATGGCAGTGGCGGCATACGTACTTCGATCCCCGTGCCCGCGCGCATCGTATATCCCATCTCCCTCTCTCCCATCCACCGAGACGGTCGCCGGGGCGGTGACTACAGCGGTATCTCCATCCCGACGCCGGCGCGCGTCGCGGCCTCGTAGACCTTCGCCGCCAGCGCAATGTCCTGCAATCCCAGCCCGACCGACTTGAAGACGTTAATCTCGCCGTCACTCTCCCGCCCCGGCACATGCCCGAGCAGCACCTGACTCAGTTCATGCACCTGATTCCAATGCAGATGCCCGGCATCAATCGGCACGAAGAGGTCCCCCGCTTCCAGTTGCGCCTGGTCTATCGCCTCCACCACGATCCGTTTGGCGCGCCGGATGACTGTGCTGTCAATCTCCCGTTTCTGCAGGAGGTTCGATCCGGCCGCGACGACCGTCGTTCCCTCACGTAGTTGCTTCCCGTCAAAGACCGGGTCCTTCGCCGTCGTCATCGTCACGATCACATCGGCCTCTTTGACGGCGTCCGCCGCGTCCTCCGCCGGGACAATCTCGGTGTCGAGCCGCGTGCTCATCTCCTCGCAGTAGGCAGGGAGCCGGTCGCGCGCGATGTCGAAGACTTTGATCTGGCGGAATGAACGCGCATTGATCATCCCCTCGAGCATCGCGCGGCCCATCGTGCCCGCCCCGAAGAGCGCGCCCTGGCTGCTTGCGGCGCGCGACATATGATTGAGGGCGACGGAGGCAACCCCACCGGTGCGCAACTCCCCGAGGCGCTGGGCCTGAATCAGGGCTTTGAGTTCGCCCGTCCTGGCGCTGTACAGCAAGACGACGAAGCGGATGCCGCCACGAAAGGCGGTGTAGCTTTTGAGACCGAGGGCATCCATCTCGGGCAGCGCGGCGGGCAGGATATGGAGGATCTCGCCACTCAGTTTAATGCGGGTGCGCGGGTTATTGAACGCCTTCCCCTCGCCGAGTTGACGGAACGCCTCCTCGACGGTCTCCGCCGCTTCGGTCATGGTGACCAGTTCCCGGACTTCCTCTTCCCGAATCAGGAGTGTCATGAATTTGCCACCTTCTCGCTCATTCTCCAGCCGCCGGTCAGTACCGATGCGGTGATCGTCAGGGCGCGCGAGAGTGCGCGTTCCCCTGATGCGCGGTGCGTTCGAGAAAGGTGAGTACGGCTCGGTTGAACGCCTTGGGCTGATCGCTATTCGCGTTGTGACCGGCATCGGGGATGACGACGAGTTCGGCATCCGGGATCCGCTCTGCGAGGACGCGTACGGCCGGGAGGAACTCGTCGCACTCGCCGACGATACAGAGCGTCGGCGCCCGGATTGTCACCAGTTGGTCCGTGTACGAAGGGCGGTAGCGCAGGCATCGCCACGCCCAGATATAGCCATTGACCGGCAACTGGCGCATCCGCTCGATGTACCGCTCGCGCCGGGCCGGGTCGTGAATGACTTCGGCGGAGGCGGTGCCATCCACGATCGTCCGAAGTGCGACCGCTTCCATCCCCTCGCGCCGGGCGAGCGCTTCGAGGGGTAGCCGCTCGCGAATCGCCCGTTCGGCAGCAGGGCGGTTTGGGATCGTCTCTTCGCCCGATGCCGTATCGGACAAAATCAATGCGAAGACGCGATCGGGATAGGTGACCGAAAAGGCGATCGCGGTGTAGCCACCCATTGAAAGACCGCCGATGCAGGCGCGTTCGATACCGAGGTGATCGAGGAGCGCCCGGAGATCGGCGGCGAACGTCGGGATACTGTATTGCGCGGGGTCATCGGGCGCGTCTGAGCGACCGTGCCCGCGATTATCCCAGAGGATCAGCCGGTGCCGCTCCGCAAGGGCGTCAATCTGGTCGCGCCACATTTCCGTGCTCTCACTCATTCCGTGCGCGAGGACGACCGGCGGGCCGGCGCCATACTCCTCGTACGAGAGTGTCACATCTCCTGAGCGATACGACGACATGGATGTGCCCCTTTTCGATGATGCCGGTTTCCATGCTGGTACGTCACCAACCGGGGTGATCGGACGATCCACCCGTGTTAGCGGTCGCGCAGTTTGGTATCGAACGCGTCTCGCAACCCGTCACCCGCGAGGCTGAAACCGAGCACCGCGATGGTGATGGCGAGCGCCGGGAAGAAGGCGACCCACGGCGCCGTGCGGAGCACCGAACTGGCGTCGTTGATCATCGTCCCCCAGGTTGGCGTCGGGGGAGCGGGGCCTAGCCCGAGGTAACTGAGCGATGCCTCCGTGAGGATCGCCGTCGAGACGTAGAGGGTCGCCATGACGAGGACGGAGGAGAGCGAATTCGGCAAGACATGGCGCAACACGATGCGCCACTTTGTCGCGCCGACGGCACGAGCGGCGGTGATAAATTCCCGCTTGGAGACCGAGAGCGTTTCGGACTGCATCATGCGCGCGAAGCGGGGCATCGTGGCGATGCCAACGGCGAGCATCACTTTGCCCAGACCGGGGCCGAGGGTGGCGATCATGGTCAGCGCGAGCAGGATCAGTGGAAAGGCGAGGAGGAAATCCGTCACACGCATGAGGAGGGCGCCGATCCAACCACGGAAATATCCCGCAATCAGTCCCGTGAGGCAGCCAAACACGCTGGCGATCGCCACCGAGACGACCCCGACCGCGAGCGCCAGATTCGCGCCCTTGAGAATCCGGCTGAGGACATCGCGGCCGAATCCATCCGTGCCCATGATGTGTCGCGCGCTCGGCGCCTGGAGCCGCTGCGCGAGGTGCGCGCGGTAGGGGTCATCCGGTGTGTAGAACAGGCCGACGAGGGACGCGAGACAGAAAATAATGACGAGGACGAGCCCGGCCATCGCGGACTTGCGCTTCCGAAAGCTGCGGAACGCATCGCTCATCAGGCTGCGCGGCGCGCTCCTCACGTAGCCGCCGGACTCGCTCGTCAGCGTTGATGGCGTTGTGTGACGGACGACTTCTTCCATAGATCAACCCTCATTCTCACCGAGTGACGGTCACGCGGACCGCAGTCGTGGATCAACAAAGCCGTACAGGACGTCGGTGATGAGATTTACCACGACAACGCCGATCAGGAAGACAACGATCAACCCCTGCGAGAGCGGATAGTCCCGCGCGAGAATCGAGCCGATCAAGAGTTTACCCAGCCCCGGCCGCCCGAAGACGATCTCGATGACGGTCGCGCCGCCGAGCACCTGGCCGAAGTAAATGCCGAGGATCGTCAGGATCGGGATGAGGGCGTTGCGCCAGACATGCGAGCGAATGACGACCCGCTCGGCGAGACCTTTCGCCCGCGCCGTTCGCACATGATCTTCGCCAAGCACCTCGAGCATCGCGGAGCGTGTCGTCCGCGCGACGAGCGCCGCTGAACGGATCCCGAGTGCAAACGCGGGGAGGATCAGGTGATGCAGTTCGCCCACATAATCACCGGAGTTGCCGGCCCCCTGAACCGGGAACCAACTGAGTTTGTAACTGAGCACATAGATAATCACCAATGCCAGCGCGAAGTCCGGCGTGGCAATCCCGAACATCGCGATCAACATCGAGACATAATCCGCGACCGAGTTACGCTTTTGGGCGGCGATCAGGCCGAGCGGGATACCGACCACACAGGTGATGACCATTGCCGCCAGCGCGAGGGCCAGCGTGTACTGCACCGATGAGAGGATCAGCGCGCCGACATCCTGCTGCAGGACGTATGAGTGCCCGAAGTTGCCGGTCAGCACATGCTCCATATAGAGGAAGTATTGCGTGGCGATCGGTTTATCCAGGCCCCACTGATGATGGATCGTTGCCACCAATTCGGGCGTCGCGTAGTCACCGAGCATGATCTGCGCGGGATCACCCGGCGTGAGACGCAAGACGAGAAAGACCACTGTGACCGCGCCCAGGATCGTCAGCAGGCTCTGGCCAATCCGCCCGGCAAAGTATCGCAAACCCACCCGTGACCCTCTTTCCTCCGCTGGCGCCCATCTGGCTCCGCCACTATCGTCGCGCTCTCCGCACCCCGATGATCTTATTCAGCCGGCACATCCACGTTGAACCAGTCATGCCGGTCTTGCCATCCCGCACCGGCGACGCCACTCACGCGATTGTTGAGGATCAGGTGGCTTGAGGTCGCGATCAGGAAAGCGGCGGGTGAATCCTGAGAAATCTTCACCTGGAGCTGGCGGTAGAGATCGGCACGCTTCGTGGGATCCGGTTCCGCTTTCGCGCGGTCAATCAAGTCGTCCGCCCCCGTATAGAAGGAGTTATTGGGCGTCGAACCCGTGTGCCAGTATGGTGTGGCGATCTGATCGGGGTCAATTCGCCCGGTGCTGATGTAGAAAATATCGTACTCGCCCGCCGCCCGGCGCTTTTCGAACGTCCCACGATCCGGCAGATCCACCTTCACTTTAATCCCGACGTCTCCCCAGTACGAGACGACCGCTTCGGCTATTTTCCGGCCCGTCGTCCCTTCGGCAATCGCCAGCAAGACCGGATTCCAGTTCGGTGGCAGAGTCGCCGCCTTGAGCATTGTCCGGGCCTTATCGGGATCGTACTTGAACTGCGGCACCTCGGCGCTATAGCCGAACATGAACGGCGGCAGGAAACTGGCGATTGGGTCCGCCAGACCGCCGAACAAGTTCTTGGCAATCGCCTCGATATCGAGCGCGTATCGCATCGCCTGCCGCACATTGATGTCATCGAACGGTTTCTTCTTCATATTGAAGGCGCACCAGTTCGGACCTTCGCCGAACTGCGCCTTGATGAACTTCGTGCCGGGGGGCGTGTTCTTCGCAACATCGAGCGCGACATCAGTATCGCTGATATAGAAGGCATCCAGCTCGCCCTTCCCCACCGCGAGGACGGAGGTGCGATCATCCGCGTGGACTTTCAGGACGATCTGATCCACCTTCGGTTTCTGTCCCCAGTAGTCCGGATTACGCTTGAGTGTCACCTGCGAATTCGGCTGCCAGGTATCCCACATGAAGGGCCCGCTACCGATTGGGTGGCTCTTCCAGTTATCTTGCCCCGCTGCCTGATACGCCTTACTGGGCATAATCATCCCTGGCCGGAAGGCGAGCGACGCGGGAATGAACGCCGGATACGGATGATCGAAGACAACTTGCACAGTATACGGATCCAACACCGTGATCGTGGAGCCCTTGAAGTCCGTCGCGTAGCGGGAGCCGGATTGCGGGTCCTTCATGCGATCCCAGTTCCACTTGATATCGTCGGCAGTCAATTCCCCGTTGCCACCGTGGAATTTCACGCCCTTCTGCAGATGGAAGATGTAGGTCTGCGCATCATCCTTGATCTCCCACTGCGCCAGTTCGGGGTTGATCTGCGTGCCGAGCGGCGGGTTATACGTGTAGCGGCTGACGTAGTTATAGACAGCCTCACCGAGAATGTAGTCGGTGGACTCGGTAATCTTCGCCGGGTCCATAAAGACGATGTCATCAATCTCGGCGGTGCGGTAGATCTTCGTGCCGCCGGGTTTGCCCTGCGCCGCTGCTGGCGTCGCACCTGCGGTAATGGTCGGTGATGTGCCGGGAGAAGCTGCGGCTGACACTTGCGACGGCACCGGGGACGTAAGGTTCACTGGCTGCTGGGTCGGCGGCGGGGTCGCTGCCTGTTGCTGCGTCGTCGCGGTTGGGACGGGTGTGCTCCCGCCACAGGCGGCAAGCGCCGCCGCTGCGGATGCAAGCGTGAGGAAGCGTCGGCGGGTGATGTGCCGATCCACGCTGTCCATTGGTATCGCATCGGCAGTGTGGGAAGGGCCAGATTCAGACTCCGGTGATCCGCTGTGCGGTTGTTGCATCGTCCATTCCCTCCCCATGGTCACAGTCTTCCAATGATCGGCGGCAGTTACTCGGCCGGGACATCAATATTGAACCAGTCATACCGATACTGCCATCCGGCTCCCGGGATGCCCGTCACTCGCTTGTTGACGAGCAACTGCGACGATGTTGCGACGATGAAAGCGGCAGGTGAATCCTGCGAGACCTTGTCTTGCAGATCCCGGTAGAGCTTCGCCCGCTGTTTCGGGTTCGCCTCCGCCTTCGCCATATCAATCAGATCGTCCGCACCGGCATAGAACGAGTTATTCACGGTCGAGCCGGTATGCCAGTAGGGGGTCGCGATCTGGTCGGGGTCAATTCGGCCGACGCCGATCCCAAAGATATCGTAGTCGCCCGCGCTGCGCCGTTTCTGGAAGGTGCCGCTGTCCGGCAACTCGACCTTGGACTTCACCCCGACATCGGTCCAATACGAGTTCACCGCCTCAACGATCTTCCGCGCGAGAACTGAGGTCGAGTCGCCGATCATGCTGGGATTCCAGTCACTCGGCACGTTGGCATCCTTGAGAAGTTGCTTCGCCTTGTCCGGGTTGTAGTTGAACTGGGTGATCTCCGCGCTATAGCCGAACATGAAGGGCGGCAGGAAGCTATGGATCGGATCCGCCAGGCCACCGAAGAGATCCTTCGCAATCGAATTCACGTCAATCGCGTAGCGCAACGCCTGGCGCACGCGCACATCGTCAAGCGGCTTCCTTTTCAGATTGTACGCGAGCCAATAGGGGGATGAGCCAAACTCCGCCTTGCGGAAGACTGTGTTCGGGTCGGGAGTCTTGGCAAAACTGAGCGCCACATCGGGGTCGTCAATGTAGAAGGCGTCCAATTCGCCCTTCGCCACCGCCAACCCCGCAGAGCGATCATCGAGTTTGAACTTGTAGATGATCTGGTCCAGCTTCGGCTTCGTGCCCCAATAGTCCGGGTTCCGCTTGAGCGTCACGCTCGAACCCACATGCCAGTTATCCCATGTGAACGGCCCGCTGCCTACCGGATGGGTCTTCCACTTCTCCCCCGCCGCCTGGTATGCCGTCGGTGAGATGATCATCCCCGGCCGGAAGGCGAGCGACGCCGGAATGAAAGCCGGGTAGGGGTGATCGAAGGCAACCTTCAGCGTGGTCGGGTCAATGACGGTGATCGTCGAGCCGGCGAAGTCGGTCTGATAGCGGGAGGCGGTCTTCGGATCCTTAATGCGATCCCAGTTGTACTTCACCGCCGTTGCATCGCAGTCGGTACCGTCATGGAACTTGACGCCCTTGCGGAGATGGAAGATGTAGGTCTTCGCGTTATCTTGCAACTCCCACCCTTCGGCAAGTTCCGCGTTGATCTGGGTGCCGAGTGGCGGATTGTAGGTGTAGCGACCGACGAAGTTGAAGATTGCCTCGCCGAGCTGGTAATCGGGGTTGCCGGTGATAGCGGCAGGGTCCATAAAGACGACATCGCCGAAGTTGGCGGTGCGGAAGATCTTCGTGCCACCGGGTTTGCCCTGCGCCGCGCCCACAGGGGTCGCCCCTGCGGTAATGGTCGGAGACGTGACCGACGAAGCAGCGGCAGCCGTTGGCGCGGTAGCCGCCGATGAGGCCACCGCCGACGTTGGGCCGGTCGTGGGGACCGTGATCGGCGCTTGTGTCGGGCGTGCCGCCGCGCTTTGCGTCGTCGGCGTTGGCGCGGCGGTGCTGCCACCACACGCAGCCAGCACCGCCGCGCCGGCCGACGCTGCGGAGAGTGCGATGAACCCACGTCGCGAGATGCGCCCGGCGGCGCTCTCCATACTCGCCCGGTCTCCGTCGTTAAGAATAGACACAATGATTCCCCCTTGCTCATCTCGTCCTCAGTGTTCCGCAGTCCCTTCCGCGCGGGCGTCTCACTCGTATCCTGAGAGCAAGCGCGGCAGCTCTTCCGGTTTCTGACCGCTGCCTTCGAAGAATAAAGGAGCTCCCGATGCTTTTCTCTCCAACGGAATCGCCGCTCGGATGTATCCGAGACCGACGACAGCCGGGCCTTCCTGTGACTGGGTGCATGTGCGTAGTCCTGTGCATACAAAGTACGATGTGATCGAACTTTTGTCAACTAAAGTGGCTCGACAGATACAGTATCATATGCTTTCGCGATGCCGCATGTGCGACCGCCGCGAACCGAGATCGTTAGGATTGGAAAGCGGGGCACGCACGCAGCCGGATATGACGACTGACATCGCGTGATTGCGGAGGGCGAGAGCAGGTTTCAATACAGAAAATGCGAGAGGGAAGCGGAAATGGAACTCGGAACGAAACTGAAAGAGATTCGGCGCAGTAAGGGCATTACCCTCCAGGAGGTCGCACAGGCGACCGGACTGTCGAAGAGCTTCGTCTCGCAGGTTGAAGCGGGCGATGCGAACCCCTCCATCGCCTCCTTAAAAAAGATCGCCGATTCTTTATCAATCACCTTGGGCGGATTGTTCGAAATGCAAACGGACGGCACGAACGGGAATGCGCCGGATCAGATCGCGACTGATGACCCGAGAGTGAATGATGTCCGCGTAGTAAAAAAGGATCAACGGAAGATGCTCGTCTGGCCCGGTCAGGACGAATCGAAGACCTATCTTCTCACACCGGATCTGCAACGGAAATTAGAGGTCACCTTCGCTGAGTTGAATCCCGGCCATGATTCCGGCCTCGATACCTATTCCCACAAGGGTGAGGAATGCGGCTTCGTCCTCGAAGGAAGGCTTGAAGTAACGGTCTGCGGTCAGGTCTATATACTGGAATCGGGTGATAGCATTTCCTTCTCCAGCCATCTGCCGCATCGGATTCGGGTGCTCGGCGATCAACTCACCAAGACCGTATGGGTTATCACCCCGCCCTCCTATTAGCCGGCGATCGGCGCCGGGTTTCATTCACCGCCGGACATCCCCATCCCGTGCAAGCAAGCCATCGGAGATGTCTGCAATAGTGAACTTTTTCCAGTGACAGTCATCACAAAATATTGACACGGAACTCTGTTCGATGATAGCGTAACGGCACGCGCGTGGGATACGAGGTTCGTCTCGTGGCAGTATGGGCCCATTGAGGTATGTCCGGTTCCGTGCCGATCGTCGTCTTCGCACGGCGATGCAGGGGACGCGAAACAACCGGGTGTGGGAGGACAGGAGGAGCCTGCATGGCCACAACACTCTCTCAAGCATCGTCCAGCCAGGCGACCGGCATTGAAGCCTTCATCCGCGAGGCGCGCCGGGCGGTCGGCCAAAAAGGGGACGATGTCCCCCCCGGGATCGGGATCGCGGACTGGCTCTCAATCGAGCGCATCCTCAATGGCACGGGCGACGAGAACCGGCTCTTCCGGGATCCGAATTATGGTGCGTCCTCCGCCCATTGCACGATGCTTGCACCGCCCTCGTTCATCTTCGCGGTGCGCACGCCGACATCTACTGCTACGCTCCATCAGCGCGACTACGGCCATTCCCTCTCGATGCTCACTGCGGCCGATGTGGAGTGGGACGATCATATCCATCTCGGTGATCGCCTCGATGCCGATCTGCGCGTGACGCGCGTCGCACGCGGGGCGGAGTGGCATGGTCGGCTGACCGCCGAGGTCGCCAGCGAAGCGACGTACCGCAAGCGCGGCATGAGTCGGCCATTCGCCCGCGCGGTCGGTGTGACGACCGTCTATCCGATCACGCGCGGCGGCACGGAGCGGTTCGTCGAGCGCGAATTGTATCAATATTCGGACGAGGAGATCGCCGCGATCGAGCGTGATATCGTCGCCGAGCCAGCGCCCCGTGGGAGTCGGCCGCGATACTGGCGTGATGTGCAGGAGAACGATCAACTGCCCTCACTCGTGAAAGGGCCGCTCAGCCTCTCCGATCTGATGGCATGGGCCGTGGCCGAGGCAAAGCCGATGAAACTCGGCGGTCTCGTCTACAAGGAGATCGTGGCGAATCCCGGCCGCCAAACGACGAATCCCTCGACCAACTGGCCGTATTGGGACGCCGAGCAGGAAGCCGAGGATATCCAGTCCTGCCAGGACGCGGGCTTCCCTGGCCCGTACGGGCGCGGCGCGATGCGGGTGGCGCTCGCGATCCAGGCGATCACACACTGGATGGGCGACGATGCGTTCCTCCGCCGAATCGCCGTGCAACTGCCGCAACCGTTCATCTACGGCGATGTCATGCGCCTCGGTGGGGAAATCACCGACAAATTCTCGCAGCAGATCAATGGCCGAACGTACAACGCCGTCGAAGTGACGCTGCGGGGTGTCAATCAGCTGGATGAGACGGTGCTGAGCGCTCAGGCGGTCGTATTCCTTGCTGATCGGGGGGTACCGGTCGCGCTCCCGATTGGGGACTAGCCGGGCGTACGACCCCGCCGATAGACGACAAACGCCGATGCTGTGAGAAAGGGAAATACCCGATGGCAACTGTCGAGCAGACCTTTGAAGAGGCGGTCCAGGAGTTCTTCGAGAAGAGCACGGACCTCCTCGAGCAGGAAGCGCACGAGAATTTTCCGCCGCCGCCGCCCGCGCCGTACCCGCAAGGTGGCCCCCCGGTCTTTAGCGGCTTGCGCTTCGATGAGGATACGATCCGCAACTACGCCTATAGCATCGGTGACGATAACCCGCTCTATACCGACCCCGAGTACGCCCGGCGCTCACCGTACGGTACTCAGATCGCTCCCAGTCCGATGCTCTCCATCGCTCGCTATCCCTCCGCGCATGGGGCGGACCGTCCGCAGGGGTACCCCGTCGCGAACTTCATTTCCGGCGCCGCATGGGAGTTCTACGATGTCATTCGGGTCGGCAGGGCAATCGCATCTCAATTGAGGGCACCGCAGATGCTTCTGCGTCGGGGCAGCGTAGCCTGAGAAACATCGCTCTCCACGGCGTTCGGCTCAAGGCCGCCCGTCAACCGTGCGGAGCGGCATCGGCGGATCCGACAAAGGATGTGAGAAACGTCGGCAAGTGCGAGACTCTGCCTGAGAAACACCGGACGCGGAATGAGATGCGATTGCCCTGGCTCCTCTCTGCCCACTTCAAGCGCTGATACGGAGTGTACGTACATAAGCGCAAAGATGCAAGAGCCGTGTCCTCAGGGAGATGAATGGTCGAGGTAGCCATGCTGCCGCAGAAGGTCTTCACAGAGGAGGAGCGAAAGTGCGCTCTGTCCCTCCGGCATTTGCCCGGTGCGCGCGAGAAGGAGCACGTCGCGCGCGGGCATCGGACAGACCTCGATCTGTTCCGTCATTTCGGGCAGAGCGGCAACCGAGCATTCGACATCGAGCGCGAGAAAGACATGAAACCGTTGCCGCCGGGACGAGCACGCGACATAGAAGAATCCGACCGGGAGCATGGACGCGCAGGTCGCGCCCGTTTCCTGCGCCAGTTCGATCCGCGCGACTGCTTCGAGGGGAAGACCAGCATGGTCGCGCGTGCCGCCTGCCGGGATTTCCAGGCACCATGTGTCAATCGGGTAACGGTACTGGCGGATCAGCAGGATCGTGCCATCGGCGGTTACCGGCACAACACCGACGGCATCGGCGCGTTCCTCGTATGTGTACGTGACCTCACCTTTGTCTGCAATGCTGACGTGATCCTGGCGCATGCGCATGAAGGGCGTCGTCATTGGGTACTGGGTGTCGAGCGCCCGCCAGCCAAGTCGCGCGCCCTCGGGTTTATCGTCCACGTGTGCTCCCCATTCATTCTGTTCGCCCCGCCCGTGCCGGAGTGTATCACGGGCGTTTGCCATCGCGGTGCGCGTCGAAAAAATCGGGAGGCAATGTTAAGATAGACATCATGGAGCAGAGCGTTGGCGTACCATTCAAAGTGCTCCTGATTGGCGGGCCGTCCGGTGTCGGAAAATCCACAGCGGGGGCATCTTTGGCGCGGCAACTCGGTATCCCATTGCTCCAAGCTGATGACCTTCGCCTGGCGCTCCAGTTCAGTGGTCTCGTCTCTCGGGAGCAGCACCCAGAGTTGTTCTTCTTTCTCGATCGGGACGATTGGCGGGTGTCGCCTGAGGCATATCGGGACAAACTGATCGCCGTGGCGAGGATCATCGCCGGTGCACTCCGTATCGTCGTAGAGAGTCACCTCCACCACGACGCCAATTCTATCATTATCGAGGGTGATGGCATCTTGCCTGAGTTCGCGGTGCAGATAGCGAGTGAGCACAGTGCGGGGCAGGTGCGCTCCATCTTCATTGTCGAGAACGATGAGAATGTCTTGCTCGCGAATATGCTCAAACGTGGGCGCGGATTTGACGTAAACGCATCGGCAGAGCGGCACACCGAAACGCGCGGGAAAGCGCTCTTTAGCGCTTGGATCGAGCTCGAGGCTGAACAGTGTGGGTTGCCCACTGTGACGTCATTGCCGTGGGAAACGCTTCCTGAGCGGTTGCTGGCTGCGAGGAGGGGCGACCTTCGATCGTACAGAATCGCCGTTGCACGAAGCGATGGAGAAACATGAATCTCATCACCGTTTCCATGTCGCGATCCCAATGCGACAATCACTCCGCACATGCACGCCGTCCCGATCAACTACACATGAGGAAAAACGCATGAGAGTCGGTGTTATCCTTCCGAACCCTGGGATATTGATGGACTTGCCGACCTTGCTCGCGGAGATGGCGCGTGCCGAGGAGCGCGGTATGCAGAGCATCTGGGTGGCAAATGTGCCGCGCGGCTACGATGCCCTGACGCTGCTCGCACTCGCAGGGCAGCACACGCGCGCAATCGAATTGGGCACTTTTGTGGTGCCGACGTACCCGCGCCATCCGGTCGCGATGGCCCAGCAGGCGCTGACAACGAATGTCGCGACGGGCGGGCGGCTTATTCTCGGCATTGGCCTCAGCCATCGCGTCGTGATGGAGGCGGGGCTGGGATTCGACTGGTCGCACCCAATCCGGCACATGCGCGAGTATCTGGCGTGTCTGACCGGCATTTTGTCCGGCGAGCCGGTAACGTTCGCGGGCGAGGAGTTCCACATCACGAACTTCGGCATCACCGTCGCGGGCGCCACGCCGCCGCCCATCCTCGTTGCCGCGCTCGGGCCGCAGATGCTCCAGCTCGCGGGGCGGCACGCGGATGGGACGGCGCTCTGGATGGGCGGCGCACACTATCTCGCCAGTGACGCCGTCCCAACAATCACCGCCGCCGCACAGGAGATGGGCCGCGCCGCGCCGCGCGTCGTTGCCGGGTTACCGGTGTGCGTGACCGACAACGCCGACGCCGTACGGGCGGAAGTGAACGCCGTCTTCGTGCGATACGGGCAGTTACCATCGTATCGTGCGGTGCTGGATAAAGGGGGCGCGGCAGGGCCTGCCGATGTCGCGCTCATCGGTGACGAAGCAGCGGTACTCGCCTCTCTCCGCGCGCTGGCGGACGCGGGCGCGACCGATCTCGTCGCCGCCGTCTATACGCCACCCGGCGCGAACGCGGCCCGCACCTATGATCTGCTGGAGCGATACATCAATGCGGGATGAAGGGGATTCCTAGAGCGGTTTGCAAAAATATAGAGACGGTGCGATGCTAAGGCCATGAAAGCATATTCTGAAGATCTCCGCCAGCGCATCGTCCAAGCCGTCGAGG
>JAABUY010002149.1_pt1 | contig 24204 bp, 26 predicted proteins | sample 5560271 | NCBI WGS metagenome assembly JAABUY01 (sample SAMN10711886, study PRJNA513374) | rock metagenome | isolation source: Antarctica rocks | place: Antarctica: Victoria Land, University Valley | reverse complement strand
TGCTGGCCAAGCTGCAGGCGAGCATGCTGTGCGGCCAGGTGGCGGAGCATGCGGCCCATCATCGGGCCTGCCCGGAATGCGGGGTGCTGCAGCCGCTCAAGGACCGGCGCACGCGCCGGCTGCAGACGCTGTTCGGCACGGTCTCGGTCGAGGCGCCGCGGTTCAAGGTGTGCCGCTGCCGTTTGACGACGCCCCTGGCGGAGGTGACGGTCTCGCCGGTCTGCGCGCTGTTGACCGCCCGCTGCACGCCGGAGCTGGAGCGGGTGCAGGCCGAGCTGGGCGCGCGCACCTCGTTCCGGGACGGTGCGCGCATTCTGGAAGCTTTGCTGCCCGTCTCGCCGGCAAGCCACGAGAGCCTGCGCGCCCGCACCCATGCGGTCGCCCTGCAGCTCGAGGCGGCCGACCGGCAAGCAGCAGCCGAGATCACGGCTGTCCGAGACAATAAGGCCAAGGCCGCAGCGGCGGACGCGATCCGACCCGTCGTCATGCTCGATGGCGCCTACATACGTGCGGTGCCCGGTCATCAGGTTCGGAACTTCGAGGCGATCTGCGGCAAGGTGGAGCGGGAAGGACAGCCCACCCGGCGCTTCGCGCTCGTGCGCAGCGTGGCCGAGCAGCCGCACGTATTGCTGCGTGCGGCGCTGCAGGGTCAGGGCTGGCGGGAGGGCGAGGCGGTCACCGCGATCAGCGACGGCGACCCCGCGCTGCCGGCGTTGGTGCGCTCGGCCACGGCCGGCCCCGTGGAGCACATCCTCGACTGGTTTCATCTCTCGATGCGCATGCACCACGTCGAGCAGGTCATGTGCGGCTTGTGCGCCCTCGAGCCGCCGCCCCTCGTCCTGCCCGATCATGCTCAGATCGATGTCGAGCGGCTGCGCAGCCTGCTTTGGAACGGCCAGCATGAGAAGGCACGCGAGGCCCTGGGCCGGATCGCAAGCTGGGCCAAGGACGCCGTCGTGCCGAACCAACCCGTCGCCGAAGCGACCGTCAGGCGCCTTGCCGCGCGCTGCGCGGAGCTGCGCAGCTATATCGAGAACAACGAGGGCGCGTTGATCGACTACGGCCAGCGCGCTCGGGCCGGCAAGCCGATCTCGACCTCACGTGCGGAAGGCACGGTCAATCAGCTGGTCAACGCGCGCATGAACAAGCGACGGCAAATGCGCTGGTCGCCCCGCGGCGCCCACCGCGTGCTTCAGGTCAGGGCCGCAGTGCTGGACGGACGCTTCGGCCAGCAAGCAATCCAGCTCGCGGCGTAATGCCCCAGGTTTTTGACACTCCCTCGGCTTGAGCGTCATGATCGCAACGAAGTAGAATCGGGGGAAGCCTCGGCGCGTCCGTCCGGTATGAGTGGACGACGTTACCTACCTGCTGGCCGGCACGACAAGCACTGCGCTTGTCATAGGGCGAGCATCGTCTTCCTCGGCGGCAGCTCCCCGACAACACGGACCCGTCGAATGTCCCAACGTTGAGCGTGTCGGTGCCCAATGATGCCGGCGGGCCGAGCCGACGCGAACCTGAGGTGACGGGCAAGCGTGAGCTCGTGCCGGTCGCGAGCCACTACCACCGCGGCACGCCTGCCCATCACCCTCCTGCGACCGACGACCCCGTAATCTTCCTGGCCGTCATGAGCATCGCGCGATATTGGAGGTGGCGCACGGTACCACTGGAACCATCGACGGATCCGGGCACGGCGCGCACCCGGTAGCCGCAGCTAGCTGGGATGTCCGCTTTCGAGAAACAGAGTCACGCCATCAAGCGGTCGGAATGGGCGCGAAGCTGCCGCTGATTGAAGCGCCCTGAAGGTCGTCTCACATGGGTCGGGACACAGCCTATTGCATTCCTTTATGATCCGCCTTGCCACGGGGCAGTCTGCCTCGGCAAAAGGATCCGCCATGCCTCAATTCGCTTGGAGACGCTGTCCCGCCTTGCTTGCAAGCGTGACCGTGCTGGCCCTGGCCCTGGCGCTGGCGGGATGCGGCGGCCGATCCTATCCGATGGCCCGCTGGGACGGCCGGCGCGGCTATGATGGCCACGGCGACTACGGCTACAACCTCGATGCGCCGCGAGAGGCCGCGGTGTTCGAGGCCCGTGCCAGCCAGAACTATCCGGCACCGGGACTGCCCGGCGATCCCTGGGGTCCCTACATTCACGAAGCTGCTGTCCGCCTCAGCGTTCCGGAGGCCTGGATCCGTGGCGTCATGCAGCAGGAATCAGGCGGCCTGCAGACCAGCGCGGACGGCTCCCCTATCACCTCGATCGCTGGCGCGATGGGGCTGATGCAGGTCATGCCCGGCACCTATGACGTGCTGCGGCAACGCTATGCCCTGGGTCCCGACCCATACGACCCACACGACAACATCCTGGCTGGGGCCGCGTACCTCAAGGAGATGCATCTCCGCTTCGGTGCGCCAGCCTTCCTGGCCGCCTACAATGCCGGGCCGGACCGGGTGGACGCTTTTCTGAACGGCAGCACGATGCTGCCGGACGAGACGGTGAACTACGTCGCCGCGATCGGGCCCCGCATCGGCATGGCGGGCAGCGTTGGCGCAGGCCCGTATGGCGGCGGGAACTACGGCGCCGAGGTTGCTGCTGCACCATTCTCCTCCGACCCTGCGGACGCCGCCTATGCCGGCGGCGGCATGACCGGACCCGAATACGCCGCCACCCGGCGCTGAGGCAGCTCGGAATCCCGATGCGTGGAGCGGCAAAGCTGATCTGCACGCTGTTGTCTCGGCAGGTGGTGCAGGCCGGCACGCCGTGCCTTCTGGCAGCGCTGGATCTGCCCGCCATCAAGGAGATGTTGGCCGGGACGGCTGTGAACGCTCCCGAGGAGTAGGCCCCCTGCCCCGGCTGGCCACGATCAAGCGTCGGAACTGCTGGCGGCGTGTGTAGTGTGCCGGCCTGCGCGGCCGGGAACTCCATTCAGTTTCGGTCTGGATGCCTGTCCGCACTTTTGTATGTCCAGATTTCCATACTTCTGCCCATACATATTGCCGATCTAGAAGGCGGCTGTTTGACGGTGTGGCCAGCCGCGTGCCTTCATAGACGGATGCGATTCGGGGGGCAGGCGGTGCGGACGATTGTGGTGGCGTCGCGCAAGGGTGGGGCTGGCAAGACGACGCTGGCGACGGCACTCGGTGTCGAGGCGGAGCGTGTCGGCGCGGGGCCGGTTGGCTTCGTAGACATGGACCCGATGCAGGGGCTGGCGGCCTGGTGGGACGCGCGGGCCGCGCAAACCCCTGTCCTGTTGCGGCCTGACCCCGATCTGGAAACTGCCTTGGCAACGATGCGGGAACACGCCATGGCGCTGGCGATCGTCGATACGGCCCCATCAATCGACGCGGGCATCCACGACATCGTCGCCCACGCCGATCTGGTCGTCATCCCGGTCCAGCCCAGCCCCGACGATCTGCGCGCTGTCGGCAGCACGGTCGAGCTAGTGACGCATGCCGGGAAGCCGCTCGTCTTCGTCGTCAACCGCGTCAAGCCGCGGGTGCGGCTGACCCTCGAAACCGTGGTCGCTCTTTCCCAGCACGGGCCGGTGGCCACCATGCAGGTCGCCGACCGGACCGCCTACGCCTCCGCTAAGCTGGACGGCCTCACCGCCCCGGAGACCGAGCCGGGTGGTCTCGCCAGCACGGAAATCGCGGCCTTGTGGACCTACCTCGCCGACCGTCTGGAGAAGTCATCGTGAGCAAGCCCCCCGCTTCCGGCCGCAACCTTTCCGATCTGCTGCCCGCCAAGGGAGAGGCGGCACGACCCGAAGTGGCCTCATCCAGGAGCCCGACTGACGCGCCGGCGCCGCCGGCCGTGCTTCCCACTCCTGCCAAGAAGGCGAAGCCAGAGTCGCGCGTCCCGCTCACGGTCAAGATCCGCGAGTCCATCTACGTCCGGCTGCGTGAGGCCGCCCATCGCGAAGACGACCTCAAGCAGAATCTCACTGACGAAGCGCTCGACATGTACCTACGCTCTAAGGGTTACTGACGGCGGGGCTGCCTGCATTCTGATGGAGGCGGTCGTTTGCAAGGCCACACGGCAATGCACGCGAAAATAAATCATACAGACATCTGTATGGCCAGACATCCGTATGGCTACATAGCTGTGCGAATGCGTGGCATTGTTGCCGAAAGTATTTAAGGATGCCTTTGCAGTCGGACGGCCGGCTGCGCAGACGGGCATAAAAATCAGCAGGAAAGGTAAGGTGAGGCACAGATCTTGGAGCCGTAATCAAAGCGCTCGCGGTGTATGACTCCTGCTCGACCAAGCGCCTGCACTGGCTCGGTCTGCCAAGGGGTATAGGCAAACCATTTGGTTGGGTCTGATCGCGTTGCGAGGACGTCATAAAAGGCAGCAGCCAACCGCGTTCCGAGCGTAGAAGTTGCACGTCGGCTTCGTCCGGCTTCAGGCCATCCAGGTAGGACGCTAGGCTGGCAGCGCCCCCGACGTCGCGGCAAACCCAAGCCCCGCTATGGTGCGGGCATCCGGATGGGCCAGATCGCGTCCGCGCTGGGCGAGCGCGTCGTCCAGCCCGCTGCCGAGGCCGCAGCACGAAGTCGGACCACACCCTGTCCCACCACGGCAGGCCGCCATACAGCAAGCCGCCCGGGCCGCGGTCCAGCAGCCAGCCGACCGGTGTGTTGAAGGCCAACACGGCACCGCCTGGGTGCGCGACTGCGATGCTGGTCTTCAAACATGCGACAGGGACGCCGTCCTGGCTGCCTAGGCTAGGGATGCCAAGACTGGCTCCAATCTGCGCAGCGGTCGACGGCCAGGTCTTGTTCAGGACGCTGCGGGGCAGATATCGTGTGCTGCGGGGATGACGCTCCTCGTCGGGAGCGCCGGTCTGGCCGTTTCGACCGTGATCCGACCTGAAAGGATGGCGACGTCGCGGGGGCGCCGCCGAGTTCAGGGAGGAAACGTCCGGCACGCGTCGAATGACGGTGCCGAGCGCCAAGGTGCCTGTTGCGATACGATATCGCAAGAACCTTGTACGCTGCAATAAACGCGTGTCGATGATTGAGACCTGCAGAATGCCGACGCCGAGCTCTGGCCTGATCCACCTCCAACTTGTGTGAAAGACCGATGCCGCCCTTGCTGAAGCCATCTTCCCCGAACGGCCCTGACACCGCGTCCGACGAGGAGCGCATGCGCCGGGCGCTTGGTCTGACCGGCGTCCCTGCCGGCCGAGCCGCCCAGCCCCAGCTCGAGCAGCCGCGGCCGCCATCGCCGGGCCGCCCACCTGTCCAGACCTCGACCGGCCGCCCGCGCCATCGCTTCGTGCCGGACGGCGCTGTGCCAGTCACCGTCATCAACCGGCACCGCGGCGGCGACGCCGATGCGCCGACCCCCGGCCACGGCGCGATCGGGGCGGCGCTGCAGGACGAACGCGCCGCTCGGGAACGGGCCGAGCGTTCGCTGCAGGAGGCGCTTGCGACGATCCGCGATCTGCAAACGAAGCTAGGTCATGCGGAGTTGGCATGTCGCGAGACGTCCGGGACAGCGGAAGCGGCGCGTGCCGCCGCCGACGCCTTGCGGGCCGAATACCAGGAGCGCGAGCTGCGCTGGCACGAGGGCCTCGGGGCTGAGCGCGCCGCACGGCTCCTGGCCGAAGCCACCCTGGCCGAAGCAACGCGCGCCCGCGAGCCTGCCCAGCGGACCCGGGTGTCGGCGCTAGCCGCACAGCCGGCCCCTGACCTGCAGGACGCCTCGCCGGCGCCCGTGGCGAAAGTTCCTGGCAAGCCTGCGGCCAAGCGGACCCCCAAGTCCGCCGCCGAACCGTGGCAGCGCGAGCCGCAGCCCGTGAAATGGTGGCTCAGGTCGGCAAGGAAGCGCTGGCCCTAGGCGAGGGCCAGCACGCGGCCGCATGCCGGGGCCGGTCACGGCTTTCGCCTGTCATCGAAATTGCTTCTCAACGGCGCGTCCGGCAGGCCGCCCGGCATTGCGGCGGGCGATGGCGCGATGCTCGTCCATCCGCTCGGACGGCTCGCCGCGGGCAGCACGGCGGACGGCGTTGGGGCCGATCTTGTTCTGCGGCTCCAGCGCGATCCCGCGCTCGGCACAGGAACGATGGTCGATCCGCGCCGGAAGGCCATGCGCGGCCAGGCAGATGTTGGCCATCGCCGCCCACAGTTGCCGCCATCGCAGGGCTGCGGCGCGATCGTTCCAAGCTCGTTCCTTGAACCCGAAGCCCTCGGCACCGATGCGGCGCATGGTGAGCAGGACCTGGGCATAGGGCTTGGGCTGCCCGTCGGGCCGCAGTGCCCAACGCACGTTCAGGTCGGCCGCCATCCCCTCCGCGACGAACCCCACGCTGACGTAGTCGCGGGCGAGCGCCGCAGCCTGGTATGGCAGGAGTTCGGCCGGAAGCGCGAACTCCACCTCGCGCGCGAGGCAGGCGTCGCGTCGTTGCCCGCACGCCTCGACCTCGTTCCATAGCACCTCCCGCTCGTGCCAGTGGTCCGGTGCGCCGTCCGTCCGGCAGCAGCACCTTGGACAGGATAGGCATGGTGCCGCGCTTGGCGGGCAGGGGGGCCTGCATGCGGCCCAGGCGCCGGTCGCGCAGCCGCACGCGGGCGCGGTCTGCGGCGACGGCCACGACGCTCTGCCCTTTCGAGCGCTGCACCAGGCCAAGCCGGAAATGGTAAATCGCCATGGACAGGTCCTTCTGGATGTTGCGATGGGTGAGGGCGGGCGGGAGGAACTCCCTCCGCAGCTCGCGCCGCCCGTGGTGATGCTCTCGGCATGGCCCTGCCTTGCGGCCATGCCGAGGGTCTGGTCCTGTCAGTTGCGGCTGGTCAGCCGCGTGCGTCTTCGGCCGCTCTCGGAGCGCCCGCCACAAGCGCTGGCGCTGCATCTTCACAGGCGGTCGGCCGCGCTGCTGCTCGGAGAAGCCTCCCGTCGAGACGGCGAGCCACTCGCCTTCGGAGAGGACGGTCGTGGTGGGCATGCCGCGTGCCTCGGGCAGGCCGGCCTCGCCGGCGCGGGCATCGGAATGCCCCATGGCGGGATCGAGAGCATGCTTCTGGTCCATTGCCTTCTCCGTTTGCCCTGTTGTTCGGCAGGGCCACGATGGCATCGGCGGACGCGAGTGCCGCGCCGCCTTCGGGAGCCGGTCAGACCACCGGCGCCGGCTCCGGCTGACGGCCTACAACGCGAGCGTCAGCTGCTGGCCGGTGCTTGCCTCCTCGGTGTTGAGCGAGGACAGGGTGACGCCGAGCAGGCGCACGCCCATCCGCACCGGAAGGAGCGGCGTGAGCAGGTCGAGCGCGGTGCCTTCCAGCATCGCAAGGCTCGGCACGGCGTCAGCGAAGGAGCGGCTGCGCGTGATCTGCTGGAAGTCGGCGTACTTGACCTTCAGCGTCACTGTTCGCCCCCACGTGCCCGACCGCTCGCAGTGCGCCCAGACCTTCGCGGTCAGCGGGCGCAGCTGCTCGCGCAGTGCGCCGAAGCTGCTGAGGTCCTGCATGAATGTGTTCTCGGCACTGACCGACTTGCGGATGCGGTCGGCCCTAACCGGACGCTCGTCCACCCCACGCGCGATCCAATGGTAGGGACGCCCGCGCTACTACGGTGGACCGCGGTTCTACGGCCCAAGATACGGCTACTATGGCCGGCTGAGCTACATTCGCTAACGATCCACCCCCTTGGGGGCGAGCGCTCGATGGATTGAGGTGTCCGAATCTAAACTGGCAGTCGCGCCACTCAGGGCTATCGCATTTGGATTCCCGACGCCGGTAGACCAGCACAAGCACATGGATATTGGCGGCTCTGGCCAACTTTGGGCCGGGTGCGAATGCGTTCGCCACCCAAACTCGTCCCCACAGGTCCAAATGCGATAGCCCTGCGCGCCACTTGCGGGTGGTAGGGACGGTGGGCAGACTGGGGCATGACGGATGATTCGCTTCCCCTTGACCAAGGCCTGTTCGGCCGTCTCCGGCGCGACGCAGGAGCGGTGTGGGATGGCTACATCGCGCACGATTTCGTCCGTGCGCTTGGAAACGGCACGCTGCCGGAGGCCGCGTTCCGGCACTTCCTCGTCCAGGACTACCTGTTCCTGATCCATTTCGCCCGCGCCCACGCGCTCGCCGGCTTCAAGGCGACGCAGCTCGCCGACATCCGCGCCGCCACGGCGGCGGTCTCCGCCATCGTCGATGTGGAGATGCCGCTGCACGTCTCGTATTGCGCCGGCTGGGGACTGAGCGAGGAGCAGATGGCCGGCGCGCCTGAAGCGCTGGAGACGATAGCCTATACGCGGTTCGTGCTGGAGCGCGGCTTGGCCGGCGACCTGCTCGACCTGCAGGTGGCGCTCGCGCCCTGCCTCGTCGGCTACGGCGAGAGCGGCGAGTGGCTGCTGGCCGACCCGGCGACGCGGCGCGAAGGCAATCCGTATGCCGAGTGGATCGCCGCCTACACGAGCGAGGGCTATCGCAGCGTGGTGCGTGACGCAGTTGCAATGCTGGACCGGTTGGGCGAGACGCATGGCGCGGCGGCACGGTATCCGCAGCTCCTCACAACCTTCGTCGCGGCGACGCGACTGGAAACGGCGTTCTGGGACATGGGCTGGCGGGCTGGGTGATCATCCTTCCCATTGGGGTGGAAGCCGGGCCTACGCGGCGTAGACATCTTGAGTTCCGCCACGCGCTCCGAAGGCAGCGCCGAGCGGGGGTTCCGTCACTTCTGACCGTACTTGACGAAGAGATCATCCAGGGCGTAGCCGACCCCGTAGCCAAAGTTATGGCTGGTCCTGCGCACGGCATCGAGACGGTTCAGCATGGCGTCGCGCTGCCTATCGGGCAGGGTGGCCGAACCCTTGAGGGCCTGCTCGAACATCCTCACAAGGGCGTCGAAGTATCCTCCGTCCTGCAGGCCATGTTTTTTGCTGAAGCCTGCTGCCCGCTCGCAGTAGAAGACCATCAGCTCCGCCAGCCCCTCGGGCTGTCCGACGGCCCTTTTATAACCCGCAATCGCCTTCTTGGCCGTGGCAACCGACGTCCACTGGTTCCTGGTGACGTCGGGCCAAAGCCAGCGGTCGATACGGGCCTTGTAGGGCGCGAGCACGTCGCCGCCGAGGCCGAACCGGGCATGCAGGAAGGCTTGGTTGTTCTTGTCGGCGGCGTAGAGGTCCTGGACGAGGCCAAGCAGGCCGGCGCGGTCGAACTCGGTCAGGTTCGCCTTCACGTCACTCCACGTCGGCATGGTTTTCTTGGGCTTGGCGGCGATCGTGCTGCTCCCGGCTGAGAGATAAACGTAAGCCTACGAACGTTGACAGCGCAGGGACTGCCGCAAGATTGGGGGTCGTAACATTGTCCGGTGCCGGTCGGCGTGGTGCGTGGCCTAGGCGCAATGCTGTTCATTTAAGGCCAATCTGTTCACTTAGCCCGGTCCTCAAAGGAATTTCAGAAGCCGGCAGCCGGGGTCGTTACGCACAGAGCCGACTAAGTGAACCGTATTGGGCCTAGGCGGGGACTGTTTCGTGTCGGACGCCGGCCAGCACCAGCCTCGCATCCGATCGGATCAAGCCCGACAATGTTACGACCCCCAATCCTGCGACGGTCCCCGCGCGGTTGCTGTAATATGCTGATAAAGCTGGATAATTAACTTTGCATTTCGACAGTGTTGATCCGCAACCTGTCCTTTTTGGATCGAGACCTTACAGAACGATCTCTCGTCGTCCCTCAAGCTGACCCAGCCGAAGAAGAACCGCGCTGACGATGGCAAGCCCACCAAAAACCCCGAAGGCGACTCCCGCCGTTGCCTGGGACCAGATGACCCCGAACAGCACACCTGCCGGGATGGCTGCCAAGCCGACGATCATGTTGTACCAGCCGAAGGCCGTGCCCCGGTCCGCATCGGTTGCCAACTCGCTCACCAATGCCTTTTCCGCCCCCTCGCCCATGCCGGTCAGGACGGCGTAGGCACAGACAGCCATCCAAAGCCCGCTGGTGGTCTGAACCATGGCGATCAGGATGAGGCTCACGCCATAAGCCAGCCAAGTCGCAGTCACCACGGTGATCTTGCTCATGCGGTCGGACAAGCCACCCCCGGCCCAGGCCACGCCAGACTGGATGGCGCACAGCAGTGCCCACAATAGCAGCACCGTCACGGTGCTCATCCCCAGGTCATGCGCGCGTAGCAGGATGAAGCTCTCGGACGCGCGGCCGAATGAGAAGACGATCAGCACGGTCAGGAACCGGCGGGACGGACGTGACAGGGCACGCCAGCTCAGCGGCGGCACCGCTTTCTGTCCCTGATCCGCTGTGTGTGCAGGCGCATCCCGGACGACAAGTGCCAGCAGCAGCACGGCGCAGGCGCCAGGGACCGCGGACAGGAAGATGACAGTGCTGATGGTGCCGCTCACATAGGTCAGCGCCGCCGCGGCAAGCAGGCTGCCGCCAACGGCCCCGGCGTAGTCGAGTGCGCGATTGAGGCCATACGCCTTGCCGCGGAGGTCCTTCGGCGTCGCGTCGGCGACAAGGGCATCCCGCGGGGCACCACGCAGCCCCTTCCCAGCCCGGTCCAGGCTGCGGAGGAGGAGCACCATTGGCCAGTTCACCGCCAGCCCGATCAGCGGACGCGAGATCACGGACAAGCCATAGCCGCCAAGGATGAAGCCTTTCCGCTTCTGCCCGAGAAGGTCCGACCTTCGCCCGGCCCATAGCTTGAGCAGGCTGGCAAATGCGTCGGCGACGCCTTCGACAAGGCCCAAGGCGACCGGCCCCACACCCAGGACGGTGGCGAGCAGCAAGGGGATCAGGGGAGCAACGATCTGCGAGGACAGCTCGTTCAGGAAGCTGATGCCGCCAAGCACCACGACCGAAGTGGGAAGTCTAGACTTGTGCATTCCAGTCATTGCGAAGCGCCCCCTGCGAAGCCCTGGCCGGTCACATGGGTCAACGCATCGCCTGTATTGCCTGGCGGCGCCGATCGTGCGCTCGATCTTGCATTGCAGAGCGTGGTCCTAGCCGCTTCCTCGCCGCCTCCGGCCAACACCCGGCGAGCGACCGAACAAGTGCCTCGACCGCCGCGAGCGCAACCACGCCGGCAACCAACACCTGGATGCCCATTGTGACCCATGATGGATGCCGCTCGACCAGGTTCATGCAAGCCACGCTGACGCCGGCCCCTCAACTCGCGCGCTTGCACTCGCAAGTGCGCCGTAGTTCCGCATCTTGGCAGCGTGCGCGGTGTAAATGTGCAAGCCGCCGACCAGCATCAGCGCTGCCGCCGCGGCGGCCAGCAATCCCACCGGTCGCACCGGCACTGCCCCACCCCGCACATAGAGAACCCCGAAGACCGTGAGCCACGCCGCCCCGAGCGTCACGCTGCCGGCCACGTCGGACAGCCAATGGACCCCGAGATAGAACCGCGAAAGGGCGATCGCACCGGCAAACATCATTGCCGCGGCGACGGCCGGTGCGCGCCACCGCACCGCCAGGCCATGAAAGGCCAACACAGTCAGAAAGCCGTAGAGTACGACGGCGATCGCCGCATGCCCGCTTGGGAACGAGAAGCCATCGGCGCCACCCAGGAAGGTGATCGGGCGCGGAATCCTCAGCCCGATCTTCAGTGCCGTGACGACCGCCTCGGCCGTGCCGACGCAGGCCAGCAAGTAGAACGCTGGGCGCCACGCCCGCTGCCATGCCAGCCAGGCCAGGGTGGCGGCCACCACACCGAGTACCGGCTGCACGTCCCCCAGCATCGTTAGCGTAACCATGATCGTGTCGCCCCACGCCGTACGCCATGTTTGGGCGGCGGCGCGCAAGGCTGGATCGAACAGCGTCAGACCCTCCCGGGTCACGACGCCATCGAGGATCTCGGCGAAGCCCGCTGTCACTGCGAACAGAAGCGCGGCGAGCGCAATGGGGATGGCGCCAGCCGGCCCAAGCCCCGGGCCGGCGTCATGCCGGACCACATCGTGCCGTTTAGCCATGCCGAGCTTCCTTTGTTGAAGCGAAGTTGCCGCTGTCCACAATTGCCAGGCGGCCGTCGTGGTGTTCGACCAGGGCCGTGCAGGACTCCACCCAGTCGCCCCTGTTGCCGTAGATGATCCCAGCGATCTCGCGCAGCTCGGCACGGTGGATGTGCCCGCAGATGATCCCGTCCACGCCGTGGCGCCGTGCTTCCCGCACGAGCTTCGCTTCGTAGCGGCCGATTATGTTCACGCTCCGCTTCAAGCCGTGCTTGAGGAAGCCGGACACCCGCAAGCGGCGGCGCACCCCGCCGTACACGGCGGCGTTGAAGCGCTGGTTGACCCGCTGCAGGACGGAATAGACCCGGGCGCCAAGGTGCCAAAGCCAGTTGGCGTGCTGGGACACGACGTCGAATCCGTCGCCATGCAGGATCAGGAACCGGCGCCCGTCTGCTGTGGTATGCACGAGGTCGTTCACGACCTCCACGCGGCCAAAGCGAGTGCCGATGCGCCCGCGTAGCGCATCGTCGTGGTTGCCCGGCAGGTACAGCACCGTTGTGCCGTTACGGGCGAGCCGGAGCAGGTGGGCAAGAACGTCCGCGTGCGCCTTCGGCCAGTACGGCCGCGCCCGAAGCCGCCACAGATCGACGATATCGCCGACAAGGTAGATGCACTCGGCCGTGGCACCCTGAAGGAACGCCAGTAACGCTTCGGCCTCGCAGCCAGGAGTACCCAGGTGCAGGTCGGACAGCCACAAGGTCCGATACCGGGTTGGTGTCCTGATCGGCACGACGCGCGGTGCGTCCAGGACGGAAACCCGAGCTGCCGCGGCACTCATCTCAGAGCAGTGTCCTGGCGGGCCGCCGTGGCAGGGTCAGGTGCCACAAGGACTGCACCATCCCAGTCGGGCGTTGCCGATGCGCCCGGCCGCGCGTTAACCCGCCCCGTCCCAAGTGCCTGCGCCACCGCATCCCGCGGACTGTTCGCCTCTGGCAGTGCCATGGCCAGCGTGACCGACGGCAGCGGATGGCGGAGCGTCTGGCGCAGTACGGCACCGACCAGCACCGGCTGTGCCGGGCCGTCGTGCATCGACACCGTGGCCCTCGACCGCCACAGCCGAAGCACGAGCATGCAGTCCGGGCAACTCGTGTCCGGCTTCACCAAGGTCAGCACCGGCGCCAAGCCGCGGTGTAGGCGCGGGAGGACCGGCAGCACGTCGGAACCGGGGTTGTTCTCTGTCCATGCCAGGGCGGCGCGCAGCGTCCAGGCCCGCGGCACACGCCACCCGACGGGCACTAGCCTGAAAAATTCATGATGGTTGGCGGGCATAGTACAAGCCCTTGATCCAGCGTAGAATGTGGGTCTCGAGGCCAATTCTACGGATCCGGAGCGCCATGCCCGCCAAGGTTGAGATTACCCCTGCACTGCCCGGCTTGTCATCGGTCGGCGGCAAGCCCGTGATCGCCCGTTTCGACGGTGGCCACCTTTCATCCGATGGCGGTCTGCTGGTGCTGCGTGAGGTGGAGCAGCGCCTCGACGTGGCCGGACGATTGGCGGCCTGCATCATGGACCCGCGCGACCCGAAGCGCGTCGTGCATGGTCTCGACGAGATCATCCGCTTTCGTTTGCTGATGGAGCGAAGCTCCGCTTCCTCCGTGATCGCGGCTGGCTACGAGGACGGCAACGACGCGGACCGGTTGCGCACCGACCCGATGTTCAAGCTGGCCATGGAACGGCTTGAGGACGAGACGGCGCTGTGCTCGCAGCCGACCATCTCGCGCCTGGAGAACCTGCCCGACAAACGCGCGCTGCTGCGCATGGGTCAAGCCATGGTCGACCTATATTGCGGATCCTTTCGTCAGGTGCCGCGCCGGATCGTGCTGGACGTGGACGACACGTTCGACGCCGTGCACGGCGAGCAGCAGATGCGCTTGTTCAACGCGCACTACGACGAATACGGCTTCCAGCCCATCGTGGTGTTCGACGGCGAGGGCCGCTTCGTCACCGCCGTGCTGCGCCCGGCTAAGCGGCCAAGTGGGCGCGAGATCCGTGCCTTCCTACGTCGCCTCGTGCGCCAGCTCCGCGCCAACTGGCCCCGGGTCGAGATCCTACTGCGGGCCGACAGCCATTATTGCGGCCCCGAGGTGCTGAGCTGGTGCCGGGCGAACAAGGTTGACTATCTGCTCGGCGTCGCGCCCACCAGCACGCTGCGTCGTCACGTCGAGTCCTTGGAAGCCAGCACCACTGCCCGCTTCGCCGCCTCGGACGGCTCGGGCAAGCTCCGCCGTTTTACCGAGTTCTACGACGGCGCTGCAAGCTGGGACCGGGTCGAGCGTATCATCGCCCGGGTCGAGGCCGGGCCGGATGGGACAGACACGCGCTTCATCGTCACGAGCCTGCTCAGCGGCTCAGCCCGCGCCCTCTACGAGCGGCGGTATTGCGCGCGCGGACAGGCGGAAAATCATATAAAAAGCTGGAAGCGCCACCTCGCCGCCGACCGCACCTCGTGCACCAAGGCCACCGCCAACCAGGTCCGCCTGTTCCTGCACGCTGGCGCCTACTGGCTCATGTGGAGCCTGCGCACGCTGATGCCGCGCCGCTCGTCTTGGCGCACCGCCCAGTTCGACACGCTGCGGCTGCGCCTGGTCAAGCTCGCCGTGCGCGTCGTCGAGATGAAGACCCAGGTCAAGCTGCACCTGGCCAGCAATGCACCCTGCCGGCCCATCCTGAACTTTGTCCTCGGCCGCATGCCGCGCCTGACCAGCTAAACCGTGGGGCAGCGTGCCCCACCGTCACCCGTTTTCACCAACCCTCAGCGCCGCCGTATCAAGCCGCCAACATGCCATCTCAACGTGGCAACGGGTCCGCACGCCCGCACAACCACCACGCGAAAACCGAGCGCCTCAAACAGGGCCGGCCTCAAAGCCATGAATAATGGCGGCTAGCCGCTCTTGGAGACTTTCGGGGGAGGCGGCCCATTGCAGCGTCAGGGGTTCGCCCGGTGCATCTTCCAGGTCAATCCGCCGGGTCGGCAGGCGGACCCATCCGCCATCCCACCAAGTTTGCATCGTGTAGAGGACTGACGGCGCTGGAACGAGAGGAAGTCCGGTGTAGTCAGGACCGAAGGTTGCGATCCCGCCGCCAAGAAACCCAATAAGCACCGCGGTCACGCCCAGCACCTGCCCGCCGCGAACAGGCGGGTCCCGTCTTGTAGGCATGCAAGGCCAAGGGCGCCAAGACCGATGAGACCACACGCAGGCCCGGTCCAAACGGTGGAAAGAAGTGCTCCGTAGTACAATCCTGTCAGCATGCCGAGCGCGACGGCAAGGGTGACAAGCAACGCCAGGAGCACGCTGGCACGCCGGGATAGCGACCCCGCACAGATCGCCGCGAACAGCCCCAGAAGGAGCGTCAAGGGGCCACTCTGCTGGTCGAGAAGCCCGAGAATCCCGATCACGGGGAGCTGCGCCCAGCCCGGCGCAGCCGCGGCCACGATCAACGCGGCCAGACCCAGGCCGCCGACCCACAAGGCCGACAACCGGTCAAATGGGTGCATCACCGCCCAGACGAGGCCCAGCATGGACACGACGGCAAGCCCGCTGCCCAGGACGAGTGCAACGTCACCCATAGCCGTGTCGCCCAGGCTGGTGCGCAAGCCCTGGAACATCGTGATGATGGCCGCATCCGGGCCGTCCTGACCCAGCACAGCTGTGTTGACGAGTTCAGCCGCTCCGATCCAGGCACCAGCGAAAATCAGCAAGACCAGGAACAAGGCGGTTCGCGACCGTGGATGGTCCGGGTCGAACAACGCAAGGAACGGGTAGGCACGGTGCGAGCGCCGGGGCTGGATGCGCCGCCAAAGCCATGCCTGTCCGATCCGCAAGCGCGGGTTTGCCAGGCGGATGACCCGCGCCAGCACGAACAGCAGGAGGCCGCAAACCACGGCAACAATGACGGCCAAGACCGCAAGCCGGCCAGCGACGGCACCGAGCAACGTGACCGCCGTGCCCAGCAAGGCGCCCGGGATGACGTGCGCGGGTGCCCATGCCAGGGCAGACAGGATGTTGCCTGTGTAGAACTGCATCGCCGGCATGCCGGCGATGCCGGCCACAATAGGCACGACGGCCCGGGCGGGCGTGAAACGGGAGACGACCAGGCTCTTGATCGGATGCGACTTGAGCAGCGCGGCGCTGCCAGACACAAGGTTCGGAACCCGGCTCAGCGGCCAGACCTGCAAGATGCGTTCCCGGTAGCGGTGGCCGACCCAATAGGGCCAGCCGTCGCCGACGATGGCCCCCGCCGTGGCAGCAAGGAGCGTGGGCCACAGCGCGAGCGCGCCGGTCGGAATCAGGGCAGACAACCCGACAAGGGCCGCAGCGCCCGGCAGGAAGGCGCCGACCACCGGCGCTGCTTCCAGTGCCGTAATCAGGAAGATCAGTGCATACACGAGGGGGCCATGCCCCGCGACGAGTGCGGTGAGCTGGTCGAGAAGCTGTGTCATGGGCCAGCATCCCAGCAGCTCCGGCCGTCCCTACCCCCATCCCGCCGCGCTACTTCGCGGCAGGTTCGCCAAGAGGTCGTGCGCGTGCTGCCGATGTTCGGCCCAGCCGTCGATCCAGCCGGCACCAATCCCTTCATTGCGTGCCAGCCTTGTGCGCTGCGAGGAGAATTTGGATGCAGTTCAGGGCCGTCGTGTAGTCGGCAAAAGCACTCATGTGGCGGCGCAGCGGGTCGGAAGGGTCCACGCGCACCAGGGAAGCATCTGCAAGATCCAGGGGCAGGTTGTCCGCGGTGGCTTGGACACGCTCCGCTCCAAGCCGCAGGTTGACCACTGCCGACCGCCAGCGCCGGGCAAGGTCCTGCGAGTCGTTCATCATGTTGCCGCCTTCTTGTGCGCTGGCCGGAGCGATCCTGCTGTGGTGCTCCATCGTTTCCTGGCTGCTGCATCCCGGGGCAGGATTGGAGGGGACGGCTTCACAGGCCGAAGCGCCGCCGCCGCTGCTGGTAGGCCCGCACCGCGCGCAGGAAGTCCACCTTGCGGAACGCCGGCCAGGCCACGTCGCAGAAGTAGAACTCGCTGTAGGCGCTCTGCCACAGCAGGAAGCCGGACAGCCGGATTTCGCCGCTGGTGCGGATGATGAGGTCGGGATCGGGTGCCCCGGCCATGTAGATGTGCCGCCCGATGGCAGCGGGCGTGATGTGGTCAAGCACGTCGGCCAGGGTGGCGCCCTGCGATGCCTGTTCGGACAGCAAGGCATGCACGGCGTCAGCGATCTCCTCCCGCCCCCCATAGGCAACGGCGATGGTGAGAACCATGCCGTCATACCCTGCGGTGGCCTCCTGCGCCGACTCGATGGCCGAAACCAGCGGGGTCGGAAGGAGCTGCAGCTTGCCGATGGCCTGGACTCGGACCCGGCGGCGGTGGATGACCGGGTCGCAGGCGAGGGCGCGCAGCTTGGCCTCGACCGCGGCCAGGATGCCGGACACTTGGTGCGGCGGGCGGTCCAGGTTGTCGGTGGAGCACACCCAAAGCGTGACGGCGGGCACGGCCAGCTCGCCACACCAGCCGAGCACGTCATCGAGCTTGCGCGCGCCAAGGTCGTAGATGTCGCGCGGCTCGTGCAGGCCATGCCGTTGCCCGTGGCGGCGGTTGCCGTCCAGGATGATGCCGATGTGGCGCGGGCGGGCCTCGGCAGCCACCTGCCGGGCCAGCCAACGCTCGTATGCTCTGTAGAACGGCCGCAGCCACACCCGTGCCGGACCAACCTGGACCTGATGCGGTGCAGCCGTGATGGCGGTGGTCCAGGCTGCCAGCATCGTCATGCTCCCAATGGGTCAGTGCCGGATGTACGGTTGCAGGCTGAACCGCAGCTCCAGGATGAACTCGTCCGAGCCACGCGACTGGACGATGCCGGCCGGACCTGTCGCCCGGTTGTGGGCATACTCCGTATGGAAGTTCACCCGGCGCTGCGCGTAGGGCAGGTTGTAGTTGGCGCCCAGCCGGGTCGCCTGCTGGAAGGCGGTGCCGCTGAACGCGGTCGTGCTGGCCGAGACGAAATCATAGCGCGCGAACAGGTCAAGCTCGCCGAACCGCTCGGCGCTGAACACCTGGTGGCTGAGCATGTCGTAGGCGCCGCCCACGTTGGTCCCGCCGCCGAAGCGCGAGTAGATGCCCTCCGCCTCCGCGGTGGCGGGCTTCGAGAACAGGGCGGGGAAGGTGTAGGCCACGTCCGCTTCGAATGTGGCTTTGTTGCCCGACACCTGGAAGCCGCCAATCGGGTTCTGCAAGGTCGCGGTCAGCAACGGGAAGGTCCGGTCCTGGATGCCGCGGGTGTGGTCCACGCCGAAGCCGAAGGTGAGCTTGCGCCCGTGCTCGGCGTCGTCGATCGGCGTGCCGGACAGCTTGGCGGAGAACGACTTGCCGATCGTGTACTGCGGCCGTTCCTGGTTGAACGAGCCGCGGTTGTCGAGGGCGGCGACGCCGATGCTCCACTGCGGCGAGAGCGCCATGCCGTACTCGATGCCGAACTGCGAGCCGAAGATGCCGGCGCCGTTGTGCTCCTCCAGGATCAGCGAGCGGTTCACCGTGGTGAGGTTGCCGGAGGACAGGTTGTCCTCCCGCGACATGATGTGCGTGTTCTCTCCGATCAGGCCGCGCAGCTTGGTCGCGTCCTCGGCATCCTGTAGCGCGATGAACAGGTTCTCGAAGTTGCGGCGGCCATAGCCCCGCCGTCCGCCGAAGCCATTCCGGCCAAAGGCACTGTCCGTCAGGTCAACTTCGTACACGATGGCTGGGCGCAGCCCGGTGGTGACGCGCGGCAGGTCGATCTCGCTGCCCTGCCGGAAGCGGCGCCAATAGTCCTTGGAGCCGTTGCCGGGGTTGAAGATACGCTCGCCGTAGCCCCAGAACGTCCATGTGAAGTCACCGACGTGATAGTTGCCGCCGTTGTCGGTGAGGCTGAACCCGGGCTGCATGGTGGGCTGTGCCGGCGCGTTGGGCGGCGTGGTAGATGCTGGCGGAAGCTCCCGCCCGGCCGGTGACGTGGCCGGCGATGCCGGGGCGCTCTGGGCCAGGGCCGGCACTGCGCCACCCGCGACGGCGACACAGGCCAGGGCAAGGCGGCGGGCCGCGAGGGACAGGGTGTCACGCATCGACCAGCAGCTCCGGCGAGGTGGGCCGCGCCTGGCAGGCGAGGATCAGATGGTCGGCGACATCGCCTTTCAATAAGGCGTCGGTGTGCGCCATGGCGACCGTGCCGGACACCAGCTTGACCCGACAGGTGCCGCAGGTGCCGTTACGGCAGGAATAGTCGAGCTTCACCCCGGCTGCTTCCGCCGCGTCGAGCAGCGTTTGCGTGGCCGTGACAGGCACCGTCTTGCCGGTCACGCGGAACCTGACCTGCGCCGCACAGGCGCCCTGCGCCAGGGCAACCGCCTCGTCACGCTCGATCTGGTCCACCGGCGTGCTGAACAGCTCCGTCAGCACCTGATCAGGAGGCACGCCCAGGCGTTCGAGTGCGGAGCCCACCGCCGCCATCATCGGTGCCGGGCCGCACAGATAGACCCGGCGGCGTGGCAACTCCGGGATGAACGTGGAAAGCTGCCCGGCGGTGATCCGCCCGGTCAGGCCGTGCCAGTCGGTGCCGGCGGCATCCTCGACAATGACTTGCAGGTGGAAGTTGGGATGGCGCTCCTGGAGGTAGGTCAGTTCCTTCTCGTAGATGATGTCGTGCGGCGTGCGCACGGCGAACACCATCCAAACGTCGTGCTCCCAAGCGGCGTCGGTCAGGCTGCGCAGCACGCTCATCATCGGCGTGATGCCGACGCCGCCGCCAATCAGCACGACGCCGTCGCTCTCGTCGCCGGTGAAGGTGAAGCGGCCGGCCAAGGCGCGGACGGCGATCAGGTCCCCCTCATGGAGCTGGTCATGCAGGTAGTGCGACGCGACGCCCTCGGCCTCGCGCTTGACGGTGATCTCGACGTAGCTGGTCCGCGTCGGCGGCGAGCTGACGGTGTAGGTGCGCCGCACCTCCTGGCCGCCGATCGGCAGGGACAGCGTCAGGAACTGGCCGGGCTTGAAGGTGAACGGAAGCCGGCGGCGGTCGGTGGAGACCATGCGGAAGGTCTTGACCGTGGGCGTCTCCTGGAAGATGCGCGCCACCTGGAGCTGGCCTGCCCACGTCGTGGGCTGGTCCATGAAAGCGCCGGCCGGTGCCGCCGCGGCGGCCTCGCGCAGCGCCGCGTGGCGCACGCCGTGCAGCACGCGCCAGGTGATGGCCGCGAGCGCCAGCACCGTGCAAGCCTCGACGAACACCTTGCCGCCATCGGTGTAGTCAATCGGGTCGTCGTTCAGGTTGGGGTTGGTCAGCAGGCTGTGGGCGAACAGGGCGACCGTGACGGCATAGGCGACGTAGTGCAGCTTCTTCCAGGTCCGGATGCCGATCCGGTTGCGGAAGTACGACGTGACCACGACGAAGATCAGGGCGTAGGCCGCGAACGCCCCGATGGTGTTGATGATCGGCTGGTCGGGCGCCCAGAACGGCAGCGCGATGTCGAGCCAGCCGAACTTGGCCGTCGCGGACGGCAGCAGCAGCACGGGATGCAGCAGCACCACGGCAAGGGCGACGTAGCCGGTCCAGTTGTGCAAATCGAACAAGGGCAGGCGCCGGTGCGGCCAGCTCGCCACCGGGTTGTACCGGGTGGACAGCAGCAACCCGAGCAGCAGGTTGAAGGTGAGCAGCCCGGTCGCCGCCAGCCTCACATAGGAGGTGAGGTCTATGAAGGTGATGCCGGGGATGCCGGTGTCGGTCGGGGTCATGCGTCCTCGCAGGTTGCGCCGCGGGCATCCGCCTTGGCCGGCCATCCGGGGCAGTGCTCCTCAGACCTGGAGGGTTAGCCGGCCAACCTGACGTTTGCTGAACGCCGACATGACGATTCCGTCATGCAAGCTGGTGCGCTCCCCTGGCCTGCTCGGCAGTTCCGGTGAGCGGCGCTTCCAGCGTCACCCGGGTGCCCTGCCCGACTTGGCTGCTGATCGCCACGCGACCGCCATGCAGGGTGGCGATGCTCCTGACCATCGCCAGGCCCAAGCCCAGGTTGCCGCCAGAGCCGGAGCGGGCGCGGTCGGCCCGGTAGAACCGGTCAAAGACATGCGGCAGGTGCTCGGACGGGATGCCGCAGCCGGTGTCGGCCACCTCGATGCGCAGCAGCCCGTCACTGCTGCTCGGGCGGATCGTCACCCGTCCTCCTGACGGCGTGTGGGCGATGGCGTTGGCGACCAGGTTGCCCGCGGCCTGCTGGAACAGCGTGCGGTCAAAGGACGCAGTGAAGTCCACCGTACCCTCGACGTGGAGCGCAACCCCGGCCTCGGCGGCGGCGGCGGCCTCGTAGAAGTCCAGGACGGCCTCGATCTCCTGGCGCACCTGGATCGTGTCGTGGTGGGCGTCGGCCGCCGCGGTTTCGGCACGGGCCAGGAAAAGCAGGCTCTGGATGACCCGGCTGATGCGCACGCACTCCTCCAAGGCCGAGCCAAGCACGTCCCGGTACTCATCGGCAGGACGGTTCTTGCCCAGGGCCACCTCAAGCTCGCCGCGCAAGTTGCTGATGGGCGTCCGCAGCTCGTGCGCCACGTCGGCCGAGAACTGCGAAATCTGCTCGAACGACTCCTCCAGCCGGTCAAGCATCTCGTTGAACGTGGCGGCAAGCGCCCGCAGCTCGGTCGGCAGGTCTGTGGTGTCAATGCGCTCGTGCAGGGTGGAGGACCGGACCCTGCGCGCCGTCGTGGTGACGCGCTCGATGGGCCGGATGCCGCGCCGCGCGATGGCGTAGCCCACCGCCGAGCACAGCACGACCGAGACGACGACCACGAGCCATAGGCGTTCGCGGTAATGCACCAGCAGGAGTTCCTCGGCCGCGCGGTCCATCGCCACTTGCAGCACGCGCCCGTCCGGGTGCCCGGGGTCGGCCAGGGCGCGCGCGCTCAACACCTGGAACAGCCGGCCCGAAGCGGTGGCGGCCTCGCCGTTGATGTCGTGCCCTGCCTCGACCTGGGCCACCGGCGGGAACACCGCCGCCGGCAGTTCCCCGTCCATGCCGGGCGCCTCCAGCAGCGTCCGGCCCTCGGCATCGACAATCCGCACCCAGATCTCCTGCGGCTGCCGGAGGGAGTGGCTCGGCACCGGGGTCGCCGCCTCCGGCAGGCGCAGCTCGCCCGACGCGCGCAGCAGCAGGCGGAGGTCGGTCACGGTGTTGGCCAGGGTGCGCCGGTCCTCGGCGTCGAAGCTCGTGGCCAGCACTCAGTACAGGAAACCCGTCGCGGCCAGGATCAGCACCAGGGCGGAGCCGGCGTACCACGCCGTCATCCGCGCGACGATCGATCCCGTCCAGGGGCGCAGGCTGATCATGCGCCGGCCGCCGGCGTGCGGGCTTCCAGCACGTAGCCGATGCCGCGCACGGTATGGATCAGCTTGGTGTCGAACGGATCGTCCACCTTGGAGCGCAGCCGCCGGACGTGCACGTCCACCACGTTGGTGCCGCTGTCGAAGTTGATGTCCCAGACCTGCTCGGCGATCAGGGTGCGCGACAGCACGTCGCCGACGCGGCGGGCCAGCAGCGAGAGCAGCAGGAACTCCTTGGGCGTGAGGTCGAGCGGCTTGCCGCGCCGGGTCGCCTTGTGCCGCTCGACGTCGATCGCGAGGTCGGCGACCGCGAGCGTCGTGGTCTGCGGCCGGACGCCGCCGCGGCGCAGGATGGTCCGCAGCCGGGCCAGCAGCTCGGAGAAGGCGAACGGCTTGATGAGGTAGTCGTCGGCGCCCAGCTCCAGCCCGCGCACCCGGTCGGGCACCCCGTCGCGCGCGGTCAGGAACAGTACCGGGACCTGGTTGCGGCGCTGGCGCAGCTCGCGCAGCACCGACCAGCCGTCTTGACCCGGCAGCATGACGTCGAGGATGACCAGCTCGTAGCCGCCCTGCCGCGCCATGTAGGCGCCGGTCTCGCCGTCGCCGGCGACGTCGGCCACGAAGCCGTTCTCCTCCAATCCCTTCTTGAGGTAGGCGGCGGTCTTCGGCTCGTCCTCGACGATCAGGAGCTTCATGCTGGCCATCCTAGCAGTGCAGCGATGCAGGTCCGCCACGGGTCTTGGAGGCAGCCGGCACAGCCTTGCCTGCTACCTCCTCCAACCCGTCAGTCGGCCTTCACGGCACCGTTGTTCGCATCGACTTCGACCTTCTTACGGTTTTCGCCCTTCAGCACCCAAACCCCGTAGCGCAGCCGCCCGCGCTCCTGCTCGACCTCGGCCCTCATGGCCTTGCCGCCGATGCGCTGCTCGGCCGAGTCAATCGCCTGTGCCAGGGTGATCTTGCTGGCGTCGAGCGCGGCTTGGTTGATCGTATCCCCGCCCAGGACCTTTATGGCCGACTCTACCCGCCCCTGGCGTTCGGACTTCGTCACCTGCCCCGATCCGGCATCAATCCAGTACCGGGTCACTTCGCCGTCCTTCGAGACTTGGACGTGGTAACGGCCGCTGTCGCGTTCGGTCTCGAATTCGGCCTCGACGGCCTTGCCTGGAAGCTGCCGCTCGGCAACGTCGATGGCTTGCACAAGCGACAGCTTGGCATTGGCAAAGGCGGTGATCTGGCCGGCGCTTTGCGCCCAAACCGCCGTTGCGGCACCCGTGATGGCAATGCCCGTGAGAAGGGCGATGCCAGACGCTCGGATTTTCAGCATTCTATGCCCTTTCGCAGTGGACTGACCTGTTCAAGCTGAACCTCCGTCAGCGGATCAGCCGGGGTACTTCCGCGAGGACAGGAGCGCTGCGCTGGACAACCCGCGGCTGTGTTGCCTGCTCACTGCCAACGCTGCTGCCAGCCAGGCTGTAATCCGATGTGTCGGCTGCCTGCGGCAGGCTGTTGTCCGATTGGACGCCTGCCTCGCTGGAGTTGGCTGCCGGCGGGCTTTGCGTCGTGGACATCATGTTCTCGGCGAACGCGGGCGCTGCGGCAAAGCCTAGCCCGCATTATTCACGAGAAATGCGCGATCAAGGCCAAGCCATTGATATCGTTTGCAACTATGCGAATGGGCTGTTTAATGAAGTTTTTTGCAATGAAATCTCTAGCCCAGGTGTTTGGTGGCCTGGGCCGATTTCGGGCGGTCCGATGAATTATTCGGGCTAGCAGCAATACTGTTCACTTTGCGATTCGGATGGCCGCGCTGAAGTCGATCCGCGTGGTCGGCTGTGGGGTGCGAGGGCGCAGCGGATAGCCGCTCATCTTGCGCTTGACCCCGCGCGGCACCTGCCT
>JAABUY010002148.1_pt1 | contig 24213 bp, 33 predicted proteins | sample 5560271 | NCBI WGS metagenome assembly JAABUY01 (sample SAMN10711886, study PRJNA513374) | rock metagenome | isolation source: Antarctica rocks | place: Antarctica: Victoria Land, University Valley | reverse complement strand
GCTGAAGGCCACCACGGCCAGGCCGTCGCCGGTCTCCGCGAGCGTGTGCGAGCAGAACAGGGACGGCGAGACGAGCCGGCCGATGGCCCGGGACGAGCCCGGCTGATCTCGGAAGAAGATGGCCTGCAAAACCATCCACAGGTTGTGTCCTGACACCTGGCCGGGCCAAAGGAGCAAGGCACCCCGCAAGGCCCGCCGGCTGGGTCAGGTGCGCACGGGGCACGCGGCGCAGGAGCCGCAGCGCGGCACGTGCGCAGACTGGCAAAGCGCAGGCGCAGGCAGCAGGCTCGTCGGCCACGGAACAGCGTGCACACAGAGGAAGACCTCCTAGAGAGCTGGCAGCTGCCGAGTGCACGCCCCACACCGCGGGGCACGCCGCGACAGCCGCTCACGCCGGGCCATCAGCGCACCTCCCACCGCCCGGAGCCGAGCAGCAGCTCCTCTGCGCTGCCGGGGTCGCTGCACGCGGCGAGGCTGTCGGCCGGCCGCTCGTGCGGCGCGTAGAATATCAGGCGCTGCTCGCTGGACAGGAGCCCGGCCTTCTCCGCCAGGCGCTGCTTTGTCTCCCGCACGCACGTCTCTGGGTCTTCAACGAGCGCCTGCGCGCGCAGCCGCACTCAGCCGCCGCCGCGCCGCAGCCGGCGCAGCGCAGGAACGACCCTTGGCGGGCCCATCGCGCGGCGCACCTGACACTTGCGGCCTGGGGGGGTGCCGGGCACGTTCATCCCAGGCTGCGGCGCAGTGCTACCATCAAGCGTGCCACGCCGGATCGGAGCTCTCCGCATGGCGAGGTGCTGGAGCGTCTGCACCTGCTGGCCCTATCAGAACCCTACCGAGGCCAGGAGCTAGCAGGCCCGGAGGAGCAGGCCACTGAACCCGAAGGCGTGTCCAGAGCGCTCTGTGACGGGGGAGCAGCCATGGAGCGGCGGCATGCGAGCCTGGCTGACAGGCTGGCGGACAGGCGCGGCGTGCAGGAGCTGCAATTGCTGGTGGGTCGCTCCCGCCGCAGCGTCGGGCCTGTCGTCTTGTTGCTCGGAGCGGCAGCCAGGTGTCCGCGGCGCTCCCCAGCCACATGGACATGAGGAAGGACGCGGCCTTGGGTATGTAGTAAAGCGCGGGACCGCTGAGCTCCTGGAGCGCCGGCGCGCAGCGCAACCTGCGTGCGCGGGAGCTGCACGTCACGGCCATGGAGCAGCTGCTGGGCGAGGAGCCCTGCTCTGAGGAAGAGCTGGAGGCGCTGAACTACATTATGGGGCCGTTCCCGCTGCGCGGCGAGGATGAGGGCGCAGACGAGGAGCCCGGCGCGTCGGACGCGCCGCTGGTGCGCTGACTGGCCGGCCGCTGTTCATAGAGCCCGGTGCTGCGCTGCCTGCGAGCGCCTCGGGCCAAAGTGTCTCGCCTCATCCTCCTCAGATCTAGAGCCTGCCTTGACGCCGCCGTGCACTTGACAGCTTGGGCTCTGTGCGGGCGCAGGACTACCAGCCGCCCGCGCCCTGCAGCTACTTGCAAGCGGGCCAGGCGCGGGCACCCGCTGTTGCTCCCTTTCCCGGGAGACTGTGCCCCCGTTCGCTGCTCGCGGCTGTTGCTTGCGCGCAAGGTGGCGACTGTGACCCGTTTGCCGGTCGCGGCTGTGCCCTGCGCGCAAGGCGACCTGGCCCGGCGCCTGCGCAGGAGTTTGAGGGGAAGCAGCGCGTCGCGCGGGTGGTGAGCCCGCAGGGCGAGTACTGGCGCGTGGTGGTCAGGATCCAGGCGCGCGCCCTGCGGCCAGCGCGCCGCCAGCCTGAGCAGGACCTTTTCTGTGCCCTTCAGCCGCGCCGTGCTGCAGCACTGCTACCATTTGTGCTGTGCTGACGGCAGGAAAGCACTCCAGTGTGCTGAGGCCCTCCTTGGTTCTGTTGAGCTTCTTCTGGCAGGATGCTGTGCAGGCGCAGACGTCGCAGGCAGCGCTGCCCGCCCAACTGACGGCCGCGGCGGGGCCGCGCAGGAGCTGGACCGCGGGCGCGGCCGGGTGGCGGGCAGCATGTGGGCAGAGAACGTGCCGCACGCCAAGAGCCCGGTGGTCACGTTCTGGGAGGGCGAGGTGGTCGACGACGCCAACCACAGCTTCATCACCGCTAAGTGGGGCGCCAGGCGTGCCCCGCGCCCGGCCGCCGCGTGGGGGCCTGAGCGCGTGGTCCGGATGGAGATGCGCCGAGCACTGCTGTGAGGTTATTAGGGGGACTTTAGCGAATGGTCCGGGTGGAGCAGCACGGAGTGGTGCTGTGCATCTGTGGCATGGGCCCGAGGCGTGCTGTCAGCGCTTGGCACACTCCATGTTGGTGATTCTGGGCTCCCACCCGTGTCGCCGCAGGCGGTTGTGCGCTGGCGCGGCTGGCGGGCTTTGCAGGCTCTCGGCGTGGGCAGCCCGGCATGCATGTGGCACGTGTTTGGTCTTGTCATAGAGCCAAGCAAGATGTGCAGCACGCGAGCTGAGGACCCTGACCAGGTGCCAGGATGTTGCAGCCACAAGGCCAGACGGCAGCAAGAGCTCGAGTACTGTCCCTGAGCTGGGCGGCAACCAGGCAATCTTGCCGGTGGTGGCCCACCGGTGCTGACAGACGCGTGGGCCGGCGGGACCGCGCAGCCGGCAGGACGACCTGCGGCACTGGTCCAAGTTCCAGGGCTTCTGCAAGTTCAAACGGCAGGCGCAGCGCGGCCAGGGGCGGTGGGCGAGCGGGCAGTGCGCGCCCGCCCCGCCCGGCCCAGGCCGCCGCGGGACACGCTGGCGAAGTTTGCGCGGATGAAGCTTGTGCGGACGTGCAGCGTCAGGGAAGACAGGGGGCAGCGCGCGCCTGCCCCGCGTGCGGCAACAGTTTGGACTGCTTTTCGTAGAGGCCTCTCCACAAAGGGACTGTCTGGGTCGCCGGAATCTTGTGGGAGTGCTGAGGAGGCCCTGCGCGCGCGCGGCGCAGCTGCGGGCGGTTGCGCGAGTGGCCGTACATCTTCATGCGCTGGAAGGAGCGCTTCTTCGTCAACGTCGGCGAGGACTGCGGCGCGCCCCCGCGCCCGCTGGAAACCGCGCCTGGAGGAGCTGCATGGACTGCAGGCGTGCGTCTTGTCGGACTCCCAGCCTGCCTGCACCGGGCGGCCCGGCGCGGCGCGGGGCCCAACGCGCAGGCAGCGCGCCCGCTGCGCGCCAGCCATCAGCCTCCGCGCTGCGCCCACACCCGCGCGCGCCGCCCCGCAGGCCTGGCGGCCGCGGGCTTTCTCAGGCCTGACGGGGTGGCTCAAGCCTGACGATCGCGGGGTGCACCAGGCCTGACGATCGCGGGGTTCTACTACGTGTGCCTGGAGCGCGCGAGCGGGCGCATCGAGGGCTTCTACTACGACCCCACCTCCACGCCCTTCCAGCGCCTGGACCTGCACGCGTCCTGCCCGGGCGCCACGCCGCGCTGCCAGAGCTTCGGCACCTTCGAGTACCGCTGACGCGGGGCCGAGCCTGCGGCGGCCGCGCCGGCGCTGCGCGTGCCGCGCGGCGCGCTGCGCGACGCACGCGAGCGCGCCGCGCCGGCGGGCCTGCTGGGGTGCCAGGGCCCGGGCTGCGCTCGCGCGCGGCCGGCCGGCGGGGGCAGCCCCGCGGCGGCCCGCCCAGCCGCATCGCCGAGAGCCATGACCTCAGGTGCAGCAGGGCGCCGCTGGTATGGCTGGCAGGGCAGCGCGCTCTCGCCGCCGCGCCAGCTGCTGTGTGGCAGCGGAGCAAATGTCCTTACTGTGGTCCAGGGCGGGTGCTGTGCGGCCTTGACGGCCACCGGCAGGCGCCTGCGGAGCGCTGCCAGTGCGCTTTGGGTGGCTGCTGCGGGTGCGTGTGAAGTCGGCGGTCTTTACCGGGTGAGATTGGGGTTGCAGGAGTGGCTTGCATGGCGAGTGCATGTCTGCGCTCTCTTCCTGCAGGCCTGAGAGGGGATGCTTGGGCAGGAGGAGGTTGCAGCGGTGCTTGCGGCCTTGTGGCGGCTCCGGTGTGGCATGAGCGCTTTTCTAGTGAGGAACCCGCGTGTGTAACAGCCAGCTGCCGTCTAGGCAGGTAGGCACGGAGTGTAGATGCGGGGGGTTGTACACGTATCGTGTCGCCAGCAAGGATGCACTTTCTCGAGCGTGCATGTCTGCTGAGGTTTGGGTGCATGCACGCCCGTGTTGTGCTCACCTTTCCCTTTTCTTGCAGGCTGCTTCCAGGCTGACAGGCTGCTGACGTTGTTGGTGGGCTCTCTCAGGGTATTCAGGCAGGGTTGCTGGCGCCCTCCCTGCCAGCTTTGGCGGGTCTATTGAGCGCCCGGTCTGCAGGAGATGCACTTGTTTTGGTCCAGTGTGGTTGACAACTGCGCTGGGCTGTTGTGACATCCTCCAAAGGTGCCGCGCCGCCTCATTATCAGCAGAGTTAAGCTCTGCATCAAGGTCCACCACAAATACAGGATGCGTGAATGTGCAAGTCAACATTCATTGCATCCCTTGCTTCCTATTGCCAGGGCAGGGCGTGGCAGTGCTGTGGGCATGCCAGACCAAGACAGACTGTTCAAGAAACTGTCAGACCTGCCGCACAGTGGCGCGTTTGCCGCTGCGCCACGCTTTGAGCAGGCACTCGTCATGGCATGCGCGGCGCCTGCATGTGTCAAGTGACATGTGCAGCCGGGGTGCGGCTGAACACGAGCAGCCGCAGCGCGCCGGACAGAGCGCGCTGGGCCGCGGCCGCCGCGGCTGCCTCGAGCGCCACAGGCTGCAGGCCCGCCGCCGCCGCCGCCGCCTGCATGCCCTCCTCGGTGACCCTCCGCGTCACGTGGCACAGCACCAGCCGCGCCTGCGCCGCAAGGCGGCAGCGACGCTCTCGGCAGCGCGCGCGGAGCGGGGCGGAAGGGCCTACTGCCGCGTTGGCCGGCCCGGCCGCCACATGTGGCCCATGGGTATGGCTGCACAGCGGCAGTCGCATCGGCCGCCGCACCGGCGCAACAGCGCCCGCCTCCCCGCATAAGGGGGAGGGCGCAACGTTCTAACTCTGTCCGAGAGGGCCTGCAGCAAGCAGGACCCCAGAGCGCGCCTGGGGCGACGCCGACAGCAGCGCGGCGGCGGCCGCAAACAGCGCGGGCACGGCCTCCGCCACGTACGCCACGTCGGCGCCCAGCGCCAGGTCGAAGCCCGCGGGCGCGGCCGGGGGTGCCGCCGCGGCCGGCGCGCGCGGCGCGGCGCGCGGCGCGCGCAGCGCGTCGGCGGCCAGCCCGGCCGCGCCGGCCGCGTCGGCCCAGGCCAGGCGCCGCAGCCGCGCGCGCTCCACCACCACGCGCCTGGCCGCCTCCGCCCCGGGTCATGCCGCGCCTGTAATGCTCTTCCTGTGCAGCGTGGCTGTGTGTTGCTCTTGACAAGGGTGCATTACCTTCGCCCTAAGCTGTTGACACAACCCAAACCTAACCCTATACATGCTTGGCGCGCCCATGCGGACGCGCTGCCGCCCGCGCACCCGGCACTGGCAGCCAGGTTGGCCTCCAGTCAGTCGGTCTCTTGGTAGGGGTAGGGTAAGTCTAACCCTACCCCAGCCCTGTACATGGTTGGCGCGCCCACGCAGACGCCCGCGCACCCGGCGTTGGCGGCCAGGTTGGCCTCCAGCAGCGCGAGCGCGGCGGGGCTGCCATCGGTGGCCACCACGCGCGCCGCGCCCGCGCGCAGCGCCGCCAGCGCGACCGCCGGGCTCGCGCCCGCGCCCAGCTCCACCACGCGCTTGCCTGGCGCCAGAGCAGGCGTGATGCAAGGTACAGCCAGGTCGCGTGGTGTGCAGTGTGATGGCCTTGCCCAGCCGCAGCCTGCACAGCATGGCACGCCGGGCACGCCGGCCGGGCCTTCCAGAATGCAAGCGCGGCACAGCACGTCAACACGTCAGCTGCACGTCAGCACGTCAGCACGTCAGCACGTCAGCCGGCATAGAATTATGTAAGGGTTAGGGTATTTGTCGAGGTTAGGTTATGGTGGGCACCTGCGCAGAGCGCCGGGCAGGCGAGCAGCAGGCGCGCGAGCGCGGGCGCGGCCTCCCACAGCATCAGGCCCGTGTGCGCGAGCATGTGCCGGTGCTCGCGCGACACGCTGCGCACGCTGACCGCGCCCAGCGGCGGGCCCAGGTCCAGCTGCGCGCCGCCCGCACCATGCGCCTCTGGCTCCCTAGCCTTCACCCATGCCGCCCCTCAAGCAGAGCGTGTGACCACCGGAAGAGCAAGCACCTCACCAGCCTCCCGCAGCATGCGACAGGGCGCTCGGGCACGGCGTTGCAGACATGCCGAGCGCCAAAAGGGCGGCCGCAGGTACACCCGCACGGCTGCGGCTACAAGTCTACGCGGGCAGGACCAGATGCGGGCGACGGCGACCATATCATCAGACGCGGGCCCCGCACCAGCTCCTCGACCTCCTCGGGCGCGCCGGCGTCAAACAGGGCGCCCAGGCTCAGCCCGCCGGCGTCCCCGTCGCCTCCGCCGGCGCGCCCGTCCGCCGCGCCGGCCTCCCACTCAGCGGCATCAGGTGCTGCCCCCGCTGCACCCAGCGCTGCGCCGCGCGCGGGCCCTTCTGCAGCGCCCAGGTCGCGCGCGCCGCACGCGGCAGCCGCCGGCCCGCCCGCGTCGCTGCAGCGCGAGGCTGGCGCTGTGGCGCTCGCCGTTTGCAGGGCGGGCGCTCCTGCGCAACCCTGCTGTGCGGCAGGGTGGGGCCGCGCATCGAGCGGCGGCCGCTCCGGCGCTCGGCCGCCCAGGGTTGCGTGCCCTGGCACCTGGCCCCGGGCGGCTGCGTCGCAGCAGGCGCCCGCCTGGCCGGCGGCTCCGGCAGCGGCGTCTCCGGCAGCCGGCCGCCCAGCGCCAGGATCTCCAGACCCTGTGCAGCCGCATGGCACCGGGGGTTCACGGCCGCCGACGCCGCGCTGCCCAGGGACAGCTCCTTCGGGGCTCTGGCCGGCGCCGCGCTCGCCGCTCGCGCACGGCTCGGCGCCCGCCGAGCCGTGCGCGCAAAGCGGCGGGCCCGCCGAGCCGTGCGCGCAAAGCGGCGGGCCTCGCAGCGTGAAGGCGGCCTGCACCCAGCGGCGCTCCATGGCGAGCGCGCGTGCGCGGTTTTCCACGCGCAGCTCGCGCGTGGCCACCGCGTCGCAGGCGAAGCCCTCCGCCTCGAACAGCGCACGCAGGCCTTCCTGGGCCCCGTCCGGACTTCAGGAGCTGATTAGGTTCAGGGATAAACCTGTGATAGTGACAGGCGCAAGGAAGGCTGTCACTGATGGAGACACAGGCGACACAGGTGGGGGCAGCCACGGGCGGCCTTGCGGCACGCTCGCAGCTGCCATGAGCCAGCCATATGCTGTCTCAGTGGCCCCTGGGCCGCGAGCAGACCGGGGCGTAGATGGGCAGCAGCGGCGCAGGCACTCCCCGACGCTGTATCAAGCGCGCTCTGCGCGCACGCGCGCGTCCGCGCACCTCGGTGAAGTAGAACGCGCGCGTGCCGTCGCCGCGCACATGGAAATCGCCTGCCAGGCGCTGCGCGTGCCGCCGGCCGCCCAGCCGCTCCTGCCATTGGCAACAGCCTAATTAGACAATCATATCGTGGACAATGACAAAGGCCATTGTGATGAATATCTGAGCCCGCAGCGGCGGCGGCCCCGTCGGTGCAGCGCGCGGGCCACTCTCAGGGCGGGCGCGGGGTCTCGCACAGCAGGGCGCTCAGGCCCGCAAGTGTGCGGGTGACTGCTCGCGGCCCAGCATGTCGCTATGCTGTGTGGCCGTCGAGGGCGTGATCATGTCTAGCACTCTGTTTAGAGCAGGGTGTGGGGGAGCGCCGCGCATGAGGTCAGCAGCGCAATACCAGCGCAATGGCTGCGCACGTAATAATAGCATTATTCTGCCTTCGATCAAAGACATACAGAAGCGCTTGGCGCGGTAGAGTGCAGGGTGGCGGGGGGACGGGCGGCGCGCCTGCGCCAGGTCGCCCCGCGCGTAGTCGCGCACCAGGACGCGTCCGCGGCCCGGACGCAGCGTGGCCGCAATGTTGCGGAGCGCCTGCGGCGGCGCGCACAGCAGTCTGCAGCGCCCCTGGCGCCAAACTTTAACAGGGCGGAGGGAGCGCGCAGCCGGCCGGGCCACCGCATTCAAGCGCGCCCCACGTATGCGCTGTGCCTGGACCTGGCGCGTCATGCCAGAAAAGCGAAGCGCAGGCCTAGCGTGCTGAGGGGTAGCAGACTGACAGGGGCCGAGCCATGCGCCGCGCGTCTTGCGACGACACGCTATGCGGCGCACCTGTGAGCCGCTGCTACGCTCCCAGCAGAGCGCTGGCAGACCACGGCTGCAGCGTTCCATGGCATGCCACATATGACACGTGCGCTTTGACACGATGCGGCCGCCACCCGCGGCAGCAGCCTGGAGCGGGACGCAGGCGGCGCAGACGTGAGCGCGCACTCGTCCGCCTCCTCGAGGCGTCCGGCGCGCCTGCGGCATCTTCGCTGGGCTGATCGCCGACAGCACGAAGACGAGCGTGCAGACATCCACGCCGCCGGCCGGCACGGCGCCCGCTAGCGCGCCCGGCACGGTGACGTCCGCGACAAACGCGGTCGCGCGGCCCGCCGCGGCGCGCGCGCGCGCGCGCACGAGCGCCACCGCGCGCGGCGCAAAGTCGCACGCGTACACGCGCGCCTGCGGGTTGGCCGCCAGCAGCGGAAACACCGTGTTGCCTGCGCCGCAGCCGACCTGCGCGCGTGCGAGCTGCCCTGGGCGACTGGGCAGCCGCCTTCGAGCCGGGGAGGATACTGAAGTGCTGAAGCGCGCTCTGTGGTGACCAAACGGCCGCGGGACAGGGGACACACGCGCTCAATAGGCTGGCGTGTGCGCCTTGCGATAGGTCCTACACGCAGCGTGCGGGGAGCCGCAGCCCCTCGTGGGGGCTCGCCTCCAGCAGCGTGTGCGGCCCGTCCAGCAGCTCAGGGAACTCGCGGCCCAGCCAGTTGCGGTCCTTGAAGAAGGCCGCAGCGTGGCGCCTGTAGAACTCGTCCCACTTGTCGCTCGCCTGCGCCTCGAGCTCCTCTGCCCACCGTACACAAGGAAGCAAGTCAGCGGTGGTATGAAATGTCGCTGAGGAAGCGCTGCACGACACTGCGTATCTGCCTGTCTGCTAGTATTTGTTAGTGTGCTCTGTGCATGCGCCGCCACACTCACACCCACACTATCGTGAGAGCAGGAACTTGATAACCTTGTGGGCTCAGTTGGCAACCTCACCAGCGCGCTGCTTATCCACCAAGTCGCTTGGTACGCTGAATAAATAGGCGCCGGGCGGCATTGGCAGCAATGCAAGCGCTCCCTAGGCCCGAGGCTTGTACATGGTGCCTGAGTGTCCAGGACTCCCTCTTGCACAGGGCGCGCCAATCTGGGAAAGGTACTGGCGGTGCTGTACGACTCAAGGAGTCTCATCAGACTCCTGCAACCCCATGGCTTGAATCAGCAAGTGCCAAAACTAGCTAGTATATTTAAGCAGTCATGGTGGACACACAAGCGTGGCTGCAAATGCGACCATGCGCTGCCGCTTACCATGCTCGGGGCCTTCCCATCATCGATACATCATTACAAGCAGCCTGTCACAATGGTCCAGGCAGTGTGCACAAGGAGCGGGGCAGTTACACTTGCATGCAGTGCGACAAGCAACCCCTTCTGCGTAAAGTGTTGTACATGCTGCTGCAGCTGGGGCGCTTCACGCCGCATGGCGAGGGGCACCAGCGCGCACTGGGCAAGGCCATACAGCTTGCCATGACGCTCGAGGAGACGCGCTCCTGCCTCCCGGCACATATGCTGAGGTGTTTGTGTGTAAGCGCACTAGACGCAACACCAGCTGCACTCACTTCAGAGACGCCTGCATGAAGAGTGATTTGGGGCGGCTCCTGCGGGGCTTTGCCAAGCGGCCCTGCCTGTCATCTGTGGTATTCTTCCCCCACATGGCCTGACCTGTCAAAGACATGCACTGCCTACCCCTGCAGCCGCCTGTCAGGCGCGCGCTCGCAGGCGCCGGCACGCGCCCTTGTGCCCTGCGCGCCAGGCGGCTCTCTGGCACGCCTCTGAGCAGTAGCGCGCCGTGTTGCAGCCGGAGCACAGCTGCAGCCGCAGGCCCGCCTCCGTCACGCCGGACAGGTTGCGGCACCTGCGCAGGCACGGCACGCTTGTTTGTCAGGGCTGCAAGCTGAACCCTTTCTTGTCGCGACGTTCCAAGCACCCGCATGCCGCACGGGCGCACCCCGTGCTCCAGCAGCCCACGGGGCGCAGCGCGTGCGCCTGCAGGCGCAGGTCCTCCAGGCTGGCCTCCGACAGGGCCTCTGCTGCAATGTGCGGAGCAACAGTGGCCTCGAAGCTCGCAATGCGGTCCGCAGCATACTGTTTTCCGCTGTGGTCCACAGCTGGCCAAGCGCCACAGCGCTCGCCGGCCAAATGTCATCAATGGCCTGTGCAGGCGGGCAAAGCGCTGCCTGGAAGCATGCAGCATGCGAGCAGGCGCAGGCAAGCACAGGTAGAACAATTGCAAGGCCCTGGTTAGCTCAACTGACAGCAGAGCAATGCGGCGCATGCGCACCTCCGTTAGATGCGGCCGCATGGCGCGCAGCACACCCCGCACAAAGATGAACGCGACACCTGCCTCCTCCTCATGCCCGGGAGCCACGTGCGCGCATGGACAGCGCTCCGCCAGGCGCATGGCTGCGCCCAACGCGCCGGCGCGCGCGAGCGCCAGGGCCAGCGCGCGCGAGGCGCCGCCCAGCTGTGCGACGCCGCGTAGCGCGCCCACAACTGCCTGCTCCGGTCTCCCGGCCCTGCCCTCATATGGAACGCCCTCGTCGCCGCTGGCCTCTCCGCGGCCTGTGGCGGGCACGCCTGGTGGCCCACCTGCAATGCGCCCTGCTGGTCATGACATCTGCCCCGCTTGCATGTCAATGGGTGTGCAACATCACGTGGGCAGGCATGTGCATATGCCTGACTCCTCAGTAAGGGCACCCTACTTTGGGCCGTACTCTGCATGTGCACAGACACCCTGAGATCCTTGTGTGCGGCAAGTGTGCAAGCATTCACTGTACGCAATGTGATGGCTCTCACGGTATAAGCACGCACCGACTCCTCACAACCCCGCCAACACACTACCTGGCAGGGCAAAGCCAGCAGGCACGCACAGAGCTCGGCCAGCTTGTCCAGCGCCGCCGTGACAAACGGCACCAGGCCCGGGCACGCCAGCACCACCGCCTTGCACTCCTCCGGGACATCGTCCGCCACCAGCCTGCCGCAGGCGCCCTGCGCAGCCGCAGAGACAGGGTCCAGGCATTCCATCCAACAAGGCGCACACTCGGGTGCTCAAGAGGCCGAACGATGAAAAGCCGCATACTTACCAGCGCCGCCGACAGTATCTCTGACATGTCCAACTTGTATTCCGGGTGGACGTCCAGCGCGCGCACGCTCTCAGGCGAACGGATTGACGGGGGCAGCAGCTGCGCCGCCGCGTATGGCAGCAGCTCTGCTGGCAGGGCGCGTCCGGCTGCCCACGCGATCGCACTCAAGCTTGACTGATCTGGACATGGGGCCTTGAGCGCATCCTGCCGCATGTTGACATGGGCGTCACAGGCGGGCTCTGCCGAGCACCCACAACTGTTTTCACGTGCGTGCGGTGTGCAGCATTGGCTGCCCAGGCAGCTAGGGTGCTGCAGGAGCCGGCGCGGGCTCACCAACAGCGCCGTGTGTATGAAAGAGCCAGGCAAGCTCGCCACCGATTTAACCTTTACCAGTGACGTGAGCAGCGCCTTTGCAGCCGGCGCAACGATGTCGACAGAGCCCACTGCCAGCACCAAGTCAGATGCACAAGTCACTGCCTGCACGCCGGCGGCTGCGTTGAGGGCGGCGGGTTGTAACAGGCGCGCCTGCAGTCTGCGCTGTGACACTGCAAGAGCACACAGCTGCCATGCAGCTGGATGAGCTGCAGCACCTACCGTCAGGAGCACACAGACATGGAGCCAGAGCATGAGCGCGCCTGAGCGGCCACTCCGGCAGTGGTGCTCAGAACGTCCGGCGCGCCTCACCGCTGCCTCCGCGGCTGTCAGAGCGAGCGGCAGCAGGCCCTCGCGTCGCTCGGCGTCCTTGCGAGGGACCATCCCATCAACCTGTGCGGGGCAGGGTTTTGCAATCGAGTGGGCAGCGAAGGGAAGGCCTCCTGTGCGCCTGCATGCCTGCACTGTCTCAAGGGACCACCGGCTGAGGTCGCACCAGCACCGACCAGGGCGGCAGGCAGCGGATGATTGTAACGCAAATGAAGAGGCTGCTCGCCGGTGACCATGCCCGCTCGCGTCATCAGATACCTGCGCCCAGCACGTGCGGTGACGCCCGCAAACGGCATCAGGGTCCCAGCCCAAGTCCCCAGCTTGACAGACGGACAATCGCCCCTGCAAGATATAGATATGTGGGGGTCACCACGGTGGCCTTGCGTGTCCAGCCAGCTCTGACTGAGTCTAGCACTCTCCACGACAGCAGGCTTTGCAATGCGCAGACACGCAGATCGAAAATGGCTTGAGACGCATGCCGCGCACTGACTTGTTCGCATATGCACAAATGGAGGTCGGCACCTATTGCAAGCTAGCGCAGTGACAACCGATAAACAAGCTGCGCATGGATCTCTCGCAACATGAGAGGCGCATGTGCCATAATGAAGCGCACCATCTCCGCAAGGCGCTGCGACGCCCACAGCAGCATGGTGTACAAGTACCGCATGCTGCGGATGCGCTCCTTGCCAGGCACGCGCTTGCAGACCTCCCGGCACATGAGCAGCTTGCCCAGCACGCTGCTGCACAGGCTGGCCGGATGGACATCCAAGTCCTGCCGCTGACCTGCAGTAATGCAATCATGGTTGGAATGGTTGCAAGAACGGAAAGCGAATCATTCTGGAGCTTGTGCTATAACAGCATCGGCACAACGACCTGCACAGCACCGTACCCCTGATCACAGTGGGTGATCAGTGCAGCCCGCCCACTCACCGTGCTAGGGACTACATGGCTGCCGGTACGTGGATGACAGCTGACCATTAACGGCATGCGTAGGCAGCAAATGCGTGCATATGATATCGGCCAGCGCACGTTCAGGGCCGGCTTGGAAAACAACATGGCTTTGCTTGAGTGTAAGAGGATGAGAAGGGCGGGCGAACGAGCAGCACGCAAGATAAAGCAAGGCGATGCGCACCGCTGTACTACTTCTGCAAGCAGCAAAGCAACAGCGGCATAACTCGGTCGACCAGCAGGGCCAGCAGCCGCTGCTCAACCTCTGGGTCAAGTGGTTCTGTGCCGGGCTCGAGCAGCGCCGCGCGCGCTGCCAGCGCATGCTGGATGCTGCGCTTGCTCACTAGAGCAAGGTCCAAGGCAGCTGCGAGACTGCACATGGCTCAGTCCCTGCAGGCGCACTTCCTGCCAAACGGTGCGACCTAGCGCAGCATGGCCGCCAGCCTGCACCAAGGGCGCACCGCTGCCGCCCGTGAGCGCCTGCTTCATGACATGGATGAGGAGGTCGCCCTGGGCGGTGCCGCAGAAGGTCTTCAGGTACGCAGCATGTGGCGCCTCGCCGCGCGCGCCCAGCGCCTTGTACAGGTCCGTCGCGGTGCCTATGTGCTGCATCAGGCCGGAACAAGGTCAGGTGCATGCTCACTCGATCGGGCGGCTGTTGCAGGAGTGCGCAGCCATGCGTACATGGGTAAAGAGCGTGAGACTCTTTTTGCGGAAGGCTGCCGCGCCCGGTGCAGACACGCTGCGCGGCAGGGGTCCCGGGGCGCTCGCCAGCCAGAATACCACTTTTGAGAGGCTGGGAATGCACTGCGTTAGGACAGCAGACCGGGGCATGACCGGCTCGCCCCACTCCTCCGACTCATCGGCCAGGCCCCAGTGCGAGACCGCCTGCGCGGCGCGCAGCCAGCCTCTGCAGAGCAGCCTACGCGAGGCGGCCGGCCGTGCGGCGTGCAGCCTGCTCACACCTGCAGCAGCGTGCCCGCATAGTTCTGGAGCTGCGCGCAGGCCGGGTGGTTTTGTTCCAGGCTGTGCTGGCTGCCCGCTGCCAGCACTGCCCAGGACGCAGCCAGGCCAGTAGCCAGGCCAAATACATCGTACTCTGCGTACCTGAGTGCACACAGGCACACCGCATCAGCTGGGCTAGGTCAGCCCATGAAGTCTCCTACAGCTTATACGCCAAGCTGCTGACACATGTGGTTGTGATCGCGCAAGCGCACCTCTCGGCAGCCTCGCGCACAGCAGTGATGCGGTCAGCCGGCCCGCTGACAAAGAAGGGACAGGTCAACAAGAGGCTCAGTGTCTGAAGCGTGCGCTCAACAAGTTTTTGCAAAGTGGCCAACATTCTTGTGTCTCGGGTAAGCCCTTCCGCAGCCGCCAGATCTCGCCACACAAGGCGTCTGGCAACGCCTACAAGTGTGGCAGTCACTGCGCCAGCGCCCTCGTAAACGAGCCTCGCCTCGCGCAGCGTCGTGCCGCCCTCCACTGACGCAGCCTGAAAGAGCTCAGGCACAAGCAGAGGGCCCAGCAGAGCTGCTGCATCGAGGTTCAGCAAGTCGGCCAGGCGCAGTGGGCACGTCGCAGCGGCTGCCAGCTCTGGGGCCCCCGCCTCGAGTGCCCTGAGCTGCGCAGCAGCCCTGGCCGGCAGGCTGGCCAGTGCGGACATTCTTGAGGTACACAGCACCTAGAAAGCTCTTGCGACGCCACCAATGTTCCTTTTCCCGGTGCGCTTAAGGGACATGTAACAGCGTGCGCTGATGATTAGCAGCCCAATTAGGGCTGGTGCGACCCCGTTTGGCTGGGGCCAAATGACAGAAGCTGGCCTGGCCTGGCTCCTGACGAGTTCAGGCAATGTGTCCCAGTCTGCATGCATGCGCAAGAAGCACTGTGCAGGTTGTGTGAACAGCAGGTTCTGACCAGGCCGTTTCCTTTCTACTTAGTACAGAATGAATCACCCTGTTGAGACCAAGGCGCATCACATACAAAGAAGCAGCCACTATTGTACACTAGGCAGGCCCCTGCTCGCCACGCCAGGCGTGCCGCTCCGCTCCCGACCACAAAGACACACATCTCTAACCCTCTTGGACAAAGCGCAGACAACCCATTCGCTCGCCCCGCACACATAACGCCTGCACCCATAGGGCCTTTGGGAGCCGTCCAAGCAGGGACTGCCAGGCAGCCGCGCCTGTCAGGCGCGCGCTCGCAGGCGCCGGCACGCGCCGTTGTGCCCCGCGCGCCAGGCGGCTCTCTGGCACGCCTCTGAGCAGTAGCGCGCCGTGTTGCAGCCGGAGCACAGCTGCAGCCGCAGGCCCGCCTCCGTCACGCCGGACAGGTTGCGGCACCTGCGCGGGCACGGCATGCTCGTGAGCCGATACTCTCCTCTAAAGAGCACTTTGCCGCGCCGTTCCAGGCACCCGCATGCCGCAAGGGCGCACCCCGTGCCCCAGCAGCGCACAGGCCGAAGCGCGGGCGTCTGCAGGCGCAGGTCCTCCAGGCTGGCCTCCGATAGGGCCTCTGCTGCAATGTGCGGCGCAACGGTGGCCTCGAAGCGCGCAATGCAGTCCGCAGCAGTAGTCTGGTCCGCTATAGCCCACAGCTGTTGAAGCGCCGCAGCGCTCGCCGGCTGACTGTTATCAATGGCCTGTGCACGCGGGCGAAGCGCTGCCTGGAAGCCTGCAGCATGCGTGCAGGGCGCAGGCAAGCACAGGCAGAACAATTGCAAGGCATACGCAGGGGCCGCACGACGTCTTACAGCCCATTACTGCCTCGCCCGCCCCTACACCCGACCTCAGCCTGTGCTGGTTAGCAAGACTGACAGCCGAGCAATGCGGCGGGTGCGCACCTCTGTAAGATGCGGCCGCATGGCGCGCAGCACATCCTGCACAAGGCTGAACGCGAATTCCGCCACCTCCGCGGGCTGGGGCGCTAGGTGCATGCAGGGACAACGCTCCGCCAGGCGCATGGCTGCGCCCAGCGCGCCGGCGCGCGCGAGTGCCAGGGCCAGAGCGCGCGATGCGCCGCCCAGCTCTGCTACGCCGCGCAGCGCGCGCAAGACTGCCTGCTCCGCATTGCTGGCCCTGTTATCGTGTGGGCCGCCCTCGTCGCCGCTGGCCTCTCCGCAGCCTGTGGCGGGCACGCCCGGCGGCCCATCTGCAACGTGCCCCGCTGGACATGACAACTGCTCTGCTTCAAGTGTTGGGTGTGCGATGTCACCCGGTCAGGCGTGTTCACATGCACGTGCCCCTCAGTGGAAGCGGCCTGCCTAGGGCCACACGCTGCATGGGCGGATCTGATTATTCTGTGCGTAAGTGTGCAAGCGTACACCGCTCAAGGCGCTATCAATGTGATAGATCGCTGTCAATGTGAGCAGGATCCATGACAGTGATCGTATCCAGCTGCATAAGCACACACCATATTCCATGAACCCTGCCAACCCCCAACTGGCAGGGCACGCCGGGCAGGCACGCACAGAGCTCGGCCAGCTTGTCCAGCGCCGCCTTGACAAAGGGCACCAGGCCCGGGCACGCCAGCACCACCGCCGTGCACTCCTCCGGGACACCGCCCGCCACGAGACTGCCGCAGGCGCCCTGCGCAGCCGCAGAGACAGGCTCCAGGCATGCTCTTACCTCAATAACACGGCGCATGGCAGAGTCCGTGCTCAAGTGAACGAACGGTGACAAGCCGCACACTCACCACCACCGCTGATAGGAAGTCTGACACTTGTCCGGCGCTGAAAAGCAGGTTGTGCTGCGGGAGGTCCAGCGCGCGCACGCGCTCAGGCGGAAGCAGCCAGAGGGGCAGCAGCTGCGCTGCGGCGTATGGCAGCAGCTCTGCTGGCAGGGCGCGTCCGGCCGCGCGCTCGTTCGCAGCCAAACTTGACTGGTGTGGAACCGAGGCCATGAGCGTAGCCTGACGCATGTGATGTGGGGGTAACTGGCGGGTTCTGCCGAGCTCACAAAACTGACTGCATATGCGCGGATTGTGCAGCCATTGGCCGCCAAGGCTGCTGGGATACTGCGGGAAGTGACGCGGCTCACCAGCAGCACTGTGTGCACGGTAGTGCCATGCACGCCCCCCACCGCAAAGGCCTTTGCCAGCGATGTGAGCAGCGCCTTCGCAGCCGGCGGGACACTGTTGACAGAGCCCACAGCCAGCACCACATTAACACCATAAGCCAGTGCCTGCACGCCGGCGGCTGCATCAAGGGTGATTGGCTGTAACAGGCATGCCTGCAGTCTGCGCTGTGACAGTGCAAGAGCAAACAAGTGCCATGCAGCTGCATGAGATCCAGTAGGCCCAGCTTCTACAGCTCAAGACTTGTACCAAAGCATGAGCGCACCACAGCCGCAACGTCGTCGTCGGTGTCAATAACGTCTGCCGCGCGCCTCACCGCTGCCTGCATGGCTGCCAGAGCGAGCGGCAGCAGGCCCTCGCGTCGCTCGGCGTCCGTGCGAGAGGCCGTCACATCGTCCTATGCAGACCAGACCTTGGCAGCCAGGTCGGCAGCAACGGGAAGGCTTCCTGCATGCCTGCATGCCTGCACTCAATTACGGGCCACCAATTAAGGTCGCACCAGTATCGACCAGGGCGGCAGGCAGCGGATGAGTTCATTGCATTTGTTGATAAGGCTGCTCAGCGGTGCCCCGCGCGCGCTCGCCTCAAGAGCGGCCTGCGCCAAGCAGGTGTGGTGACGCATGCAAACCGCAACAGGCTCCCAGGACAAGCTGCCAGCCTGATAGACCGACAACTGCCCCTGCAAGATGTAGACATGTCGGGGGCACCACGGTGGCGTGCCGTGCCCAGCCTGCGCTGAGTTAGACTAGCACTCACATGACGGCAGACACTGCAGTGTGCAGATGTGCAGTTTGAGAATGGCTTGAAATGCATGCCGCCCAGTAATCACACTGACTTTTTTCGAACAGGCACAACGGTGGTCTGTAGTCTAGCGCAAACCAGCGCAGCGACAGCTTTTATAGAAGCTGCGCATGACCCCACCCGCGACACGGGAGGCGGACATCCCACTCGCGCGCGCACCTGCTCTGCAATGCGCTGCGACGCCCACTGCAGCAGGGTGTACAGGTAGCGCATGCTGCAAATGCGCTCCTTGCCAGGCACGCGCTGGCAGATCTCCTGGCACATGAGCAGCTCGCCCAGCACGCTGCTGCACAGGCCGGTCGGATGGACATCCAAGTCTTGCCGCTGGCCTGCATTCATGCAAACTTGGGTGGAACTGTTGCAACAGTGGGAAGCACATTGTTTGGGAGCATGTCCAGAGTCAGCAGGGGCACAACGACCTGCACAGTGCCTTCCACTTCAGCACAGCAGTTGAAGAGGGCACACATCTCACTCATTATGCAAGAGAGTACATGGCTGCCGGCACACAGACGAAATATTACTGACCAATCAACGGCATGCCCAGGCAAAACGGCGTGCATGTGATATCAGCCAGCGCACGTGCCATGGCTTGAGATCAAAAACACATGCTTTGCTTTATGTGCAAGGTGGATGAGCAGTGCAGACCAGCGAGCAGTACCTAAGATTAAGAAAGGCGACGCGCACCGCTGTACCACTTCTGCAAGTGACGCAGCAACAGTGGGACTGCCCGGTCGCCCAGCAGGGCCAGTAGCCGCTGCTCAACCTCCGGGTCGAGCGGATCTGCGCCGGGCTCGAGCAGCGCCGCGCGCGCTGCCAGCGCATACTTGATGCTGTGCTTGCTACCCAGAGCAAGGTCCGTGCCGGCTGCGAGACTGCGCGTGGCTCAGTCCCCGCAGGCGCACTTTCCGCAGAATGGTGCGACCCGGAGACTGCACGGCCGCCCGACTGCGCCAAGGGCGCACCGCAGCCGCCGGCAAGAGCCTGCTCCATGGCGTAGATCAGGATTTCGCCCTGGGCAGGGCCGCAAAAGGTCTTCAGGTATGCGGCATGCGGCGCCTCGCCGCGCACGTCCAGCGCCTTGTACAGGTTTGTCGCAATGCCTATGTGCTGCATCAGGCCGTAACAAGGTCAATTGCATGCTCACTCGATTGGGTGCAGTTGCAGGAACGCGCAACAATGCGTACACGGGTGTAGAGTGTGAGACTGTTCTTTCGGAAGGCAGCCGCCGCTGGCGCGGACAGGCTGTACGGCAGGGGTCCCGGGGCGGTCGCCAGCCACACAACCACTTTGGCGAGGCGGGGGAAGAACTGCGTCAGGACGGCAGACCGCGGCATGGCCGGCGCGCCCCACTTCTCCGACTCGTCGGCCAGGCTCCAGTGCGAGACAACCTGCGCGGCGCGCAACCAGCCTCTGCGGAGCAGCCCGCGCGAGGCGGCCGGCCGTGCGGCGTGCAGCCTACGCGCGCCTGCAGCAGCACACGTGCATAGTTCTGGAGCTGCACACAGGCCGGGTAATTGTGCTCCAGGCTGTGCTGGCTGCTCGCTGCCAGCACTGCCCAGGACGTGGCCAGGCCAGCAGCCAGGCCAAACACGTCGTATTCTGCAAACCTGAGCGCACAGGCACACCGCGTCAGCTGGGCCAAGGTGCTGCCGGTGGAGGCTCAGACAGCAGCGAGTGTGAAGCTACAGGCGCATGTGGTGGTTATTGCGCAAGCTCACCTCTTGGCAGCTTCACAAACAGCCCTGCTGCGGTCAGCCAGCCCGCTGACGAAGAAGGGACAGATCAGCAAGAGTCTCAGCGTCTGAAGCATGACTTCGACAAGTTTATGCAAACTGGCCATGACTCTTGCGGAGAGCCCTTGCGCAGCAGCCAAGTCTCGCCAGACAAGGCGCCTCATGAAGCTGACCAGCGTGGCAATTGCTGCGCCTGCGCCCTCATAGATCAGCCGCGCCTCGCGCAGCGTCATGTGGCCCGCCAATGGTGCAGTCTGAAAGAGCTCAGGCACAAGCAGAGGGCCCAGCAGAGCTGCAGCATTAATGTTAAGCAAGTCGGCCAGGTGCAGAGGGCACGTCGCAGCGGCTGCCAGCTGTGGGGCCCCCGCCTCGAGTGCCCTGACCCGTGCAGCAGCCCTGGACGGCAGACTGGCCAGTGCACACATTCTTGAGGTACACAGCACCTAGAAAGCTCTTGCGACGCCACCAATTGTCCTTGTATGACCCTGGTGCGCAGAATTGTAACAGCGTGCGCTGATGTCAGCACAGACTAGGGCGCAGCATGCTGCGTCCAGGCCCCCAATGCTTACACGACCTGATACATGACCCTACACGGGCACTTATTGGATGCGTTCCAGTCCAATTAGATTGGTGGTGAACGGGTGAATGTACTCGTCGCGTGTGCGGCTCATATCACAGTTTTTAAACAGCAGGTAGCGCTCAGTAAGCGAATATCAACACTGATGTCAGCAAAGCGCCAGCTGTTGGACAGGTACAGCCTTCCACAGGGCAGCGTCCCTGTCAGCTAACCCGGCTGCTCAGGTGCTCCCAGACGTTATGCCTCCTACGGTGGAAGGCTACAAGCGCGCCCTCAAGCGCGCTCTTGTCACGCGGGCATGCCGCTGCTGCAGCAAGGAGGGGTCTAGTAATCATGCTGAACCCATTACAAGTGAGGGCGTTTGGTGCCTCACCGACGTGTCACATCTCTGTGTAGGCTCGGTGTCCGGAGGCCACAGGCACATCGCGTGCTCCAAGTCACTCACGGAAGCTCGTGTTCGGGTCATGCAGCCAGGCACCCTTCCGTGTCAGCCCCGATGACCGCGCAGTCCCCTGGGATACAAGCTCTGCGCCAACCATGGTCCGGAAAGTCGGGCATGCCTCACGTGCGCCCTGCACAAATTCACGTGCAAGACTCTGGCACAGAATGCAAGCTGAGCTCACGGCCGACTGCTGCACAGGCAAGGGGTAGCACCGCTATACATAACAGCACAAAGTCAGCGCCACCATGCTTCCCAGGAGGACCAGCTTTGGCGGTGCTGTGCCCGCAACGTGTACCCTCTGTTCAGGCGCCACGCGCAGGCGCCTGTTTGTGCCGGGGCATGACTGATGAGGTCGTGGAGCCACACAGGGAGCCCTGAAGGAGACGGGGAGCCCGTATCATGGGGCGCCCGTGCCGGCACGTCAGTCGGGCGCGCGCTTGCAGGCGCCTCGGCAGGCGGCCTTGTGCCCCGCGCGCCAGGCCGCCTTCTGGCAGGCCTCTGAGCAGTAGCGCGCGGTGTTGCAGCCAGAGCACTGCTGCAGCCGCAGGCCTGCTTCCGTCGCGCTGGACAGGTCGCGGCACCTGCGCGGGCACGCCACGCTCGTGAAGCAACACCTCTCTAGCGCTGACGGGAGCTCTGCAGCGGGCGCTCGTACGCCCGTATCCGGCAGGGGCGCACCCCCACTACCAGCAGCCCGCGGGGCGCAGCGCGGGCGTCTGCAGGCGCAGGTCCTCCAGGCTGGCCTCCGGCAGCGTGTCCGCGGGGATGCGCTGCGCGGCCTCAGCCTCGAAGCGCGCGATGGCGGCTGCAAAGCTGGCCAGAGCATCCTGGTACTGCTTGCTGCTGGGCCCGAGCGGCGGCGCGTTGTCGAGCAGCAGCGGGCAGTCCTGCCGCGCCGCCCGCGCAGCGTCAGCGACCCCAGCTCCTGCCTGCAGCCGCTGAGAGCTTGGGCGGCGCCGAGCGCGCGCGCACCTCGGGCAGGTGCCGGTCGACGGCCTGCAGCATGCCCTGCATGCAGCTCGCCGCGATGTAGGCCTCGCGTTCGCGCTGCGGCTCCTCGCACGCAGGCCACCCAGTGCTGCGCCAGGCGCGCGACTGCGCCCAGCGCGCCGGCGCGCGCGAGCGCCAGCCCCATGGCGCGCGACACGTCGCATATCTTTGCGGTGCCGGCCACGCCAGCCAAGGGGCCCTTGTCCCCGTGCGCGGCCCAGTAGGCCTCGGAGTTGCCTGTGATGTCGCGGCAGAAGGTCCTCCCGCGGCCGTTGGTGCGCGCGGCCGGCCGGGCAGCATCTGCGAGGTGGCAACACGACGTCTGCACAGCATGCACGGGGGGTTAGCCTGCACGTCAGGGGAGCCGGGCGCGGGCCCCCGCCGGCAGGAACTCGGCAGGAGACGCCCGCTGGCGCAGGGCCGCGCGCCTCACAGGCACAGCTGAGGAGCGCGGGTCGTGCGCGCCAAGCTGCTCAAGCATGCCCACCGCGCACTGCTGTGCAGAGTGAAGCGCCGGGCTGCTGCGGAGGCGTCACGCAGCTCTGTCGGCGCCCTTAACAGGTCACGCCCCCGACACGCGCAGCAGGGAGGCGCGCACAGACGTCGCCCATCTTGCGCAGCGCCTCCACGACAAAGGGCACCAGGCCCGGGCACGACAGCGCGACCGCTCTGCCCTCCGCGGGCCCGTCCACCACAAGGCAGATGACGCCCTGCGCGCACGCAGCGTCGCGCTGCCGCGCTCAGCCCGGTGCCGCCCCGCAGCGCGGCGCACAGTGCGCGGGCCCTGGCCGGCTGGTCAGCGGGAGGGCCGCAAGCGCACCAGCCGACCCGAAAGCAAGGTTGCCACTCCGTTGCCGTGATCGTGAAGGACGCTCTGGACCTGCGCGGCGTCCAGCGCGCGCACGCGCTCGGGCGACAACAGCAGCAGGGGCAGCAGCTGCGCCACCGCGTACGGCTGCAGCGCCGCCGGCAGGGCGCGCGCGACCGCTCGCGTGTCCGGGGTTGCGCACACAACCAGGTCATGAATCGAGGTCGCCAGCGCAACCTGGCGCGCCCCATGCAGCCGGTCGGGCGCAGGCGCTCGCATGCTTGCACACGGCATGTGTCACACGTGTGAGGTGCGCATCGCCCAGGCTGCAGAAGCGGCAGGGGGTGGGGGCGGGGGCGGCAGGGGCCGCTGCGGCGCACCGACAGCCCGACGCGCACGGCGGCGCCTGGCACACGCGCCGGCGCGAGCAGCTTGGCCAGCGTGGCGAGCAGCGCCTTGGCGGCCGGCACCAGGCTCTCGCACGAGCCCACCGCCAGCAGCACATCGGCCGCGACCGCGACCGCCTGCGCGCCGGGACGCGGTGAGCGCCGAGAGTTGCGCCAGGCAGACATGCCGCACCCTCACAACTTCCCTCCAGAGCACCAGCCAGGCAGTTGCGAGGGCGCAACACCTGCACAGCCGTCAGGGCATCAGGCGATCAGGGCCCAGTCAAGTCCGCGCCTGGGCCACAGCTCTGTCGGGGTCAGGTACCAGCGCCCTGCCCACCACCTCTGGCCCGCGCCTCAGTGCAGCCTCCACGGCCGACAGGGCCAGCGGGAGCAGGCCCTCGAGCCGCTCGGCATCCTCCCGCGAGGCCTCCTCACGGGCCTGTGCGGGCAAGAGGCTGTGGCGCGGCGCCGCGAGCGCTGGTCATGATGAGGTCATGGAGGTACACAATTTGGATACATAGGACACTAGAACATTACTTTTTATTCTGCACACGCCTGGCATGGAGCGCTGCATGCAAACGTGCTTCCACGCCCGCCTTGCAGCCACGTCACCAGCGGCGGCGCGCGCCCTTACCACGCATGCAGTGCTGTCGGAGGCCAACAGGGGTCGCACCATGATCAGCCAGGGCGAGCGGCAGCAGGAAATGTCGTCGCAGATGTGGTGCAGCATCCGGACCTCGTTCTCGCGCGGGCCCAGTGACGTGTCGACCCACGCGCTGTCCCGGTGGGCGTTCTGCACCAGGGAGCTGCGGTGAGATGTACCGCTGCCGACAGATCTCGAGCGCAGGCTGCAAGCACGGCTACCTCACAGTTATTGCATTCACACTTGGAGCCTGCATGGGCGGCAGTAAGGCACTGCGTGAAGCACACGCCCCGATGGCGGCTAGCAACGTGCACACAGGCATCGTGGCGCACGTTCGCAGCAACAGGCGATCTGAGGCACAGAGCGATAAACGCGCTGATGGGTCAGAGCATACAGCGGCAGCAGGCCAGCGGTGCGGCGTGGGCTGGCGAGCAGCACAGGTGCAATTTGCTAGATCGCGTCCTCATGCACTGCCCACGGGATCGCGTGCGCACACCCGATCAGCAATGCGCTGCGTTGCCCACAGCAGCATGGTGTAGAGGCAGCGCATGATGCGGATGCGGTCCCGCTGCAGCACGCGCATGCACGGCTCCTCGAAGTTCAGCAGCTTGCTCAGCACGCTGGCGCAGGAGCATGCGTCGGCGGCCGTGCACCGCTGCGAGCCTGCCGCCAGCGGGCCTGGTCAGCAGGTTGCCGCATGGAGCGGCTGCGCCGGGA
>JAABUY010002145.1_pt1 | contig 24250 bp, 25 predicted proteins | sample 5560271 | NCBI WGS metagenome assembly JAABUY01 (sample SAMN10711886, study PRJNA513374) | rock metagenome | isolation source: Antarctica rocks | place: Antarctica: Victoria Land, University Valley | reverse complement strand
GGTGCTACTTCGACCCAGACTCGGGCTTTGGGGCGTTTGCAGAGCTGCCCTTGGCCGATGCAGAGGTCTATGAGACAAAGCAGTGGCAGGCCGCAAAGGACACGCCGCTGGGCAACGGTGGTGGCGGCGACGGCGCCCGGGCGCCGCTGCGCGCTGTGGATGTCTGTGCGGGCGTGCGCTACAGCTCTCCGGCGTTCTCGGCTGGCGCGGTTGCCAGCCCGCTGGACGGTCACGTCAGCAACCTCTGGATGGCGCGCCGCACTTGGCATTTTTGACTGACAGCTGCACCTGTACCTCTGCGTCGCGATGGTGGCGCACCGTCCTATGGCGACGCATTGCCTGGAATACTGCCGGCGTGCGGCTACCTCGCATGCCTTGCCATGTTGTGATAGGAGGCCCGCTTGCTCCAGTGCCGAGTTTGCGGCGGTGACAGCTGCATGACCTGGGTCCAGGTGGGGCGGCATGGAGCCATGATGGCAGGCTGCCAGGTGCGGCCTGGCGCGAACGGGTGCCTGGGCAATCCAGCCGCGCTGATCGGCACGGACCCCTGGCGGCTGTGGACCGAGCTGCGGGGCGCGAGCAGCCTCGCCATCGCGTATTCGCCGGCCTCTTCGACTCCAGGTGCTGCCTGCGACGCGCCCCGCACCCAGCTTGCGAGCGGCATCTGCGTCCCAGTCCCGATGCGCTTCTTTGCCGCAACGGATGCGACAGGCTGCACCCGCACCGTCCCCACATGCAGCAGGTCAGCTGGCGCATGTTGCCCGCATGCAGGGCGGGGCGCGTTCACCACGGCGCTGGAGCTCAAGGAGCAGCAGCGACTCGTGCTGTCCTTCTACTACCACATGGCACGCCCCGCTCCGATGCTTTGTGGCGCCACCCATGCGCTGCACGGCATCCACCGATGCGCGGCGTGTTTTGCGCAGGCCGCGCAGCGCCTGTGCAGAAACCCGCTGGAGGACGAGAGCGTCGTGGGCATCACGAATTACATCAACATCGGCCTGCAGGCGCGTGTGCGTTTGGCAGCGCCGTGAACGAGCGAGGTCAGGGCGATTTTCTTTTGTTATCCGTTTGAAGGTGTTAGTGTCGCATGATCTCAGCAAGTGGCCTCAGCGACTGATCGCCTCAATTCGGCACCGCTAACGCCCGGTCGGCGCGCCCCACTAGGTCGTCACGCAGCTGAGGAAGGCCGGCGGCGCGGGCGGCGATGGCGTCGGGGCCAGGGCAGCTTCCGGGGAGGCAGCGGAGCCGTCGCTGCGGCTGGGAGCTTCGTGGCAGGTGGGCGGCCGCGGGAAGCGGCATCTGCGGCAGCGGTCACTGCATCAAGTGTGCAGGCTGCTTCTCACATGCATGCTTCAGCCGCGACATGCGATGGCGTGTGTGGTGCAAGCAGGTCAACAAGAACTGGCTGGCAAAGGTGCTGGTGGGCACCGACGCTATGGTGGCGGCGCTGGCGTTCAAGGCCTGGTGGCAGCCTAGCTTCACGGTGGCCGCTAATGCGGGTGCGGCACGGGGGTGCCATGTGAGGCTGAGGGTACCCTCCAGCCGTCAGGTGTCTGAGTTTGCTGTTTAGATGTGTCAACCGCTGTGTTCTCAAGCACTGCGCGTTGCCTGCAGACTGACCTGAGGAGTCCTTCAGTATGCGTTTGCGCGTCTGCAGGCTGGGACTACACCAGCAAACGACCGCGCTTTGGGCTGGTCATCAATGTCGAGAACTATGGCAACATCCGGTGCGCCGCATGGCACTGCACGAGCTGCAGGTGCCGAGCGCCTCGCTCACTGTCCAGCCTTGCTCCTGCCTGCCTCGCAGGTACGAGCGCTTCTCGGGAGCGCAGCGGCTGCAGGGCGCGGCGCTGGTTCAGCGCCATGTCGCCCTGCCCGAGGACCTGGCCAACAAAGCCGGCAAGGGGCTGCTTGTGCGCCCCCCTGCAACTGTTGACCTGTCTGTCTGTGTGCCTGTCTCTGTGCGTCTGTTCTGCCTGCGATGCATGCCTGTGTACCAGCCTGGCGAGTACGTCGCGCGCTGGTGACGGTGCCGCTCTGTGCTTGGACCAGGTGCAGAAGAAGGACCTGGACAATGCTGCTATCCTGGGGCAGACGCAGCCAAAGTCTGCCCAGTACCTCTAATCATATGCGCTGTTCACTGCATGGGACATGTACGGTCTGTTCGGTTGGCCCGTCGACAGCATCGTTTCTTCGGGGTGGAGTCTTGCTCCTTGGGGTGCAAGTCTTGCTCGGAAGCAGGCTGCCTGTGTACATTACACGTTCTCGTAGATGCTGCCATACAGCACAGACTTGTAACGTGTGGCTCGTTCTAATTTGAGCCCACCATGTTTTGCACTTCCCAGGAGACACTGCTTCAGACACAGTCGCTGAACAGGCTCGTTGCTAATGTCGAGGGCAGACGATGAGCTTCCTGCTCAGTATGATGGCCTCTGACGGTTTGCACCTGCGCCACAGACTTTTGCTCGGTAGGTGCGGCACTGAGGTGTCCGTACCCGACGCACAGACACTCAGCGCTGGCCAGGCAGGCGGCGCGCCTGACGTGGTACGCGACAGGACAGCGGTTGCACTGCATCATCGCCACGGAGTCCCCCGAAAGCCCGCAGTGGCAGCAGTAGTGGTGCGCGCAGCGGAAGCTGCGCCGGCCGGCGCCCCAGCGCGTGAGCGGGCAGGCCACCGCGCACGCCTCATGGTACCAGCGCCCGCAGCACTTCATCGAGCACTTCGCGAGCGCGCCGGCTGCGCCCGCGGCGGTGCTGGACTGGCCGCAGCGCAGGCATGCGTGCCTGGCGCATGCACGCTCGCGCACGCTCAGTGCTGCTGCCGATCAAGGGCGAGCATGCGCGCATTGCCAGCAAGCAGCTGGCACGCGCGACCTAGGCCAGCAACAACGTGTTGGGGGCGGTGAGCGGCGGTGCACGCCTGCCATGTGCGCACTCCGCGCACAGAGGCGCCGAGTGTGAAGGTACAGGCGCCGCGCAGGACCCGTGGCACGCCCGGCGGCAGCCGCCGCTGCACGCCCAGGCCCCGTCCACGCCCACAGCCGCAATGCCCCGCTCGCACACAGCGCATGCCAGCGCCGGCGCCGCGCTGAGGCGCGCATGCCCTGCGGGCCTGGCAGCAGCAGCGGGAGGACCAAAGGAGGACACGCTCGGCCCCGCTGGGCAGCCGGCCACCGTCTTGGACGCCGCGGCAAGCGGCCGGGGCGCAAAGGGATCGCGGGCGGCCGTGAAGGCTGCCGCGACCCGCGCGCTCTGCAGCACGGGCCTGCCCGCACCTGGCGACATGTGCAGCCCGGCCACTAGCTGCTGCAGCGCGCGCTGGGACGTGTCCTCGACCCCGGTCTGCCCCCCTACAGGCGTGGGCGCCGCCGCGCCGCCCGGGGCTGCAGCCGAGCAGGGCACCGCCTGGCGGAGAGCCTGCACCAGCTGCAGCAGCGGCTGCCGGGCAGCGGCGCCGCCGGCGCGTGCACCCGGCTGATCCTCGTGCAGGCGCCGTGCGAGCAGGAGGAGCTGCGGCGTCTGCGCCTTCAGCACGCGCGCCAGCGGCCTTTTCTTGGACGCGCGCAGCGTATTGCCGGGCTGGCCTGAGGGCGGGCGCTTTGCGTGCTGCTGCGCAGCCGCTCGCCTGTGGCGCTCCTCTGCCTGGCTCTGCCTCTCCACCTGCAGCGCACAAGAACTTCTAGGGGTCATCAGGCTGGTTAGCATGCTGTGAGTGCCGACCAGCCATGCCTGCTGTGTGTGCAAGAGCTAGAGACATGGCACGCGTCACACTATGATCAGGGCGCGCGGGCACCGACCTGCCGGATGCACCTGTTGAGCACGCGCCAGCACTGCCGCTCCAGCAGGCCAGCCGCGGCAGACCTGCCAGTGCGCAACACACAGCATGACATCCTGCGCGTGACGCTACCTGCCTGGTCTAGGCACAAGGCACACAGCACATGCGCATGGGTGCACTCCTGGTGGGAGCGGCGCACGTGGAGGGCGTGAGGCGGGCGAGCGCCGGGCTGGGCCCGGCCGCAGCAGGCGCGGCAGCAGGCTTTGGTGCAGCAGGAGGAGGCGGCGCGTCGGGCGCTGCATCGAGCGACAGCGCTGCCATGGCCGCCAGGGCCTGCTCCATGAGCAGCGCGCGTGCTTCCGCCATGCATCCGGGCCGGATGCGCCGCATGATCAGGCCCGCGCTCTTGCCTGCACGCCAAGCGGGGCTCGCATGTGATGTCACGTGCGCTTTCTACCAACTCACCCACTCCACCCACTTCCACCCACTCCACCCACCACCGCATACTTCTCTGGACGTATATTGTTTTGAGCCCCCGTAGGTCGGGGGCTCACCGGCCATGTCAACGGGCCGCACACAGTGCTTCAGGCCGGCAGCGGCGTAGCCCCCGGAGTGCATCACGGTGATGCAGCCGCGTGGCATGTCGACATAGAATGCGCCATTGGTGTACCTGGTGCACGAGCACTGTCGGACAGGGCCACCTCGCGCGTCGAGGGTCATCCTTGCGCTGATGCAGCGCAGCACGTGCCAAGCACACCAGCAGAGCGCGTGGATAGCAGGCGCCCTGGCAGCCGTACCCATACAGCGTGGTGCCAAACGACAGGCGGGAGTCGGAGAAGAGGCGCAGCGAGTAGATTGGCCGGTCGAAGCGGCCGGCGTCATCGTAGTGACTCTGAATGCCCTCGCTGCAGTGGCACCGCGGGTCAGCACAGTGCCCATGAAGACGACTATAAAATGCGAGTCGCCTCGGTTTCCACCCACATGGCAGGCAGCTATCTCTGTGTATCTTTTATGACGGCTGGGCTAACCTGCCGTCATGGTACAGGTTGAGCGCATACGAGTCGACAAAGCCAGCGGGAACGATGCCTGCATGCATCAGCGGGCTCTCGACCAGCTCCTGCGCGCGCACGTGCACTGCCCGTCCACTTTACACAGAGCCTGGCATGTGGCATCACACGGGCTCCACCACCCCCGGCGCTGTCCCGCCACCGCACAGGTGCTCCCGAACAAGTGCCTTGCTCCCAGCAGAGATGGGTGCCGCGCACCTTCATCCAGGTGGGTGGCGCCGGGACGTCGGCGCGCACGCCATGCGCACGGCGCGCCTCAGGCGCGGACATCTGCTCATGCGTCCAAAGATCTGCATGCACGAACAGCCATGTCGCAAGGCACGCGATGCCTTGCTTGCCACCTGCACGCCAGTTTGCAGCAGACACGCATGGCACGGGGTAGGCAATGTACTTGTTGGGTGGTCATGCTACCATGTGCAAACCATGTGCATAACCGCCGGGCGCACAGCGGGCGCCGAAGAAGAGCTTGGTGCGCTTGAGGCCGCCGCCGCGCGCAAGCGTTGTCTGGAAGCAGGCCTGCGGCAGGCACCCGGCACGCGCGCGCGCGTCCACGCCGTCCGCGCCCGCCTCCATCGCGGCCAGCTCCGCGTCTGAAAAGATCTGCAGGCCAGGCGGCACAGCGGCTTCTGTCATACATCAGCCTCACAGCAGAGGGTTCCAGGCTCCGACAAGCAGGTCATTCAAACGATACATCGCAGCTCCATGCTGGTACAAGATGAGCCTGTGACATAAAAGCAAGCAGTTGCTCTTAGGTGCGTGCCTCTGTGTATGTGGTGATGCCCACGGGAAGCAGCGCCAGCTTGTCCCCGCCTCTGCTTGACATGCCTTGCACACCGGGACTCAAGCCAGCTGTGCGCGCGGCCTCTGCGCTACCGTGACAGTCCAGCGCCCCTTGTAGAGGTGCCCCGTCGCCGCTGGTGGCCGGTTCACACAGCCTTGCACTGCCATCTGTGCACGCTGCATCTGTCGCCTTCGCAGCTGGCACCGCCGCTGCTGCCGCAGCACGCTCAGGCCTTGTTACCAGTGGGGCGGCGGTGCCTTGCACTGCTGCCCGTGCGCTAGCAGCATTGGGTGCTACAGCTCCGCTACCCGACGGCCCGCCTGCATGGCGAGCATTTGCCAACCTTTCGCAGCCGCCGTACCACCAGCTACGGTGACCGGACCACTATTAGCGTATGTCATGCCTTGTACAGACTGTGTACACTGACCACACTCTCAGTGCAACCCGCATCGTATTGCACACAGCTGTGGCCGCAGCATGCACTTCGTGGTCAGCAAGCATGAGGAACGGCTGCAGACGCACCGGATGCGAGGGCTTCTGTAATCTGCACGCACGAACGGTAAGAAATCACACACAAAATGGAGCAGGCGTGTCGTCGAGTAAACTTGCTTTCCCTTCAGGTGCAACATGATGTCGGGCCTGTACCGCCATGTAGTTGTCTGGGGCATCCATAGGCCGGAAGAAGAAGTCTGTCCGCGTGTATGAACGTCCGCCGCGCGTCACCTGTGCGCATGCCGCACAGGCGCGTCAGGCCTACCGGCAGGCGCTCACCTGCCCTTGGGTGCTGCGCGTGGGAGCGGATGAACTGCATCATGCACTGCCGGGCTCGACACCCACCTGGCTGCGCAGCGGGACGAGGCGGTGCGTGAAGGAGTCGCGCGTCCCAATGAAGTACGTCGGCCACGGAAAGGGCCCGGCGGCCGCCCTGAGACCCTCTGCACCGGCCCTCACTGCGGCCGCAGCTGCCAGCGCTGCCGCAGGGCTGCGCCCTGCCGCAGCGGCGGCCTCCGCCAGGCCCCCCACCACCGGCGCGCAGACAGAGCTCCGGGCCGCTGAGTCGGCTGGCCGTGCCGGCATGCCTGCAACAGCAGGGGCATGTGCAGCCGCGCTGGAGCCCAGCCCCTGAAGCGCCGTGGACACCCGCAGCCCTGCAGCGGATGGGTGTCCAGGCTGTCCGGCCGACGGGCATGCGCCACCAGGCGCGCCTGCCGCAGCCGCGCCTCCCGGCATGCCCGTGGCCTCCCTGGCTTCCAGGGCAGAGGGCTGTGCGACGAGGCTCGCGCAGAGCATCCCCTGAGAGGCTGCCGCGCTGGGTATGCCAGTGCTGACAGGCCGCGCAGCTGGGCCTGGAGGCTGCGCAGCCGCATCCGAGCTGCATGCCTCGCGCACTCGCCCGCCGGAAGGATGCCTGGCTGCCGCTGCATGATGCGCCAGTGCTTCTGTGCATGCGCCGGGCGGCCCTGCTCGCATGTCAGCATCATGCGCTGCCGGGGCCAGCAGCGCCGGCAGCGCACCTCCTGTCTGCGGGACTGGGTCTGAGGGCTGCCGCTCCGCGGCATGCGCCGCAGGCTGCGCACGCTCAGCAGATGCCGAGGTGGTGACCGGCGCTGGCGCTGGCGCAGGCCGTGCGCTGACAGGCAGAGCCTGCGACCCTGCCGCCTCCAGCACCCCGCTCCCCGTCGCGGCGGGCGGCGCACGCAGCGCTGCGCCCTCCCTGGCCACTGGCAAGCCCGGCCTGCAGGCTACGGGCGCCGGGCGCACGCATGCCGTCGGGCGCTGACGGTCCACAAGGAAGCCCATCAGCAGCGGCCTGGCGGCGCGCGCTCGCGCCGGCGGCCCCGCGCCGCGCTGCGGCAGGCGCGCTGGCAGCGCGCGCATCTCCGGCTCCCCGCCGGCGATGCGCACCGGCAGCGCGTGCTCAGCGTCCCGCATGTGCTGCAGTGCCGCCGCACCGCAATCCACCCCCTGAACGACACGGCCACCGTGTCAGGCCACGTGACATTATTATGCTGTGGGCTGGGTCAGCGGAAGCAGCACGGCACCTTCTCTGGTGTCGCTGCCTGCACAGGCGCAGGCGGCTGCGTTAGCGCTCCGTGCCTTGCAGCCGCCAGCTTGTTGTGCTCAAGCAGCCAGCTGCTTGGCAGAGGCGGCAGCGGCGGCGGCGGCGGCGGCAGCGGCCGCAGTGCAGCCGCTTGAACAATGTGCTGGGCTGGCAGAGGGTCCGCATGCAAGGCTTCGGCAGGCCGCCGCGCGGCGAGCGGGGCATCAGGGTCATCCAGGCCGTCCTCGAGCAGCTCCATCATTGCGCTCTTCGATGCATACTGCGCCGGTGCGCTCGGGTCCGCTGCGCCTGCGGCCTGCGACCAGCTGCAGCGCCGGACGCTGATCTGGCTCGGCATGGCGCCATGCTCTTTGCCAGCAGGCACTGAGGTGCGCAGCTCCAGCGGGCAGGCAGGGACATGGCCTGCCGGACCGGCCGGCAGGACCGCGGGCGGCTCGGCCTTTGCACAGCCAGGAGCTGCGGCGTGGGGCAGGGCGCTGGCAGCAGCAACACACGGGGCTGCGCTGCGCTGCACGAGGGGCTGGTCGCCAGCGAACGCCACGGCTGCTCCGCATGCAGAGGTGAGGGTGACACGCACGCGCTCAGCGCCGCTGCCGCTGCCCACGTCCAGCCTGACTGCAACCACGCGCGGCGCCCGAAGCGGGCGTGGGCCGCCACCCGCTAGATACGGCGCTGCCTCACCGCGCCTGTGCCCCGCGGCATCTGCGGGTGCCCGCACGCAGGCAGCGGCGGGCCCCCCGGCGCCACATCGGGCCGCCGCTAGGGCAGCTGCGGGCAGCTGCGGCGGCGGCCCGACACAGTCGGAGAGCCGCCTGATGTAGGCGGCAAGCGCGGCGCGACTGGCGCCTGCAAGGATGGCCTGCATGCGCTGCTCCAGCGCTCGCACCACGCCCGCAAGAGCCGCTCTCTGGACCCTGTTGGCCGCAGCACACTTGCAGGGTTCGGTTGCGACAGTCTACACTCGTGGTGTAAAGCATAAGCAGGGCCGAGGGGCAGGGCGCACATCGGCGCAGCCTCCCACTTGTGCTCCGCGACGTACATCTCCAGGCGGCAGCAGCGCGTGTACAGGCGCAGCCTGTGGCTGCTCACACATGCCGGATCGACGGCCGCACCGCCACTGTTGTCCCTGGCAGCAGCCTCCGCGGTCGCGCTGCCCCGGCAGCACAGTTTGATCAGTGCGGTGGCCAGAGCGCGCAAAAGTGCCATGTTCTGAGCAGTGTGCGCAGCAGGCAACGTCCGACACACACGCCGATTGCGAGCGCGCCTCGGGGCGGCGCAGAGGTCCGCCAGGAGGTCCTCCAAGCCCTCTTCATCACCGCACAGTGCCGCGTCCATCCCCGGGCCCGCTGCTGCACCCTCGCGCTCCGCGCCGCGCATGTCGAATGCCAGGCGGGTTTGCAGGCCGCGGCCGGACCCGGACTCAGATGCACAGCAGCTGTGGCGCCCGCCGCCACGGCCGCCGTCCGCCGGTGCAGCGGCAGGCGTGCGCACGCACGCCAAGCTCGCCTGTGCTGCCTCTGCCAGCACGCCAGCTCCGGGCACTGGTGGCCCCAGGTGAGGCTCGCCGCCTGCGTGCACACAGGGCACCACCCTGGATGCGATGCGCTGTCTGGACGGCATCCAGCTGCGTGGGCGCCATGCACTGAATCGGGCCCGGACGCATGCCTGTTGCACAAGCTGGCCGGCGAGTCGCCTCTGCACAGCTCCAGGCAGGTCTGTGGCGGGTGATGCAGCGTCGTGCTCACCTGGCCCAGGCTGAGAGTGCTGACCTGGCGGCGGCCGTGGCAGGGGCGCGTGCGCCTCAGGCGCCCCCGGCAGGCCCCCTGCAGCAGCGCCCGCCTGCGCCAGCGGTGCGGCGGGCAGGTAGGGGCAGGGGTCCAGCAGCGCCTCCAGCAGTCCCTTGCCTCCCAAGCCGCGCGCGGCGGCGCGCGCGGGGCAGGTCCCGCCGACGCCCTTGCGCACGTGGATGGCGATCTGCACGTCGCTGTCGTCCACTGCAGGGCGCGGCCCTGGCCGAGTCGCGTCTGCGGGCGGCCATGCACCCTCCGCGGTCGGCGAGCCCAGGCTGGCGTGCAGGAGGCTGCTGCATGCAGTGGGCGTGCTGCCCGGTGCCGCTGCTGCTGCATGCGGTGCCTGGACCAGCTGCGCCGCCAGTCCCCCGCGGGCCAGCGCCCCTGCCGCCGCGCTGTCCGCGGGCGGCAGTGGCGGCGTCGGCGCGGGTGCCTCGCAGGGTTCCAAGCCGCCGTCGCGCCCCAGGCGGTAGTGCAGGCAGACAAAGGCGCGGTCGGTGAGCAGCGGGAACAACGCGCGCACGCCACCCAGCGTTGTGTATGCTCCGCCGGCGCCCTCCGCCAGCGCGCGGCGCCCAGGCCCGCCCAGCAGGTACGCCTTCACAGCGTCGTCACGCGGCGGCATCACCAGCGCGGCCACCGCCTGCAAGCACACAGGCCTGTTGACGGAGGCGCTCGGCTGGCTCTCAGTCCCGGGCATGCGGCATGATGGGATGCGCACGCCGGGCCGCCGTGCAAACAAGCATGCGAGCCTGGCACCAAGGCGTGCCTGGTACAGAGCTGTGTCCACACTTCTGTGCACGGCTGCAGCAACCGCCGCAGCGTCGTCCGCCGGCACATCCACAGGCCGCAACCGGATGACGGTCGGCGGCAGCGGCGCCTGGGCCGGCGCAACCCCGCGCTGCGTGCTCGTGCTGGCGAGCACGTACGACACGCCGGCTGTCGCCCGGTCCTGCCGCGCGCCGAGCGACGACATGCGCTTCATCCAGCATGCAGCCACTCTCATGTGAGCGGCGCCTCGTACTCTGGGGCGGAACAAAGTGCTATGCGTCTGAGATCATGCACACAATGCAAGTCCGCCAGGGCCATATGCACTGCCCGCAGCCGCACCGTGTCGCAGGACGCGGCTGGCGCCGGCGCAGCCAGTGCAGCTGCCAGGGCTGCCGCGGTCTCCTGCACCGCTGCCAGCTGCACCGCCTGCCACGCTGCCACACGCTGCGCCTCTGGTGCTGCAGCGACGCGCGCCCGCAGGGCGAGCCAGTCCACCGCCCCGCCAGCCTCCGAAGCGGGCTGCCCTGCTGGCTGCAGGTGCGCTGCATCGGCGGGCTCTGTCACTGAGCTGCCTATGAGCTGGTTCAGCTGCGCCAGCTGCGCATGCCCCCTGCTGACGGCGCGGCCGCGCCCTCGCCCCCGCCCGGTGCCGGCCCGCCCCGCCCGGCCGGCAGCCAGCAGCGGCGGCGCCTGCGCCCACGCGACCGGCCGCGCCTGCACGGGCGGCGGCGGCTCGTGCTGCGCGGTGCTGCCAACATGCGGCGGCATGCTGGGCCCAGCTGCTGCTGCAGCCTCGGGGGCGGTCGGCGCGGCAGACCGTGCACCTCCAGGGGATGCGCGCTGTGACTGTGATATTGATGGGCATCCCGCTGACGTCTCCGGCCTCGACAGCGCCAGCGCTTGTCCCCCTGCGCATGCGCACATATTGTGACTGTTTGATGTGCACCGTGGGTTGTCATGGTGCTCACGGGCCACCCATAGTCAAGCCTCCAGCCACATGCTGCCTGGTGCGACCAGCACGACCGCTGACTCTGGCACCAGCGCCCGCTTGATGTGCGATAACATGGGAACGTTTGCTGGAGCACAAGTGCGCCGTGCCGCTGCCAGCGCAACCAGCGAGGCCACCATCGCCAGTGCCCACTGCAGTAGCAGTGCCGGAGGCACCACCTGGTCCGGCAGTCGGCGAGCGTGTGCTGTGCTGCGCCGTGCCGCTGCCTGTGTCACGTGCGCATGCGCTCACGGCGCTGCCCGCCGCACCGGCAGCGCCGGCACTGCCACCCGGTCCAGCACGTGGCGCAGAGCCGGCAGCCGCGGGCACGTCCAGCTCGCCCGGCGGCCCGCGCGCTGCTGCGGCATCAGCCGCCAGGCTTTGTGCGCGCTCCGTGCAGGCTGCCGGGTCGGCCCCCTTGGCAGGAGGCGCAGTGACGGCGCCATTCACTGGACATGTGGGATCGGCCAGAGGCGCATCGCCGCCTCGGTTTGCTGAAGCCTCCTCGTGCACGCAGCGCATGCCGCTCACTTGCTGCTGCACAAGCCCGCCCGCCGCCGCATCGGCCTGCCCGCCCGGTGCCGCCTCTGGTGCCTGTGCGGTGCGCGCGGCGCTGCTGACTCGCACGGCAGCCTGCTCTGGCCCCACCGCGCTCGCAGGCTCACCGGTCGCCCGCTCGGCCGCAGCGCCTGCTGGGCCCCCGCCCTCTCCGCCCGCGGCTGCCGCGGCGCTCCTGCAGTCCGGCGCCAACACGCCGTGCGGCTGCAGCTCTGATGGCGCGCCCGCCCGCCGGGCCTGCCGCGCCGCTGCGGTGCCAGCCTCGCGGCCCATGGGCGTGTCAGGGTAGGGTGCGTCCGGCTGGCCCGCACCCTCCGCCCGCGCAACTGCCGGTGAGCGCAGACCCCGCGCGCATGGTGCCAACGGGCTCCGGGCACCAGCTGCCTGCTCCGGCGCACAGCAGGCGGCAGGAGGCGGGCCACTTGCAGCGCTCAGCATGGCGTGATCGGCCTCTCGCGGCGCATGCAGCGGCGGGTTGCGGTCGATGCGCGCGCGCTTGCCGCTGGGCAGGCGCAGCAGCACCCGCAGCGACCCGCCAGGGGCGCCCTCCTTGGCGTGGCACGGCAGCGCCTCCGTGTCCGCGATAGGCCTCTTCAGGGCGTCCGGAGGGCAGGCGGCCCGGCGCTTGCGCTTGGTGGCCGGCGGCGTGGCGGGGCCGGCAGAGCCGGCACGCATGTCCGTAAAGGCAGCGCTTGCAGCGGCGCGCCTGCGCCGTGCAGCGCCCGCACCGAGCGGCCTGCCTGGCGGGCGCGGCTTGGAGGCCTGCCTGCCGACAGACAGCTGCAAGCCTGCCAGCTTACGCCTCCGCGCGCCGTCCTTGCGGCCCAGTGCCTCTGCCGGCGCTCTCCTCCGCGCGTCTGCCAAAGCGCTTTCCCGCTTGACACGCACTTCTGCAGCGCCGTGCGCAGGCGTGCCGGCAGGCACGCGCTTGTCGCTCTTCCGCCGGCCAGGCAGGTTCGCGGCCGCGCTCGGCTGGCGCGCGGCAGCTTGCGCTCTCGTCAGCACAGACCCGTACTCCGCTTGACAGGCCGCCCGCGGCGGCGCACGAGGGACGGCGCGACCGGGTGTGTGCGTGCGCTGGCGCCCAGTGCGCGCGGGCTTCTGCACGCCCTGCCCCCGTCGCGCCGCAAAGCTGGGCGCATGGTCGTGCGCTCGCGCAGGTGGTGCAGGGGCGAGCAAGTAGCTGTCCAAGCTTGCGGGCGCCCTCCTCAGCCGCCTGCGACACGTGCGATTGAGTGCACGACAGTCGCTCCTCGCTCGAGAGCAGCAGCTTGTACAGCAAGTCCCGGCCTACCGTGACTCGCGGTTCCCAGCTGCGCTCGGCATTGGCACTACGGCCCGACTCTGCCTGCCAAGGCGACGGCAAGCAAGTCGGCGCGCAGCTTGGAGCTTGGCATGTAACCTCCTCCCAGTCCAGGATGGTGGCCGTCCAGAGCCCCCCTTCAGGCTGGGCTGCTGCCAGCTGCGGCTACATGTGCAGACTGGTGGAGCAAGAGCTGCACTGCAACCAGGGACTCGGCATTGCCGGCGCGCTCATGCGCGCATGGGGCGTGACTGACGTGAACAGAGAAGCGCGCGTGAGCAGTGCAAGCATCGTCATGCCTGCGGTGCTGTCCCGTCTACGAGCTCCTTGTTCGATGTACGAGCAACTACCCTGCAATGTGCACCCTGCAATGCCGAGCTCCAAGGAACCTCTCCCGCGTCTTTTCGAGTGCAGCGCCAGTCAGTCTACTCTTCGAACACAGGCGGCGCTCGCCAGCAGCTATGCCCCGCGCACTGTGCTGGTCAGCAGCAGGCAAGCCTGTGTCGGCATGCAGGCCTGGGATCCCCCGCGCAACGCCAGACTGCATAAGCACAGCGCCACAGCGCGTGCGCCGACAGTGCGCAAAGCGACTGGCGGCGCAAAGACCTAGCAGCACGCTGCGCACGGCGTGCACCGCCAGGAGCGACAATGGTGCAGAGGTTTTGCATGGAGACGACCTGGAGGTGAGAGTCCTCACAGGAGTCAACGTCGTAGCTTCTGATATGGCTGCAAAGTGCTGCCGTCTTGCATTTCGTGAGCCCCTGCTGGCACCCTTGGCCGCAGGACGACTTTGAAGGCTTGGTCGAGGAGGACGACTACCAGGTACGGGCCTCAGTAACGGCCGCCTGTTCTCCTGGCGCACGGCGGCCGCTGCAGGATCTACTGGAGGTGGCGACCGCTTGCGCAGGTGCCCGGCGCCGCCACCGACTCCTTGAGCTCCAACACGCAGCTTGGGCGTGCCGTGCAGAGCGCCTGCAGCGAGCTGGAACAGCTGAGCTCCCTGGTACGCGCTGCCCTCGCAGCCTGCCACGTGCGCCCGCGCGGGCCCTTGAGCGCGCGCCCCGGCGCAGGAGCGGCAGGCCCAGGAGGAGGCGCAGGCTCTTCTGAAGTCGCTGGGCTACAAGGGCGACTTGTTCCGCAGGCCTGACGACGCAGATGAGGGGCAGGCTTAGGCCGGAGGCGTAGGTTGCTGGCAACAACACACCCCTTGGCGGGGTGTGTTCGGGTCGCGCGCTTGTTTTCACGCATACATACATGCTTTATGCTGCTCCCCGGTATGCTGCGGTGGCCAGCCGCCTTCTAGCCAGGGATGTTTGCTCAGGCCTGTGCGCCTTGCCTCTGGTTCTGGAACCGTTTCTGCACACCAACCATGTTTTTGCTTCATATCATTCATCATTCAAAGCAAGGTGCAACGCCATGCTCCTCAGTGATGGAAGGCTGTCACAAACAAGAAGCGCACGTAACGACAAGCATCTGCTCACGATGGCACCCTCTACGTGCCTGCGGACTGGTACGCCCTGCGGCGTGAGCTTGAGGGTGGCAAATGCGTTCCTCCTGGAGCAAGCTCAGGATGGACTCGAGCGTCATGCTGAGCCCCCTATGGGGGCCGCCTGATGGGCCCGATCTACCCATGCTTGGTATAGGTATGCAACAGTGTCGACTCCTCTGGTCTGATAAGCAAAGCACCCGGCAGAGCTGCACTCTTGCTGTCTGATGGCACACGCGGGCGTCTGGCTGCGGCCCCCGGCGGTGGCAGGGCGGCAATGTGCAGCCGAGCCATGCAGCCGCCAGAGCAGCTCGCTCGGAACAAGCACCACTGGGCACTCGAGGCTAAGCTGGCAGTGCAAGGCCACCCGCGGTGGGTCGACAGAGAGCCTGCAGTTCACAGACGCGGCCGAGGAAACGCGGGTGGCAACGCGGGCCCCACAGCATGACTACACGTACCCCGCGCGCCTCCTCTCCAAAAACCAGGTGCCTCCCCGGTGCTGCCACGGCCGCGCACACCTGTCGGTGTGGGCCTACCAGAGCATGCTTCTGGCTGCAGGTGATGGATGCGCTGGCGGCGGGCCGTCACCCGAACAGCCGCACGTACCTGTCGTTCTACTCCTCTGAGCTCAAGGGCATCGTGACGGACCCTGCGCTAATGGTTCTGCACATGGACGACCACCTGGTGCACCGCGGCCATGGTGTCTTTGACACTGCGGTCATATCCGAGGTGCGCCGCCAGAGGCGGGCCCCCAGCTCCGCAGGTCACCACTCGCACACGGGTGTGCTTGCGGGCGACTGCGCGCCTGCCCGGCCGGGCAGCTAGAGAGCGACGCCACCGACGCTGGCGTGTGCGGCCGCGCAGGGCTACCTGTATCAGCTGGACGAGCACTTGGCGCGCTTCTACATCAGCGCGAGCAAGGCGGGCTTGAAGCTGCCATTCTCGGGAGCGCAGATCCGACGCACCATCCTGGAAACAGCTGCAGCTGGCAAGAAGATGACCGGTGCGCCGACAGGCCCCAAGAGCTGCGCCCTCACGTTCCCCACAGCACAGGAAGCCAACCGCGGTCGCTGCAGGCTTCGTGCGCTACTGGCTCGGCGCCGGGCGCGGTGGCTTTGGCCTGTCGCCCAGGGAGTGCGTCGCGCCCAGCTTCTATGTCGTGGCCTACGAGACGGAGGAGGACCCCGACGAGCAGATGCGCGGCTGGCGCATCAAGACGTCCTCCGTGCCGATCAAGCACCCCTACTTTGCCACGCTCAAGTCCAACAACTACCTGGCCAACGTGCTGGCGATCATGGACGCCGAGGCCAGCGGCTACAACACGGTCTGGCGGCCTCCCGTGCATGTGTGCGCACTGCACGCTGGCCAATCTGCCGCCCGGCCACTCAAGTGGCTACAACGCAGGCCGTGTTTGTGGACGAGGCTGGCTTTGTGGCCGAGGGCACGACCATGAATCTGGGGGTTATCACGCATGACGGCGAGGTGGTCATTCCGCCCTTTGAGCAATCGCTGGCTGGCTGCACCGCCAGGCGCCTCATGCAGGTCATTGCTGAGGTGCCGGTCCCGCCGCTCACACCTTGTTGCACAAGCGAAGTGTGTGTGTGCCCCTGGCATGCTCTGTGCTGGCGGCGGTGTGATGAGAAAAACATACACATCTCACCATCTTTCGCATGACCTGAGGCATGATTCGACTGTTATTTCTGACCGCGGCGTCACCAGAGCACAACACATGATTCAGGGTGCAGTCTCTTGAGTAGATTGTTCTTGGAGGGGTCGTGGGCCGACTGGCGTCCTTGCTGTGACAGGGCTCGCAGCGGGTGGGGCAGGCTGCCCTCTCCGCAGCCTCGCAGCATCGGTGTAGTGAGTGCTGCGCAGGAGCAGACCTGACCGCAAATGCCGCCGTGCATTGCGCAGTATAAGGCCTTCGATACGGGGGTGTGGGCCAACCGCGACATGGACTTCATCAAGAAGGTCAGCCAGCGGCCCCTGTCGTTGAAGGAGGCCAAGGCCGCGAAGGAGGTGTTTCTCGTCGGCAGCGCCACCAAGGTGCGACTTGTCATTGGGAATGCGGGCGTGCATGTATTGTTGCGCTGCTGCATCTTCCACCCCGTGAAGCACACGCAGTGGAGATGTGCGAGAGACCGCAAGCATTGCTCTTGCACTTGTGGCGGGACGGGCGCGCCTAGCGACACAGGTGCCTTGCACACACACCGTGCATTGGTGCATGATGGGGTGGCCACGCACATAATGGATGCACTTGGCCCGTGCTGAGCACAGGCAATTGACAGTCCCTGTTGTGGTTGCAACATGTGCAGGTGATGCCAGTGGTGCTATGGGACGATATCAAGTTCCTGATGAACTCAGAGACACGGCCGGGGCAAGGACCTGGTTACCTGTCGCTCGCACTGCGCGGAGCACTGGAGTACGACATGGACCCGCGGTCTCGCACAGGTCAGCATGTTGAGGTCCCTTACGGCGCCGTGACTGGCATGTACGACTAAGGAAGGTCAGCTGTTCGTGTACATTAGACAGTTTGTTGGTAGACGGGGCAAGCTACGAGTTTCCCTGAGTTTCCCTGGTTGCTAATGTTCATGTTCGTGGATGAAAGGGGCGCCGGGGCACTCACATGTGGGTGTGCATCACTGGACGCGCTCCACGGTCTCCTCGCTTTCCGCATGGGCACGACATATGTCTGAATGGCCCCAAAACGCTTGTGTACGGTTGTTCCTCTATCAGGAAGTAGTGTGAGTGCTTACCACCGCGTCCAACAGTGTAAAAGAGACTTGCCCAGACGCGGACATCAGCGTGCTGTTACACTTGTCGTCACAATTTACGGCAAAGGCTTTCCCGCGTGGATAGATTTGCCTACTTGGCTGGAAAGGGCTCTGGGGACGAATGTTGGTGCGCCTCCACGCCCCATGGGACTCTCAGGGGTGGGTGAAAGCCGGGCGTTGCTGCAATAGTCCGCAAGGGTCGCGGTGAGGCCGGCTTCTGAAAATGACTTGGCAGGAAGGGGCTCCAGGTCCCGCAGCTGCGCGGCCTCTGTGCTCACAACAACGCTTCCAGCAGGACCAACAACGCTTCCAGCAGGACCTGCAACCGATGGAGAAGTAGCTGGCCGTGAGAGACGCCAATGACCTGTGACAACAAGTGAAGGCGCTGTGGACCTAATCTGAGGTGCTTGGTGGGTGGAAACTCCCACGGACACCCACGGACATATGCACCCGGGGATAGCTAGGCGCAACAATGTACAGAATGCCAAGGGGTGCAAGTGCACATGTGGGTCGCATGTGCCGCCACACCACCTGTCTAGCGAACCCATGAGGCTGGGCGCTCCGTGTACTTCCTCCGTGTACTTCCCAACAATCGCGGCAGCAGTGCGCGCAGCAGGTCCTGTAAAACCATCAAGCATCCCCAATGGCGGTGCTTTGCACCCAGCAGCCACCCATGCCGAGAAGGCATGGCCCACCCATGGAATGCCCCGCCGGCATTGGCCCATCCACTGCGCGCCACTCTCGCCGCGCTCTTCATGTGGATAGAAATCAACGCTAGTGGAGAAAAAGCCCCAAGTGTCGGATACCCGCACTCACTTGCGGGGTGGAGCCTGGCCAGGCGTGCATGAGGCGCCTCGCACGCAGCTGGCAAACGAGTTATATTCCAGCGCATGGTTCTGCTCGCTGCTGAGCGCTCGGATGAGACAAATGGGAGCGAGTGCTGGCCGTGCACATGGGCGCAGCGTGATACCACCCACCACCCACCCACGTGCATGGTGGGCGGGTGGCAAGTGCAAAGCATGCACACATGCATTGTCCGGCCTTGATCAAAGTACAATTATGTTCTGCGCCCGCATGAACGTACTGAAGGCAGCAATTGGAACTGAGCGGCTGCTGTAGCGGCTTTAACAGCCGCATTAGCTTGGGGAAGATACACGACAGTTAGCGTTGCCGTGCTGCCTTTGCCGTACCACGCACCACCGGAATATGGCTGCGCGCCCCTTGTGGGCTTACTACAACCTGCATGTTGTGCTGAGTCGAGAGGTTTACCCGATGGATAGAAACCCCGTGCTAGTGGAGGAGAAGGCGCGGGGCGGCGCCGAGAACCCGCACACATCTTTCACACGGCAACACTGACTTACTTTGGCACAAGCACAGATGACCGCGCACTTCATGACGCACGGTCACCAGCCACACGTACCCTTTTGATTGCTTGCACAAGCACTATGGGGAATCCTGGGCAACTGGTGGGTGCGCTGGTGGGGACAAAACCGCACGATGAAAGACTGCACCCCGCAGCGGAAACAGCGGAGCGGATGGCAAAAACCAAGGGGATAAGGAACGCGACACATTGAATATAACGGAATGCGCTCGGGTAGACAAGAGGCAGCCGGCCACGTGAAAGCGTGAAAGCTTGTTCTGCTGCATGAAAGGCACTACCAGATTGTTGCTGCATAGGTGCGCATGCAGTTGCTGAAAATGGAGACATCCCGCAGCACTGTGTGTACTTGCCCCACACGGAAAAAATTGCAGTGTGCGTAGTCGTGCTGCAACACATCACACGACAGACCTACCGTGTGGGGCAACCACGTGGTGCTGCAAGATGTCTACCTTCAGCAGCTGCATGCACTGGCTTGTCACCACATTCTGGCAGAGTCTGCCATGCAGCAGACCCCACATGGCCGGTTGCCCTTCTTCTACCCAACCGTATGCGGTTTGTGCGTGTCAAAGGAAGGAGCTGCGGGCGACGTATGGGGTCGACAAGCACCAGCCAAGCACCAGCCAGCAGCGTCAAGCGCACTGCTGCACGCGTGGGTGGAACGCTAGTGGAGGAAAAAGCCCCAAGTGTCGGATACCCGCACTCACTTGCGGGGCGGAGCCTGGCCAGGTCCACATGTTCTCTGGAAAGCCAGGCAGCAGGCCGTCTCGCAGCAGCACTGGCGGTGAATGGATTACAACAGTCGCATCCCTCCATAATTCAGGGCTTGAGGTGCGTGGGTGCACCTGCGTGATGCACAGGCCGTTCAGGCGAGGCTGCACACAAGGTGACTTCCTGCATGCATGCAGGCATGGTATGCAAACAGGCACGGCCTGCGTTCAGGACGCTGCGGAAGACCTACCAGCAGGCTGGCGCAAGCAAGGAGCGACAGCAATTTCGCAGAACAGTCAGGTGCACATCCTGTGTGAGGACGCCATGCTTCACATCACCGCGAGCCGCAACCCCCAAAGCTTGTGGCTAGTACATATCAGTGCACCCACGCCCACCCCTGTTCACCCCGCACATGCACATGCACATCCCACACCGCAGTGGCACCAGCGGGCCTGGAAGGCTGCCAGCAAGACTTTTAGATGGCCGCCAGCAAGAGCTCTGGCAAACGGCTGCACACCAAACGGCGGGGACACCCGCGCCGCGAGCCATGCCTGCACCCAGGGAACCCAGGCGCACCACACTGCGTTGCAACACCTGTGCATATAGCAGCGCCCACCAGCGCCGGTGCAGCCGGCGGTGAGCCGGTGGTCAGCTGCACCCTGCCGCGCGAGATAACGCCAGAGCGCGGCCAGGCGTAGGCGTGTGGGTCTGGAGCTTACGCCAGCAGCCAACTCTTGTCGTCACCAGCGCCACTATGGTGGCAACCAAAAGCACTCGCTGCGCCTCTCCAGTCACGGCAGCCCACACTCGTGCGACTCACCACAGAAGAGGCAACCACGCGCTTTGTCATATACGTGTCTGTTGGAAAAGAAAAGGCTCTAGGGCGAGCAGCACGGGGCACAGGCACTCCATCGCACAACAATTGACACACTGCAAATCTGCGCACAACCTGCATCGACATGCACCTCCGGCGAGACCACAACGCGACGGTGGCAGTCTAGATCAGACCCACGCAAGCCTCACTGAGGATGAGGCCAAGTTTGGCGACCGGCGCCGGCGCAAGAGCAGCAGACTGAAGCGTCAAGGATTGCCAAGGCGAAGTGGGCTGGCCGGACACCGTTTCAGCCTGTACCCACGCCTGCCCTGCCCCCCGACACCAACGCCACACAGCCCCGGCACATGGCAGCGGGGTGGGCCTGGATGCGACCGTGCCACAGTCAGCATGATATAGAACAGCAGAATGTGGACACGTGACAGCAGAGCTGGCGGCGTGTTAGCTTGATAGCGCAGAAGGACACCCTCACAGTGTCGCGCAAGGAAGCTTCTGTATGCCAGGTGGTCCAGAGCTCACACCCCAGAATGTCGCGACAGGTTTAGCGCCAGGCCGGAGTGTCCCTCGCTCCTTCCTTCCTAAGCAGTGCACCCACCGCGACACGGCACACCTCTGCTTCCACTCCTTCTGGACCATGCCCTTTTCTAGCTCGAAAACTCAATGCTGTATCGCCCCGCCATCAGCAGGGTCGGAGTGTGGGCTGGGTTTGTAGGAGGAGGGGCCTGCGAAGAGCTCTCAGCTCTCAGGTCGGAATGCTTTAAGCTCTGGTACATCGGCGCCAGCTCCTAGTCCTCGCGTGGTCCGTGTGCTTGCAGGCAGGCGAGGCTGGCGCCAGCCGTGCGGGAAGCATGGGTGCCAACAGAAAGCTGCAGACTGAGATAGACAGGACACTGAAGAGGATTAGCGAAGGCATCGACACCTTCGACCAGGTCTGGGAGAAGGTGCGGGCGCAGTCGTCGCGCGCGACTGGTTCGGGGCGCTCGCCTGGCGTGCCTGGCCACGGCTGCATAGCCCGGGGGCCGGCAGGTCAGGTGCGGGCCGGCGCAGGTGCACGACGCGGACAATGCAGCGCAGAAGGAGAAGTTCGAGGCGGAGCTGAAGAAGGAGATCAAAAAGCTGCAGCGCTACCGCGACCAGATCAAGACCTGGTGCGCGGGGCCGCCTGTGCCTGCTTCTGTTGCTGCTCCTTTGGTGCGCCTGCGACGGCGTGCGCCGCGGGCATACCTGTTTCCCACTGACGGCTCCGCCCGCGCAGGATCTCGGGCACCGACATCAAGGACAAGGCGGAGCTGGTGGAGGCCAGGAAGCGCGTGGAGCGGCAGATGGAGCGCTTCAAAGTCTGCGAGAAGGAGACGAAGACCAAGGCTTTTAGCAAGGAGGGCCTGGGGCAGGCGACCAAGGTGGACCCGCGCGAGAAGGCGCGCAACGAGGCGCGCGAGTGGATCAACACGACTGTAGACAGCCTCAACGTGGAGGTGGGGCTGCTGCGGCCGCCCCACGCACCCGGCCGGTGGGCTGCCACACCGCCTGACGCGCGCGCCCTGTGGGCTGGCGCAGATAGAGGCCAACGACGCGGAGATTGAGCGCCTGCAGAACGGCAAGAAGAAGGGCAAGCCGCCGCCGCGGCTGGCGCACCTGGAGGAGAGCGCCATGCGGCACAAGGCGCACGTCGCGCGGCTCGAGCAGATCATGCGCCTGCTGGACAACGAGGCGCGCTGACCCCCCGCCTTTGGTGGGCAGCCGCGCCTGGCTGCTGTGGCGCTGCAAGGGCGCGGGCGGCGCGCTGCGCAGGCGCTAAACCCAGAGGAGATCGAGGAGGTGCGCGAGATGGTCGACGACTACCTGGAGCGCCACGAGGACGCGTTTGACGAGTTTGACAACCCGGACGACATCTACTCCGACCTGGTGGAGCAGCTGGACGGCCTGGAGGTGCGCCGCCCCGCGCATGCTGCGCCAGCAGCGCTCCCGACCGGGACGCGGCTGGACGCGAGCACTGAACGAGCGTCGGCGTCGGCGGGCGCAGGCGCAGCTGCCGGTGACGGCGGTGACGCACATCAAGGGCAAGGACCCCAAGGACAAGGAGCGGGACAAGGAGAAGGAGCGCGAGCGCGAGCGCGCGGCCGCCAACGCCGTGAAGCAGCAGCTCGCGGCGCAGCCGGGCCTGCAGTGCGGCCCCCGATCTGCGACGCCCTAGTGCCAGTCATGCAGAGCGCTGTGGAGTGGGCGCCGGGCTCAGGTCTGGCGCGAGCGCGCAGCGTCATCCTGGAGGACGACACGTCGCCGGAGAAGCAGGAGAAGGCGCCGCGCAAGTCGACCGACCAGGCCAGGGCGGGCAAGGACCCGCCGACGCCGACCGGCCGCGGCCCCGCCGCAGCCGCGCTGCCGCTGCCGCTGCGGACCGACGCTGCGCCGCTTGCGGAGGCCGCCGCCGGCGCGCGCGGCGTGCTGGGCTACCCCGGGTCGCCGGTGTCTGCCATGTCTGACGTGCGCCCCCGCCCCTCGCAGCAGCGCCTGCCCCGGCCCGCCCTGCGCCTGCTGGCGGGCTGACCGAGGCGCGCGTGGCTGGGGGCCCAGGAGGACGCGCTGCAGCAGCGCCTGGGCAGCGGCGCCAGCGCGCAGCCGGCGGCCAGGGGTGCGCGCGCGGTGCTTCTCTGCGCAGCCCATGTGCAGGCGATGCGCCGCCTCACGGGTGGCTCGTGGCGGCGCAGAGCAGCAGAAGCGGGCGCAGGCGCGGGCGGTGCCACTGCAGGCGTACAGTGGCGCGGCGGGCGCGCAGAAGCCGGCGGCGGCGCCCGCGGCGGCGGCGACAGCGCCCGCGCAAAAGCAGCTCTTCTCGGTGGCGGCGGCCGGCGCCTCTGCGCAAGGTGCGGGCGGTCTCGCTCGCGCTTGGATGCCTGCATGTTGCGCATCGGCAGGGGCGCCTGACCACCCGCCCCGCGGCAGGCAACCTGGGCTTCACGCTCGGGCGGGCCGCGGAGGAGCCGCAGGCCGGCAAGGATGCGCAGCGCGCCCCCCAAGCGCGCCCGCAGGCCCAGGCGCGGCCCCGCGCCCATGCACTGCTGCGCTGCCAGGCTGCGCCTGCGCGCGCGCATGAGCATGTGAGCCTGCCGCAGGCGCCCGTGGGCGAGTCCAAGGCTGCGGACGCGGGCCCGGGCGGGGCACACGCGGCGGACGCCGCGGCCGCGCGCGCCGACGCCGGCTTTGCCGGCCTGCCGCTGCCGCTCGTGCGGCCGCAGGAGCAGCTGCACCTGCTGCAGACCTGCGCAAAGTGTGCCCCGCTGCCACGTGTGCCCACTGGGGGACTCCTGCTCGCGCCTGCGCTGAGCGCGTGCAGGCGCGCGCGCGCAGTCGCTCGCTCCCGCAGGCCACGGACAGCACGTGGACCACGCTGCCGGTGCGCCTGCGCGGCCTGCCGGGCGGCCCGCCGGCGAGCTACAGCTACCCCGCGGCCAAGCTGGCCATCCTGGACAACCCGGCGCTGTTTGAGAAGCTGGACTGCGAGTCGCTGTTCTTCGCGTTCTACTACCAGCCCGGCTCGCTGCAGCAGGCGCGTGCAGGGCCCCGCGCGCCACGCCGCACCCTGCCAGACGCGGCGCTCAGGGGTGCCCCGCGCGTGCAGTACCTGGCGGCGCGCGAGCTCAAGCGGCAGTCGTGGCGCTTCCACAAGCAGCACTGCGCCTGGTTCCAGGCACGCTCTGGGACTGCGCACCCCGCCCGTGCCCTGTGTGGTCGGCGCTCTCTTTCTTCCTGTGCTGGCACCCGCTCACGGTGGCGCGGCGCGCAGCGACACGAGGAGCCCAAGAGCGCCAACGACGACTACGAGCAGGGCACGTACGTGTACTTTGACTACAACATCGTGCACGACGACCAGCACAGCGGCTGGTGCTACCGCCTGAAGCAGGACTTCCTGTTCAAGTACGACGCGCTGGAGAACGAGTTCTGAGTGTTCCCGCCACAGGCAGCCCAGCCTGT
>JAABUY010002143.1_pt1 | contig 24254 bp, 21 predicted proteins | sample 5560271 | NCBI WGS metagenome assembly JAABUY01 (sample SAMN10711886, study PRJNA513374) | rock metagenome | isolation source: Antarctica rocks | place: Antarctica: Victoria Land, University Valley | reverse complement strand
AGTGCATCGAAATCAGCCCGGAGCGCAATCGGCACGGCAAACCCCCCTTGGTTTGCCGTGTTCAATCAGATCACCAGCAGCTTGCAAACCCTCGCAAGTCACACTCTCAGGGATTTGGTATAAGGTTCACCGCCATGCGCGTCATCGAACGCCTGTTCTGCACCTACATGTGGCTGCTGTGGGTTGGACTTTCGGTCAGCCGCCCGGGTGCCCGGGCAGAGGAGCGTCCCCTATCACCTGGCGGCAGCGGCGAGGCCTGCCGGGCGCTGGTGCCTGACCGGACCATCCTGCCGGGGTGGTGATGTTTCATTCTGACAAACAGACGTTTGACGAATTGGTACAGCCTGACGATCCGAAGTTTGATGGTCAGCTTGGTAGGTCGCCTTCGTCACCGGCCAACAAGAAACCGCCTTCCATCACCGTGACGCAACGCCCGCCGACGAACGCAGTCACCCCGCCATCCCGCCTGCTCGCCCGCGCGAGCAGCAAGCTTGGGCGGCCCATGTCCACGCCCTGGCCGACGCGCAGGTGCAGCTCCGCCTTGCCCTGCACTTCTGTCAGCAACGCGGTCACGGTTGCGGTCGCGCTGCCCGTGGCCGGGTCCTCCGTCATGCGGCGGGTGAACATGCGGGCTTGCAGGTCGGTGCCGGCTTCCGACGCCCCCGTACCCACGTCGCGCGCATAGGCGTAAACGGAAAAGGCCCCGTCCAGCGGTAGCAAGCTGTCGTAGGCCACGGGGTCCGGCTTGGCCCGGCGTAGCGCATCGCGCGAGGCGAGTTCGACCACCAGGAACGGCAGGCCCACGGAAACCACCTGCGGCGGGTGCGCGTCCGCGCGCACGTCCGCGGCCGTGAGGGAAAGGCAGGCAGCCGCTTGCTCGGGCGCGACCTGTGCGTGGCGCGACAGGGCCTCGGGCGCTGTCAGCTCGGCGCCCACCACGGCACTGTATTCGCGCAACAGGTCCACCGGGACTAGGCCAGCCATCTCGCCGAACACGAGCCGGTCCGGGACGGCCTCGCCGCGTGCCGGCAGCTCCCGTGCGAGTACGAAAGCCGTGCCGACGTTGGGATGGCCGGCAAAGGGCATTTCGCGGCTGGGATTGAAGATGCGGACCCAAGCCGTATGTGACGGATCGCGCGGCGGCAGCACGAAGGTCGTTTCCGAGTAGTTGAACTCGCAGGTGATTGCTTGCATCTGCGCCGCGGACAGCCCGGCCGCGTCGAGCACCACGGCGACGGGGTTGCCGCCGAACATGGTATCGGTGAACACGTCGGCGGTGACGTAGCGGCGTTTCATGTGTGTTTCCCTTTTGGCCGTGCCGGACTACGGCAAGCGGTGCTGTCGTTGCCGCAGATTCTGAGATCAAAGCAGTGCATCGGCCATCGTCACATAAATAAGGGCGGCTACGCTACCCTCATTGGGCTTTACGACAGACGCTGAACTGGGCGAGCAATCCTCCAGCTATGATAAAGGCGCTGCCCAGGAACGAGCCGGTCGAAGGCTGGACGCCGAACATGATGGCATCCAGCAGCGTTGCCCAAAGCAGGCCAAAGTATTGCCATGGCGCAAGCTGTGAAGCCTCACCACGCCGCATTGCCGCAGCAATGCTCGCAAGCCCGATTGTCTGAACGACCGTGAAGGCCATGACAATTGCCAGACTGGCAAGTCCTAGCTGTCGCCAGAAAGCGAACATCGTGCCTGCCAGCAGCACCGTGCCCACAAGCGCAACCTGGATGACAGCATCAAGGCTGGACGCCACCTGCCTCAGCCGCCGCACCAGGATTTGGTATGTCGCATAGGTCAGGGCGCCGCCGAACGACGCGGCAATGCCGAGGGTCGCCGCGTTCGCTCCTGGCCTCACAATCAGCAGCATTCCCGCAAATCCAACCGCTGCACCAAGCCACCTACCTGCCTTAACCCGCTCCCGCAGCACCAGGCCGCCCAGCGCCGTCAGTAGCAGGGGTGCGGTAAAGCCGACGGCCGCCGCGGCTGTGACGGGCATCATGCTGTACGCGATGATCGCCAGGACATTCGACGCCACGAGGGCAGCAGCGGCTGCGCGTTGTTCCCAAGCCTGGGGAGGATGCCAGATGCGCTGCCATGTCACCCCGCTCATCGGCCAAGGCATGGCCGCGATGCCCGCCGCCAGACCGAGGGAGCAGCGCAAGAATGTCACCTGCAAGGGCGTCAGCCCATACGTGCTGACAAGCGTCTTCGAAAGCGAGTACCCCAGCGGGTAAAGCATCCCGGACAGCAGCACGAACCCGATGGCGGCCATAGCTGACCGCCTGCCTCGGTGCTGCTCTGTCCGAGCTTCCATTTGCATCCTCTGCTTCCAAGGATGGCAAGATGCTGTGCGGCGGGACCCCTGGTGAGTGGCAAGACACCCGGGTATCGTAAACATCATGCCAAAGTGCTTCCCGTCCCGAGCTGTGCCGCGCCCGCATCGGGTGGTGGCAGTTGCATATGACCGGCTGTCCATCTTCGAATACGGCATCGTAGTGGATGTGTTCGGCACAGGGCGCCCGTCGTCAGGGGAACCCTGGTACGACTTCCGGACCGCAGCCGGCGAGGAAGGCGAGCTGCGAGCGCAAGGAGGGCTTGTCGTCGCTGCCGATGGCGGCCTGGAACTGCTGGACGGTGCTGGGACGATCATCGTGGCGGGATGGCGCGGTCCAACGCAGGCAGTGCCGGAACCCTTGCTGGCTTCCCTCCGCATAGCTCACTCGGCCGGCAGCCGCATCGTGTCCATCTGCGGAGGCGCCTACGTCCTGGCCGCGGCAGGCTTGCTCGCCGGTCGCCGTGCGACGACGCATTGGCACTACGGGGAGGACTTCGCTAAGCGCTTCCCGGATGTGCGCCTTGAGCCTGATGTCCTGTACGTGGACGAGGGCGAAATCCTGACTTCGGCGGGGTGCGCGGCCGGCATCGACCTTTGCCTGCATATCGTGCGCCGGGACCACGGCCCAGCCGCCGCGAACGACGTTGCGCGGGGCATGGTGGTGCCGCCTCACCGCAATGGTGGCCAAGCGCAATATGTACAGCGCCCGGTGTTAGCTGAGAATGCTTCACGGCTGTCGCCATTGCTGGATTGGATTCGGGCCTCGTTGGGCGAGGATTTGTCTTTGGCCAAGCTCAGCCGGAAAGCTGGCCTGAGTCCCCGTACATTCTGCCGGCGCTTTGTCGATGCGACCGGTATGGCGCCGGGAGAATGGCTCCTCAACGAGCGCGTCGCGCACGCCCGCGACCTCCTTGAGACCACCGGATTGAACATTGACGAAGTGGCGTTCCGCTCGGGCCTCGGTTCTGCTGCGACACTGCGGCACCACTTTCGGCGGCGCTTCCATACCACTCCCACTGCCCACCGTGTCCAGTTCTCTCAAAGCTGGCCGAGTGACCGCGAAGCTGTGCAGCTCGGTTATCCGACGCCGTGGCACGGGGGTCGGCGCTCAGGGCCAGGGTGTCCGTCAAACGAACCCCAAACAGGCACCGGGCGTCCTGAGTAAATCAAGCCGCTTTCGACGCCTCCTGGCCGAGCTGCTGCATGGACTGGATATAAGGCATGGGTCCGTAGCTGATCCTGCTGACACCGAGCTTGGCAAGCCGGGCTACGGAGGGTGCGCCCGCCTTCATCATGATGTTGACCGGCTGCGAGCTGGCCGCGCAGAGCGCCCCGATCAGATCCTCGTCAACAAGGCCCGGGGCAAAGTAGCCGGACGCGCCAGCGTCCGCGTAAGCGTGGGCACGCTCGGTTGCGGCATTCAAGAGAGTGGTGTGTGCGGCGGCATCAGCCGCTTGAAGGAATAGGTCAGTGCGGGCGTTGATGAACAACGCGACGCCTAGCGCCTTGGCTCCGGCCCGGATGGCTTGGATGCGTCGGCATTGGACGGCAGTATCATGTAGTCCGTCCCCGCCAATGATGCCGTCCTCAAAGTTGATGCCGATGGCCCCAGCCCGGATGATCCGCGCCACGTTGGCTGCGGCCTGCTCCGGCTCTATGGCATAGGCACCTTCGAAGTCCACCGTGACAGGCACATCCACCGACCGCGCAACTTGCCGCACGATCAATTCAACGGTGTCGAGCGGGATGGCCTCGCCATCAGGATACCCCTGTGAAGCGGCCATGGACCAACTGCCCGTCGCAACCGCCTTCGCCCCAGACACGGCAACGACCTTTGCACTGCCTGCGTCCCAGATGTTGTACAAAACAAGCGGCTTGCCGCTGACGTGAAGCGCGCTGAACAAGGTTGCCGTCTCGGCTTGGATCATAAGTTTTGGCCCCTGAATGTCAGATCGTGGACTGTGCCATCTTGCGCTCGTGTTCGATGAGCCATTGCTTGCGCCACAACCCGCCGCCATAGCCGGTCAGGGAGCCGTCAGAGCCGATGACGCGGTGGCAGGGAATAACGATTGCGATCTGGTTGGCGCCGTTCGCGCGCGCGACGGCCCTGGTGGCCGATGGACGCCCAAGCGCGGCGGCAAGCTCAGCGTAGGACCGCGTGATGCCAGGCGGTATGGCCACAAGCTCCTGCCACACGCGCTGCACGAAGGCGGACCCAGAGCGGGCCAGAACCGTCGAGAAGATTGTTAGGCGGGCGTCGAAGTAGGCGCGCAGCTCCGCCTCGATCTGGATGATCGGCGCCGCCCGGCCAAAGGAGATGGACGAGCGTGTCCTTTCCCGCAGGCGGGAGAGTTCGACCGGCAGCGCCCTCCGGTCGAAGAACTCCAGCAAGTGCAGCGCGTGCGGGTCGGCAACGGCCAGCATCGCGCCGATTGGCGTCTCGATCCATTCGGCTTTCAGCAGACCCCGGCCTTTCAAACGCGCGGGACAGTCGCCAACGAGTTGTGCGACGGCGCTGCGGAAGCCGCCATCGGATTCGTATCCGGCCTCAAGCTGCGCCTCGATCACGGAGGCTCCGGCAGCGAGCTGGTCCATGCCACGTCCCAAGCATCGCAGGCGTGCCAAGTCGAGGAACGTCATGCCAAGGTGCCGCTTGAAGGCCCGCCTGACGGTGGACGGATCAAGCTGCATGGCAGCCAAGTCCCCTTCGGACCAGTTCCGGTCGGGTTGCTGCTCCATTCGGTCCAGCAGCAGCGCGACCAGCGGCTCGCGCCCGCCCACTTGGTTTAACGGCCGGCAACGCAGGCACGGCCGGAAACCGGCGTCTAGGCAGGCCAGAATGGAAGGGAAGAACCTGGTGTTCTCGAAGCGCGGCTTCCGGGCGGCGCAGGTCAGCCGACAGAACACGCCGGTCGTCCTCACGCCGACGAAGGCATGGCCATCATAGGCCGGGTCGCGCGCGATCAGCGCGGCATAGAGAGTTTCGGGGCTGGGCAGTGTGAGCGGCATGTCCAACCTCTAGGCTCATGGACGGCGTTGTGCCGCCTTGATTCGGGCGTCTATTTTGGCTGTCCGCCAAACGAAGCCCAAGCGGTCACTTTGCGATGATGGTCCGCTCTCGACCGAGGCTGTGGCAAAACGTGTTTGCGGCTTGGAGACTGCGGGGTGATGGCTGCTGCGGTTTGGGAGCGGGCGAGTTGCTTCTTTCAGACGCTTCCTGGGAGGCGATCGTAGGCGGCATCCGGTCCTCGTTCACTTTGGGCACCGTTTTGACCGGGTTGATTGGTTGATCCGGGGTTTCAGGCCCGGATCGCCTTCATCAACGGCCCGACGCCCAGAATCGCGATCACCCGCTTCATGTTGTAGGCGAGGACGTGCAAGCTCATTTCTGTTCGGACCTTCGGCAGCGTCCTGGTCAGGAAGTGCGTGCTCCCCATCCATGACTTGAGGGTTCCGAACGGATGCTCCACGGTTTGCCGGCGCAGACCCATGGCGTCTGGCATCTTGTCCAGCCTGGCCTGCATCGCGTCCAGGATGCCCTCGTGTTCCCAGCGTTTGACCCGCTTCAGCTTTTCCGGCGTGCAGCGCGACTTGAGCGGACAGGTGAAACACGCGGTCAGGTGGCGGTAATGGTCGATGTCGTCGCGGCGGTCCGACCGAACGGCCGCCCTGGTCAGGTGCTGACCGGCCGGGCAGGTGTAATGGTCCTTTGCCGCATCATAAAAGAACTCCCGCCGTGTGAAGAGCCCACGCTTGGCGCTGCTGGACGTCAGCGTCTTGGGGATGCAGGGCAGCACGCCAGTGTCCTCGCACGCCAGCACCTGATCGCCATTGAAGTAGCCTCGATCGGCGAGAACGGTGATCTCCTTGCAGCCTGTCGCCTGCTGCGCGCTGATCCCCATGGGCAGGATCTGCGTCCGGTCATGGCCTTCATTGACGACCTCGTGGGCGACGATCAGGTGGTGCTTGGTGTCGACCGCGGTCTGCACGTTGTAGCCGACGATGCCGGTGCCGCGGCCGCTAGTGGCCATCGAGCGAGCGTCGGGATCCGTCAAGGAGACCTGCTGGTCGGGCGCGGCCTCCACCTGACGCTGCATCTCCTTGAGGAACTGCATCTGGCGGCGCAGACCCGCGATCTTGTCTTTGAGGCGGCTTGCCTTGGCTTCGGTGACGTCGCTGTCCTCGCGGTCCGCCCGGTCCAGCGTGGCAAGATAGCGCGCAATGCTGGCGTCGACCTGCTCCATCCGCTTGCCAACCTTGGCGACCGTGAAGTTCTTGTCACGGTTGTTGACCGCCTTGAACTTGCTGCCGTCGATGGCGACGACGGCCTGGGTGAACAGGTCGAGATGACGGCATAGCGCCACGAACTGACGGCATGCCGCCCTGATTGCCGGACCATTCTTGCGGCGGAATTCGGCGATGGTCTTGAAATCCGGCACCAGCCGGCCGGTCAGCCAGATCAGCTCGAGATTGCGTCCGGCTTCACGCTCCAGCCGCCGGCTGGACTGGATGCGGTTCAAGTAGCCGTAGAGATAGATCTTCAGCATGGTCGAGGGACGATAAGAGGGCCGGCCGGTATCTGCCGGGACAGCCCTGCCAAAGCCGAGCTCAGCCAAGTTTAGCGCATTGACGAACGCCTCGACCGCGCGGCCCGGGTTGTCCTCGTCGACGTAATCGTCAATGTTCTCGGGCAGAAGAAAGCTTTGCGACCGGTCCCGGCCTTCTACGTAGCGTGCCATGATGATACCAATCTCCGCCAATCAACGCGGGACGAGTCTGCCAGCTTGGCACTCGGTTGGGTACCGCTTTCTCAGGGTTTTGACACAGCCTGGACCCAAAGCGGACAATGCAGGCCCATCGTCTACCTGTTCGGTCGAATAGCTGAACCATGCCATCATCCGGCCAGCATGGACCGATCTCTCCCAAGCTTGCCCTACGCCGAAACCAAGCGGCTGCACCTGCGGCCTCTCAGGCTGCCCGATGCCGAGGCATTCCGCGCCATGACGGATGAGCCTACCATCATTGATGCTATCTACTTCCTTGAGCGGCCGTTCAGGCTGGCCGACGCTAAGAAACTCATCATTAGCAATGATGATGGCCGAGACTGCTTCTGGGGCGTGTGGAAGCGAGAAGGCTCAACTCTGCTTGGCACTGTCGGCACACACCTGAAAGGCACCGACGAGATCGAAGTCGGCTACTGGTTTGCGAGCGCCTCGCAAGGTCTTGGACTAGCGTCCGAGGCCGTGAAAGGTGTCATGTTGGTCCTCTTGGACAACTATCCCGAACGTCGGATTATCGCGGAGTGCAGGCCGGAGAACGAAGCGTCGTGGCGCCTGCTGGAGAGGGTTGGCTTCCAAGCAGACGATGCAGGCGACGCACGCCCCGGCCGCCAAAGGTTCATCTTCGTCCGATAAAAATCTCGGCTTGCCTGCCGCGGATGTCTGCTGTCCACCAAGTGCGGCCATGGCAAAGGATTGGAACCCAGGTCATTCCTGGGGTACCCAGGACCGCGCTTGGCTGTCCGTCAAACGAAGATCTGGCGGACACGCCGTCGTACCACCCAGACGTTCTGTAAAGGCCACGGGCTTTTAGCGTCTGATCCAATCTATGGCTACGGCGAGACACAGCACGCCAGACAAGCTGACCACTCGGGCCACGCATTGTTCCAGGCCCGTGCAGAAAGTTCTTGACCGTCTGCCAACAACTCGCAATTCTAACCTCACCGCGACGCAGTGATGCGACGCACCTCACCCATGCCACCAGGCATGGGGCGGCCACGTCAGGCAAGTCTGTCACCACCGGCTCATTCCGGTCGAAACAGGCTAGTTTGGATCGTCTTGGGGGTGCTGAAACAAGCTGTTGCCGTCTTTTGCCACGCCGGGCCTTGCCCGGTAAGCCGAAGGGGATGCGCAAGGAGCCTCGGAGCTCCCTGGCAACTCGGTCCGTCACCCACGTGGCGGCCGACAAGGGTTAAAATCCCGGGCCGCCTTGCCAAGGAGCGTTCCCATGCCTGCGTCCCAGATGACAGAGTACTGGCGCGATCTTTCGCGCCGAGGCTTCAGCAACACGAAGACCCGCGGCGGCCACTGGAAGATCGAGCATCCCGACATGGATGGCCCGGTATTCGCGGCCGACACGCCGTCGGATCACCGCACGCTCCGCAACCTCGACACCATGATCCGGCGCAAGATGCGCGCGAAGCCGAGGCACTAAGCCCTTTTCCGGCAAACGCCGGACCATCCCTGCTTCCACCACCACGCAGGCGCTTCATCACTGGAGCGCCTGCACAGGAGCCCTCATGGCCAGTACCTCCGTCGAAGACCACGTGATCCCGCGCCCCTATCAGCGCCTTCCCGACTACGCCGCAGCCAGGGCACGCCAAGCGCTGGCGGAAAGGCTTGCGCTAATGTCGGGCATGTCGCAGGCGTCAGCCGCAGCCATCAGCGATGCCGTCGTGGACCCGTCCGATGTGCGCAAGACGATCGGCGACCCGGGAAGCCCAAACCTTGAACATATCGCAGTCCAGGGTGGCACGCTGCTTGGCGTCCGGACAACGGTTTGGGCGCGCCGCGTCATGCCCGACCCGCGCAACCCCCGCATCCTGCCCTGGCGCAAGCATGCGTTCGCGGTGACGCCCGGCTCGGGAAGCGAAGATACCCGGTTCCGCCCACTGGGTGACCCGCAGCCACTCGACAACACGAAGCCGCGTCTGCCCGAACTCGCCATGGACATCGAAAGCCGTGACCACCTCGATTGGGCATGTGCCGAAGCAAGCCGCCACGTTCTGGCCGAAAATGATTGGCGGGACTCCATCCGCTCCCAAGGCGTCATGTCGGCGGTGTGGCTGGCACCCATGACCTTCCGGCACGCCAACGGCACAGACCCCGTCACGACGCTCGTGACGGTGGATGGTTCATCGCGGACCACGGCGGAACATGCCCTGCTCGACGTCCGGTCGGGTGACGTGCCTTACGACGAAGCCGACGCAAAGCTGCGCAACCACATCAGAAAGCTGAACGAAGCGCACGATCGTGGCGACGTCGATAGCGTTATGGCAACGATGCTGCGATGCGAACGCCTGCCGGCCCTGATCCTCGTGGGCTTCAAGGGATACGAGAAGTCCGACACCACGTTCCCGATGGCGGTAAAGTCGCTGGTGGCACTACAGCACGTGGACCCACCAAAGCCCTGGGGAGCCGGGCCTGAAAACGAGGCGCTCGCGGACGGCGTGCTCGACGAACTCCACCGCCGCGCGCTCATCACCACGCTTGAGAAGGATTACCTCGCGGGAACGCTGACCCGCGAGGAAGCAGAGGCCGCGCACATGCCACCGGACCCGGCATACCGGACGGCGCGGATCATTCACCTATTCACCAGCAACGACGCGGACTGGAAGCTTGCGATCCGGCGGGCCGTCACGGGGCAGTCAACCCGCAAAAACATCTCACCCACGCTGATGAACGACTTGGCCACGGCCCTGATCCTGCGAGCGATGGCGGAGGACCCGGCCCGCAGCGACCAAGTGCGGCGCTACATGCGCTCCGCTTTCGGGAAGGCAGTCCACCGCCAAGCCTGGAAGCCAACGCTGCAGCTAACCGACGACTTGGTTGCCCGGAGCATGGAGGAGGTGCGGAACAAGATGGCGACCGGGCACGACAAGGACACCGGCCCGCACTCCATTGACCTTGCCGTTCGGGCTGCCTACCCGCTGATCGTATCGGGCCGCCTCAGCTCCGACCGCGGCACGGCCAACAACACGCAGCCGGACCGCCGGATCGCTGGCGAGGTGCTGGAAGCCATGCGGCACAGTGTCCAGGGCATCGCCCAGCTAGGCCAGGCGCTGAAGGACTTTTCCGTTGGTCGGACGATCCGTTCGGTGGACGAAGATGGGAACCTCAAGCCGACGGCAGACGGCACGGGCTTCGCCACGGTGGACGACGTCTACCTCCGTACCGAGTTCCCACCGCCGGGCAAGACCAAAGGAGTGCGAACCGGTGACACACCCGGCGACCGCTTCAGGCGCGCCCTTGCCGCAGCGGCGGACGCAGTCGAAGGGCTGGACGAAGCCATGCAGGCACTCGGACGGGTGGCAGGCGAGGACAACGTGCCGCTCGTGGACAGCCGCGGGATGGACCCCGCAGTCGGTGAAGCCTGGCGGGAGAAGCTCATGAAGGTGAACGACGATGTCGGCTTCTGGGTGAAGACCGCCCGCAAGAAGGCAAGCAACGCCGCGTATGCCCCGGCAGCTCAGCATGATTACGGGACACACGCATCAGAAGTGCCCGCCGACGACACCTTGGGTGATGTTGGCGGCGGCGAGAATCCGCGTAAATACGGCGACGAGTTCGTTGCTATTGCCTATTCTTTGCCAGCTCGCGCTGGTGAGGAGAAAGGGTCATAGCCAGCCGCCGACCTCGATGGCCGAGTGTGGCTGGGTGGCAGACCCCAATCAACGCTGGCCTTCGGCCCCCGCCTTCGGCGGCTGACGGCGTTGATTGGGGTCTGCCACCCAGCATTCAGCCTTTGATCGTTGAACGGCGAAAAGCGGCTGAAGCTACGGCAAGGTTTGTGCCAACTTTTAGCCCTACGCCGGATTTACGCGCTTTCTGACCGCCGTTCACAGGTGAAGACAACTGGGACACGCCTGCTGCTGCCGCAGCCGAGTAGGTGCCGCAAAACAGCGCGGCGGGCCACACCGTCGCAAACGGGTAGCGCCAAGCGCCGCCTGGCCCTCACCGGCCGGGCGGCCAGGACGTTTTCGCAACCCTCCACCCAACCCCGCCGAGTGGCAAGCGTCCGGCCTGCGGCCATGCGCTTCGCAAGGGCGCTGCGCGCCCGCGAGCGTCCTGCAATAAGGCCCCGACCACCCGCCCCAGGCCCGCCGCTGCGCGGCAGCTGAAAAGCCATCATGGCGGCAAGACGCCTGTCCATCAAACCACCCGTGACTGGCCACCCTGGGCGTGTCCGCCAACGCTGGCTTGTGCATGAGAAAGCGGACAAGTTGATTGTCGGACGGGAGAACGGACATGGCCAGCATTCGCAGGGTCGGGCCTCCCCCCGTTGAATGGCGGCTTGTGACAAAGGTGTTGGGTCAAGACCAAGTCGCGGCGGGACTTGAGCAGCATGGCCAGCAACAGCCGGCCGGTGTCGCCGCGGGCACTCGCGTGGATGAAGGCGAGTTCGGCGTCGCTCAGGTGGTATCGCTCACCCAGCTCCTCCCGGGTCAGCCGCACCTCCGGGCGTGGGTAGGCTGTGCGGTCGATGGCGGTCATGGAGTGTCCGGAAAAGGGTGCGCCGAAGCGGCAAGGCGGGCTATGTTGTTTGAAGGGGTTAGCAGGGGGCCGTCCAGTGTCCGCGAAGGTAAACCTTCTTGGACAGGGGTGTGAAACCGGTCCGGATAGGCCTGTGATGAGTTTTACACCGATCCTCATCCTACCCCATTTAAGTTTGCGAGGAGCCGACAGCTCGCATTCCATCAATCGTCTGCAACAGCATTGCACTTAGTATGAATGAGGCACCGAAATAGAATTCGATCCTCGGACTTTCATCCAATATGATGAAGGCTAGAATGGCTGCCCCGATAGGGGTGCTCGACCGAATTGTTGTCAGCACTATAGGTGCAAGTCGCACCGCAGCAACGCCATAACTGATACTAGGAATTACCGTGCTCACAAGGCCGAGCCCAATCAGGAGATTCAAATCTTTTATTGTAAGAGCCGTTATGCGCAGCTCACTGGCTTGATGAAGGAGCAGCAAAGCAGAAAGCAAGGCTCCAGACACAGCCGTCTGGACCCCAATGACCAACGGACTGGGCGCCAGTTTTCGTATCGATAGATGTCGATACAGCAGAGCGTAAAGAGCCATGACACAAGCTCCCCCAAGAGCAAGTGTCGCTCCTACATAGTTAGAACTTGTGTTTTGGAAATCAGGAGTTGAAGGTATTACAACAACTATAATACCAAAAAAAGCAAAGCCTGCAGCAGTTTTTTGAATATTACTCAACACCTGTTTAGAAAGACCATCAATAACAACAATGAATGCAGGCGATGTGCTAATAAGCAAAGATACGGTGCTGACGGGTGCATATTGAAAAGCGAATACCGACAAAAAGTAATATGCGACGAGAAATAAGGATAAGGCCCACGACGTAGCTGAACTTGTGGCCGTATAGAGTCCGCGGAGAGTTTTTGGGTGCAGAATAAGAAGCACTGCACCCATGACCGATGCAATTGTAAAGCGGCCACAAATTACTACTATAGGAGAAACATTCGACAACAAATAAACGAAAATGCCGGTGCCACTCCAACCAACGGTCGCTAAGATTCCAGCTATGACACCAATGCGGTGATCATGCTGCAATAGCATGCTCTTGGTATACATCGTCCCAGAACTGGACATGTCTATCGATTTCACCTTGAGCTGCTCTAAGAAGTTTCGGTTCGTCCTTAGTGAGGATCATTAGTGGTTCCCACATTGCGCGAAAATGCTCTTCCTCAGGTTCGACATGTGCGTTCCAAAAGGTCACGTCGTGAACTTTGTACGTCGTCAGGAGAGCCCCGAGGATAATCTTGCTACGATATGAAGCCAACAACTCGCGACCTGCCAAGGCAGCGACGGCCATTTCAAACGAAGCTGGAGAAAATCTTTCGTTGAAGGATCGGAGATATGCGATGGTAGCGGTAGTCGGTTTAATATTGTCAGGGTCAATGCCGACCTGGCTGAGAAAATCTCTCAACATACCATAATGGTTGAAATCTTCCAGAATATGTTCGCATAGGATTGTTAGTATTTGATTAATTTCTTGAAAGTTATTGTTGGCAACTGGTGGAGAATCGGCAACGCATGTTCCAAACCACTTATGAAGAGAGTTTCTCCAGAAATAGTATTGGCTAAAGGCATCAGTCAGGTGTTCTCTGCGCATTTCACCCGACTTGAGAGTTGAGAAGAATGAACTCTTCTCCAGAGCCGCCTCAGCAGAGGAGCTTAACACTGCAACTGTGTCCATAATACTATCTCCCTTGTTTTGAGCTAAATTTCCCCGCTTCACACAGTCGTTTAGAGGCGGCGAAGATTTGATCGACAACAAGCTGGCAACCGAGTTCGACCTCTCCGCGTCGCAATGCTGCGACGATTTCCATGTGACTGCTTATCCAACTTGGTTCGAGACCGACTTGACTCCATATAGGCATCAAGCAACGATGTATACTGGTATAAAGAACACCAAGTTGACCTAGCGCGCGTGGGCGTGCAGATCGAGCGTAAAGTGTCCGATGAAAATTCCAATGTAATTGAGCCCGCTCTATGAGATTGTTCGTTGTCGCAGCTTGTATTAAAATAGACTCTGCCTTAGAAAAATCATTCATGTCGAGGTGAAGTGCTGACAATCGCAGGACATAAGGCTCTAGCAATGCCCGGACTTCTGTAATTTCTTGCACGTCCTCAATACTCATGGATGTAACTTTCACTCCACGATTTGGCTCATGTACTGCTAAACCCTCAGCTATGATACGCTGGAACGCTTCTCTTACTGGAACAACGCTAGCTCGGAAGCGTTTTGCAATTTCGCTTTGTTTTAACTGTGTTCCGGCTGGAAGCGCCCCGGTTAAAATCGCGCACCGAAGGCTTTCTGTAATCGCGCCGGCAGCAGATTGTGGCGTGAGCCCACTCATCTTCAAGCCAATCTCCCAAGACCCGGCACCTTGCACGGCTATCTGAGATCTAAACAATAGACTGTAGATAGTAGATTGTCAAACTGGAAAAGCGGCCATATAGCTAATTTGTGACTTGCCCGGAGTTTGTAGCTCGTGTGGGGGCCACGACGTAAGACTAAGGTGCGGGATGCACATTTAGGCCCAGTGACCGCGAAGCTGTGTAGAATGGCCACGGCTTTGCAGTTCGCGCGTTTTGTTCAAAGTGCCTGTGCCTGAAGCCAGCAAACTCGGGCTTTCCCACATGGCTTTTCCATTTCGCCGACCGGCGGAATGTCAAAAGACGGAGTAGCCGCCCGAAACGCAACCAGGGTAAGCTGCTGGAAAAGCTCGCCCTTGTTGCAGATGGCTATTCTGCACAACTTCGCGGTCACTGGACCATTTAGCTGTCTGAACTGGGAACACCGGCTGAATTCAGAACCCGTTCTAAGCTCGACTTTGGCCTTTTCCGTTCATGCGTTGATCCAGAAGTGCGGCTCGGAGGCGATGTAGTCGAGGGCTGCGTCGAGCGGCATGGTTGCGATGCCGAACGGCCCTGGAGCGGCCCAGCGCTGGCCGTTCCACCAGAGCACCTGCACCTTGTCAGCGTCCCCGGTCGGCTTGAGCCTGGCGAGCGGCGCACCGGTGCGCTGGCTTGTGAGCGAGTAGCAGCACCTGGCCTTGTGCACCGCGACGCCGCCGCCGCGCGCCTGGTTGAATGCCTCGATGCGCTCCCGCATAGGGTCGCTGGCCGGCAGGGTTGATCCTTTCTGGCGCGTGCGGAGTTGTCAGGCGGCAACGACACCACCGCGAGGCCACCATGGCAAGGCAAGCCGACCCCGGAACCCTTGGCCCCGTCGCCGCCTGGACCGAAGCCGCCGTTTCGGCCGGGATGGCGCCGTTCGCCGGGTGCTTCACCCGCCCAACCTGGGCCAACATGCTGGTCCTCGTTGCGGGCGCCCTCCTGTCCCCGGGGCGGCGCACCGTCGCCTCGGCGCTGAGCAGCGTGGGCCTGCGCGGGGCGGCGAGCTTCACCAACTATCAGGCCAGAACTAACGAACTGGGCTTCTGGTACGCATAGGTGGACAAAGCTGGAACAGATCTGACCGTCTTTGTCGGCGGAACAGGCGCTTACGGGATTTCAGCCGCCTTGATGCTGCGCGTGCGGCGATAACGGGAATCATCTGATTTGCGTCAGCCTCGAAGCGGCGCCCAAACACTCCTGTTTATGGTCCGAAAACTATACGGCAAACCCTGTCGGAATGACGCATGATACGGAAACCTGCCCGATGAGGTTTTCCGCACATGCTGGTCGGCTACATGCGCATCTCGACTGACAGCGAACGCCAAGTACTCGACTTGCAGCGCGACGCGCTCCTGTCCGCCGGCGTCGACGGGCGTCACCTGTTCGAGGACCGGGCCAGCGGCAGCCGGGGTGATCGTGCCGGCCTCGCCAAAGCTCTCGCCTTCGTCGAGGCCGGCGACTGCTTGGTCGTTTGGAAGCTGGACCGGCTGGGTCGGTCGTTGCCGCATCTCCTAACCACGGTGACCGAGCTCAAGACCCGCGGCATCGCCTTCCGCTCGCTGACCGAGCAGATGGACACCACCACGCCGCAAGGCGAGTTCCTGTTCCACATCTTCGGCGCCCTGGCGCAGTTCGAAAGGTCATTGATCCAGGAGCGGGTGCAGGCCGGGCTTGCGGCGGCTCGCCGTCGCGGGCGCCATGGCGGCCGGCCCACCTCCGTCGATGCCGAAAAGCTTTCGGCGGTGATCGCGGCGCTCGACGGTGGCGCCACCAAGGCCGCGGTCTGCCGCACCTTCGGCATCAAGCGCAGCACGCTGATCGACTCGCTCGCCCGGATCGGCTGGTCTGCCGGGACCAAGGTCCAGGAGGCATGAGTGGCGCGACGGCAGAGATTGAGTGACATCCAGATTGCGGAGCTGTTCGATCCGCCGACGGATCAGCGCGAACTGGTTCGCCACTTCACCTTGTCCGCCGCCGACCTCGCATCGGTCCGGCGCTGCCGCGGCGACCACAACCGCCTCGGCCACGCACTCATGCTCTGCTACCTGCGTTTCCCCGGCCGTGCGCTGCGCGCCGGCGAGCGGCCACCGCCGGCGCTGCTTACCTTCGTCGCGGAGCAGGTCGAGGTTCTGCCAAGTGCGATCGACGACTATCTCGCCGCCGAGCGGAGCCGCCAGCGTCAGGCGGTTGAGTGCCAGGAGCAGCTTGGGCTTCGGCCGTTCGGCACCCGCGCGGCCGCCGAGCTGATGGACGGGCTGCTGGCGCAAGCGATCGAGAACGATCGGCTCGCCGACCTGGCCATGCTGGTGATGGAAACCTGCCGTCAACGTCGGATCGTCGCCCCGTCGCCTGCGGCACTCGAGCGGCTTTGCGCCGAGCTTCGCCACCGGGCACGCCGGGAGGCGCATCGCCGGCTGACCGATGGCCTGTCCGCCGATCAGCGCAAGCGCCTCGACATGCTGACGCAGCGTCGCGAGGACACCGGCCAGAGCTGGCTGACCTGGCTGCAGCAGATGCCGCAGGCCGCCAAGCCCGCCGCCATGCTGGGCCTGATCGAGCGGCTGGAGCATGTGCGCGGGATCGGCATCGCGCCCGGCCGCGGCCATCTCGTCCACCAGGCGCGCCTGGCGCAACTCGCGCGCGAGGCCGGCCGCACCACGGTCCAGCATGTCGCGGGCTACGAGCGGCAGCGGCGGCACGCGACGCTGGTGGCCACCAGCCTGGGCGTTGCCGCGAGCCTGACCGATGCGGCTATTGACCTGTTCGACCGGCTGGTCGGCGCGATGTTCCGCAAAGCCGAGGGGCGGCAGGCCCGTGCCTTTCAGGCCGATGCCCGCGCCATCAACGACAAGGTCCGCCTCTATGCCCGCGTCGGCACGGCCCTAATCGCCGCCCGCGCGGGCAAGCAGGACGCCTTTGACGCGATCATCGCGGTCGTGTCTTGGGAGCGGTTCTGCACGACGGTCGCCGAAGCCGAGGCGCTGGCCCGGCCGGAAGAGTTCGACGCCTACCAGAATGTGGGCGAGCACTACGCCGCCATCCGGCGCTGGTCGCCCGCCTTCCTCGACGCGTTCGAGTTCGAGAGCATGCCGGCGTGCGCTTCGCTGATGCGCGCCATCGCGGTGCTGCGCGAGGCGAACCGTGCCGGCAGGTCCACCCTGCCGAAATCCGCGCCAACCGGGTTTGTCCGGCAGCGCTGGGCAGCACTGGTGATGCCAGGGGGCGTCATCGACCGGCGCCACTACGAACTCTGCGCCTTGTCGGAGCTGCGCGACCGGCTGCAAGCCGGCGATGTCTGGGTGACAGGCAGCCGGCAATACCGCTCCTTCGAGGAGCGGCTGATCTCGATGGAGACGCTGCAGGAACTCCAGCAGTCCGGCACCCTGCCGATCGCCGTCGAGGCGGACTTCGAGGCCTTCATCGCCGGCCGCAGCGCCAAGTTGGACGAGCGGCTGACCGCGGTCGACGCCCGCGCCAGGGAGGGGGCGCTGCCGGACGTGACCATCAACGGCGGCGTGCTGAAGATCGCGCCGATCGAGAAATCAACGCCGCCCGAAGCCGAGGCCCTGGCCGCACGGCTGTATGCCATGCTGCCGCGCGTGCGCATCACCGACCTGCTGGCCGAGGTGGCACGCTGGACGCTGTTCCCCGACTGCTTCACCCACCTGCGCACTGGCGAGACCGCGGCCGACACCCGCATCCTGATGGCAGGACTGCTCGCCGACGGGCTCAACCTCGGCCTGACCCGCATGGCCGAAGCCTCCAGCGTTGCCAGCCTCGGTCAGCTCGCCTGGACATCCGACTGGCACATCCGCGACGAGACCTACGCCTTGGCGCTGCGACGCCTGGTGAACCAGCAGCAGCGCGAGCCGTTCGCGGCGCACTTTGGCGACGGCACAGCCTCGTCGTCCGATGGCCAGTTCTTTCCAGCCGCCGGGTTCGGCCGTGACGCGAGTCGCCTCAATGCCCATTATGGCCGCAAGCCCGGGTTCAAGGCCTACACCCATCTGTCGGACCGCTACGGGCCGTTCTGGACCAAGCTGATCGCCGCCACGGCCAGCGAGGCGCTGCACGTGCTGGACGCGCTGCTCTACCACCAGAGCGAGGTCTCGACGCGCCGGCACCACACCGATGGCGGGGGCGAGAGCGACCACGTTTTTGCCTTGTGCACGTTGCTGGGCTTTCAGTTCGCGCCGCGCATCCCGGACCTGAAGCACCGCCGGCTCTACAGCTTTGCCAAGGCCTCCGCCTACCCAGCGCTGGAGCCGATGATCGCCGGACGGATCAACGTGGCCCTCATCCGCGCCCATTGGTCGGAGATCCTGCGCATCATCGCCTCGATCCGCACCGGCACGGTGACGGCGTCGCTCATCATGCGCCAGCTCGCCTCCTACCCGAGGCAAAACGGCGTCGCCGCGGCGCTGCGCGAGCTGGGACGGCTGGAGCGCACGCTGTTCACGCTCGACTGGATCGACGATCCCGAGCTGCGGCGCGCAACCGGCCAGGAGCTCAACAAGGGCGAGACCCGCAACAGCCTGGCGCGGGCCGTGTTCCTCCACCGCCTTGGCGAGATCCGCGACCGCACCTACGAGAACCAGCAGCACCGCGCCTCCGGCCTCAACCTGCTCGTCACCGCGATCGTCCTGTGGAACACCCGCTACCTTGAACGCGCCGTTGCCGCCCTGCGCCAGGTCGAGGAGGTGCCCGACCACCTGCTGGCCTATCTCTCCCCACTCGGATGGGAGCACGTGAACCTGACTGGCGACTACATCTGGGCCGCTTACCATAGCGTGTCGGAAAACATCGACGGAATGAGATCGCTGCGTCTCCCGCCAGACACCTTCGCCAAAGCCGCCTGATGTTCCTGATCTGTCCGCTTATGCGTACCAGACGGGCGTTTCGTTAGTTCTGGCCAAACTGGGCTCCAATTCCAAACGGTCCGGACAACCTATTCTCGAGCAGCTCCGGGCGAGTGCTCCATGACCCGCCGTGCCAAGAACGTGCCATTCGGTTGATGGAACACGATCGCCTCGGCTCCACTCGGCCCACTGTGCCGGAACTCCACCTTGAATCCTTCAAGCCCCGCAATAGCGAAGGTTCGTCCCTGATACGGCACCAGGCGATACGTAGGCTGATCGGAGGGCGACAGCGTCAATTGTCCCTCCGCGTCCAGCGCCACCACGTGGGTCTGTACACCGACTTGATAGGCGCCCACACAGGCGGTCCGGAATGCAGGGTCGAGTGCCTCGCCGGTCGGCGAGCGCCGAAAGACAATGTCACTCACCATCGGCTCGAAGGGTGCCGAGAGGCGGTCGACGGCGCCGTCGCGGTCATATCCGAAGCTGATCGCCAACAGGTCCGGTCCCAGCATGTGCGGCATTTCGGGCACTTCGAACACGTCATAGTGCCGGTGCGTCAGCGGTGCTTCCATGCCGCGATAGCGCCAGTGTAGCGCATCCTCTGCAGCATCGATCGTGATCCGGCCATAGGCGGGATGTTCATACGCTCCGGCATACTCCGCCAGCGCGTGGCTCAGCCGCGTTCCTTGCTTGCGCGCGGACTCGCGCGCAATCCGATTTTCCCCGGAGTGTTCGAGGTACTCCCGCCGGCGCTTGAGAAAGCGGTCGAACCACGGGACCCGGTCCTTGCCGCAGATCCGGTCAAAGACGGCGTGGCTGAGCATGCTCGTCAGCGGACTTCCCGTCCGGTTCGTCAGCACCACGACGCCAAGCTTGCGGTCCGGCAGCATGTCCATGCGCGTGCACCAGCCGACCCAGCCGCCGTCATGCGCCACCGCGCGCTCGCCGCGATAGTGGTAGCAAGCGAACCCGAACCCGTAATGCTGGTCCCCGAGTTCCTCGAACTCGGAACGGCCAATATAGACAAGCGGCGTCTGCAGCAGGCGAAGGTTTTCCGGAGACAGCAGCCGGGCGCCATTGAACGATCCATTGCCGAGGTGGAAACGCAGATAGGGCACCATGTCGGAGATTGCGGCATTCAGCCCGCCCGCTGGCGCCGTGCTGATCGGGTAAAGGGCCGCCCGGCGGCGTTCGTCGCCATCCATCGTGTAGGGACGTGCGAAATCGGTTGCCTGCTCCAGTGCCTGCGTCGAGAAGCCGACTTGGCGCATGCCCAGCGGCGCGAGGATGCGTTCCCTGGTGAAATCCTGCCAGGACTGGCCGATGATCCGCTCGGTGATCATGCCGGCGGCGAGATAGCCAAGGTTCTGATACTGGTAGCTCTGCCGCATGTCGCGGCTCGGCTCGAGGTGGCGCAGCGCTGCCAGCATCTGGTCCGCCGAGAGATCGCCGGGCATCCAGATCCAGTCATGGCGCGGCAGCCCGGTCTGGTGGCACAGCAGGTCCGTCACCGTCACGCGGTCGCTGGCGACCGGGTCGTGCAAGCGGAACTCGGGCAGGTATTCGCGCACCGGCTTGCGCCAGTCGAGCCGGCGCTCGTCCGCAAGCATCGCAAGCCCGGTCGCCGTAAAGGATTTGGTGACCGAGCACAGCGCGAATTGCGTGTCCGTGGTGACGGGCAACCCCGCTTCGACATCGCGCTGGCCAAACACCTTCACCAGGATCGGCGCGTCCTCGTGCACGACGGCGATGGCAAGTCCGGGCACCTTCCATTCAGCCATAGCCTGCTCGATCAGCGGCTCGAGATCGTCTAACATCATTTGCCTCCCTGCTGCCGCTACATCAGCTCCATCATGCCCGACGCCTGCATCGTGAACAGCCGGCGGTAGATGCCGTCCTGCCCGAGCAGTTCCGCATGCGGGCCTTCCTCCACGACCCGGCCGCGATCGAACACCAGGACGCGGTCGAGCGCCCGCACCGTGCTCAGGCGGTGGGCGATCACGATCGCGGTGCGATCTTCCATCAGCCGCAGCATCGCTTCCTGGATCATGCCTTCCGACTCGGAATCGAGGCTCGACGTCGCCTCGTCCAGGATCAGGATCGGAGCGTCGGCTAGGAAGGCACGCGCCAGCGCCACGCGCTGCCGCTCGCCGCCTGACAGCTTTATGCCGCGCTCGCCCACCAGCGTGCCGTAGCCGCCGGGCAGGCGGACGATGAACTCGTGCGCGTTGGCAAGGTGTGCTGCGTGCTCGATCGCGTCCTGCGATGCGCCGGGCCGGCCATAGGCGATGTTCTCCGACAGCGAGCGGTGGAACAACGTCGGGTCCTGCTGCACGATCGCCACCTGGGCGCGCAGTGAGTCTTGCGCCACAGCCGCCAGGTCCTGCCCGTCGATCAGGATGCGGCCGCTGGTCACGTCGTACAGCCGCTGGATTAGCTTGACGAACGTCGTCTTCCCGGAGCCGGAGCGGCCGACCAGCCCCACGCGCTCGCCGGGCGCGATCCGCACGGACAAAGCGTCGAACAGCGGCGTCGCCTGCGCGCCGTAGTGGAAGCCGACGCGGTCGAAGATGATCTCACCCCGCCCTACGTGGATCGCCGGCGCCCCGGGGCGATCGCGCACGCTCGGCACCTCTGCATGCATCGCGACCAGTTCGTGCATGTCGTTGACCGAGCGCTGCAGGACGGCGATCTGCTGGCCGATATCGCGCAGGTAGCCATGCACGACGAAGTAGGTCGTCAGCACCCAGGTGACGTCACCCGGCGTGGCCCGGCCGTGCCACCACAGGAATAGCGAGGTACCAATGACACCGCTGCGTAGCACCAGGAGCATCGTTGCCTGCATGGAGCCGCTGTTGGTGCCTCGGATCCAGAACCGCCGCGTCCGCCGCGCCCATTTGGCGAGCGTGCGCTCCAAACGCCGATCCTCCCGCGCCTCCGCGCCGAACGATTTCACCACAGCGTTACAGCTGATCGCGTCGGCCAGCGCACCGCCCACCCGCGTGTCCCACTGGTTCGACAACCGGGCTGCAGGGGCCACGTAGCCGAGAGAGCCACCCACGGCCAGCACGATGAATCCGGCGGCGCCGGTCCCGACCACGGCACCCATCAACGGCCAGCGTAGCCCCAGCAGCGCCGTGGACAGCGCGAGCACCAGCGCCGACGGCAGCAACGACAGCAGCACGGCGTCGTCCAGCGTGTCGAGTGCCCACATGCCACGGCTGACCTTGCGCACTGTTGACCCGGCGAAGTTGTTGGCCTGCCACTCCGTTGAAAGTCGTTGCACCCGGGCGAAGCCGCTGCGCGCCACGTTGGTCATGATCCGCAACGTCAGGCGCGTGATGCCGAGGAAGCTGAGGTGCCGCGCCACCACCAGCAGCGCACCAAGCCCTATCATGCCGCCCAGTGCCGCCATCGTCGCGTGCAGCGCAGCCTGCCGGTTGCTGGAGGAAACAGCGTCGATCAACTGACCGGCAAAGACCGGCATCAATACGTCGCAGAGCGTCCAGACGACGACGCAAGCGAGGACGGCGGACAGCGTCGCAGGCGAGCGACACCACTGCCCGAAGGTGAAGCCGAGAACCTGCCGGAACGGCGCGATCCCTCGGCGGAGACGGTCGGAGAGCACGATATGATCCAACCCGGAAGGGCTGGCCTCTAGCGAACGGGATGAGAGCGGGCGAGGAACTCGCCAAGCGAGCGGGTTAGTCGAGCGTCAGTGCGCGCTCGGTCCTGCGGTCGGTCGAATAAACATGATGCTCATGCAGACCCCCCGCGCCAAATCGTTGCTCACACTCGTGCATAGCCGGAGTTGAGGACGAGGTGCAACAGATTTCAGCTGTTGAGATCGGGTCATTATACGAACGGCCATCGGCGTAGGTCGCGAGGTCGGCATCTGGCCCGGGTCCGTCCCGGGCCGCTCATCTGATAGCTGTCCGGACCAAGGCTGGTGGCCCTGTCTAACCATCACCGATTTTTAGGGTTATCCCGCTTCAAGTGAATGGTGCTTGGATGCGACGCCGTTATAGCCGCAGCGAAGAGGCTGTTGCACAATTACAGGTCGAAACAAGTCTGCTCAAGATGTAGGTCAGTTTCCGCTAAGTCGACACTATATGTTGTGTGGTGCTCAGCTGGAAAATCATTTAGCAACAGGCTCCGAACAGCATACTTATTCTTGATAAGACGGGTATCATGCTCACCATCCATCAGTTTTCTTCTGTGCATGGTTGACGGCTGGATTCCGCGTGTGATTCAAGGTCTCCGCCTCTTTTCTGGAGCGGGATTGACAAGTGGTTGGAACGAGCGGGATCGCTGTTTGGGCGGAAGGGATCAAGGCTGACCTGCAGCAACGTTTGCCGGGGCAACGCAAGACGCAGCGCGACAAGCTGTCGCTCCTGGTCGCCACCATGCTGCACGTCCGCAGCGCCAATCTGGTGGAACTGGCGTCGGGATTGCCGCGCCCGTCGGATCGCTGGGACATGGGCTATCAATGGATCGCGCGCTTCCTGGCCAACGACCTGGTGTCCTGCGACGCGGTGATGCAGCCGTTCGCTGGCGAGATCCTGGCGCGCTTGGCCGAGACCGGCGATCCGGTTCCGCTGATCCTCGACCAGAGCAAGGTGTCCGACCGTCACCAGGTCCTGATGCTGAGCGTGCGGTGGGGCGAGCGCGCCTTGCCAGTGGCCTGGCGCGTCGTGGAGACCGACGGCGCCATCGGCTTTGCCGTGCAAGAGGACCTGCTCGACGCGGTGCGCGGATGGCTGCCTGCCGAGGCGCGGGTGACCCTGCACGGCGACCGCTTCTACGGAACGCCAGACCTGATCAGGTGGTGTCAGGATTGCGGATGGGACTACCGCCTCCGGCTCAAGGGGAACCTGTTGACATGGATCGGCTCGCGCAAGGCGACGACGGGCGACCTGGCACTTTCGGGCGCGCATTACTTCCAAGACGTCGCGCTCACCGGCAAGCGTGTCGGCACCAGCATCGGCATCATCCATGATGCCGGACACGCCGAGCCGTGGATCATCGCCATGTCTGCCGAGCCCTCCTACCTCAGCACGCTCGACTATTCGCGCCGCTGGGGCATCGAGCCGATGTTCTCCGACTTCAAGTCGCGCGGGTTCGGCATCCAGGAAACGCAGATCCAGTATCCCGACCGCCTTGGGCGTTTGATCCTCGTGATGTCGCTCGCCCTATACTGGCCTTGACCCAACAGTGATGCTGGTGGCGAAGTCGGTAGCGGGTTTGCTCCCGGCGTTTTGACAGCGCGTGCTTCGGTGCGGGGGCAATGATGTGGCCCCGCCCTTTCGAAGGCTCTCGCCATGCTGCGTCCTCAAAACTCG
>JAABUY010002142.1_pt1 | contig 24255 bp, 27 predicted proteins | sample 5560271 | NCBI WGS metagenome assembly JAABUY01 (sample SAMN10711886, study PRJNA513374) | rock metagenome | isolation source: Antarctica rocks | place: Antarctica: Victoria Land, University Valley | reverse complement strand
GGAGGGGCAGGTGGTGGTTAGGAAGTCGTGCTGGAAGTCGATTATTAGGAGGGCGGTTTTGAGGCCCATGGTTATGCGGTTGGGGTCGGGAGGGGTGTGGGGGGTGGTGGGGGTGGGGGAGGGGGGGGGTTGGTGGGTCAGGGCCGATGGCGCGGAGTGGTCGGTTGATGGTGGCGGGGCTGTTTCTGTGCCGTTGGTGGGCTGGGAGTCTGCTTCGACTTGCAACTGGCCGTTTGTCGTTGAGGGGGTCACGGTTAGGCTGTCGAGGACGGCGTCGACGAAGGCGGCGGTGGAAAGGTGGCCTCCTTGGTCGGGCGTGGTGGCGTTTTGTTGCAAGAGGGTTTGAAGGGTGCGGTTCGTGGCATCTTCGATTCCTTTGCAGCCGGCGTGGCGTCCGAGGATGGCGGCAGCGGCTTTGATCGTGGCTGTAGGGTTCACAATCCCTTTTCCGACCAGATCGTCGGCCGAGCCGTGGACGGTCTGGTACTCGCTCAGGCAATGCAGGTGAGGGTGGAGGTAGACGTTCTCGGCGTAGCTGGTTTCCTGTACGCCTTGCCCGAACATGTCGAGCAGAATGACTTGCATGATATCCGCGTACTCGTTGCCGGCAATCATCAATCGACGTCCTTGGACCTCGGACGCGAGCAAGTTTCTATTCATCGTGTCCGGTTGGACGAATTTGACCTCTACGGTGTACTCTTTCGACAGCTCCTTGGCCCAAACGTCGAAAATGCCGCCGAAGAGGTGATACTTGTACACCATGAGTATCGAGTCAATCTCGCCGTCTCCCCAAACTTGAGAAGCCCGCTTGAGAGCGTATGAGACGATGCGACCAAACACGTCTCTGCGGAAGTGGCACGTCCGAGACACAGTGCCCTCTCCAATGTCGTTGGAGCCAGTGTAGAAACCCTGTGCTTGATCCCGGACGAGGAGAACGGAAGCCTGCGCGTTATCGAAGCGCTCAACCTTGATGGCCTCGAGATGCTGGCGCACAAGGTATAAAGATTCAGCAGTAATGGCCGTTCTGAAGATGACGCGGGTGCCACGCTCCGCTTCTTCTTCGCAAAAGCGTTCATAGTGCACTACATCCTCCATCGTCTCCTTATGTATGTCAGCCTCGCTTTCCCCTGCCGATAGGAGGGAAAGATAGGTATGGTAGATCCGTGGCGAGCGGATCAGCTTGATGCGGGCGGAACAAGTGCTGGCCATTTGGTGGATGAATCTCTCAAAGATATCGGCCAGCTCGGGACCGGTGCCATGTCCCACTGCCAGGCCGACCCTTAGAACGCTGTTCTCGTTTGAACCCATGATTGCTTCAGGATGAAGAAAGAGTGGTCATGCTGGATGGCCTAACGCTTTAGGGCTCTTTAAACTATGGCGCGAACATGGTCAACCAACAGAGAGTAACCCCTTTGCCTCAGTATACGCCTTTGCAAATGACAAGCAGACGCTAGAGAGCAACGTCAAACTCAGGCACTGAAGGTTCGAGCGAGGCATCAAGAGAATGTCTCGAAACAAGCACGTGGATGGAGTTTAACATTGAGTGAGTGGCAGCCCCCAGGCGCGCTTCAAGACCATCGGATCAAAGAGATTCATTGGGTTGTAGAGTGTACGATGATGATACCATACACACAGGATACATATGCAGAGGTAGTCGAAGCAAGATAGACATCTCCATCACTGTCGCTCGTGATGAGGTTCCAGGGCTGTCTAAAGTTAGAGTTCTTGTCCAATGTCCAAGCCGTCACTCTTTCAGCCAGAGTATCATCAATCCATACGAGGTTTTCCAAGAATCAGTCAATGTTATGATATAACTGAACTGGTTCTTAACAGATACTTCTCTGTTTTGTACAAGGTTGGAAGTGGATTTCTCTGTAAAGAACTTACAGGGGCTGTGCGGCCTATACGTCTTAGTGATCTTATGTGCGTCCGTTGGCGCTTCTAGTTCTCATCCTATGCGCACCGTACTCATTGGAACCAAGGAAGTCAGCACACGTCGATCTTACACGCAGCTGCAGGTAACTGACTGCGGGTGTACTGGAGCACTCTGAGCATGTATCTGCCATGTGTTATTTCTTGCTGCGACTTCTGTGCTCTGCTAGCTCTTGTACTGTAGCTACATATACCACCACACGGATGGGCCCAATGTTTCAATGCTTATTGTGGCTATATGTCAGCCTATTCTCCAGCTCATAATTAGATGCCCTGCTTCTTCGATTCTGATTCCCCATCATTGCATAGCAGTCTCAAGATGACAGAGGATCAGAAAGACCCCGACTTCAATCTGGTAGATGGACACGGCTACATGCTGGATCGCAATTATGCCGCAGCCTCACGTTTGAACTTTCAATTCTATCTCTGGAAGGAATCACTGCAGTTCAATATACACCCGTCCATTCCAGTCCCAGTTGACAATGCCAGGATCGCGGATGTGGCGACAGGGACAGCCATCTGGTTGATCGATTCTGCCCGCAACTTGCCAACGGCACAATTGGACGGCTTTGATATCAACCTTGGCCAAGCACCACTCCAGCAATGGCTGCCTTCAAACGTCACACTAAGACACTGGAACATCTTCGACGACATTCCTCAGGATATGCTGGAAAAGTACGACATCGTCCACGTTAGGCTACTCATCCTGGTCGTGGAGAATAGTGATCCCCGGCCGATTATTCGCAAGCTTATCAAGATGCTCAAACCAGGCGGCTATCTACAATGGGATGACCTCAACTACCCCGACACCTGTGTCAAAGCCATAGACCCATCGTTGCCGACACCAGCGCTGCATGAGTTTCGAAAATTGGCATACTCTCGAGGCAGACACGACTGGACACTGCAGCTTGCTGACATCACGCGTGATGAAGGGCTCGAGGAGGCCAAGCTCTACCACTTCGAAGACAGGATCGAGCTGGCAAAGGCTAATGGCGAGCAGCACTTGCTCACCATGGAGGAGTTCGCATCCCGCTTGGCCGAAGTCGGCAAAGTGGACGAAGCTGCGAAGCTCTACCAGCTGATTAGAGATGTCTATAAGGAATCTCGGGCAGGTGCTGCACTGTCCATGCCGAGGGTCGTCTCTGTAGCAAGAAAAGCACGAGCGCTCGATATAAGCCCAGTAGGGACATAGGTAGCATATCATCCTTTCTCCTGTTCGCTTACCAACCATATCCAGGCTGCAATGACCAGGCTGGAGTGCTCATGGTTCAAGGCGGACATCGGTCCTCGTCTGAAGGCTGTAACGAAGAGAGTTTATGAAGTGTGGAGTGAACTCACTGGTGACGAGCTTTATACCCACTTACACAGCATTGTAAGTATCACTCACCTACCAAGAGTCCCTGACAGCAAGCTCACCAGATATATCAGCGCGACCAAGCATGGCCACTTGCCAAGTACCCTTGCGTCGGGCAATGGATGTTCCTTCTCCCAGGCATCTCTGATTTCCCCGAGTACCCTGGTATCCTTGACCGCGCAAAAGCAGGCGCCACGATCCTCGACTTGGGCTGCTGTTTCGGACAAACTCTTCGCCTGCTGGCAGCCGATGGCGTCTCGACGCACGACATGTATGCAACAGATATCAGGGCGGAGCTCTGGAATCTCGGCTATGATCTGTACCGTGACAAGGACAAGATGAGAGCAACATTTGTCCAGGGTGACATCTTCGACCGAAATTCGGATCTGCAGCTGTTGAACGGGCAGATGGACATCATCATCGCATGCCAGTTCCTTCACCTCTTCGATTGGGACAAACAGGTGATAGCGGCGAAGCGCATCGTGGAGTTGTCCAGACCTGGGTCGGTGCTTGTCGGGTTTCAACGTGCCCAGGTGCGGGCACAAGAGCTGATGAGGCCCTGGGGTCCGATGTACTTCCACGATGCGGAAACCTTTAAGAAGATGTGGAGCCAGGTGGAGGATGAGACTGAAACAAAATGGGATCTCAGCATCTCTTTGGTTGATTTGCAAAAAGATTGGGGGCTGGAGGCAGAGGATGTCGAGTGGATGCCTTCTGGTCATAGAGGCATCAATTTTGTGATTACAAGACAATATCCACATTAACTAGGTATTGAGATCTCAGACTTGCGCTTGATGAGTGTTTATATATTTTCATCCAAGAATGATGTGAAAGACTTCATCTGTCTTACAACTACAGCATACCAGCTCTTCCACTTCCTCAAGTACATCGTTCATCGCAGACCCAGAGATACCTGAGGGGCCCAAGTGTAAGACACGAAAACAACATTCCCTATTCACGACCACAGCCCAAGCCTAAGCCCAAGATCAGAACCCCAGCCCCTATCTGATCATGACTGAATGTGCAAGCGCCTCAAGCTCCTACTTGCACAAGACATCCTGATGACAGGCGCCATCACCACGGCCCAACCCCCCAACCTGCACGCCTCCACCACCTAGCTGCACCACCAGACCGACCCGAAGAAAGATAGGCGGAAACTCAGCGGTTGCCATCGTGCAGCCGCACAGCCACCATCTCGAGCAATGCCGCTACCAAGGATACCTTTCTGCCCAATCTGTCCGAGATGCCGAGACAAGATCAAAGCCTGTGAGGCCCTTCGAGGCCAGAGCTTTGCGTTGCAGAATGTGTCTAAGTTGCCACAGGTGGAGAGTGTAGAGCATGATGGTGATGATGAAGAAGGGGATGATAGGAATTTAGAGTACTTAGGGCTAGGTTCTTGGAGGAGGGGGCTCTTGATTGAAAGTAAGTACTTGAAGCAGGCCGCGAGCGAAAGGGGGTTATCACTGGTAAAGGTTGCTCGTCTGTCACTACTTCATGTATTTGGATGAGTCTGAAGCAGTAGCGACAACGAATGCAGCGACGATTGATTGTGTCTGAATTGGACGCGGATGATGATAGATGCACTCTTCTCTTACCAGATGAACAAATGCCCGAGGTTTTTGGACTGCTAAAACATGGTTGTATCGCTATACCCTAGCGCAGTCACATTCCCTCCGTACGCATCTACGTCGCTCTCTGGCCTCTTCTGCCTTGCTGAGACGTGGTATTTACGACCCTTTCAAGATCTCGCGCTGCACTGTCTGCATCAGTATACAGGCACACCAAGCAAGAATTCGACGACGAGTAACAGCGACTTGCAGAAGGCTCTGAAGGCGTGGCAGAGGAATATGGGTCTTCACTCCGCTTATCCCTGTGCATCATTGGAGCAGAATACGCTTTGCAATTGTTCTCATAGTGTAGCACTCCAGCATGTGAAAAGCAGTACCTATGAAGATCACTTTATAAGACGTCTTCAGTCAGTACCACTATAAACTTATTCTATAGCTATACCTAGGGTTATGTAAAGTATGCATAGGCACACGATGCTTGAATATCCCACCACAGGGTCATCTGCATTAGGTAGACTTTTGAATGAACAAGCATGTAGATGAAGCCTCGTCACTGGCCTTGAATGCGGCCGCATACGAATAGATTGAAGGGATGATCACAGCCTGTCGATGTACCTGCGTCGGATGGCGCTTGCCAAGCTACATCGTGCAATGGTAGGGCGCTTAGGAGAGTGAAGAGCAAGTGATGTCTAAAGGATGTGGACCCTGTCGCAACCTTAGAAATGCTTGATTCGCCTGGATCCTTGGAGATATTTGACATGGGCCTTTCGCTGCGCCGAGACGTGAGTGCCACAGTCGATCTGCGCCATGTCCTTGGCAGCCTGGTGATGCTGTGTAACGACCGCCTCTGTGGTACGTGGTACGGAGGATTTCCGGGAGCCGATCAAATCGAAGACTCCGTAACACTGTCGATATCATGATGTTACCTACCGACGCGATGCATATTTCGAGAGCTTCATGATCCATGCAAACTCCTTCACAGAAGCTGCTTGGACCAGGGTGAAAGTGGCTTGAGCGACTACAGCGACCGGAGTGCCAATCTTGTATGAAATACTGTGCCTTCGAATTCCGTCGTGCCCCTTCCACGTCACTCTAACACCTTCGCAAGCAACGTTCAGAGACGTTAGGGAGGAGTCTAACTTGCCTTCTGGCAACAACACAATAGTCTACGACAGCTTTGGTGCGCTGGTTTTCCTAGCTGGCAGCGAAGCGTCTCCAGCGCGGGGCCCTGCGCGCGCCCTACGAAGATGATGCAACCACCGATGATATCAAGTCCCTTGAAACAAACCAACGAGATAGACTGGATAGTACCCCTCAAAGCATACATTCGGCAGACGTACGGCGATGATCCGGAGAAATACGCGGAGGAGTGCGCCACTCTCAATCGATTACGCCAGGACATGAGAGGGGCAGGGAAGGACAGTGCGGCAGGGAGGGATCTTCTTTATCGATACTATGGCCAGCTAGAGTTGCTGGATTTGAGGTTTCCCGTGGACGAGAACCACATCAAAGTCTCGTTCACATGGTACGCCACGCTGTTTCGAGTTCTCGGATTCTAGGCTAACATCTTCTGAACCGCAGGTTTGACGCTTTCACGCACAAACCCACCTCGCAGTACTCTCTCGCATTCGAGAAAGCTTCGATCATCTTCAATATTTCCGCTGTGCTCTCGTGCCATGCGGCGCACCAGAACCGCTTCGAAGAGACCGGACTCAAGACCGCCTACCACTCTTTCCAAGCCTCCGCCGGCATGTTCACATATATCAACGAGAACTTCTTGCATGCCCCCTCCACGGACCTCAGCCGAGATACGGTGAAGACCTTGATTGCAATCATGCTCGCGCAAGGACAGGAGGTATTTCTTGAAAAGCAGGTTGCAGACGGTAAGAAGTCTGGACTGCTAGCTAAGTTGGCAAGTCAAGCGGCATATCTGTATGGGCAAGCAGCAGAAGGTGTGCAGGACAATGTCACTAAAGGCATCTTTGAGAAGTCGTGGTTAGCGCTTGTACATGTAAGTCGCAAGACTTTCCTCCTTGAAATGGACTACTTCAGTGTCATCATCTGGTTCGGCCGTACAGCTAGTCTTCGAATGAGCTTTCTTCGGAACAACACAGTTGGCCGGCCTGCAATTTTGCAAGCTTAGGCTATGCAGCTGAACATAAAGCAACTGTCACTTCGATTGCAGAAGCATACATTGCTCGCGGTGCTCTGACAATCTACTAACGTTTGCTAATAGGTTAAAGCGAGTCACATGAATTCGGTTGCTCAATACTATCAAGCCCTCGCGGATGCCGATGCTAATGCCCATGGTATTGCCATCTCGAGGTTACAAGTTGCGGAAGACCAAGCCAAAGATGCTAGTCGGGCTGCTAACGCATTCCCATTCAACCTGCCGCCTAATTCAGATCTTGGTCCGGAGACAGGAGCAAGTTTGATTGAGATGACAAGACGACATGTCACTAGCGTCCAGGAGAAGCTATCAAGTTTCTCAAAGGATAATGACTTCATCTACCACCAACCCCTCGCAGCAGAGGCGACGCTACCCGTGATATCGAAGTTGCCAGCAGCGAAAGCGATACCTGTTAGCGAGCTTTACCAAGGCCAAGACATTCAGAGAATCATCGGCCCCGACATCTTTCAGAAGATTGTCCCAATGTCTGTAACCGAATCCGCCAGTTTGTATGACGAAGAGAAGGCCAAGCTGGTTCGAGCAGAGGCCGAGCGGGTTGAGACGGCTAACGGAGAGATGGCCGCAAGTTTGGACTATCTAAAACTGCCCGGTAGTCTCAACGTCCTGAAGGGTGGTATGGACCAAACACCAACCGTCGATGACGAGTTTCGGAGATGGTGTGAGGAACTGGCTGGACATGAATCGTTCGGAAAAGCATTCGAGCAAATCCAGTCCGACAAGGCCGGTATCATTAATACCTTAGACAAGAGCTCGAAGCAGCTAGAAATGGAAGAGAGCGTTTGCGAGAAGATGCGGTCTAAGTACGGAGGTGATTGGACTCAACAACCGAGTTCAAGGCTCACGGCAACCCTTCGAAGCGACATTAGAAGCTATCGCGGAGCGATTGACGAGGCCAGCATTAGTGATGCACAGCTTCTGGCGACAGCCAGACAGTATGATTCTGATTTCGACGAGATGCGGTCCGCCGGAGAGACTGATGAGGCAGATGTACTTTTTCAAAGGGCAATGTTGAAGGCTGGTGCTGCCCGAAGTAGAGGCAAGAATGGCGTTGGAAGCCCTATGTCACCTTCTGTAGAGGGCAATCTCTTGGATGAGGACTACGGCGAAGGAGGTACTAGCGTTGCGGATCAGATAGCCAGGGTCGAAGACTTATTGAAGAAGTTAAACATCATCAAGAAGGAGAGAAGTCAAGTGCTCAAAGATTTGAAGGAGAAGGTCAGTCGAACAAGTCCCCTAGTCTCACAAAAGTCGCCCGCTGATAATCGAACTTAGGTCCACACTGATGACATCTCCAACGTATTGATTCTGAACAAGAAGGCCATTTCGAACCACGAGAATCAGTTATTCCAAGCGGAGCTGGAGAAATTCAGACCATACCAGAACCGCTTGCTCCAGGCCAATCATAAGCAATCGTCTCTCATGAAAGAGCTTACCAAAGCGTACAGTGATCTTCTGCAGGATAGGAGAGTCCAATCGGAACAGGCCAAGTACGAACGTTTCAACAGGCAAACCAACTCCGTGATGACAAGATACCGGAAAGTCTTCCAGGCTTTCAACGATCTTGTTGCGGGACTGATGCGGGCTCAGAGTTTCTATTCGGAAATGAGAGAGACGGTCGATAGTCTAGAGGAGAACGTGGAGGCATTCGTGAACAATCGCAGATCCGAAGGTGCACAACTCCTGAACCACATAGAAAGGGACAAGGTGAGCAATGCTGGTGGACCGGCCGATAGAGAGCGAGGTAGGCTCCGAGAGTTGATGGAGCGAATGTCCATGGATCCATCCACATCCCCATCGAAGCCTGCGTCCAGCAGGTCTCGACCACCAGCCGTATCAGCAACTTCCTACCAAACAAACTCATATCCAGTCAAGTCACCACCGATATCTCCTCAATATCCCCCAACAAGCAATATGGGCCATTATCCCTTACCTTCTTCGCAATCCCCAACGATTTCCCAGGCTCAGCAGGTTTATGCACAATATGCTCCGGCAGCAAATGGAACCTATCATCACTCTCAGCCGTCTCATCAAAGAACCGGATCCTACCATCAAGGCGGCGGCCCCGCGCCTAGCGAATTATACAATCCGATGATCTATCCTTATCAGACCCCCACCTCACCTCCACCAAATCAGCAATATTATCCACACACGCCAAGTCAGAACACATTCTCTCCACAGCAACAACTACAGCAAGGACACTACATGCCACAAGGCTATGTGCCACCACCGCCCCCTCCGGGTCCGCCACCCAGCTCGCAGCAGACATTTTCCAACCCGGCTGTCCCCTATCCTGCGGGCCCGGGTGGATATGCCCACGATCCTCGATCGAGACATTACGGCAGCAGTCAACAACCGGCTCAGCATGACCCATGGGCAGGGTTGAATGCATGGAAGTGATCGGTGTGCGATTGCCGCGATTTGGCTGCATACCAGTAGTGTGGGCTTTTTGGCGTCCGTCGATTAATGGTTTACCTTCCTCAGCATATTGCAGATAGCGAATGTTCATAGCGTACGAGCCATGGAGTTGTCTAATGGCATGTTTCAGTACACATTCAGCAATGACTTTGATGTTCGTTCCGCATTTGTCATGGTTAACATAAAAGCGATCCGATAGCCTATGAGTACAGACACCTTCACAACAGCTTTCTGACCCCGTGAAGGAGAAGCATTTAGTACGAAACAGTGATGATCATCTTGAATAATCACAACTTCACAAGCGTCTTCTCCCATCGTACCCTAACCGAAAAGATATTTCCATGATGACAAATACGACAAGGATCCTTCGGCAAATAAACTCAGGCGGAAAGGTTACAAGTCGATCATTAGCGTCCGGCGTGTTGTAGATGATTATATCGAAGCCTAGCAGCACGCTACTTTACGTTTTCCCAATCGCCACTGTACAATATATACGTCTACATATAACAGCCCGTGGGGAAAGATCGCAGTTGTGATCAACTGGATTTGAGTGCAATCTGAGTCTTCCTACCACATCTTTCCTACAGCCCACGCCGCCTCCTTATCCTAGAGCATGCTTTACGGCCAGAACCTCCCATGGAGAGCTGTTCTCCGCAACGCCCAGCACCATGCAGCTAGAAACTCTTCAGCTATAAGGCACAATTCATACATCACAGGCCGACTTCGTCCCAGGTCCGTCATAGAGTCACCATCGTCGCCCCTCCTTCGACGGTCTCTCAACCCTCCACCAGTAGCACTGAATGTCTCACATGACTTCTCTACGTCGCCAGCGAGGCGAAAAGAAAGAGTCCCGGGCGAGGCGCCAGAATCAAGCATAGTCGGCGAGAATGGAAAGAACGACGTACACAAGGAGAGCACAGACCCTCAACAATCCGCCAGTGGCGACGAACCACTTGAGGCCAAGAGCAAGACGCCAGAACCGCCTAGTCCGATACCTGTTTCCTCTTCTTCAGGTTCAACGAGTGACGCTAGAGGTGGTAGTGCGACTGGAGCCGGGGCTGGCGGAGGCGGAGAGTCCGGAAGTGGTGGAGGAGGTGATGGCGGTCGCAAGGGCAGGAAGATATCAGCGGAACGGTCGCTGCAAAAGCCTACCGTTCCTGAGGTCTACCCACAAGTCATGGCTATACCAATTGCAAAGCGACCACTGTTTCCCGGTTTCTACAAGGCGGTCACTATCCGTGACCCAGAGGTGTCTGCGGCAATACAGGAGATGATGAAGAGAGGGCAGCCGTATGTCGGAGCGTTCCTATTCAAGGATGAGAACGCAGATAAGGACGTTATTGAGAGCGTGGATGATGTGCACGATGTCGGCACTTTTGCGCAGATCACAAGCGCGTTTCCAGTTCACGGAGAAGAGAACAGTTTGACTGCCGTGCTGTATCCACACCGGAGGATAAAGATGTCTGCTTTAATACCCCCAAGCCGTGGCTCAGACGATTTATCGAAGAAACCAGAAGTCGTACAAGTTTCGGGCGTGGAGCAGTCAGAGGGTCAGACGTCGAAGGAGACTCAAAGCGCAGACAAAAAGGGTGACGTTGTGGCTAGTTTCGAAGAAAGCGGCGTCGAACAGTCGCCGAAGGAGTTACAACATTATGAACCTACTGCGTTTTTGAGAAAGTATGCCGTCAGTCTGGTCAATGTGGATAATCTGGTCGAGGAAGCCTACGACAAGAAGAGTCCCGTTATACGCGCAGTCACCAGCGAAATCGTCAATGTGTTCAAAGAGGTTGCGAACCTTAATCCCTTGTTCCGCGATCAAATCTCGACATTCTCAATGAGTCAATCTGCAGGGAATGTCATAGAAGAGCCAGCCAAGTTGGCTGATTTCGCCGCTGCTGTGTCTGCCGGCGAACTCCATGAACTTCAAGACGTACTTCAGACTATGAACGTTGAAGAACGGCTGTCTAAAGCTTTGGTGGTGCTTAAGAAGGAGCTGATGAATGCTCAATTGCAATCAAAGATTTCAAAAGACGTGGAAGCGAAAATTCAAAAGCGGCAGCGCGAGTACTGGTTAATGGAGCAGATGAAGGGCATACGTCGGGAATTGGGCATTGAGTCGGACGGGAAGGAGAAGCTTGTCGAAAAGTTCAAGGAGAAGGCGGATAAGCTTGCCATGCCAGAGGCCGTCAAAAAAGTCTTCGATGAAGAGATCAACAAGCTAGCGCATCTTGAGCCTGCGGCTTCGGAGTTCAACGTTACAAGGAACTACCTTGACTGGCTTACGCAGATACCGTGGGGCCAAAGGAGTGCAGAGAATTTCGGCATCAAGAATGCAATGACAGTCTTAGATGAGGACCATTATGGGTTGAAGGACGTCAAAGATCGGATACTGGAGTTTGTCGCCGTTGGGAAGCTCAGAGGTACCGTTGAAGGCAAGATATTGTGCTTCGTTGGACCTCCTGGAGTGGGAAAGACTAGTATCGGGAAATCCATCGCTCGCGCACTGAACCGTCAATACTACAGATTCAGTGTCGGTGGGCTGACGGACGTTGCTGAGATTAAAGGTCACCGACGGACCTATGTTGGAGCGCTCCCTGGTCGCATCATCCAAGCACTGAAGAAGTGCCAGACCGAGAATCCTTTGATATTAATAGATGAAGTCGACAAAATCGGTAGAGGACATCAGGGCGACCCTTCATCCGCACTACTTGAATTACTTGATCCAGAGCAAAACAACTCATTCCTTGACCACTATCTCGATGTTCCTGTCGATTTATCCAAGGTACTCTTTGTCTGCACAGCCAACATGACTGATACCATCCCACGTCCGTTACTCGATCGCATGGAGCTCATTGAGCTCTCAGGATATGTCGCCGACGAAAAGATGGCCATCGCGGAGAGGTATCTCGCTCCAGCCGCGAAAGAGCTGAGCGGGCTGAAAGACGTGGATGTAGCCCTCAACAAAGATGCAATCGAAGAACTCATCAAGTCATACTGTCGAGAAAGCGGTGTTCGGAACCTGAAGAAACAAATCGAGAAGGTATACCGGAAATCGGCGTTGAAGATCATGCAAGATCTTGGTGAGGATGCTTTCCCAGAAGAGAAGGCTCTGACAGAGGAAGGTAAAGCCGCCCAGAAAGAGTCGGACAAAGATGAGACAGACGTCAAAGAGACCCCTGAGACGATCGCAAAACAAACTACCGAAGTGCCGCGAGTCCCATTAGCTGTACCGGATAACGTTCACGTCACGATCGGCAGGGATAATTTGAAGGAGTATGTGGGCCCACCAGTGTACACGTCCGACAGGCTATATGATCTAACCCCACCGGGTGTGGCAATGGGCCTTGCTTGGACCAGCATGGGCGGAGCCGCACTGTATGTTGAGTCTATACTCGAAAGTGCGTTGAGTCATTCTTCTCGCCCTGGATTCGAACGGACAGGGAACTTGAAGAACGTCATGAAGGAGTCTACGGTCATTGCATATTCATTCGCCAAATCCCTCATGGCGAAGATGTTTCCCGGGAACAAGTTCTTCGACAAAGCCAAGGTGCACCTACATTGCCCGGAAGGGGCCGTCCAGAAAGATGGTGAGTTTTGTCCAGATTGGATTTGCTTTTATCAATTACACTAAACCATCATAGGTCCGTCTGCTGGGATAACAATGTCAACATCATTGCTTTCTCTCGCTCTCAACAGAGCATTGGACCCGACAATAGCCATGACAGGGGAGTTGACCGTCACTGGAAAGGTTCTTCGCATCGGTGGACTTCGTGAGAAGACAGTAGCTGCACGTCGGGCTGGCGCAAAAATCATCATCTTCCCGGCCGACAACAAGTCTGATTGGTTAGAGCTTCCACAAGTAAGTTTCCAGACGCGCCTACAACACGCTTACAGTTGGTCTGACGTCTGTTCGTAGAATATCAAGGAAGGCATTGAAGGCCACCCGGTGGGCTGGTATTCGGAAGTTTTCGACTTGGTTTTCCCCAACGTCGACGAGAAGCAGGCGAACGGCGTTTGGAGGTCTCAATTGGCCAAGCCGGAGAAATCCAACGATAAGTCGGATGAAGATGATTGATGGGAGCATGTATATTGCAACTCTAATCGTTACCGGTGAACCCGTTGTACCATATTCACGAACCGTTCGGACATCTAGAAGGGGAGGCTGCATCAATAGACACGGCGTCGAGCAGGTTCCGGTGGATCTGTCTGTTGGGAGGACTTTAAAGTTCTTGCGACACCATAGCTCCACTCTGTTATATATATCAGGATATCTGAACCAATGAGTTGATATCCCTTTAAAAGCTGCAACAATCTAGGACGTGTCGCAGATAATTTCTATCAATGACCGAGAGGGCAAGTCTCTAAATGGGCAGCACATCGTCACCGTCGGCACACTTGCTCAGTATGTGCCTAATCCGTCTTCAATGCATCCGCATCTCCTGCACCGCAAGGTCCAACACTTTCATAGCAGGGCGAACGAACATTTATCCTTACACATAGTCTCTCTCTGAGGGCACCCAGCCTTCTCCATCGCAAGCGGCCAGTGGCACAGTCTGCTTAAAGGGCAGCCAATGAGGGCACCTGAAGTAATGCAAGCATGCATATCGAGCCATTTCAGGCATCGTAGCGACACCATACTGCCCCTCAGGCTGACCAGTCCCACTGTCACAAATCTCTCAGGCATCAAATCAAATCCGAAGGACCTTATGCCGCCCAAACTCCATGAAGGTAGAATAGAAATAAGAATAAGAAACCATTCAGAAGAGAAGAAAGCGAAGTGGTTATTGGTGCCACGCAACTGACCGACCGAGAGCGATCTTGATGTCTAATGCTAATGCACGAACTAAGGCATCTCTCATCTGAGAGGAACGTGCAGCCGTTGTGGGACGATATCTTGGTATGCATTGACATGGGATTTTCATGTATCATGGAATAAGAAAAGTAGTCGTTGAGTAAATAGAGATTAGTTGGTTCCAATGTAAAAGTGCAGGTCTTCAATACGAGTCATTGATATTTAAAAAGCAATTGTAGTTGATAGTAAGCAGGATCATCTCATCTTCTTACTGTATAGTGTAGAATAATTAGAATAATACAGCCTGAGTGACAGTGGTAAGGTAAGCCATTGCCGTGTAGCTGGGCTTTAAAGGGGCCCACAGTCTGGCTGTGCTCTCTGCTAACGTTACGTACATCTTCTCTCGGCTTCGGGCATCTACGCGGTGTGACCAGGGACCAATATGATTGCGTATTACTCCTTACCAAAGTAAGCCTTACTGCTCGTCGCATCTCAAGACAGCACCTCTTCGACCAGTTCTACCAGGCCAGGGCGTCAAAAGTTCAATTGCTGGCAACCTTAACGTACTACTCACATCCAACGGCGGAGTTGAGGCTCGCTGCAAACATATTTGTACAATCATACTACATACATAAGTCCATGTCAATCGGGACGACTACACAAGGTCTGATGGATACCTGCATTGGTTGCCAACAGGAACAACATCGACAAATGAGCCCAGTGATTTGTTGCTTAATGGTGACCTCGCCGACATCGAATGAGGATCTGGTGTATGGCTCCCTCATTTGCTGCCACTGCCACGCCTTTACCGCCCTTCCCAATCGATAATCACTCGGAGCGCAAGCCGAGCATGTGGCCGCGTTTCTCTTTCAGCAAGGTGGGGCAGTGGCTGGGACGGGAGGACAGCTCTCCATCCCCTCTAACGAAACCGAACGAAGAAGCGGCTCGGCCGAGTTTGAGTAAACGGTTGTCCAAGAGAATCGTCCCTGGCTTACCACGGTCACCTACCGAAGGACAGCTGTCGGAGCAGAGGCAGAACCTCGTCCCACAGCCACGGCATGTTGAGCGACGAGCTATCTCCGTCGATCGCCGTAGAGCCGTAAGCTCACGCCGAGCTTCGTCGCCCGTTCCGGTTGCGATCTCTAGAGTATCCGCACCGGAAGTGTCGAGAGTGCAGGATGGGTTTATCACGGACGAGGAGGATAAGGAGGAACCAATACCTTCAGAGGGGGTTGAGGGCGGGGAAGGAGCAGCACTGGAACATCCGAATACCGTTCCCTTTCTAGATGGGTGTTCCGAGGTCGAGGCACGCTCGGAAGCGGCTGTTGATGAAAACATGATAACGGAGCTGGAGGATAAGTGGATCCTGAACTTGAGCATGCACTTCCGGGATCGATCGAACCGGGAGAAATTCTTCATCACATATGCCGAACCACCAAACCGATGGCGAAGGGTGACGGTTTCTTGTGACTATCGGGAATCTCCCCCGGACTCGCTTGAGAGTGATCTTCAAGAGCTATCATTTCAACGTGAGAAGAGTGCTCGGATTTATGAGTCCATCCGCGAATCACTGCCAGATATTCAGTTCTACGAGACCGTGACTAATCTCAAGCTCAAGACTGAGGATGGCCGGCTGCATGTACATGTCACTGAGGACGTCAATGAGATCGTTCCCTTTCCGTCCGTCTCCACCGTGCGGCATCTTGGATGTGAACAGATCCGAGAGTCGGATCTGAATTTTGACTCGCACCTCTCTGGTTTTGTCTACAAGGTCAAGATAGAATCTCAGCTAGTGATCAAAAAGGAAATTCCAGGCCCTGACACGGTGGATGAGTTTCTCTATGAGATTAATGCTTTGCACGCTCTTTCGGGTTCCAGAGGTGTGATTGGGTTTCGCGGCGTCGTGGTGGACGACCTGAAAGAGATCGTGAAGGGTCTCCTCATCAGCTTCGCGGAGCAGGGTGCACTTGTCGATCTGATATATGATATGAAGGGTCAGCTGCCGTGGAAATCACGCGAGCGGTGGGCGAAGCAGATCGTCCACGGTCTTGCTGAGATCCATGAGGCTGGCTTCGTGCAAGGGGATTTTACACTTTCAAATATTGTCATTGACGGCCAGGATAATGCTAAGATTATTGATATAAACCGACGTGGATGTCCTGTGGGTTGGGAGCCACCAGAGATGACCAAGCTCATCGAAACTGGCCAGAGGATATCGATGTACATTGGGGTCAAGTCGGACTTGTACCAGCTCGGTATGGTATTGTGGGCGCTTGCTCAGGAGGAAGACGAACCCGAACGACAGGAGCGACCTTTATCTCTGACGGCCATGCCGGACGACATTCCCCATTACTACCGAGAAGTTGTGGCCCTATGTCTGAAGCCACAGCCGCAGCAAAGACCATCCGCGGGCACTCTACTTTCAATGTTCCCTCTCCTCAACGAGGACCCTATCCGACCAAACTACGACCTTGGTGCAAGTCTCTCCAACCCATCAGAAAAGCAATACATCGACCCCATCACAGCCGTCGAGCGCGAAGACATCGCCCGCTTCCGCTCCCACCGCAACCCCCACGGCCTCGACGGCGCCGACGCCGACGCCGACGCCGACGCCGATGGTGAACCCGCCAACTCCACCGGCGACCACACCTACGTCAACTCCCCCTCCGTCGACTCCTACGACCTCCGCTTCGAAAACTCCAACTTCACCCGCCGCGGCCGCCAACCGCCCACCAACACCCTCGACCTCGATCCCTCCTACAACAACAACAACAACAACAACAACAACAACAACAACAACAACAACAACAACAACAACAACAACAACAACAACAACAACAACAACAACAACAACAACCACCAACAGCATAAATCCTCGCCCACTAACACGCATCCTCGCCCGGGCAGCGTCCCCAGCGACCACGGACCCGACACCGAAACCCCGCAAATCATCCCCATCTCGCCGTCGGACGAGCATAAATGGGACGAGGTCAATCTCGACGGCCACCCGTATCTCATCCAACGACATCTGTTCGAGCTGGATGATCTGGACGACGAACTACCAGGAGCGCAGTCGAGCGAGGCGCGGGGTGCGGAGGAGCGTGGAGGTCGGGAGGGGGCGGAGAGGCGTGATGGGGCGGCGTTGACGGCTGTGGCGCTGGGGCCGTTGACGGGTGATCTGGCGGGCGTGGGGGGTGGGGTGGAGGGGTTGGATTGAGCAAAGCAAAGTACCGGTGGTGGGGCTTTGGAGGCGGTGCATGAGCTACTTTCAAACCGTCTTATTCCTTTCGCCCTCGTACGGGGTGCAAATCGAATGACTTCTCATGTTTTTTTGGAGACTCTGCATCCGATGCAGTGGCGTATCTGCCCTTTGATGGTTGTGGGTTATTCCGCATAATCGTTCACAAGGAGATGTTGGAAATCCAACTGAGACATGAGCTTTCTATGGCACTGCGTGAGCTTGGACCGTAGGCGTTGCCAATCAATCAAGTACGGTTCTGCTATTCCTGCTGCGATCTCTTCAAGTTTCGGTTTTGCTGGTGTGTCTGGTTTGGTCTTGATATTTGGGGGGTATTGGGAGGTACTTTTTAGCGATGAGTATCTACAGTACAGTAACGTGAGATGTCATTGGAGTTCCTGATATGGCTAGACAGAGGAAGAGCTCTATGAGTCTCTCTGGTGTACAATTCTGTGCTGTAATGGCTACCGCGCAGTCTAACCTGCTTCCTAAATAAGGTACGCACACGCATTGGCCCCGCTATAGGTACCGCCCTCAGTTCGATACTGTAGGCTTGGCTCTAGTCTGGCTACACGAAGGTACCGCCAGCAGGATGAACGAACAGTACTGTGCCCCCTCGTATGACGCTCCACCTGACCACACCCACCCAGGCGAAACAGAACGGAAACGAAAGTCATAACGCCATGGGTATCTCATCTCATCTGCTCTCGACCAGGCTAACTTCGTGCCACCAAATAGCACAGAAACAGCCATTGGTACCCACTTCCCGCCCTTCCAGCGACCTTTCCCCTCTTTCATGCCCTCTCCCTTCCCACGAAAAAGTCACTTACGGTACAAACAACATTCAGCCTTCGACCTTTCCAAGAGTACAGTTCTCCGCATCCTCTTGGACGGCGGAAGCGGCGTCTTCTTCCGAGACCGAAGAAGACGGTTCCGCTTCGGCTGCTGTTTCTGTTCCTTCCTTGTTGTGGGTGGGAGCTGGGGCAGGGGCGTCGCTGTGCTTTTCTTCGATTTCGATTTCGTGTTCTTTCGGTTTCGCTTTGTGTTCGGTAGGGGGAGGTTGGGTGTGGATCTGGGTGTTTACGTCTGGGTCGATGTCATTTGCTGGCGCGAAAGCAGGCACTGCTGCTTCGTCTTCGGTTTCGTGGTTGGGGGCGGGGTCGGATTTTGGCTCGTGCTCGGCGTTGGCGTCGTCCTGGTCCTTATGCTTGTCGTTCTTTTTCGCGCCGCTCTTAGAGATTAAGGCTGCTAGCTCTTCGCCCGTCAGCGCTGGGATGGTTTCGGCTTCCTCCTCCGTCTCTCCTTCATCGTCATCCTCTTCTTCTTCGCCTGCAGGCCGTACCGTTGTATCCGGACTCAACTCCCTCTCCTTCCTTGCTTTGTGTTCTTTCTCCTCCTCATCCCCTTCCGCAATCGTAGTCACGGCCGACCCCGTCGAGGGCGTGTGTTTATGCCGGCGAGTCGTGGCCCCCGTGCTAATTGTTGTCGTCGTATCCGTATCTTCCCCACTAATGCTCTCGTCCTCTTTCTTCAAGATTGTCATCTGTCTGTGTCCACGCTCTTCGTCACCCAGACCCGTCAACCTCCTCTTCTCCTGGTCCCTTTCGGATACCGTAATTTCGACAATCCCTTCGGCTTCAGGTGGGATGGTGTAGTTGCCTTCAGGTATCAGAGCGTAAAAGTCGCAGACCGTTTTGAAGAATATATACAAACCCTCGTAGCTTTCGACCTGCCAGAACACCTGTCTATGCTGGAACCACGCGTGCGCGAAGATACGGTATACGCGACGGAAGATGTTCGTCAGCTGGCGGACGCCCTGCTGCGTGCCGCCTGTGCTCTCGCTGCCAAGCGTCAGACGGCTAGGGAAGTGTTTCTGCGAGGTGAGGATGCTGCTGGCCCAGTCAAGCGTGTGACAGCAGTAATCAATGGCGCAGCAGGGTTTTGGTGGGTCGTGCACGGCGCAGAGGTATTGCCATTCGGAGGCGCGCATCTCGGGGCAAGTTTGAGCGGAGCATGGTGGGGATTCGGCGAAGAAGGCGACTATGAGGTTGTTGGCGCGCTGGGTTAAAAATCGGCAAAGCTCGTAGAGCCAGAGCGAGCGCTCGACGTTCTCGGGAGGTTGAGCGAGGATAAGGGCGGTTTCGCGTGTTATTGAGACTTGGTGTGTGGAGCTGGCGGGTTTGGTGTGCGCGTAGTAGAGCGCTTTGAGATGTTCTTGGAGTTGGAAAGGGGAGTCGAGCTTGTTTTAGATTTAGTGCATGGGGAATTATAGAGCAGCTTGCAAAAGCGCTGGAGGGAGCTTTGTATTGCCTGACTGGTATAACTCACCTCGGAAAGAGGTACCAATGGCGGGCCAGAGGCCATATCTGCGGCTTTGGTGCCTGGACGAATCCTCCTGGTGGCACCCGTGTCGGGCTTGTTGATACCTCCAAGCTCGAGTTCACTGCCAGTGGCCGACGCGCCAGTGGTAGGAGACTTCGGACCTATCTGGACCTCTGTAAAAGGAGGAGGACTTGGCAGTCTAGGAGAGCTCGAAGGCGACATGGCACCGGGGTTGGTCGTCATGCTGAGATCGTGGCCAGAGATACTGACTGGAGAAGGTCTGCCCGGCATCCATACGCAGAGCTTGTCCTCACAATCGTATTCGGCAATCCCGTGGGCAGGCACGCTGAGCGGAGCTTCACCTATGTTTAGCTCTGGAGGCTCTTCTGTTGTGAGTTCAACGGCTGTTCCCGTAGCGCGGACGCTACGGCAGATTAGATCATCCGTAGACCGCTGTGCCTCGACAGGGGTGCCACACACCTGGTTCACGTCGAGTCTGACGAGCTCCAAATTTTGACTTAGAGAGAGGAGATAGGAAAGGTGGTAGCGCACTTCTACGCCTTGGTGCCATACCTGCGTTGTCTTGTCTTGAATATGGATTTCGAGGATGGGAATGACAATCCGCCTGATTTGGTAGCTGTTAGCGACAAAGGCCCGGAAGGTTCCAACGCTCTCAACGGACAATCTGGCAATTCAAGCATTACAAAGGTCCCAATAACGATTGTGACGGGTAGGTGGAATATACCAGGCGGGTTGTATCTATGTTCCTCGCGCTCACACGCTCAGGTTATCTTGGAGCCGGGAAAACAACATTGGTCCATTACATCCTGCATGAACAGCATGGGAAGAGGGTTGCGGTTATACTTAATGGCTTGTACAAATCCTAAATCGGAAGTATGAGTGATCACTTGGGCTCATCGTTTTACCAGAATTTGGTGACTGTCAGTTAAATTTACCCGAACTCGGATGCCATTGCTGAATGATAGACAGCGGCCGACATCGAGAAAGCCCTTACCGTCAGTAAGGATGGCCAGGAGGTCGAAGAATGGCTCGAGCTGGGTAATGGGTGCATTTGCTGCTCTATCAAGTGCGTACAATTTCATGGACTTCAGCACTGTCTACGAAGCTGGGATGACTCACAATACTTTGTCCAGAGACTCCGGAGTCGCAGCTATAGAGTCACTTATGGAAAGAAGTGGGACGTTCGATTACATCCTGTTAGAGACCAGTGGCCTGGCAGAACCTGGGAACATCGCTCCTCTTTTTTGGGTCGACGACGGTTTAGGAAGTTCGATTTACCTTGACGGAATCGTGACGCTGGTCGATGCTAAGAATATTCTTCAAACTTTGAACGAGACTTCAGCTCCCCATACCACAGATGGAATCGACAACACTCCGGCGTTGACTACAGCTCATCTGCAGATATCACATGCAGATGTAGTTGTGGTCAACAAGAGCGATCTGGTAACTGTTGCGGAACTGTCGGCAGTTATCCAACGGGTGAAGGCTATCAACGGTCTGGCGAAGATTCACGTCACACAACAGAGCAAAGTACCAGAACTAGAAGGATTTCTTCTAGATATACACGCATATGACGCATTGGGAACGTTTGATACTGTCGACAAGGGCCACAGTCACCTTGACCCGGTATTACTCGTGTCCCTCAACTGTGGGACAAGCCATGCTGATTACCTTGTAGTCCATCTCAACAATTTCAATCGGAGTCCCTATCCTGTCTCCGAATCAAGTGGATGTCGTGGACGCATGGTTAAGACGTATTCTCTGGGATGCTGTCCTTCCAAAAGAGCATACCTCTTGCTCTATCCAAGATCCTGCTACCTCCTTCGAAATCCATCGTCTGAAAGGCCTCCTACGGTTTGATGACGGTTCGATCAAAATGGTCCAAGGAGTTCGTGAAGTCTTTGAGATAGTCGATGTCTCGGAAACTCCCAAAGAAAAGAACTCACCAGGTAGAGGGAAAGGGGAGACGGAACCTGGCAAGATTGTGTTGATCGGTCGGAGCGTACAAGGGTTGCCTTGGTCTGACAGTCTCCACGGTGCTCTTCGGATGTGATGTCGAGGCTTTAATGTGTCAACACCATCTCTGGCGAAATTACATGTTATGCGAAGAGTTCGAGCAATGGCTAGGGCTAACCATGGCTTAGCATTGATGTCGTTGCATTCGGAGTTTTAGTACGAGAAATTCAGATATTACTCCGGATGTGCTTGAGAACAATATACGCACACGGTGAGGATGGGATGGTCTTGTTCGGCTGTGGGCTACCTGGCATATAGCGGCTCTCTGTACTTATGACTCATGGTCCGTAACCTACACACCGGATCTGTAAACTCATCAATTTCTCTGCGAAAAGGTCAGAATGCTAATCAATAAGCTATTGATATCTGTAGCTGCTCATGGACGGCCAATATAATTCAATGCCTCCCTCGTCAGCCGACTACTTAATCATCGGGGCCGGTGTCTTCGGAGCCTCAACGGCTTTCCATCTCTCCAGGCAAGAGCCCTCAACATCCATCATCTTACTCGACCAAACCCCCTTTCCCTGCCCCATCGGCGCTTCTCACGATCTCAACAAGGTCATCCGTGCAGACTACGGTGACAAATTTTACTGCAAGCTAGCGCTCGAAGCTCAGAAGTCATGGCGGGAAGACCCACTCTTCAAGCCTTACTATCATCAGACTGGCATGGTCGTTCTCGACGACACGGGTTCAGGTCAACGTATCATCGAGAATTATAGGCAATTGGGCGAGAATTGCGAAGCCGAGATCTTCGGCCCTGAGGATCTGAAGAGGAGATTTGGCGGCATCTATCACGACACCGCTCTGCATGGCGTTAAAGAAATATTCTTCAATCCTCTGAGCGGCTGGGCGGAGGCCACGTCGGCACTGACGAGGGTCATTGAGGTGGCTGTCGAGCGAGGTGTCAGATATGTCACTGCCACGGTCTCACGCCTGATTTTCGACGAACACGGGGCTTGTGTTGGCGTCAGGGCTACGGATGGGACTGTCATCTACGCTTCCAAAGTCATCCTGTGTACCGGCGCCGGCACCGCGAAATTGCTCGCGGACAGCGCACCCTCGCGCCCAGAGCTATGGGTCAAAGACCGCCTGATAGCTGCCGGTGTGTGCATCGCCGCTGTGAAGCTGACGGAGGCCCAGGTCCGGAAGTTTGAGGATGTCCCGGTGCTGGTTCATGAGGTTGGTGATGTACTGGGTACGAACCCGCATTCCATCTGTTTTCTACTCCTAGATAGTTTGCAGTAATAATATTCTTCAGGGTTGACGATGCCGCCTACCCCCGACGGCGAACTGAAGTTCTGCCGAGACCTGAGTTTCACAAACTCCATTCATCACCCCGTATCCGGGCAAAGCATCTCCGTCCCTTCTTATATCGGCGGCGAAACCCAATGGACGGCACCAGCCAACGTCCACCCCGCATTTCGACAGGAGCTGTATGGCGTCATGCGGGGAATCTACGGGCACGAAGCCGACGGTTTGACTCTTGATAGTTTTAGACTGTGCTGGTGCGTGTTTTCTCTTCTCTCGGCCCTTCTTCTTGGATGAACCCTCCAAAGCCATGTGCACGACGCCTATGGTGTCGGTTTTATCTTACACCAAGCTCTTCTAGGGATGCTATAACGCCCACCCAAAACCCCCTCGTGACCGCACACCCTCACTGCCCGAATCTTTACCTTGCAACGGGAGGCTCGTTTCATGGTTGGAAGTTTCTGCCCATTATCGGTAAGTACGTGGTGCTGATGCTGAGGGGAGAATTAGATGATGAGATGAAGGGCCGGTGGGACTGGGAGAAAAGTAATGTGAGCAATGGTGATGGCGCGCATGGGGGGTTGTGGCCCCGGAGGGAGCTTCTGGATTTGGCGGCTGGGGCTGGAGGGAGTATGAAAGCGGAGAGAGCGAAGCTTTGAGAGTGGGAACACTGGGTGGTATTATTTCATTGCTTCTTTCTCGAAGTGATATGAAATACCTTGAGTATAATCCCTTGTATCTGACGTCCGAAGAACGCTATCGAGCACTATATTTACAGTCTTGCAAGCAAACTTGGGTTGCATACGTCTTACCTGTACCAACACAGAGTTAGGCATGCTCGAGTATACATGTAGGACGAACAGTCACACCCTCGCCTAGCCCTTCACCTAGCAGCAGCGAGGCCCTGGTTTCACCCGCTCAGCGGTTCGTGCCATTTTTACCCATCATCCAACTTGCGCTTCTCGTTGGCTGAGAAAATCACCAATCCTTCGATACAATGGATATTATTAGGTCCTCCTATAAGAAAGCGGGTAAGTAAGTAAGTAAGTAATTTATTCCGCCCGGAGGCACTACGCCTAAAGGGCTCTAGCGCTATCATCCTGTCAAAACTATTGCTATGTCCATGTCCCACGAAAAGCCCTTGCTGAAACGTCTTTT
>JAABUY010002139.1_pt1 | contig 24270 bp, 23 predicted proteins | sample 5560271 | NCBI WGS metagenome assembly JAABUY01 (sample SAMN10711886, study PRJNA513374) | rock metagenome | isolation source: Antarctica rocks | place: Antarctica: Victoria Land, University Valley | reverse complement strand
CCAACCCACGACCCGGCCGCACCCCCCGGACGCCGCCCGGCACCCGCGGCAAGCCCGCCAGCCTCGACCGACCCCCAGCGAACCGGCCGTGGAGAGCCGAACCGGCCGCCTAAATGGATACCCCACTAGAGGCCATTACTCGTCGTCGTCGCCTTCGCCCGCCCGCCCATCCCGCTCCAAGCTGCTGCATCAGGTCTGCTCCACGCGACTGGTCCCGCCTCTCGACCGCGCCTGACGGCGCTCTTACCCCGCCCGACGCCTCGTCCTGCTGGGCCAGCCGGGCTCGGGCGTCGAGGCTCTCGAGCCACATACTCGATGTCGAATTGGTCTTGACCGGCGGCCGTCCACTCAACCTCCTATAGGGAGTAGTTGACATGTCCCCCTGCATGTACTACGATGCGTCGTGGGAGGCCGCGCCGGCCTGTCAGACACCGAGGAGGCCGCACCGTGGCACGCGAGCAGCAGACCATGTCCTCAGCACCCGGTCGGTTCGGGGCAGGGGCGCTCTGGCACCTCCAAGTCCCGATCGGCGCGATCCTCGCCGTCGTCGGCGCGGCGATGGTCGTGCTCGCGTTCTCGGGCTTGCTGGGCGCGGGACGGCTGATCTTTGAGTGCGCGCTGGGCGCCGCGGTGTTCGTCTCGGGCGCGCTGCTTGTCGGGGCTGCGGTGGTCGGCAAGCGCTCAACCGGGCTGCATCTCGCGGCCGGTGAGCTCGCGCTCGCGGCGAGCATCGTGTACTTGGGTGAAGCGATGCCGCCCTTCCATCACGGCGCCGTGGACCACGACGCCGGCCTGGCGCAGTTCGTCGCCGTGATGGTCGGCTTGGTCGTCGGAGCGACATCGCTGGCCCTCCCCGCGCCGGCGTCGTCTGAGAAGGCGACCGGAGTGCACTGGGCGTCGGTCATCCGCGACAGCGTGATCCTCATCGTCGGCACGATCGTCGTGGCCATCGGCATCAGCCAGACGGCCAATCCCGCGGTGATGCCGCCCAAGTGGAACTGGACGAGCTTCTTGGGGATCACGATCCCTGGGATGCTCACGCTCATCTTCCTGCGCGGCGGCCTGAAGGCGATCGGGCGCCGCGGTCAGCTGGCGCGCGGGGTGACCGTCGAGCTCTTGCTCGTCGTCGGGCTGGGGGTGATGGTCTTTGGCAGCGTGACCAACCTGAACCTGGGCGCCAGCGGATTTCAGGCGGGACTGAAGGGCAACAGCGGCGGGCTGACGCTGTGGATCGCGGCCGCACTGTTCTTCGTCGTCGTCCGCGGCGCGTTCAAACTCGCGATCCCTGACGGAGACCATCGCGCCAATGTCGCGCTGGCGCGCAAGATCCTCTACGTCGTCGGTGCCATCGGGTTCATCTACGGCGAGCGGTCGGTCATCATGGGCAAGCCGCCGACCGTAGCGGCTGGCGGCGCCTTTGCGGCCGCCGCCGCGATCATCGTCAGCGGCATGGTCGTGTTGACCTACGTGCGCCAAGCAGCCAAGGCCATGGAGCCCGACGCCGCCGCGTCCGACGCAGCCCCGCACGCCGCCGCCGCGCCCTCGACGCGTGCGCCCATCGCCGCGTAACGCTGGCTGGCGAACCTGGCCATCGCCGCCTACCGCCTGGGTGGATGAAACCCCGCCAATCCCCTACGCAGCATCGTAGATCTAGTATCCTGCCGTCGTGTGACGGCTATGAACCAGCCCGTTCCGCCAGCGCTGCATGAGCTCGAGTCCGAGATCATGCAGGAGCTATGGACAACCGGCGAGCGCCCGGTTCGCGCCGTCATGGCGGCGCTGAACCGTGGCGCGAAGCCCCGCGCCTACACCACGGTTATGACGGTGATGGCCCGACTGCACCGCAAAGGGCTGCTGGATCGCCGGCGGGAAGGCAAGACGGACTTCTACCGGCCCGTGCTCTCGCGCGAGGAGTTCTTCGAAGCTCGGGCGCGTGGCGAGGTCAAGTCGTTGGTCGACCAGTTCGGCGACCTCGCGCTGACGCACTTCGCCCGGGAGATGTCGCAGATCGACCCCAAGCGCCTGCGGGAGCTCCAGCGCCTTGCCGGCCAGCGTTGAGCGCCCACTCCCCGCCCGCGCCCACGCCCGCTGGCTCTATGCGCTGACCCTCGCGGTCACCGCGCTCGGGCTGCTCTCCACAGCAGGGGCGCTGGTCAGCGCGTACCGATCGGTCCGGGTGGGGCCTACAGCCGGCCACCATCTCGTGCTCATCGGCGTCCCCCTGACCTACCCCCGCATCAACGTCGCCGGCGCGGTGATCCTCCTGCTCGCGTGCGTGGGCCTGGTGGCGATCGTCCGCGGATCCGCTGCCGCCGTGCGCCTGATTCGCACCCAGCGGCGCTTCCTCGGCCAGCTTTCACTCCGCGGCGCGCTGCCCGAGCATGGTGCGGTCGTCGTGTTTGACGACGTGCGCCCACAGGCGTTCTGTGCCGGGTACCTGGAGCCGCGGGTCTACGTCTCCACCGCGACTATCGACGTCCTACCCCCCGCCGAGTTGGAAGCGGTGCTCGCGCATGAAAACGAGCATCGTGCATGCCGCGATCCCTTGCGCATCGCATCGGCGAGGGTTCTGGGCCACGCCCTGTTCTTCCTGCCGGCGCTGCACAGACTCGTCGAGCGCTACGCCGAAGTCGCCGAACTGCGTGCCGACGCAGCGGCGGTGCGCGACAGCCACGGAGATCGGGCACCGCTCGCCTGCGCGCTCCTCGCCTTCAGCGAAACAACCCATCCCGGCGTGGGCATCGCCCCAGACCGCGTCGACCACCTGCTCGGCCAGCCGATCGCCTCGCGGACACCGCGGGCCTGGATCCTTCTCGCCGCGCTCACACTCGCCCTTGTCGGCGCCGCGACCGTCGTCACCGCCAGATCCGCGTCGACAGGCCTGACGCTCAACCTGCCCTTCCTCTCGCGTCAGCCCTGCATCCTGGTCCTCGCAACATTGCCCCTATTCGCCGCCGCGACCGCGCTGACGCCCGTCCACGCCAAACGTCGCCGATTCCATCGCGCCGCCCGGCGGGTGCGATCGCTTACTCGTCGCGCCCGAGCCGACCGCTGAGGCATGCCACATTGGTTGACGAATCGTCGATCTAGACGTTCGTGGAATCCCGAAACGACCGCTCTCGGAGACCGACCAAGTTAGACTTGGTGCACGATTCAAGCGACGGATCGGAAGGCGACACGACGATGCCCGTGGTGGGCCGACGCTGACCACGTCGAGCATGGCATCAAGGCTCGGGCGGTATGAGCAGATCCTCCCCGCGCCATCCGGGCTCCACTTCATGGAGAGCGCTGGCGACGCGCGGGTACTCCGCCGGCAGCATCACGTAACCACCCTTGATCTCGGGCGTCGCGATGCCAAGACGTTCCGCGAGACGGCTCACCAAATCTTTGACCCTCTCCCGATCTGCCCCGGGAGAGATCGTCCAAGCCGCCGGCACCTCGTCCATGCCGGTCATCCTAACCGAGCACCAAGGCGCCGGGCCAAACCGCTCCCCGCCCGTACCTCGGAGCCAGCCGCTGCCGGCGCTGAGCGCAGGCGCGCTCAGTGCGCTGGCCTGGGGGCGGGAAGATGGTCCGTGCGCAGGTCGTCTCGCGTCTGAGCAGCGTGTCGGTTGCCGTGTTGGCGCTCGACGCGTACCGTGGGTCTTGTGGCAGGATCGGGCAGGGGCGCTGTGATGGCGGTGGCCGTGCTGACCGCCTCCTTGTCCGGGGCGTTTGCGGCGTCAAGCCGGCCGGCTTCGCAGCGATTGACCGTGCCAGATGCGGTGTCCCGAGACATGTTGGCGAGCTATGAGCGGCTACACAGGGCGGGTCTGCGCGTGCGATTGTCAGCCTCGTTCTCGGCCGGCACGCTTCCTTCGTCGTGTTCGCCGAGGATTGCTACCCAGCGACCACGCGCGGGCCAGCCCACGCGGTTTGGCTCGGTCGTGACATTAGGACTGCGGCCGAAGTTCTGTCTAGTGGGCAGCCCGGGCGTGCCCACCGGCAAGCTCCCCTCAGCGATCGTTCCGGATTTCATCGGCAAGCGCGTGAGCGTGGCCGTCGCCTGGGCTGACCGACATGACCTCTACTCCGAAGAAGACGACCTCCCGGCCCTCCGCGCCGGTGCTGCTGCTCACTTGTTGGATAACTACCGCGTGGTTGGCCAACAGCCGGCCCCTGGCAGCCTGCTCAGTCTCGGAGTGGGTCATCGCTCCGGCAACACCGGGTCATTTCTCCCGACGCCGCTGGTTCTTTACGGCCGGCTCGAGGGCCACCCCAGCTCACGCCCCTAACCGAGCGACACTCCCTGCTGCTCGCGCATGCGGTAGCGGGGCCCGGAGCATCGGTCTCGCGTTAGGGACGTCACCGGAGTGCCCGCGCCCGTCGCTCTCTGAAACCTGACGAACACCGCAGACCTGCGCCCTCGGATGAGCTCAGCGGAGCTGGGCGTATCGGAGCTGGGCGTATGCTTCACGCGGGCGGAACGCAGACCATCTGGGGGGTAGGTGCATGAGGAACTGGGTCCTGGCCGGCGTGATGGTCGGAGCCCTTGCGCTAAGCCTCACGCCATCCCCGAGGGCGACACCATCCGCCACGCCGCGCTCCGGATGCGACCCATCCTCGAGAATCGGGTGCCCGACGAGGTACGCACTCCCCATCCCCGTCACCGCCTCGATCGCTGGCCCGAGCGGCTCGCCGGCCGCGCCGTGCGGGCCGTCGACACCCACGGCAAGCACCTCTTCCTGCGCTTCGAGGGCGGACTGACGCTCCATTCGCACCTGCGCATGACCGGCACCTGGGCGGTGTACAGCGAGGGACAGCGCTGGGAACGCGCGTCGCGGCGGGCCTGGCTCGCGCTCCGCACCGGCGATCACCAGGTAGTGCAGTTCGACGGGCCAGTGCTCGAGCTGATGACCGACGCGCGGGCGCGCTCGGATCGGCGGCTGGCGACCCTTGGTCCCGACATTCTCGCCCCCGGCTTCAATCCGGCCACGGCCCTGGCCCGGCTGCGGGCCGACGACCCCACGCGCCCCATCGGCGACGCGCTGCTCGATCAGCGCGTTCTGGCCGGGATCGGTAACGCATGGAAGGTGGAGGCCTGCTTCGCCCAGGGCCTTGACCCGTGGCGGCTGGCCGGCGAGGTGCCCGACGGGACGATCCTCGACCTGCTGGCGTGGACGCGCGAAGGGATGCGGCGCAGCTCGGAGCTCGGTGCCGACCGCCGGCCCCGGCTCATCTACGCCACGGCCGGTCGCCCGTGCCCACGCTGCGCCACCCGCATCCGGCAGCGTCCGCAGTCAGACGACGGGCGCCTGACCTATTGGTGCCCCGGCTGCCAGCACTGACCGACCGGAACCGCGGCGGCCCGAGGCTGGGCTGCAGAACCTCGCCACGCCCAGGCCGACTTCCAGGGGTGGCGAGGGGATGCATCGCAGAGGTGCAGAACCTCGCCAGGCCCCGGCCGACGCCGAGGGTGGCGAGGGGATACAGCACCGGCCGACACGCGGCGACGCAACAGCACCGAGTCGCCCCCCCGCAAGCCCCCCCGGCCGCCCCCGGCTGCCGCGCCGGCTGGGCGGGGAGCCCAGCCGGCGCCTGGACGGTGGCAGACAGCGGTCGGGGTCAGGCGATGCGGCGACGGCCGCCGCGGCTGTGGCCCATGAAGGCCAGCACGGCGAGGACGGCGAGCAACAGCAGCAGCGGGTGAACGGCGATACCGCCGACGATGGCGAGGATGAGCAGGATGACGGCGAGAGTGAGCAGCATGTGGGATCTCCTTTCCTCGGCCGGCGAGGTACCCGAGCCCAAACGCGCCAAACACCGCTGGGCCGCTGATGGACGCCCGTTGGAGGCTTGCCGGCGCCGCGTGCTCGTCCGCCTCGACGGGGCACCGCCGGGGCGCCACCTGCTTTCCTCTCGGACGGTCATGGACAGCCCCTCGGCTTTCTCGGGCCCGCCGGTGCGCGTCCCCAGCATGGCCCGCTGGATGTGGCGGCGGTTCGTCCTGGCCGCCGGCATCGTCGTGCTCTGCACCGCCGGCACCGTGCTCACCGTTGCGGCGGTCGAGCTCAAGCGCTTCCAGGACGCGCTGGGCCTGAGCCCACAGCTGCAGCTGGGCTCGGACATCACACCAGCCACGGCCGGGGCGCCCCAGACCCTCCTGCTCATCGGCTCGGACAAGCGGGGCAAGGGGGCTGGCCTCGACGCCCTGTCGCCGCCGCACTCCGACACCATGCTGCTCCTGCGCCTGGATCCCAACCGGCCCACGGCGATGATGTCGGTGCCCCGCGATCTCAGGGTCACCATCCTCCCGCCCGGTCGCCGGCCCACCGTGCAGAAGATCAACGCCGCCTACTCCATCGGGGGCGCCAAGCTGGCCACCGAGACCGTCACGCGCGTCCTGCACATCCCGATCAACCACGTGGTCGACACCACCTTCGGGGGGTTCCGGCACGCCGTCGACGCCATCGGCTGCGTCTACGTCGACGTCGACCGCCACTACTTCAACGACGTAGGCGGGGCCGGCGGCTACGCGACGATCAACATCCAACCCGGTTATCAGCGCCTCTGCGGCTCGGACGCCCTTGACTACGTACGCTTCCGCCACACCGACACCGATCTCGTGCGCAACGCCCGCCAGCAGGACTTCCTGCGCGAGGCGCGCGACCAGATCGGCATCCAGGGCCTGCTGGGCGAGCGCGACCGGTTGGAGCGAATCTTCGGCCAGTACACCGAGACCGACATCCACTCGGCCAGCGACATCCTCCACCTCTTCGACCTCGTGGCCATCTCCGCCGGGCGACCGATTCGCCAGGTGCACTTCCGCGCCACCGTCGGCCTCTCCTACGTCACCGCCACCCGGGCCCAGATGAGCGAGAACGTCGGTGAGCTGCTCCGAGGGCCGGGCACGACCCCGGCCACGCCAGCCCCGGCGCCGTCGCCCGCCCACCGTCGCGGCAGCGGCGGTGCCAGCTCGACCTCACTGGTGGCGGCCACCCCGGACGAGCTCGCCTCGGCGCGCAGCGCGGCGGCCCAGCTCCCCTTCCCCCTGCTCTACCCGACCCGCCGCGACGGATCCTCGTCGACCGCCGACCTGCTCCGGGTCTACTCGCTGCCCGATCACGACAACCACGTCCACGCCGCCTATCGAGTCGTCGTCTCCAAGGGCGACATCGGGCAGTACTACGGGGTCGAAGGGACGGACTGGATGCACCCGCCGATCCTCTCCGAGCCCGCGGAGACGCGGACGATCGCCGGCCGCACCTACCGGCTCTACTGGGAGGGACAGCGCCTGCGCCTGGTGGCCTGGCAGGGCCCGCGCGCCGTCTACTGGCTGGAGAACACCCTCGAGCACGACCTCAGCCCCCGCCAGATGCTGGCCATCGCCCGGGCGACGGCCCCCGTCTCCTGATCCGCGCGTCGCGGACCTCGGCGACCACGACTCGGTCCCCGCGGCGGGTGGAGAGCTCGCGTCCACGGCCCCCGGGCGACCGCGCGCCGGCCGGGGATCACCCGGCGGGCGACCGCGCGCCGGGCGCAGATCACCCGGCGGCGTCGACCGGTGGCCCGTCGGGGTCGGCGAGGGCGTCGGCGTCGACCCGCTCGCCCGAGACGATCATCCGGCGGGCGGCATCGAGCTCGCGCCCGCGCCCGCGCCCGACGCTCAGCGCGGCACCCAGACGCTCGCCCTCGAGGTACCACACCGAGAAGCCACCGGGGTCGCCGGGCGTGCCGTGGAAGATCTCTCGATCCCAGCGCGCGGCTGGCCCGACCGACTCCATGGTCGCCCAGTCGGCGAGGTCACACCAGAAGTAGGGCACCTCGGCGAAGGGCTCGGACCCGCCCAGCATCGCCCCGGCCACGTGGCGCCCCTGGGCGGCTGCCGCCTCCCAGTGCTCCACCCGCAGCCGCCGGCCGTGGATCACCGAGTCGTACTCGCAGACGTCGCCGGCAGCCCAGATGTCGCCGGCCGAGCTGCGCAGAGCGCGGTCACAGAGGATCCCGCCCGTCTCCCCCAGCTGCAGGCCGGCCGCCCGGGCCAGCATGACGTCGGGGACCACGCCCGCCCCGACCACCACCACGTCGGCCTCCAGCTCGCGGCCAGAGGTGCAGCGGACGGATTGCACGCGGCCGTCATCCCCGCCGTAGGAGTGCAGGGCGTCGTCGCCCACCACCTCGACGCCGTGACCTTCGAGCAGCTCGCGGACCCACGCACCGACCCGTGGGCCGAAGCCGCGCTGCATGGGCTCGGACTCCTGCATGAGCACGGTGCACCCCTTGCCCATGGCCGTCAGCGAGGCCGCCACCTCACAGCCGATGTAGGAGCCGCCGACCAGCACGATCCGCTCGCGGCCCTCGACATCGGCCCGGATGGCCTCGGCGTTCCCCGGCGCGCGGAGGTAGTGGATGCCGTCGAGCTCTGAGCCGTCGACGGTGACCCGCCGAACCATCGCGCCGGTGGCCAGCAGGGCCTGGCCGAAGCCCACCGTCTCGCGACTGGAGAGCGTCGCCGTCCGCCCCCCCGGGTCGAGCTTCGTCGCGCTGGTCCGGGTGAGCAGCTGCACCCCCTGCTCCTCCCACCAGGACTCGGGATGCAGGTGGATATCGCCGTGCGCCAGCTCGCCGCGCAGGAGGGCCTTGGAGGCCGGCGGACGCTCGTAAGGCGGATCCAGCTCACGGCCCACGAGCAGGATGGACCCATGAAACCCTCGCTCGCGCAGGGCCGCGGCGCACGACGCCCCCGCCACCCCGCCGCCGACGATCAGGACGTCTGAGTCGCGGTCAGCCACGGGCGCGAGCGCCGACGGCCACGAACTGCTCGGTGATCGAGGTCTCCAGACCGGGGTCGAGCACGAGGAGCACCTCGTCGCCTGCCTCCAGCACGGTCTCGGCTGTGGGCACGAAGCCGCCGTCGGGGCGCAGCACCGAGATGATGAGGCTGCCCTCGGGCAGCTCGACGTCGGCCACCCGGCGCCCGGCCGCCGGGGCGCCCTCGGCCACCTCGATCTCGATGATCTCCAGGCGCTCCTCCTGGAGGTCCAGCAGCTGCACCCTGCCGTAGCTGGGCACCTCGTGCTCGATCAGGCGCAGGATCAGGTCGGTGGCCGACACCACGGGCTGGATGCCCAGCAGCTTGAAGTGGCCGAGGTTCCGCGGGTTGTTGACCCGGGCGATGATCCGCTCGCAGTGGTACTTCTCCTTGGCCACCTGGCAGATGAGCATGTTGTCCTCGTCGTCGCCGGTGACCGCGATGACCAGATCGGCGCGGCCGATTCCGGCCCGCTCGAGGATCCAGAGCTCGGTGGCGTCTCCGTACTGGACGGCATGCTCGAGCTCCTGCTCCACGGCCAGATAGCGGCGGCGGTAGTTCTCGATGAGGGTGACCTCGTGCTCGCGCTCGATCAGCTCGCGGGCGAGGTTCCATCCGACCTTCCCGGCGCCGGCGATGATCACGTACACGGCGTCACCCTCCCGCTGCGCCGGGAAGGGCGCGTCGCTCACGTGGCCCAATTCCCAGCGCGCGGTCGAAGAGCTCGATCGCGTGGCGGGTCGGGGAGATCGTCTCCAGGCCCTGCTCGGCGTACCAGGCCGCCCGAGCCGGATCGAGCACGCGGGCGATGACCCGGTCGACGTTGAACTGCCGCTGGGCGATCTGGGCGATGATCAGGTTGGTGTTGTCGCCGTTGGTGGAGGCGATGAACACGTCGGCCCGCTCGATCCCCGCCTCGATCAGGGCATCGATCTCCAGCGCCGTGCCGATGGTGAAGCGCCCGCCAGAGTCCTCCCAGGAGCCCTCCAGCACGCGGTCCAGCCGCTCGTGGGAGAGTGGGTCCTCGTCCAATACGGAGACGTCATGCCCGGCGGACGAGGCCCGCTGGGCGACGGCCGAGCCGACGCGTCCAGCTCCGACGATGACGATGAGCATCCGCGGCACTCTAACCGCCGGCGGGGGCGGACCCGACCGGAGCCGCGCCGGTCCCGGACCCGTCGGTCTCGGCGTTGGCCGGCGCCGGCGGCGCGGTGAGGATCACCCGGCAGGGCGCCTTGGCCACCACGTACTTGGTCACGTCACCCACTACGGTGTCCAGCGCGCCGCCAAGACCACCGAGCAGAGCACCTCCGCCGATGCGCGACGGCTCCTCAGCGGCCAGGACGATAGCCTCCACCCCGCGGCGGCGAGCCTCGTCCACGACCGCCTGCCCGACGCGCCGGGCGCGGATGGTGGCCGTCGCCACCTCGACGCCCTCGAACTCCTCGCCGACGGCCTTGGCCCGGCGCAGGGCGGCCTTCGCATCGCGCAGCCGGGCCTCGGGCAGCCTCGCGTCGATGGGCAGGGACAGGGGGATCTCGAAGACCCACAGCGCCTCGATCACGGCGCCCGGGTGGTCCTCGCCCGGGTCGGAGTCCTCGGAGGCCAGCCGGCCGGCGGTCTGGACGATGTCGTCGTCGAGGGGGCGGCCGAAGACGGGCACGAGGATCGACCCGTACTCGGTGTCACGCGCATCGGGCCGGCGCAGGGTGGCCTCGGGCACGTGGATGCGCTGGGTCAGCGACTTGCCCTGGGTCTTGCGGTAGGCGACGTAGAGGACGAGGCCGGCGGCCATCCAGCTCAGGCCGACGTACCGGGCACCGGCGTGGAGCACGAGCACGCTCACCCAGCCCGCTCCGGCCAGCAGCGCGCCGAGCACGGCGGGGATGGGCAGCTCCGCTCCGCGGTAGCGGATCGAGCCGGGCATCCGATAGGGCCGGCGGCGCTCCGGCTCGCGGTAGCGCAGCACGCAGACCGACACGTGGGCGATGAGGAAGGCGAGCATGGCGCCGAACGCGTAGATGCCCACCAGCAGGTCGATGTCCTCGGGCAGGACCAGGGCGCCGGCCACCGTCGCGGCGGTGACGATGAGCACGATGGGCGTCGAGCGCGTGCGGTGCAGGCGGCCGAGGGCGGCGGGGATCTGGCGGTTGGTGGCCAGGCTGAAGCCCAGCCGCGAGAGCCCGAGCATCGCGGCGTTCGCCGCCGAGATGAGGACGAGGGTGCCGCTGGCGCCGACGAGATAGCCCAGGAGGTCGCCCAGGCCGTCGGGGTGGATGGCCCGGGCTACCCCGAGGACCGGAGCGTTCATGTAGACGTCGCCCAGGGCGGTCCGTCCGCCGTGGACGGGCAGGGCGGTCAGCGCGACCAGCGCCAGCCCGACATAGAGCACGAACACGGTCACCGTCCCCGCGCCGACCAGCCGCTTGAGCCCGCGGCGGCCCACGGCGACCTCGCCGGCCAGCCCCGAGGCCGACTCCAGGCCGGTGAAGGCCACCGATGTGATGGTCAGCGCGAAGACCAGCTCCTTCCAGCCCGGGGACGATCCGAGGTGGATCGGGTCGATCAGCCGCGCCGGGTCGAAGACCAGCGCCAGTCCGGCGACGACCACCACCATCTGGACGCCGAGGTCGGCGAGCACGATCGCCGTGCGCCGGCGCATCCGGCGCTGGGTGAGCGAGCCGCGGAGATTGCCCGCCGCGGTGACGGCGATGATCGCCAGCGGGATGAGCAGCGCCGGCGCTCCCCGACCCAAGGGGGCCCAGAAGGCGGCGACGTAGTGGTCGGCGGCCAGCGAGGCGACGGCGATCAGGATCGCGTAGTCGAGCATGATCGCCCAGCCGGCGATGAAGCTCCACAGCTCGTTGAACGCGTAGCGGGCGAAGACGAAGGAGCCCCCCCGCTCCTGGTGCAGGGAGGCTCCCTCCACGTAGGTGAACATGCACAGGACGAAGAACAGGCTCCCGATGCCGTACACCACCGGGGTGAGCCCGAGCGCGTGATTGGCGGTGACGCCAAGGGTGAAGTAGATGGCCCCGGCCGCCGCTGCGTAGACGATCCCGAACAGGGGTGGCGAGCCCACCCAGCGCCGGGTCGCCTCGTAGGAATGGTCTGCCCCACGCCGTGTGGCGCTGCGCGATCCGGCCAGCGCGCGCCGGGAGACCTCGGCCGTCCCCCGCAGGCGGTGGTGCCCGGTCCCGTCGTGACCGTCGGCGTCGCTCATCGCGGCCGGGCCAGCAGGTAGAGCCGGCCGAGGCCGACGGCGACGAAGAGCACCCCCAGGATCAGCCCGACGGCCAGTGGACCGCCGCCGGCGACGACCGTGCGCACGATCATGGCCAGGCCGAGGCCGATGGTGATCGTGGCCAGGAGGCGGGTGGCACCGCCAGAGCCCTGGCGCGGCGGGGTGGACACGCCGACAGCTTAGGCCGCGTGCGACCGGACTCCGACCGACCGGCGGCCCGGCTCAGACCAGGGGCGCCGCGCCGGCCGGCACGGGCGCTCCCTCGTGCTCGTCGTGGGCCGCCTCGGTCTCGGTCTCGACGACGATGCGGCACGGTCGGCGGGTGAGCAGGTAGCTGGCCGTCGGGCCCAGCGCCCGCTCGGACGGTGGGGCGTGATGCGTGGCCAGGTAGACGGCGTCGGAGTGGCGCAGGCCGACCTCCTCGACCAGCGCGGCCCCCGGATTGCGCGTGCGGATGATGCCGGTGCGGACCTTCAGCCCCGACCGCCGGGCCGACACGCGCGCCGCCTCCAGGACGTTGCGGGCCATCTCCTCCTCCTCGTCCAGGCCGGCGTCGAGGGAGAGCTGGGCCGGGACCCGGATGACGTAGACGGCGTCCACCGTCGCACCCGCACCGGCCAGCTTGGCCGCGGCCCGGATGGAGGCGCCGTCGACGTCGCGCCCGAAGATGGGCACCAGGACCGACGAGTAGGCCAGCTCGCGGAAGTCGGCGAGCCGGGTGGGCCGGCCGATGCGGTGCTGGCTGCGCAGGTCCAGGCCGCTGCGGCGCCGGTAGACGACGTAGCCGATCGTCCCCAGCACCATCCAGCCGATGCCCACGTAGCGGGCCTCGGGTTTGAGCACCACCACCGAGACAAAGGCTGCCGTGGTCCCCAGGGCGCCGATCACCGCCGTCATGGGAATGGCGGCACCGCGCCAGCGCACGTTCCAGGGGGCGCGGTAGGGGCGCTCGCGGTCGGGTTCCTTCACCCGCAGGGCGATCACCGCGAGATGGGCGGTGGTGAACGACAGCATCGCGCCGAACGAGTAGAGATCACCGAGGAAGTTGGTCTGCCCCGGGATGATGAGCGCGGCGGCGATCGCCGAGTAAAGGATGATGGTGAAGTACGGGGTGCGGTACTTCGGGTGCAGGCGTGAGAACACCTCGGGGATCTGGCGGTGCTCGGCCAGCGACCACGATAGCCGGGAGATGCCGATCAGCCCCGCGTTGGTGGCGATGAACAGGATGGTGGCGGCCAGCACTCCCACGTAGCCCTTGAGCACGGTGAGCAGGCCACCGTGGATCCCCAGCGAGGAGATGATGCCGAGCACGGGGTCGTTCTCGAACTCGGTTCCCAGCCGGGTGGAGAAGTGACCCGCCGCGTCGTGAACCACGGGGAGGGCCGAGAGGGCAACAACCGAGATGCCGGCGTAGACGCCGAGGACGGCGATGAGCACGAGGTTGACCGCCTTGGGCACGTCCTCACCGGGATTCTTCGCCTCCTCGGCCATGTTGGACACCGTCTCGATGCCCGTGTAGGCGAGCATGGCCGCCGACAGGGCAAAGACGGTCTGCGACCAGCTCGGCACGCTTCCCAGGTGGACCTGGTTGATCAGCAGCGAGGGGTCAAAGACCAGGACGGCGCCGATGATCACCAGCAGGACCTGGGTGGCGAGGTCGGCCAGGGCGAGGAAGAAGTTCACCTTCGCCGACTCGCCGAGACCACGGATGTTCAGCGCGGCCAGGACCACCACGGTGATGATCCCGCCGATGATGTCGCCCGGGTTGTGGGTCAGCGACGGGAAGAACGCACCCAGGTAGTGAGGCACGAAGAACGCCGAGATGGCGATGGTGAGGATGTAGTCGAGCGACAGCGCCCACCCCGCGAAGAAGGAGGCGAGCTCGTTGAACGCGTGGCGGGCGAAGCTGGAGCTCCCCCCCGCCTCGGGGAACATCGACGCGCCCTCGGCGTAGGTCTTCGCGGTGAGAGCGAAGAGCACGCCGGCGACCATGAAGACCACCGGGGTGAGGCCCAGGGCATGCAGCGCGACCAGGCCCAGGGCGTAGTAGATCGAGGACCCGACATTGCCGTAGGCGGTGGCGAACAGGCCACCGACCCCGACGGTGCGCCGCAGGCCCGACTCGTGCAGGCGGGCCATCGCCTACCTCCCTGCTGTCAGGTGATCAGCGGGATGATCAGGATGGCGACGATGTTGGCCACCTTGATCATCGGGTTGATGGCCGGCCCGGCGGTGTCCTTGTAGGGGTCGCCGACGGTGTCACCGGTGATCGACGCGGCGTGGGCCTCGGACCCCTTGCCGCCGAAGGCCCCGTCCTCGATGAGCTTCTTGGCGTTGTCCCAGGCGCCTCCACCCGCGGTCATCGAGATGGCCATGAACAGGCCGACGACGATGACGCCGATGAGCAGGCCGCCCAGGGCGTTGGTGGAGAGCACCCCGACGATCAGGGTGATGACGATCGGGATCAGCGACGGCAGGATCATCTCGCGCTGGGCGGAACGGGTGACGATGTCCACGCAGGTCGCGTAGTCGGGCTTGTCGGTGCCCGCCATGATCCCCGGCTTCTCCCGGAACTGGCGCCGCACCTCCTCGACCACCGCGCCGCCAGCTCGGCCCACCGCCTCCATGGAGAGCGCGACGAACAGGTAGACCATCATCCCGCCAACCAGCAGCCCGATCAGCACCTCGGGGTTGGCGATCGAGAACGCGAAGGTCTTGCCTCCCGACTTCTCGCTCAACTCCCGCTGGAAGGCGGCGAACAGCACCAGCGCGGCCAGCGCGGCCGAGCCGATGGCGTAGCCCTTGGTCACCGCCTTGGTGGTGTTGCCCACCGCATCGAGCGGATCGGTGACGTTGCGCACCTCCTCGGGCAGCTCGGCCATCTCGGCGATGCCGCCCGCGTTGTCGGTCACCGGGCCGAAGGCGTCAAGCGCGACGATGAACCCGGTGAGCGAGAGCTGAGCCATCACGGCCACGCCGATGCCGTAGATGCCCTTGGCCGGATCGGCCGAGGTGCCACCGGCGAACTTCCAGGAGGCCAGGATGCCAAGCGCGATGACGATGGCGGGCAGCGCGGTGGCCTGAAAGCCCTGGGCCAGGCCCTGGATGATGTTGGTGGCGTGACCGGTCTCCGAGGCCCGCGCTGTCTTCTTGACCGGGTCAAAGCGCGTCGAGGTGTAGTAGTCGGTGATCACGAACAGCAGTGCGGTGATGCCCACGCCGATCAGCGAGCAGAGGTAGAGATCGCTGACCGAGGGGCCGGCCGCGCCGTCCTTGTAGGTGATGCCGTCCATCAGCCACTTGGTGATCGGATAGAACGCGACGGCAGCCAGCACCCCGGAGACGATCAGCCCCTGGTAGAGGGCTCGCTCCACCTTGCCGGCGGCCGAGCGCACCGCGTAGGTGCCGATGATCGACGCGATGATCGAAACGCCGCCCAGCACCAGCGGGTAGAGCGCCACGGGGGTTGACTGGTTGAACGTGAGAACGCCGAGGAGCATCACCGCCACGGCAGTGACCGCGTAGGTCTCGAACAGATCAGCAGCCATGCCGGCGCAGTCGCCGACGTTGTCGCCCACGTTGTCGGCGATCACCGCCGGGTTGCGCGGGTCATCCTCGGGGATGCCGGCCTCGATCTTGCCCACCAGGTCGGCGCCCACGTCGGCGCCCTTGGTGAAGATCCCGCCACCGAGGCGCGCGAAGACCGAGATGAGCGAGCCGCCGAAGCCGAGACCGACGAGCGCATCCACCGCCGTACGCTGCGAGTCGTTGAACAGCGCGGTGAGCGCTCCGTAGTAGCCGGCCACACCGAGCAGGGCGAGCCCGACGACGAGCAGGCCGGTGACCGCGCCCGAGCGGAAGGCCACCGCCAGCGCGGGCCCGAGGCCCCCACGGGCGGACTCCGCCACCCGGGCGTTGGCACGGACCGAGACGTTCATCCCGACGTAGCCGGCCGACGCCGAGAGCAGGCCGCCGATGACGAAGCCGGCGGCCACCTCGATGTTCTGGACGAAGATCAGGGCGATGGCGAGGACCACGCCGACGGCGGCGATCGTCGTGTACTGACGGTTGAGGTAGGCGCGGGCGCCCTCCTGGACAGCGAGCGAGATGGACCGCATCTGCTCGTTGCCGGGTGAGAGGGCAAGCAGCGCGCGGGCGGTCACCGCCCCGTAGAGCACCGCGGCCGCGGCGCACACCAGCGCCACGACCACGCCGTGGTGCACAAAGAAGTCACTCAAGGCTGGTCAGTCCTCCGAAGATGGGGGTGAGGGGCGAGCCGCGAGCCCTCTGGCTGCGGCGGCGCCGATGCGCCGCACCCGCCGAGGGGGCGAGTGGGCCCTGGAAAGCGGGCGGAGTCTAGCCGCTCGCCCGGCCGGCGGCCGGGCGAGCCTCCGGTGCTGACCCGGAAGGGCTCAGCTTCCAGGCACCCAGAGCCGGCCGCTGCGCTGGGCCGGCCCGGTCTCGCCGGGCTTGGAGGGATCATCCTTCGCCGCCCCGGGCGCCGGCGGCGTTGCCTGCTCGGACGGGGGGGACGGAGCGCCCCCGCCTTCGGCGGCGGGTGGCGGCCCGGCCTCGGGCTGGGGCGCGGCCGCCGAGCCCTGGAGGCGGACGAAGGCGAGCTGCAGCTGGCTCAACGCATCGCGCAACGCCGAGACGGCCTGCTCCGGAGCGACGCGCTCCAGCACCGGCATCAGGGCCGACACGGCGTCGATCCCGACCCGGACCTGGTCGGGGTCCCGCTCGCCCTCGGTGCCAGGGGCCAGGCCGGTGCGGCGAAAGGCGAGGTTGACCATCGTCACGGCGTTCTCGACGACGACGTCCTCGAGGCGCAGCCGGCTCAGCTCGGCCTCCAGGGCCCGCAGCTCCTCCTCGTTGGGTCCCGGCGGCGTGCTCACCGGGCTCCCGCCCCCGACGGCGAGTCGCCGCCCGTCGGATCGGGCAGCACGGGAGCCGGGCCCTCGGCCCCCGTCCGCGGGGCCGGGCCCGCAGCCCGGTAGCTCTCATGCGTCTCGCGCACGGTGGCAGCGTAGACCTCTCGCAGCCCGACGCCGGCGTCGAGCGCCCGGCGCTGGCGCTGAGCGCCGTTGAGCGATTGGGGCCAGCCCTCACCGAGCCCTTGCTCGGCGCGCACCGGCGCGGTCCACAGCGCCAGGCGGTGCAGGGCGTCAACGGCCGGGTACTCCTGCACCCGGGCCAGGTCGATGAGGCGCCCGTCGAGGCCGTGGCGGATCGCGCGCCACATGTTCTCCTCGATCAGCCGGCCCGGTACGTCGGGCGCCGGCCGACCCTCGTCCTCGTCGCGGGCGGCCTGGAGCACACAGGCGACGATGAGCGTGGCCAGGGCGTCGGACTCAGCCGCCGTCGCCTGCGCGTCGCAGATGCGCACCTCGACGGTCCCAAAGCCCAGGTGCGGGCGCACCGACCACCAGACCTGGGTGTACTCGACGACCGAGCCGGTGGCCATCAGGAAGCGCAGGTAGTCGGCGTAGGCCTCCCAGCCACCGTAGGCGTCGGGGACCCCACAGCGCGGGAAGGTCTTGGTGAAGCTCTGCGTGCGCGCCGAGTGCAGACCGGTGTCGCAGCCGTCCAGACCCGGGGAGTTGGCCGAGACGGCAAGCAGCTCGGGCAGCACGGGGCGCAGCCGGTCGCAGACGCGGACGGCACGGTTGGCGTCGCGCACGCCGACGTGGACGTGCAGCGAGAAGGTGTTGTTGCGCCGGGCCACCCAGGCCAGCTCCTGGCGCAGGCGCCGGTAGTGCTCGGTCTCGATGATCTGCTGGCGGCGGTAGTCGGAGAACGGGTGCGTGCCGGTGGCGCCCAGCTCGAGGCCGCGAGCGCCAGCCAGGGCAAAGAGGCGGCTTCGGGCCTCGCGTTGGGCCGTCAGGGCGTCGGCCAGATCCTCACCACGGCCCGAGCGGATCTCGATCTCGGCCGAGATCAGCTCGCCGGAGACCGCCTGGGCCAGTACCGGATCGGCGGCGGCCGCCCGATGCATCTCCTCGAAGCGCCCGACCAGCTCCAGGCTGACGGGGTCGAGGATCGCGAACTCCTCCTCCAATCCGACGGTGGCGTCGGTGGAGGCGGCGAAGACGTCCTGGGCGGCGTCGAGGTCGATGGGCACGCGAGGGGGTCCGGCGACGAGCCGGGGATCGGGTCAGCTCAGGTAGAAGTACAGCGCGTGGAGGAGGTCGACGGCCGGACTGGAGGTGTGGACGACAACCTCGGGCGGCACCGACAGCAGCGCCCCGGAGTAGTTGAAGATGATCCGTACGCCGGCGTCGACGAGCTCGTCGGCCAACGACTGGGCGGCGCGGCCGGGGACGGCCAGCACAGCGACAACGATCTCCTCGCCGATGACCGCTTCACGCAACTGCGCTGGGTGGCGGACCTCGACGGCACCGACGCGCGAGCCCACCTTGGCCGGATCTGAGTCAAAGACGGCCACCACCCGGAAGCCGTGGTCGGCGAAGACGTCGGAGGAGGCGATGGCCTGACCGAGGTGGCCCGCGCCGAACAGGGCGATGTTGTGCTGACCGGCGGTACGCAGGATGCGCCGGATCTCCTCGGTCAAGGCGGCGACGTTGTAGCCGACACCGCGCTTGCCGAAGCGGCCCAAGCCCGACAGATCGCGCCGGATCTGGGTGGAGTTCACGTGGGTGTGGTCGGAGAGCTGCTGGGAGGAGATGGTCTCCCGGCCCATCTTTCGCGTCTGGGTGAGCACCTGCAGGTAACGCGACAGCCGGGCGGCCATGCCGAGTCCGAGCCGCTCCCCGGGAGCGAGCCCGCTCACGCCAGCGCCCGGCGCAGCGCCGCCTCGTCGAGCTCGAGCTCGCAGACCTCCTGCTCCCCGACGCAGACGACCGGGATCCGCTCGAGATAGGCCCGGTGCAGCTCATCAACGGCCGTGATGTCCCGCTCGCGGATGGTGAAGCCCAGCTCGGTGGCCAGTGGCCGCAGGCGGGCCAGCGCCTCGTCGCAGAGGCAGCACTCCGCCCGGCCGTAGAGCGTCACCACGGGCGATAGCCCATCCGCCGGGCTCACAGCCTCCGCTCCCCGCTGGCGTAGACGTCGAGACGGAGGTACTCGGGATAGGGCAGGACGGCAGCGTGGCGAGCTGCGCCGGCGATCATCGCCGCGTTGTCGGTGCACAGCTCTCGGGGCAGCTCCTTGAGCTCGCCGGCGACCCGGCCCACCCGCCGGCGCAGGGCTCCGTTGGCGGCCACCCCACCGCCCAGGGCCACGCGGCTGAGGCCCGTGGCGTCCATCGCCCGCTCCACGCGCACGGCCAGGGCCTCGACCACGGCGCGCTGGTAGCTGGCAGCAAGGTCGGCCCGACACCTTTGGGCTCGGGCCTCGCCCAGGTCACGGACGCGGTAGAGCAGCGCCGTCTTGAGGCCGGCAAAGGAGAAGTTCAGGCCTGCCACGCCGGCGGCGGTGGGAAAGGCGAAGGCGTCGGCATCCCCCTCGGCGGCGAGGCGCTCCAGCACCGGTCCCCCGGGAAAGCCAAGCCCCAGCAGCCGGGCTCCCTTGTCGATCGCCTCACCGGCGGCGTCGTCGAGCGTCTGACCGAGCAGCTCCCAGCGCCCCGGCTCCTCGACGCGGGCCAGGAGGGTGTGACCGCCGCTGGCCAGCAGGCACAGGAACGGAGGCGCGAACGGGTCGGGCTCGAGCAGGTTGGCGGCCACGTGGCCATCGAGGTGGTCGACCGGCGCCAGCGGCAGGCGCCGGGCGGCGGCCAGCGCCTTGGCCGTGACCAGACCGACCAGCAACGCACCCACCAGCCCCGGCCCCTGGGTGACGGCGACGAGGGTCACGTCGTCAACGGTCGCCTCCGCTCGCCTCAGGGCATCGTCGATGACGGCGTTGACGAGCTCGGTGTGGTGACGGGAGGCGATCTCGGGCACAACGCCGCCGTAGCGGTCATGGACGCCCTGGGATGAGATGACGTTGGACCGGATGTTGCCGGCCGGGTCGACGACAGCGGCGCAGGTGTCGTCGCAGCTGGTCTCCAGGGCCAGGATCACCGGCCGCGCCCGCGTGGCCACGGGTGGTTCACCCGCGGGCCACCTCGGCGCGAGCCTCGGGGGCTTGCGCTCCCGGGGTGGTCGGCGTCCGCCACATGATCAGCGCGTCCTCGCCGTTGTCCTGGTAGTAGCGCCGCCGCAGCCCGGCCGAGCGGAAGCCGTAGCGCTCATAGAGGGCGATGGCGGGTGCGTTGGAGCAGCGCACCTCCAGGGTGAACTGCGCGTCGGGATGACCGACACGCTGCACGAGGGCGCCGAGCAGGGCAGACGCCGTTCCCCGGCGCCACCGCTGGGGCTCGACGGCGATGTTCATCACGTGCCAGACGGTGTCGTAGCGCGAGCAGATGAGATAGCCGCAGAGCCGCCCGTCGTGCAGCGCGGCCAGGCAGGTGCCCGACGGCTTGGAGAGCTCCAGGACAAACATGGCCAGCGACCACGGCGTCGGGAACGCCCGGCGCTCGATGGCGATTACCGCCGGCAGGTCCGAGTAGGTCAGGCGACGGATCTCGAGCTTGTCGTTCATCGGGGGGGCCCGGCCCCCCGCGGCCGGGCGTCGGGCGCACGCCCATAGTGAGGCGTGAGCCTGTCGCGTTCGACCGGTGCCGCCGCCGCGGTCAGGCGGCAGAGCTGCTCGGCGTCGACGCGGTGCAGCCCCGACGCATCCGCGGGCACAGCGACCCCGGCCGCTTCCAGGGATTCCCTGCACTGTACCGCCCCCTGGCCCACCGCCCGCAGGCCGGCGGGCAGGTCGGAGAGCGATGCGACAACGCCGGCGACGGGCAGGGCGACCGGGTCCAGCAGCGTCACCGGCCGTCTGGCACCGGCGCCGCTGGGACCACCGGGTACGGGCCCGGGCCCCCAGGCACCGGCGAAGAGCTCGCGACGGCCGGCCTCGGTGAGCACGAGCACCGGGCCCGCAGCGGCATTGAAGGCAGCGGCGGCCAGCACCTCGAGGGTGCCGACGCCGGCGATGGTCAGGCCCCGGACCTGGGCCAGGGCCCGCGCCGACGACACGCCGATGCGCAGCCCGGTGAAGCTCCCTGGCCCCAGTCCGACGCCAACCCGGGTCAGCTCGGGCCAGCCCACCCGCGCCTGCATCAGGACCGCCTCGATGAGCCCGAGCAGCTCGATGGCGTGGCCCGGGCGCTCGCCTGGCCCCGGCTCATGCCACGCTGCGCCACGGCGCCCGTCCCCCGCGAGCACGGCAACGGCCGTCGCCGGGGTGGCGGTGTCCAGGCCGAGCACCGCTCCCCGCGCGGGTACCGCGGGCACGAAGGGGTTCACTGCAGCTCGATGATCCGGCGGTCGCCATCAGCGTGGCTCAGCCGGACGCGCAGCACGGGGTGCTCGGTGACCGAGGGTGGGATCCGCTCCGGCCATTCGATGAAGCAGACGCCGTCCGGATCGAGGTAGTCGAGAACGAGGCCCTCGTCGAGGTCGTCGACGGCCGCAAGCCGGTAGAGGTCGAGATGGCTTACCGGCAGGCGCCCGGTGTAGCGCTGGGCGAGAGTGAAGGTGGGGCTGGTGACCACGCCCGCCACCCCCAGCGCGCGGCACGCGCCGCGGACCCAGGTCGTCTTGCCGGCGCCCAGCTCGCCAGAGATCAGCACGACGTCTCCCGGCTTCAGCGTCCGGGCGACCGCGGCAGCGTGGGCCTCGGTCTCACCGGGACCGCCGGTCTGCACACGCGCCGACGGCCGGCGGACCGCGTCAGGCACCCCGCAGCGTGGTCCGATGCCGCCTCGGCGTGGACGCCGCCCGCAGGGTGACGCCGGTCAGCAGGAGCACGAGACCGGTCAGGGCGACGAAGATGGGTTCGCCGCCGGTGGCCGGCAGCTCTGCCGGCGCCGGACGGCTGGGGACCCGGGGGGCTGGCGATGACGCAGTCCGTGGCGTGGCCGCCGGCGCACGGGGAGTGGGCAGCGCGACCGGAGGCTGGGCCGTGAGCGCCGGCGGCGGTACACCCTCGCCTCCGGCGGCGGCCGCGGCGATCGCCGTTGCAGAGCCCGGAGCCACGGAGACCACGAGGGCGACGAGCGCGACCCCACGGGCCAGGGGCGATCGGAACGACAGGCGCACGGAGCGCAGAGCGTAGAGAAGGAGACGGTCGTCAGCCCCGGGCGTGGGCTCGAGCCCGTCGCTGGCGCCGGGACGCTCGGGTGCGCTGGGCCGATGGCGGGTAGCGTTGCCCACGCCGATGGGCCCCTCCGACCTGCGCTCCCCCGTCGCCCAGGCCACCCCACCCGTCCTGACGGCCGGAGGCGCCTCGTCCCCGCCGGGACGCGGCGACACCGCCCGCTCGGTCGGCATGGCCGCCGCGGCCATGGCCCAGAACGTGGTGGCGCTCGCCTTCACTGTCGCCTTCGCCCATCTCCTGCACAAGGGCGGCTACTCGTCGCTGTCGGCGCTGATCGCCGCCCTGCTCATCCTGTCGCTGCCCGGGATCGCCCTGCAGGTGGCGGCGGCCCGGGCCACGGCGCTCGGCCACCTGGGCGAGGGCGCCCGGCTGGCCGCCACGGTCCGCGGCTGGATGCAGAGGGCGGCGCTGGCGGCGGCCGTCGCCGCCGTCCTGGGCGCCGCGCTCCACGGGCCGCTGGCCGGGCTGATCGGGGTCCACGAGGCCTGGGCGGCGGCGGCGGTCCTGCCCTCCGCCTGTATCTGGCTTGCCCTCTCCCTGGAGCGCGGCGTGCTCCAGGGCATCGGTGCCTACGCCCAGGTGGGCCTCAGCCTTCCCCTGGAGGCCGCCGGGCGCCTGGTCTTCGGGGTCGGCCTGGTCGGCCTGGGCGGCGGAATCGACGGCGCCTTTGCCGGCACCCCGATCTCCCAGGTGCTCACCGCGGTGGTCCTCGCCGTGGTGCTGCGCCGGCGGCTGGGGCCGGCTGGCGGCGCCAGCTCGGCGCTCGCCCTGCGCGCCCTGGCCACCCGAGCCTGGGCCCCGGTCATCGGGGTGACGCTGCTCGCCCTGCTGCAGAACGTCGACGTGATCGTCGTCAAGCACCGGGTCGGAGCCACCGAGGCCGACGCCTACAGCGCCGCGGCGGTGGCGGGAAAGGCGGTGATGTGGCTCGCCGTCGGGCTCGCGCTCTTCCTAGTCCCAGAGACCGCCCGCCGGGGCGGTGCCGGCCGCGACGCGCGACCCCTGCTCCTTCGCATGCTGGTGATTGCCGCCGCGGCGGCGGTGGCCATGGTCGCCGTGTACTCGCTCGCCGGCCACCTCCTGCTCTCCGTCGTCTTCGGGGCCCGGCTCACCGGCTCCGACACCGCGCTGCCCTGGTTGGGGATCGCCTTCTCGGCGCTGGCCGGCAGCTATCTGATCGTGCAGTTCCTGCTCGCCCTGGGCCGAGCCCGCTTCCTCGTGGTGCTGGCCGCCGGATCGGTTGCCGTCCCGGCGGTGCTGCTCATCGCCCCGGCCCGGCTGGTCAGCCTGGCCGAGCTGCTCTGCATCCCGATGCTGCTGCTGCTCGCTGGGCTCGCTCTGATCGCGGCGCGGGCGCGGGCGCGTCCGGTCGTGCCCGCGCGACCCGACGGAGGCGCGGGCGCGGGGGGACCCCCGGAGGCCGTAGCCGCCCCGGCCCCCGTACGTCGGGGCGACGCAACTCGGCGGCGCCAGCCAGGTCGCACCCTCGCCGTCCCTCGACGCCGCCCTTCGGGAAGCGTCGATTGACCGCGAGCGCGCGCCCTGACGGATCCGCGTGTGGTTGCCCATGGCTGGTGGTCGGGCTGGCGGACGCCAGCGCGACCCGATGCCCGCGCCGGCCGACCCCGCGACGTGGTCGCGCCAGCCGGGGGGTCGAGGATGCTGCGTCCGCCATCGTGGGAATTATGTCTTCACGATAGGTAGCCCCTTTGGGCTATCGCGTCTGATCGGCGTGAAATTGTGTGTTGGTTCGTCGAACTGTGAGCGGAGGAGACAGAAGGCACTCGCTCGAACCGAAGCTCCCGGCCTACGGGTACCGCCGCCCCAGCGCCACGCTTTGAAGGAGGGGAACCCCATGCAACGAAGTCTCGGCCGTGGACATCGACCCGAAGCTACGGCGGAGCATCGATGCAGTCGTGGCGCTCCGCCCCAGGCGCGTGCTTGATCACATTCTCAAGCACGGGTTCATTACTACGGCCCGAGTTCCGCAGTTAGTGTGGGTTTCGGGTCGTCGGCGTGATCGGGAGCGTAGTGTTGATGCGGGTTTCGGGATCCGTGAGAGTCGCTAAGGTCG